>Ga0315336_1000304_pt1 | contig 165828 bp, 141 predicted proteins | sample ASW5metaG_FD_204512 | JGI IMG/M metagenome (GOLD analysis project Ga0315336, IMG submission 204512) | Ammonia-oxidizing marine archaeal communities from Monterey Bay, California, United States - ASW #5 | ecosystem: Environmental > Aquatic > Marine > Intertidal zone | place: USA: California... | reverse complement strand
GACTACCGCGACGCCGAGGCCATCGCCGAGGCGGTGCAGCGGCCGCGCATGAGGTTTGTGACGCTGAAGTCAGTTGAGCAACTCGATCTACAATCGATGCACCGAGTGCGCAGTCGCCTGGTTCGCCTGTCGATCCTGAAAAACTCATCGGCGGCAGAAACGCTGGCTTTCTGGGCCACGCCTGGTTAGCGTCTTGGACATGTATGCACTCATCATTCTTCCATTACTTTCGACGCTCGGAGACGCATTCCGTGGCCGCGCCGTGCTCCAGTAGGAACTCTTGGCGCTTCGCCATCAACTCGCCGTGATTGAGCGGACTTCGCCTCGGCCGAATTTGCGGCCGGCTGATCGGCTGTTGTGGGTGATCCTTTCGCGGATCCTGCCGAATTGGCGCGAGGTGCTGGACATCGTCAAGCCAGACACTGTCATTGGCTGGCATCGCAAAGGTTTTCGCCTGTTCTGGACTTGGAAATCGCAACGACGGAAAGGTGGACGCCCGGCGATACCGCGCGAAGTTCGTGACCTTATCCGCTGTATGAGCCGTGAGAATCCGCTCTGGGGTGCGCCTCGGATCCACGGTGAACTCCTCAAGCTTGGCATCGATGTCAGCCAAGCAACGGTGTCCAAGTACATGGCCAACTTTCCCAGACCGCCGTCACAGAGCTGGCGGACGTTTCTACGAAATCACATGCATTGCCTTGCATCGATGGATTTCTTCGTTCTTCCGACCGCGACGTTCAGGCTGTTGTTTGTGTTCGTCGTTCTGCACCACGAGCGACGGCGGATCGTGCATTTCGACGTGACGGCTCATCCGACAGCAATCTGGATCAAGCAGCAAATCACCGAAGCCTTCCCGTGGGATACGGCGCCGAGTTACCTCGTCCGTGATCGAGATAGCGTGTACGGCAAGATCGTCAGCGCTAGGATCGGGGCCTTGGGCATCGAAGAAGTCGTGACGGCGCCGCGCTCACCGTGGCAAAACCCTTTCGTGGAGCGGGTGATCGGTTCGATCAGACGGGAGTGCCTCGATCACGTCATCGTTCTCAACGAAAACCACCTGCGGAAAATTCTCGTTTCATACCTCGACTATTACCATCGATACCGAACTCACCTTTCGTTGGATAAAGATACCCCCAACGGGCGGTTAGTTCATGCTGCCGAAACCGGAAAGATCGTGGCGTTGCCACAGGTCGGTGGGCTCCATCACCGTTACGAACGGCTCGCCGCCTGAACACCACCGATTGCCGTTTTAGGGACCTTGTGTGACGATAAGGTGTCACCGGCATCGCCTTGGTCGCGCAGGCGCTTATTGCTGAGTTGCGTGCGGTGTCATTGGCATGCAGACAAATCCAATCGCCGCTCTCGGAGAAAACTCACCTCCTATGCCGCAAAACGCGCCTCGATTACAGTGGCCGAGGAGCCATTGACAGTACGGATGAGGTAAAAAGGAGGGACACGCCAAGGCCATCCGTTATGCCCTGACCCGCATCAAGAAACTGCGGCCCTACATCGACCACGGCATTCTGGAAATCGATAACAATTCTGCCGATCGATCCATGCGTTGTGTGGCACTCGGCAGGAAAAACTATCTCTTCATGGGCTCTGAACGTGGCGGCAAATCAGCCGCCATCGCCTATACTCTGATCGAAACCGCAAAATTGAATGGCGTCGATCCGCAGGCATGGCTAACCGACACCCTTGCCTGCATTGCCGATCACAAGATCACCCGTATCGACGATCTGCTCCCCTGGCGTTACGCTGCATCCGCAGCGTAACCGGCAAACCTGTCACCACGATAGAGCGCATTCACCGGACGGTCACAGAAGGTGTTGTATGTCGCAGAGTGAATAGAAAGAAAGCGTTGCGCTGATCTGGGCGATTTGAACCGTTGCATTTTTCGTTCTCGTCTTCGGACCGGCTGATGCGAATTCTCAGCTCTATTGTTGGCTCTCTGGTCTTGCCCGGATTTAGTGGAGAGACGTTCACTCTGTTTTGGCGACCCCGGCTTCGAACGCTACGGGTGACAAGTAAGCCAAGGATGAATGTCGTCGAGATGCCAATGATCGCTGGGCCTCGGTCTACTCTGGCGCAGGTTGGCAGCGATGGAAAATCCAAACTTTAGGAACCAGCGTCGGACAGTTTCATAGGAAACATCCACGCCTCGTTCAGCGAGCAGATCCTCGATATCACGAAAACTAAGCGTGAATCTCGCGTAGAGCCCGACCGAGTGTCGGATGATTTGGGCCGGGAAACGGTGACGTTTGAAAGAAAGCTGGCGCATAGCCTCAGCCTAATATCGAGCACGCCGCCCGACCAGCCAATTTAACGTGACAATGCCCCGGGGCCAAAGCGTCTATACAAACAGTATCGTTTGGTGTTCAAGCGCGAAGCCTTGTTGCGCGCGAGCGAAGAAGGAATGGCGGACAATGCGAATGTGACGGTCCGAACGATGGCGCCTGGATGATCGATTCGATAATCACCGCTATAGTTGAACCGCCGGATAACGAGAGAAGATCGTCAACGCGGATCTTCTTAAAGCAGCGGGAGGCAAATATCAGCCGAGAACATGCAGATGTATTGATCATTGGTGCCGGCGCGTCGGGTGCGGTGGCAGCCAAACATTTGGCGCAAGCGGGCGTCGGCGTTGTCTGTTTGGAGCAGGGCCGCAAAGTTGAACCGGAAGAGTTCTACGGCGACAAACCGGAATGGGAGGTCATGAGCCAACGGCGTTGGCATCCCAATCCCAATGTGCGCGGTCTGGAAAACGACTATCCAATCGATACGTCGGAATCCGATGTCAATCCGCTGATGTACAATGCGGTCGGCGGTAGTACCGTGCTGTATGCGGCCCACTGGCAGCGGTTCATGCCGTCCGATTTTCGGGTTCGGAGCCTGGATGGCGTCGCCGACGACTGGCCGTTCAGTTATGAAGATTTGGAGCCGTTCTACGACATCATGGACGTGGAGATGGGCGTGTCCGGGCTGGTCGGCGACCCGGCCTATCCGCCGATGACGCCGCCGCCCTTGCCGCCCATGCCAATCGGTCCAATAGGCAAGTTGGCGGCCAAAGGCATGAATGCACTGGGCTGGCACTGGTGGCCCGCGCCCCAGGCCATTCCATCTCGTCCCTATCGCGGCCGCGGTCAATGTACACGCCGTGGAAGCTGCATGCAGGGCTGCCCGGAGCAGGCCAAGGGCTCAACGGATTTGACCCATTGGCCCGACGCCATCCGTCACGGCGCAGAACTCATCACCGGCGCACGGGTACGGAAAATCACCACCAACTCGCGGGGGCGCGCCGATGGCGCGGTCTGGATCGACCGTGACGGCCGGGAGCACCACCAGCCGGCGCGAACGGTGATTGTCTGCGCCAACGGCGTCGGTACGCCAAGGCTTCTGTTGAACTCGGCCGATGCCGAACATCCGGACGGCCTCGCCAATGCGTCCGGCCTGGTCGGCGGCAATTTGATGATGCACCCTTATGCCGCGGTCGTCGGGTATTTCGATGAACCGCTTCAGAGTTGGATGGGCCCGGCCGGTCAAGCCATCCATTCCATGCAGTTCTACGAAACCGATGAAAGCCGCGGCTTTGTGCGCGGCGCCAAGTGGAATGCCATGCCGACCGGCGGGCCACTGGGCATGCGCGCGGTCCATGGCGGTGGCCCGTTGGAGAGCGCCTGGGGCGAGAGCTTCCATCGCGGTACCGAGCGTCGGTTGGGCCGATCCTTCGAATGGGGCATTATTGCCGAAGATCTGCCGGATCCGGCCAACCGTGTCGTGCTGGATCCGGATTTGAAAGACAGTGACGGCGTGGCGGCGCCAAAGATCATCTACAAGAACTCGGAGAACACCGAAAACCTGATCGCCTTTCACTTGGAGCGACAAAAGGAAGCCATGGCTGCCGCCGGCGCTAAGGATATATCGCTCACGACGTTAATGCGCGATTGCGGCTGGCACCTGATGGGATCCTGTCGCATGGGCACCGATCCGGAGCGATCCGTCGTTGATCAATGGTGCCGAAGCCACGACGTGCCAAATCTCTATATTATGGATGGCAGCGTGTTCGTGACGTCATCGGGATTCAATCCGACGGCCACGATCTGCGCCGTGGCGCTCCGTGCTGTCAATCATATGCTGGAAAACCGCGGATCGGTGGAGGTTGCGTGATGCTGGACGACAAGGAACGGGCGACATTTTGCGCGATCGCGGATTACCTAATTCCGGCCTATGAAGACATGCCGGCGTTCAGCCAGGCCGACACCCAGGGCGTTCATACGGACCGTGTACTGGATCTGCGTCCTGAGTTGCAGGATAGCCTCACCGCGGCGTTGGCGTTAGTCCCGCCGATCGACGCGATTTCCGAGGTCGCCGAGCACCTAAATCGAGAACAGCCGGAAATCATCGGTCTGATCGGGTTGGTCGCATCATCGGCGTATTATCTGAACCCGGACGTCCGCCGCCGGCTCGGTTATCCGGGACAGGTGCAGCGGCCGCCCGGCGACGACGAGGCCTACGACTATGAAGATCTATTGCAGCCGGTCATCGACCGCGGCCCGATATTTCGGCCGGTATAACGCGGCTAAGCGTTTCGTGCGGCGCGCCAGATCTTTTCCGCTGTTGCCGGCATGTCGATGTCCTTGCCTAGTGCATCGGCTACCGCGTTCATGAATGCGGCGGGCGAGGCAATGGCCCCGGCTTCACCGCAGCCCTTTACGCCAAGCGGATTATGCGGGCACGGTATGTCGGTGAAGTCGAGCTTGAGGCTCGGCAAGTCGCCCGCGCGCGGCATGCAATAATCCATGTACGAGCCCGTCACAAGCTGTCCGCTGGCCGCGTCGTAGGTGCAGTTTTCCAGCATCGCCTGACCGACGCCTTGGGCAACGCCGCCATGGACTTGCCCTTCGACGATCAACGGGTTGATCACGGTACCAAAATCATCGACGGCGACCCAGTCGAGCAGTTCGATATGGCCGGTATCCGGGTCGATTTCCAGCTCGGCGATGTGGGTGCCCGAGGGGAAAGTAAAATTGACCGGGTCGTAGAATCCGTTCTCGTCAAGACCAGGCTCAAGGCCTTCTGGGTAGTTGTGCGGCACGTAAGCCGCAAACGCGACTTCGCCAATGCTGACCGATTTGTCGGTGCCGGCGACCGAGAAGGTGCCTGCATCGAACGAAATGTCGTCGACGGCGGCTTCCATCAGATGTGCCGCAATTTTTTTTCCCTTCTCGATGACCTTGTTGGCGGCGGTGACAATGGCCGCGCCGCCGACGGGCATAGAGCGCGACCCATAAGTCCCCATGCCAAACGGCGTGATCGCAGTGTCGCCGTGGTTGACCTCGACCTTTTCGACCGGCACGCCCAACAAACTTGAAACCACTTGGGCAAAGGAAGTCTCGTGACCTTGGCCGTGGCTGTGGCTGCCGGTGTAGAGGGTCACGCTGCCGGTCGGGTCAAAGCGGATTTGTGCCGATTCCCATTGGCCGACACCGCCGCCGAGCGCGCCAACCGCGGCTGATGGTGCAAGTCCGCAGCTCTCGATGAAACACGAAATCCCGATGCCCCTGAGCTTGCCGTTGGTGGCTGATTCGGCTTTGCGGGCTTGGAAACCGTCGTAATCGATGATGGTCAGAGCCCGATTCATGAGCTCGTCGAAATCGCCGGAATCGTACGTCATGATTACCGGTGTCTCGTAAGGAAACTGGTCCGAATCGATGAAGTTACGACGCCGGATCTCCACCGGATCAAGGCCGGTCTCGCGGGCCGCAATATCGACCAGGCGCTCAACTACATACGTTGCCTCGGGCCGGCCGGCGCCGCGATAGGCATCAACCGGGCAGGTGTTGGTAAAGCCCGCCGTGACTTCGCAATAGACTGCCGGCGTTTTGTACTGCCCGGTAAGCAGGCAGCCGTAGAGATAGGTCGGTGTCGCGGTCGAAAAAATCTGCGTATAAGCGCCGAGATTTGCCTTAGTAGAGGCCCGTAAGCCCAAGAACTTACCGTCGGCGTCGAGCGCGAGTTCAGCGACCGTCTCGTGATCGCGCGCGTGCGTATCAGCGACAAACGCTTCCGAGCGATCGGCTGTCCACTTGACCGGGCGGCGCAGTTTGCGCGCGGCCCAAAGGCACGTCGTCTCCTCCGAGTAGACATAAATTTTGGCGCCGAAACCGCCGCCGACGTCAGGGGCCACGACACGGAGTTTGTTCTCTTGTGCGATACCGATAAAGGCCGATAAGACGAGCCGCGCGACATGGGGGTTCTGGCTGGTGGTGAACAGTGTCAGGTTATCGCCGGCGGCGTCGTACTCGCCAACGGCCGCGCGCGGTTCCATCGCGTTCGGGACCAACCGGTTATTGATCAGCTCAAGACTTACCACCTTGTGAGCTGCTTCAAAGGCGGCATCGGCTGCTGCCTTGTCGCCAATTTCCCATTCGAAACAAAGATTGCCCGGCGCCTCGTCATGCAGTTGCGGTGCGCCATCTTCCAAGGCCTTGCCTATGGCGACCACGGCCGGGAGTTCAGCATAGTCGACGGAAACCTGATCTGCGGCGTCCTTGGCCTGATCAAGGGTCTCTGCAATGACGACGGCGACGGGCTCGCCCACGTAGCGCACTTTGCCAGTAGCGAGTACCGAATGAGGCGGTTGGTTGTGAGGCTCGCCGTTCTTTTGGGTAATGACCCAGCCGCAAATCAAGCCGCCCAAGGCATCGGCGGCTTGGTCTTCTGCGGTGTAAACAGCCAGTACACCCGGGGCTTGTTGGGCTGCCGACGTAGCGATGTCACGGATTTCGGCATGGGCATGAGGTGAACGCACGAAATAGGCGTAGGCTTGATCGGGGCGGTTGATGTCGTCGACATAGCGGCCTTGCCCGGTCAAGAATCGAATGTCTTCCTTGCGCCGCACTGCGGCACCAATACCGGATTCATTCGTCATGACGTTGTCCTTCCCTGGTGAGGCCGCCTTAAGCGAAGGCGAGCTTTCGATCGATCGGCCGTTATTGGTTCAGTACTTGCGATCACTTGACGGTAATACTATTCGCAAGCGTGGTATCGGGGCAATTAACTTCAACAGTCCTAGGCCTGGAAAAAGCACTCATACCGAAATAGATTCACATCGGTACGCAGCAAAACACGAATACCGGAATCGGTGAAAGGACAGAGCTCATGAGCGAAAATCTCGAAGCCCGGATCGACCGTCTGGAATCGGTCGAAGCGATCAAGAAGCTGAAGCACGTCTACATGATGTATTGCGATCTCGGTTATCCGCCGGCGTTATTGGGGCCGTTGTTTGTGGACGAGGCGGTTTGGACCAGCGCGGCCTTCGGCCATCATGCGGGCCGTAAATCGATCGAAGACTTCTTTGGCGGCATTTCGGCGCAGATCGTGTTTGCCGCCCATCTTGCTATGAACTTCGTCATCGACGTTGACGGCGACACCGCGACCGGCAAGTGGCGCATATTAATGCCCTGCACGATGATGGAAGATGGCGAGAAGGTCAGCCGCTGGATCCTCGGCGACTATGTCGAGGAGTATGTCCGTCGCGACGGCGAATGGCTGTTTGCCAAGATCGATTTCTTGGTGAATTTCGATGTGCCTTCGCTTGAGAGCTGGGCTGGCGCCGAAACCGTGCGGGAATTTTGAAGCAATGACGCGAAACCGATTGTTCGAACCGTTCGCGGTGCGTGGGCTGACGCTTAAGAACCGTGTCGTGATCTCGCCGATGTGCCAGTACAGCGCAGCCGACGGCATGCTGAACCACTGGCATATGGTCCATTTGAGCCAGTTTGCCTTGGGCGGTGCCGGGCTCGTCTTCGTCGAAGCAACGGCGGTGGAAAAGCGCGGTCGGATTACCTGGGGCGACAGCGGCCTTTGGTCGGATGCCCATATGGCGCCGATGCGCGCGGTCGTCGAAAGCGTCAAAGCGCAAGGGTCGGGGATCGGCATTCAGCTCGCCCACGCCGGCCGGAAAGCCAGTATCAGCCGGCCCTGGGAAGGCGACTGCCCGCTGTCGCCGCGAGAAATAGCCAAGGGCGAGGTGCCCTGGGACATTGTCGGTCCCAGTCCGGTCGCTTTCGACGAAGGCTGGATTGTACCCCATGAACTTAGCGTGTCGGAGATCGCGGATGTGGTTGATGCCTGGGCCAGAGCCGCGCGGCGCGCCGTAAAGGTCGGCTTCGATTGCGTCGAAATCCACAGCGCGCACGGGTATTTGAGCCACAGTTTTCTTTCGCCAATGTCGAACCGGCGGACGGATCGGTACGGCGGCAGCCGCGACAACCGCATGCGGTTCACGTTGGAACTTGTAGAAGCGGTCCGCGGCGCAATCCCGGAAGACATGCCCTTATTCCTCCGGCTGTCCTGCATCGACGGCAAAAAAGATGGTTGGGACATCGACGATTCGATTGAAACGGCGAAGCGGGCGAAGGCTCAAGGTGTTGATGTCATCGACTGCTCATCCGGCGGCATAGCCGGTTACGGCGACAACCTTCTTTCGCCGGCGACGCCGGGCTATCAAGTCGAGCACGCCGCCGCGATCCGCCGCGCGGCCGAAATCGCGACCCAGGCGGTCGGTTTGATCGTTGATCCGGCGCAGGCGGAGACCATCTTACAGGCCGGCGCCGCCGACCTGGTGGCGCTCGCGCGTGAAGTGTTGAATGACCCGTATTGGGCGCGCCACGCGGCGATTGCGCTAAACGAACCGGATCCGTTCGTTGACTGGCCGATCCAATATGGTCATTGGCTGAGGCTGCGTGCGCAGGGCATGTTCGGCGGCCGCGCCGGCGATTCCGACACTGAAAGCCTGAAGACGCAGGCCGCGGCCGAGGACAGGTGAGGCATACGCCGCTTTATGAACCAATCAGGTGGGAGAGGTTCCGGCGCACCGGTAGATCAAGAGATCGCTGCCGAAAATCCCTCGGTGAGAGGCCGGTTTCGCGTCGGAAGATCCTACTGAAATGGGAGGGATCGGAAAACCCGACGGAAAACCCGACTTGGGCAATGGGTTGATGCCGTCTTGTCGGGTCTGCGAGGTATCGCTTGGCGCACGCCACGCGCCGGGTATGAAGCAGCGATGACACGGTTTCGCCATTATCCGACAATATCTTCTGTATATAGCGCTTTGACATTTGCAGATCCCGGGCGATCGAAGCGAGGCCGAGGTCGGTATCCTGCAGCCTCATTTCAATCACTTTGTTTATTCGCCGTCGGTGCGATGAACGTACGGCGCTGTCATTGCCGGATTCAAAGGCCGAATCCGCTGTAACTGCGAGCACCAACAGGTCCATCAATTGCTGGGCGACCAGATTGGAACTTTCGGCGGTCAGCGCACGTCCGTTACGTGCAACGGATTGTACAAGATCGACGAACAGAGCCACGGTAGCCTGGCCGGGGTCGCGGCATTCGCCGGCAAAATCATCAATGCCCGGTAAGCGTTCTCGCATGACCGAGCCGGCGATGCGAAGTGTCAACAGCTGATTTTCAGTGCGCTGCTCGTAAGTATAGCTTTCCGCGGTCGCAATAAGCCCGAACGATTTCGGCTTGATGCAAACATCATTGCTGCGTTGCGAAATACGCACGGGATGTGACATGGGAATAGGCACGAAATAGTAGTCACCAGGCCGTTTGTTCAAATGCGCCCGTCGTCGGTGCACGATCATCGGATCGCTGTCTATGAATCCGACGCGAACATCGTCGACGTCCAACAGATCCAGGCGGCCGGCGGTAAAGTCGTTCGTTGGGCATTGCAAATCAAGGGGGTAATAACAATCATACAGCGCATCGATCCATGCGCCGAGACGTTTGTTCGTAGGCAGCTGACCGACGTCCAGTTGGCTCTCAGGTAGATGTGTCTCAATCATGGCATCACCTTGTACTGCCGAGGATTTCTGCACACCGACGGCCAGCTTCGCGGTTATCCCGTTACGATTAGCGACGGACCGCGATGCTCTCGAACAATGGCCGGTTATTTTGACATTATTGTATCTGCGCTGTCCAATCCGAACCCATGTCCCGATTCCTGTTGGGCCGGTGGGTCATGGTGCGGCCATGTGACCCTTAGGATTGCCGCTGTGTGACTTCCTTCGTCGTCACTTTGGGCCGAAACGGCCAGTGGATTTCCAGGCCGCGGGTCAGGCCGCTCGGCCGGAAAATCAAAATCAAAAGCATAACGACGCCGAGGCCGACTTGCGATGAGTTAGCCGGCAGCCCGACGGTTACGTCGCCGAAAGTGAATCCGCTTTCCCATTTACGCAGGAATTCTATCAGGAATGACATGACGGTGACGCCGACCACAGCGCCGGCCAGGCTTTGCATGCCGCCGACAACCAGCATCGACAGGGTGATGAAGGTGGTGCCCAGATAGAACGTATCCACCGTCAACAGGCCGAGAAAGTGACCATAAAGGCCGCCGGCCATGCCGACGAAAAACGCACTGATGGTGAAGGCGATCAGCCGTTGCATAGTGACGTTGACGCCGGCCGCCTTGGCCGCGACTTCGTCCTCGCGCGACGACCGCAACGCCAAGCCGAAGCGCGAGCGCGAATAGAGAAATGCACCGACCATGGAGGTTACCGCAAAGGCCAACGCCACCCAGGGCGTGGTGGTGACCTGAATGCCGACCAGAGAACTCTGCCCGGCGGTCCAGGTGCTCCATTGCAAATAGAAGGAATAGAGGCTCATGAACATCGCGAACGTGGCGATTGACGCGGCAATACCCGAAAGCCGCATTAGTGCGATGCCGGTGATCAGCGCCACTAAGGCGCTCAATAAGCCGGCCGCAATGGTAGACAGCAGCCAATGAAAGGAATTCTCGAGCAGGAAGGTCGGCAAACCCGGAATGAAGATGTCCTTGGACATGGGCTCCATGGTTTGCCATGCGGTGGCGTAGGCGCCGATCATCATAAAAGCAATATGGCCGAACGACAGAAGGCCGGAATTGCCGACAAAAATATAGAGCCCGACGACGACGATCAGGCGTATCAGCGCCTCCGTCAAGGTTTGGCTGATGATACGATCGCCGACCGCTTCGATAACCGCAACGATGAGAACGATACTGATGATGAGGATCAGGAGCGGCCAGGTTTCGCGAAAGTGATCGTAAAAGGCTGATTGTCGCTGCATTTACACGCGCTCCTTGGCGGAACGGGAAACCACCAGTCCCTGCGGCCGCAATACCAGGACCAAGATGACGAAGGCGAACACGAACACGTCACGGAAAACGCGCAACTCCGACGGCAGAAAAGTCTGTAACAGAATGCTGACGGCGCCAACGGTAAAGCCGCCAACGACAGCGCCGACCAGGCTGCCCATGCCGCCAATGACGGTGGCGATGAAGGCAAACAGCATCAACGACACACCCATGCGGAAATTCAAGATTCCCGTTTGCACAACGAACAGCAACGAGACAGCAGCCGCCAACATGCCACTGATGGCGACGGCCAGCATGATAACGCGATTGGCTTGGACGCCGAGCATGCGTGCCATGCGAAAATCTTCGGCCGCTGCGCGCATATGAATGCCGTATTTTGTCCGCTTCAGGAAAGCAACCAGCAAAATCATGAGCGTTAGCGTGACGCCGATGATGATCAATTGAAGCTGCGGTACCTGTACGCCCTCCATGATTTCAACGCCCAAGCTCAGGTCCGACCAAAGCCCGACGGCCTTCGGCCGTCCGCCGTAAATCATGATCACCAAATTCTGCAAGATAAAGCCAAGTGCGAAAGAACCGATCATCAACGTAGCGGGTGACGCGTTGCGCAGCGGCCTGAACACCGCGAATTCGGATATTAGGGCAATGACGATGACGATACCGACGATGCACGGCACCAAAAACAATGGATGAAAATCGCCGATCAGCAACGTTGCCTGGGTCGCGGCAGACGGTACGATAAGGGCGTAGGCGCCGATGGTTATGAAATCGCCATGAGCGAAATTGATAAGGCGCAAGACGCCGAACAACAAACCGATGCCGAGTGCTGCAAGGGCGTAGAAGCTGCCAAGGCTCAAGGCGTCGATCAAAACCTGTAAACCGTATGCCATCAGAAATCTACTTTACCTTCTTGATCTTCGGAGAATCCGAAATAGGCTGCGTGTACGGCTTCGCCGTCCTGCAGGTCGCTTGCTGAGCCGCTCAGCTGTATCTCGCCGTTTCTAAGGACGTATATCTTATCGGCTGAGCGAAGTGCCCGTTCCGAACTTTGTTCCACGATCAGCAACGTCAGCCCACGCGATGCGCGTAGTTCCAACAATACGTCGTAGACCCGGTCGACGATCCGTGGCGCCAGTCCCAACGACGGCTCGTCGATGGTCATGAACCGGGGATTGGTCATCAAAGCCCGTCCGATCGCCAGCATTTGCTGTTCGCCGCCAGATAGTTTGCCGGCCGATTGTTTGCGTCGTTCAGCCAATATCGGAAACAGTTCGTACACACGTTCGCGGTCTTTCGATATTTCCGCCGTATCCTTTCTTATCGCTGCGCCAACCAGCAAGTTTTCTTCAACCGACAGGGTCGCAAAAATGTGCCGGCCTTCCGGTACTTGCGAAACACCGAGTGCGGCGACGGCTTCCGGACTGAGGCCGTTTATGACTTTTCCGGCGAATGTAATGGTCCCGGTCGTTGGCGCCAACACGCTGGAAATTGATAACAAGGTCGTCGACTTGCCGGCGCCGTTGGGGCCAACGATGCTGGCTATCTCGCCTTCGTCCACCGTCAGAGACACGCCGCGCAGCGCCGCCAGCCTGCCGTAATGCGCATGTAGATTATCGACTTCCAGCAGCATGACGTCAGCCTTCGCCCAGATATGCTTCGATGACGGCCGGGTCGTTCTGGACCTCGGCCGGCGTGCCGCGGGCGATTGTTTTACCGCTATCCAAGACGTGAATCCGCTCGCATACGCCCATGATCACCCGCATGTTGTGCTCAATCAGAATAACGCCGCAACCAAATCGGCCCCTGAGATCACCGACTAGGGCCATGAGGTCGTCGCATTCCTGATCCGACATTCCCGCCGCCGGCTCGTCGAGCAACACGAACTTCGGCTCCATGACCAGCGCGCGGGCGATGCCGACACGCCGTTCGTCTGTATAGGGCAGTGCACCCGCCAGATCGTTTGCTTTGTCGGCCAATCCGATCCAATCCAGCAATCCCATTGCCATGGTGTGGGCATGCTTTCGGCTCAGACCCAATCCAACGCCGGAAACTTCGACGTTTTCGACAACGCTCATTTCACGAAACAGACGGCCCGCCTGAAACGTGCGTGCAATGCCCTTACGGCGCACGTTATGCGGCACGATGTTTGTAATGGATTGACCGTCCAGCAGGACGTCGCCGGAAGACGGGTCTTGGAAACCGGTCATGACGTTGACCAGCGTCGTTTTGCCGGCGCCGTTCGGCCCAATCAGGCCAACAATCTCGCCGGGATGAACGACCTCGTTTACCGTATCGACAGCGATCAAGCCTTCGAACCGAACAACGACACCTTTCGCCTCAAGCTCGGATCCGGCCGTCCCCGTCATTGGCTGTGCCCCCTATTGCCCGTCTCCGCGAGACACCTTGCCGCGGGTTTTATTAACGACGGTGAAGGTTAGTCGCTGGCGATCCCAACGACAAGTTTGTCTTATGCTGCCGCCTCGACGGCGTTGCAGGATTCTGCGGCAGTCTTCGAATTTGGGCGCAATGATCCAGTTGTTTGTGCGTGTTCGGCCAATTGCGTTAGCTGGCGCAACTTTGCGTTGGCTGGAAAATCGCGTAACATTTATCCGCGTATGCTGGTCGGCGGGCGGTCCGCCGCCCTTTGCGCATAATCGTGCAATTGCGGCAAACTGGGCCTCGGGCCGTCGGACAGTCCGCAATCGATAAGGGAGGGTTTGGGACCAATGAACAAATTCGTGATATCGGCGCTTGCGGGCGCTGCGGCATTGAGTGCGGCTCAAGTGCAATCGACACAAGCGGCCGAAGACGAGGTCGTCGTCGGTTTTGCCGCTTCCTATTCGGGCTGGATGCAAGCGTACAGCCAGCCGTCAACCAACGCGGCGATGATTGCCATTGATGACATCAACGCCAAAGGTGGCTTGCTCGGCAAGAAGATCCGTGCCGTTACGGCCGACGCCAAGACCGACCGGGTCGAAGGTGCCAAGGCCGGGCAGCAGGTGTTGAACGATGGCGCCCAAATGGTCGCCGTCGATTGCGACTATGATTTTGGCGCCCCCGCAGCCTTGGCCGCGAAAAACGCCAACAAGATTGCAATCTTTCTTTGTGCGGAAAGCGTTCTGGCCGGTATCCAGGGTGTCGGCAAGAACGCGTTTTCGGCTTCTGTGCTTGCCGCCGTGCAAGGCGCCAGCATTGCCGAATGGGGTGCCAAAACCAAGGACTGGAAAACCGGCTATATCTTGTTGGATACGGCCATCGAATATAACAAAGGTATTTGCTACGGCTTCGATTGGATGTGGCGCGAGAAGCTTGGTCTCAAGGTCCTCGGCCACGACGTGTTCGTGAACGACGACGCTTCGATTGCGGCGCAGATCACGCGCATCAAGAACCTGCCGAGCGAACCGGACGTCATCATGGTGTGCTCATACGTGCCGGGCGGCGCCAGCGCGCTGCGTCAAATCAGGGCAGCGGGCATCAAAAGCGCCCTGGGCGGGGGCAGTTCCATGAGCGGCACCTATTGGCTTGATTCCGTTCCCAATTTGAGCGGTCACTACGTGCCGGAACAGGCGTCGATTTATGGTGACGATCCGCGCAAAGAGGTCGAAGTATTCAACGAGAAGTATGCGAAGCGCTTTGGCGAGCGGCCGAACAGCCAATACACCTATCCGGGATACTTGGTTATCGAAATGTGGGCACGTGCGGTTGAGCGTGCCGGCACGTTCGAAACCGACGCCGTGGTCGCTGAACTCGAGAAGTTTAAGGACGAACCGTTCCTGATCGGCACACGCACCTTCACGCCGAAACTTCATCACCAAAATTACGCGCCGTACCTAATCGTCGAGACGACGGGCGGCAAACCCAAAGTGGCCGACGATCATACGATTTCGGAACCTATTCCGATGGATGTGTTGTTCGGCAAACGTTACAGCTACATCGCCCGCTAATTGGCGAGCGACGACTAAAGGGATCCCGTTTCGGCTTGCCGGAACGGGATCGTTTCTTTTGGAGGTCGCTGGACCATGAAACTCGACGGTAAAGTGGCGATCGTTACCGGTGGTTCTCAAGGCATCGGCGCCGCCATCGCCAAGGCCCTGGCGGCAGAAGGCGCCGCGGTCGCGATCATCAACAAATCCAATATTGAAGCCGCCGAGGCGGTCGTATCGGCGATCGAAGGCAGCGGCGGGCGAGCCATGGCCTTTCAGACGGATTTGGCCGCAACCAAAGACATCGAGGCGGTCGTTGCGAACGTGGCGGCGGCGCTTGGCCCCGTCGACATCCTCGTCAATAACGCGGCCATTTTTGACCCGTTACCGATCGAGGAAGTTGATGAGGCCAACTGGGACATGCAACTCGACACCAATTTGAAGGCCTGTTTTTTTCTTGTCAAAGCCGTTGTCGGTGGCATGAAGGCGAAAGGCGCCGGCAAAATCATCAATGTCAGTTCGATTGCCGGCATTGGCGGTTTTCCGAATTCCGCGGCTTACTGTGCCTCGAAAGGCGGCCTCAATAACTTGACCAACGCGCTTTGCCTCGAATTGGCGCCGTTCGGCATCAACGTAAACGCGGTCGCGCCGGGCAATATCGTGACACCGATGAACGCCGAGCTGCGGGCCGACCCGGAATGGGCAGCAAAGATGCGGGAACGCACGCCGTCCGGCGACGACTTTCTGCCGGCCGAAGACATAGCCGGTGCCGCTGTCTACCTTGCCTCTGACGACGCACGCGCCGTGCATGGCGTAGTCCTGCCGGTCGATGGCGGTTGGCGGGCCTGGTAGCGGCGGACGGCGCATGCAACCGATTATGGGGACTAAGCAATGAATGATGCGACGACCAAGATCGACGGCGTGCGATTGGCAATCCTCAACAACCGGTTGGAAGGGATCGCCCGCAAGATGGCGAACACCTTGCTGCGCACCGGCCGGTCCGGTGTGCTGAATATTGCCCGGGATTTTTCCTGCTGCATCATCACCGCCGACGATCGGCTGCTAGCGACCGCGGAAAGTTTGCCGATTCATGTGCTAAGCGGCCCCGATCTGATGGCAAAATCGGTGAAAGAATTCCATCCCAACCCGAAAAAGGGCGACGCCTTCCTTCACAACTCGCCCTATCACGGCTGCTCCCATCCGGCCGACCATACCATTCTCGTGCCGGTAATCGACGACGACGGCGTTCATCATTTCACGGTCTTGGCAAAAGCGCACCAAGCGGATTGCGGCAACTCCCAGCCGACCACCTATATGGGCGCCGCCCGGGATGTCTACGAGGAAGGCGCTTTGATCTTTCCCGCGGTCAAGGTGCAGCAAGAATATCAGAACATCGATGACGTCGTCCGCATGTGCATGATGCGTATCCGCGTGCCGCAGCAATGGTGGGGCGACTACCTTGCCATGATCGGGTCGGCACGCATTGGCGAGCGTGAGGTCTTGGCTCTGGCCAAAGAAATCGGCTGGGAGCAGTTGCATGATTTCACCGAGCAATGGTTTGACTATTCCGAAAGCCGCATGGCCAATGCCATCGGCAAAATGCCAAACGGCACCACGACCTGGACCAGCCGGCATGACCCGGTGCCCGGTACACCGGAGGATGGTGTTCCGATCAACGTTTCGGTCGAGGTCGATTCCGCCAGCGCGCGCGTCGCTGTCGATCTGACTGACAACATTGACGCCTTGCCATGCGGCCTCAACCTGTCGGAAGCCTGCGCCCGCACCGCGGCGATGATCGGCGTATTCAACTCGATCGACCCGACGGTACCGAAAAATGCCGGCGCGTTCCGGCGTCTGGACGTTCGGCTTCGCGAAGACAGCGTTTGCGGCATACCCCGCCATCCGACCAGTTGTTCGGTGGCGACCACCAACGTCGCCGACCGGGTCGCCAATTCCGTGCAGGCGGCGATCGCCGAATTGGGCGAGGGCATCGGCCTGGCCGAGGCCGGCGCCATCCTGCCGGCCTCGGTCGGTGTCGTTTCAGGCTACGATCCGCTGCTCGACGAGCCCTACGTCAACCAAGTTTTCTTGGCGATGACCGGCGGCGCCGGCGGCCCGACGACCGACGCCTGGCTCACGCTCGGCCATGTCGGCAATGCCGGCCTGTGTTATCAGGACAGCATCGAGCTGGATGAGATGCGGCATCCGATCTTCGTTGAGCAACGCCGCTTCATCACCGATTCCGAAGGCGCCGGCCGCCAAAAGGGCGGGGCCGGCATGCTGGTCGAGTTCGGCCCGGTGCGCGGTCATATGGAGGTTGCCTTTGTCAGTGACGGCACCACCAACGCGGCCAAGGGCGTGCGCGGCGGCAGTACCGGCGGCAACGCCTATCAGGCGGTGCGGGACGAGGACGGCACTGTGATGGTGACGGAGAACTGCGCCGTCGTCAGCCTGGCCGCCGGCGAACGGATCATTTCGCACTGCTGCGGCGGCGGTGGATATGGCGATCCGGCCGAGCGTGACCCGGAACGGGTTCGCCATGACGTGTCCGAGGGATGGGTCAGCCAGGACCGTGCGGCGACCGTCTACAAAGTCGCGTTGACGCCGGACGGCGCCGTCGATCTGAAAAAAACAGCGGCTTTGCGGGAGTGACACGGATATGAGATTCGCCGTTGATACCGGAGGCACTTTCACCGATCTGGTGGTCGGGCACGACGATGGCACCATTGCCATGTTCAAAGCGCCGACAACGCCGCAGAACCCGATCGATGGCGTGTTGGACAGTTTGGCCATTGCCGCTGAATCGTTCGGCCTGCCGCGGTCGGAACTGCTCGGTCAGGCCGATATGATGATCCATGGCACGACCCATGCGATCAATGCCATTATTACCGGCAACACGGCGCGCACGGCATTTCTGACCACCGCCGGCCATCCGGACATTCTTGTGTTGCGCGAAGGCGGCCGTTCCGACGTGTTCGACTTCACCGTGCCGTACCCCGAGCCTTACGTGCCGCGATCCCTGACCTTCGAAATCGAGGAACGGGTCATGGCCGACGGCAGCGTGCGGCTCGCATTGGACGATGCCAAAGTCGTGTCGGTTATCGAGCGGCTGCGTGAACTTGAGGTCGAGGCCGTGGCGGTTTGCCTGATCTGGTCGATCATCGATCCGCGGCACGAGAATCGTATCGGCGAATTGTTGGAGCAGCATCTGTCTGGTGTGCCTTATACGCTGTCGCATCGGTTGAACCCGTCGCTTAGGGAATATCGGCGTGCGTCCTCGGCGGCAATAGACGCCTCTTTGAAACCGCTCATGGGCGCTTATATGCGCAATTTGTCATCACGGCTGAATGACGCCGGGTTCGGCGGCCGGCTACTGATTGTCACCTCCGGTGCCGGCGTGATCGATGCCAGTGACGCGGCGGGACAGCCGATCCACCTGATCAATTCGGGTCCCTCGATGGCACCTGTCGCCGGCCTGGCTTTCGCGCAAAAGGACATGCAGGCCGAAACCGCGATCGTCGCTGATACCGGCGGCACGACCTATGACCTCAGCTTGGTTCGCCGGGGCCGGATACCATGGACCAGAGAAACCTGGATCGGTGGCGAGTACCGCGGCCATATGACGGGTTTTCCGTCGGTGGGTGTGCGCTCGATCGGCGCCGGCGGCGGTTCGATCGCCTGGGTCGACGACGGCGGCTTGCTGCATGTCGGGCCGCAGTCCGCCGGTGCCGTGCCCGGCCCGGCAGCCTATGGGCGCGGCGGCACCGCACCGACCTTGACCGATGCTTGTCTGGTGCTCGGCTACATCGATCCGGGCTATTTCTTGGGCGGCAGCATGACGCTCGACGTAGAGGCCGCCAAGGCAGCGGTTGCCGGCGCGCTGCAAGGTCCGCTCGGGCTGTCGTTGGAAGAGGCCGCCTTGGCCGTTGTCCAAGTTGCCACTGAGAACATGGTGCAGGCGATTATCGACATCACCATCAACCAAGGCATAGATCCTGCCGACGCCGTGTTGATCGGCGGCGGCGGCGCTGCCGGATTGAACGCTGAGTTGATTGCTTCCCGGCTCGATTGTCCGATGGTACTGATCCCCGACGTCGGCGCCGCCCTAAGCGCTGCCGGCGCCTTGATGTCGGACCTGACCACCGATTTCCGCGCCACCCATTTCACCAGCAGCAGCAATTTTGACGGCGACGGTGTCAATCGGGTTTTGGCCGGCCTGATGGCCGAATGCCAAGCGTTTGCGGCTGGTCCCGGTGTCGGTGCCATTGAACAAAAAATCGAGTTCCTGGCAGAAGCACGGTATCCGCATCAGGTTTGGGAGATCGATGTGCCACTTCGCGGCGACCGGTTTGACGGTGATGCCGACGTGCAAGCCTTGGTCGAGGATTTCCACAGCGCCCATGAAGAGGTTTTCGCGATCAAGGATCCAGAGTCGGAGATTGAGATCATCGGATGGTCGGCGCGGATCAGCTGTCGCTTACATGACAGCGGGATGGCGTCATTGTCCGAATTCGGTAAAACGGACTCCGGATTGCAGAACCGGTTGGCGTATTTCCCGGATCACGGTTGGATCGAAACCGCCGTCCGGGCGTTCGAGGATTTAGCGGTGGGCGCCGACATTTTGGGCCCGGCCGTCATCGAAAGTTCCTTCACCACGGTCGTTGTCGGCCCCAACGCGACCGCGGCGCGGACGCCGTCCGGTGGCTTGGCGATCAAATTGTAAGCATGTTTTGGACGAGGACGCCCAATCGACTGACCAAAGCCGCCCGGGCGGCGCTATCTAGTTGAGGGGCATCGGATAGTAGCTATCATAGGCAATTGATGGCACTCTAGGGTCGATGGGCGACGCATCGCCGCAAGGCAGATGCATGCCGGTTTTGGACTATCCCATTTTATGGAGCCAAACGATGTCTAAGGTTGATCCGATCACGCTGTCAGTGGTGCGCGGCGTTCTCGAAACGACACAGCGGGAAATGACCCAGGCATTGGAAAAAACCGCGCGGTCAAGCGTGTTCAACCTTGCCCACGACTACTCGAATGCGCTGTTCAACCACACGCCCGAAATGATCATGCAAGGCCAGGATATTCCGATCCATCTCGGTTCCCTGATCCCGGCGATGAAATGCGTAGCCGAATTTTTTGGCGACGACATTCATCCGGGCGATGTCATTTTGCACAACGATCCCGCCTATATGGGCTCCCACATGATCGATACCTGCATGTACAAGCCGGTATTCTACAACGACGAGCTTGTCTTCTGGACGGTGTGCAAAGGCCACTTGACGGACATCGGCGGCCCGGTGCCGGCCGGTTACAATCCGGACGCGACGGAGATCTATGCCGAAGGCCTGCGGATCCCGCCGGTCAAGGTCTATGACAAAGGTGTGCGCCGCTACGACGTTATGAATTTGCTGCTCACCAACTTGCGTGCGCGCCGCGATCAGGAAGGCGACTTTAATGCCCAACTTGGGGCGGTCCAGGTTGGCGAACGCAACCTCATCGCCATGCTCGACAAATATGGTGCCGACGAGGTCAGTGCCTGTATCGATGCGCTGATGGAAATGGCCGACCGCCATATGCGCTCCCTAATGAAGGAAGTGCCGGACGGAACTTATACAGGAAACGCATTGGTGGAGGATGCCGGTCACGGGCTAGGCGACTTGGAAATCACCGCGACGGTGAAGATCGAGGGCGAGCAATGCCATATCGGCATCGACAGCCCGCCGCAAGTGCCCTACTTCATCAATTCATACGAAGGCAATTCATATTCCGGGGTCTATCTCGGTGTCATGATGTTCGCCCAATTGCCGCCGCCCTATAACGAAGGGCTCTACCGGTGCGTCTCCGTCGACATGGGGCCGAAAGGCACGATCTGCAATGCGGTCGAGCCAGCGCCGCACATGAATTGCACGACCACTCCGATGGAGACATTGACGGATGCGGTACGCTTGGCATTCGAACAGGCCATGCCCAACAATGTCTCGGCAAGTTGGGGGCACGCCAACGGCTGTAATATCGCCGGCTGGGACACCCGCCACGACGAGGAATATGTCTCCATGATCCTGGCGTCGATCATTTCCGGTGCCGGCGCGACCCCGATACAGGACGGCTGGCACGCCTGCGGTCCCGAATGTTGCTTCGGGGCATTGACGTCGGGTGATATCGAACTGCTGGAATATTCCTATCCGATCGTGATTCACCGTTATAGCCTGATGACCGATTCCGGCGGTGCCGGCAAATATCGCGGCGGCTCCGGCACCTGTTGGGAAGTCGAACCGCTCGACAAGCCGATGGATTTCATTACGTTCGGCGAGGGCCGCCGCATCCCGGCGATGGGTGCCGCCGGTGCCAAGTCCCGCATGATCGAACCTAAGGTCGGGCGCATCGAGTTTACCCGCGGCGGCAAGGTCGAGGTGGTCAAGACCAACGTCATCGAAATCATCAATCCAGGCGAGCGTGCCGCCAACAAGAATCCTGGTGGCGGTGGCTACGGCGACCCCTATGAGCGCGATATTGGCGCGGTCGTGAGCGATGTGAAAAACGGCTTGGTTTCGATCGAAGGCGCCCGCATTGACTACGGCGTCGTCATCGCCGACGTGGCGAGCTTGGAAGTGGACTTGGGCGCCACCGGCGAAATGCGAGCGAGCGCGCAAGCGGCGGAATGACACCACGGCCCGTCGCCTAAACGCCTTGGACACAACAAACGAACGCGAGCGACGATTGCGAGGGGCATATGCGAACCAAATACCGATTGGGTGTTGACGCCGGCGGGACGTTCACGGATTTCATCCTTGCTGACTCTGAAGGCGAGGTCAGCCTGTTCAAAACGGAATCCACGCCCTGTGATCCGACGAAAGCGATTGGCGCCGGCCTCGGCTTGATTTCCGAAGCAACCGGCCTCACGCCAAAGGATATCATTTCGCAATGCGACTTATGTATTAACGGCACGACCGTCGGCCTCAATGCGTTGATCCAACACAAGGGCGCCAAGACCGGCCTGATTTGCACCAAAGGCCACGAAGATTCGATCGAAATTCGATTGGGCCACAAGGAAGATGGTTACCGTTATGATGCGGAATATCCACCGGCCGTGATGTTGGTGCCGCGCTATCTGCGTTGCAGCGTTGACGAGCGCGTGGTCTCGACCGGCGAAATCATGACGCCGATGAACGAACAGGACGTGTGCGACGCCTGTGCTTTGTTCATAAAGGAAGGCGTCACCGCGGTCGCCGTTTCCTTCGTCTGGTCGGTGTTGAATGAAGCCCACGAAAAGCGCGCCGGGGAGATCGTGCGCGAAATGATGCCCGACGCATTCTTGACGGTTGGCAGCGAGCTTTACCCTCAGATTCGTGAATATACGCGGACGTCGACGGCCATTACCAACGCCTATCTTGGCCCGATCCTGAAAGACTACGTTGAATCGATCGACGGCTACTTTCGGAATCTCGGCGCGACTTATCCAGTGCGCTTTTTCCAGTCGAACGGCGGCTTGGCGATCGGCCAGGCAATGACCGACCGTGCGGTTTACGCCATCAATTCGGGTCCGGCGTCGGCGCCCCAGGCCGGGCTCTATGTTGCCGAGCCGTTCGGTATTAAGAATGTGATTACCGTCGATATGGGTGGCACGTCTTTCGACATCACCCTGACCCGAGACTCCAGCACCAACATCAACAAAGACATCGACTTCCTGCGCTATCGTATCGGCGTGCCGATGATTCAAGTTGAAACTCTGGGTGCCGGCGGCGGGTCGATCGGCTGGATGGATACCATGGGCCTGTTGCAAGTCGGTCCGCAGAGCGCCGGCGCCGAACCGGGTCCGGCTTGCTATGGCAAAGGCGGGGTTGAGCCGACGGTCACGGACGCGAACCTGATTCTGGGTTATGTCAATCCAGAAGCGCTGTTGGGCGGGCGTATGGCATTGGACAGAGTGGCTGCTGTCGAGGCGGTCAAGACCCGCATCGCTGAACCGCTTGAGATTTCAACCGAGCGTGCCGCTTACGGCATGTTCACGATCGTCAACAACAACATGGTGAACGGCATAAGGCGGGTTTCGGTGGAACGCGGCTACGATCCGCGCGACTTTGTGCTGGTCGCCGCGGGCGGCGCGGCAGCAGCGCATATTACCGCCATGGCGACGGAAATGGGCATCAAGACCGTTTATGTGCCGAAGATCGCCTCTGGCCTCTGTGCCTTCGGTCAGATTATCTCTGATGTGAAGTACAATTACATGGCGACCTGCCCATTGCGCCTGGAAGGCGACGAAACCTACCGGCAGATCAACGAAACCTTTGCCGAAATCGAGGAAACGGGTGTCCAGCATCTCGAAGCTGACGGCTTCGCGCGCGACCGCATTGCGATACAGCGCAGCATTGATATGCGCTACGTTGGCCAAGTGCACGAATGCACGGTGGAAATTGAAAACTTCGTGGTTGACGCCAGCACCGTCGACCAGCTACGCGATGCTTTTCATGCCCGTCATGAGCAGCTCTATACGTACTCGGAGGCCAACACGCCAATCGAAATCGTCAATTTGGAAAGTACGCTCTACGGTCAAGTCGACCGCCCGAGCCTGCCCAATCTCGCCGCCGGCAGTGATCCGGAAAGTGCCGTCAAATCGACCCGTCCGATGATCTTTGCCGCCGATGGCTCCGCTGCCGATGGTCCGGTTTATGATGGCGGCAAACTCGGCGCCGGCGCCAAGATCACCGGTCCGGCAGTAATCGAAGAAGACACTACGACCATCGTCGTCGCGCCGGGGTGGCAGGCGGCATTGCATGAGAGCGGCAGCTACGTGTTGACCAAGGCGTGATACCGGCGACGGCGTCGAACAGCTATCTTCACAAGCCGTGAAATTTCATGGCACGATGCTAGAGCAGTGGGTTCGTCCATATGTACGAAACAAGGGAATTGCATCATGGCGACAGAAATTAATTGCGACATGGGGGAGAGTTTCGGCCTTTACCAAATGGGCGATGATGCGGGCCTGATGCCGCTGATCACGGTAGCCAACGTCGCCTGCGGTTTCCATGCCTCGGACCCCAATCACATGCGGGCGACGGTCCAACTGGCCAAAAGCCATGGTGTCCGGGTCGGCGCCCATCCGTCGTTGCCCGATTTGGCTGGTTTTGGCCGGCGCGAAATGAAGATGGAGCGCGAAGAGATGGCCAACGTGCTGGTCTATCAGGTCGGTGCGCTAAAAGCCTTTCTCGAAGCCGAGGGGTTGCCGCTCAACCACATCAAGCCGCATGGCTCGCTCTATGGCATGGCCGCCAGGTTGGAGCACATCGCCCATGCCGTTTGCGATGCGGCCGATCTGTTCGGTGTGCCGCTCTACGGCATGATCGGCACCTTGCATGAGGACATCTACCAGGCGCGTGGCCATGCCTTTGTGGCCGAGTATTACGCCGACCTGTTCTACGGTGACGCGGGCAACTTGATTGTGACGCGGGTGCATGATCCGGTCGATCCGGCCGACGCCGCAAATCGTGCCGTTCGCGCCATCGAGGAGGGTAAGACCCGGTCGACCGGCGGTGTTGATGTCGCGGTCCGCGCCGACAGTATTTGCGTGCACTCCGACACGCCCAACGCGGTCGACGTCGCGACAGCGGTACGGTCGGCCATCTCGCCCCATATGGAGGCCGCCCAATAGCGTCACAACACGACGGCCGGAACCCAATTCAGGAGACGCCTGACGGCGTCTGAACACTAGACGAGGAGGTCAGATTTGGCTGGTCAAATTCTTTCGCCACTACCAGGCACGTTCTATCGCAAGCCGGCACCCGATCAGGCGGTGTTCAAGGAAGTCGGTGACACGGTCGCCGTTGATGAGGTTATTGGCCTTGTCGAAGTCATGAAAGTCTTCAACGAGGTCAAGGCCGACAAAGCGGGCACCGTGACCGCTTTCCTGGTGGAAAACGAAGATCCGGTGATGGCCGGCCAACCGCTCGTCGACCTGGACTGATCCGAGCATCGCCGATGCCGATCCGCAAATTGTTGGTGGCCAATCGGGGCGAAATCGCCGTGCGGGTCATCCGTGCGGCCCAATCGCTTGGTATTCCGACGGTTCAGGCGCACTCCAGCGCCGACGCGGTGTCGCTGGCCGTGCAAATGGCGGACGAAGCGGTCGAGATCGGCCCACCCCATGCGGCGAAATCCTATTTGAATGGCGCGGCAATCGTTGCCGCCGCCGAGCATACGGGCGCCGATGCGATCCATCCGGGCTATGGCTTTCTGTCGGAGAACGCTGCGTTCGCTGCGGCCGTCGAAACGGCTGGACTGACGTTCGTCGGCCCGCGCTCCGAAACCATTGCCATGCTGGGCGACAAGGCGACGGCGCGCAGCGCGGCGGAAGCGGCCGGCGTGCCAACCGTGCCCGGTAGCGACGGCACCGTCACGGACGCCGTTGCGGCGGCCGATCAAGCGGCGGCCATCGGTTATCCGGTCATGATCAAAGCAGCGGCCGGTGGTGGCGGCCGCGGCATCAAGGTCGCAACGGCGCCCGAGGAGCTGGCACCGCTGTTGCAGCAAGCCCAAACCGAGGCGCGGGCGGCCTTCGGCGACGATGGCGTCTATCTGGAGAAATTGATCGAGCGGCCGCGGCATGTCGAAGTCCAGGTACTGGGCGATGGCCGGGATGTGGTGCATTGCTTTGAACGGGAATGTTCGCTGCAACGGCGCCGGCAGAAAGTTTGGGAGGAGGCGCCGTCGGTGGCGCTAGACGCGGAAATCCGCGTCGCACTCTGTGCCTCCGCCGTCGATCTCGCGCGCTCGGTCGGCTACCGCGGCGCCGGCACCCTCGAGTTTCTGTATGACGACAGCACGGACGCCTATTATTTCATTGAAATGAACACCCGAATTCAAGTCGAGCATCCGGTGACCGAAATGGTGACCGGGATCGATCTGGTGGCGGAATCGCTGGCGATCGCCGGCGGCAAACCGCTCAGCCTCCGGCAATCGGACATCCGGCTTGATGGCCACGCCATCGAATGCCGGATCAATGCCGAGGACCCGTCAAACAATTTTATGCCGGCGCCGGGGCATATCGCGGCCCTGTCAGTACCGTCGGGCGCCGACATTCGTTTCGACAGCCTGCTTTATGAAGGCTATGACGTGCCGCCGTTCTACGATTCCCTGCTCGGCAAGCTGATCGTCAAGGCGGATAGCCGGGATGCGGCGATCTCGCGCATCGGTGAAGCTCTGGCGGCCTTGGTCATCGACGGTGTCAAAACGACAATCCCATTGCATCAAGCCTTGGTGCGAGACGCCGATGTGCGCGCCGCCAAAGTACATACCCAGTTCCTCGAGCCTTGGCTCGAGGCAAATCCTATACCGGAACAATCGTAAACGGGGAGGCGAGTCATCCATGAAGACACGATACTCATTCGGCGGTGACGAGCATATTTTCGTCGAAGTCGACGAAGAAATGTCGCTTGAGGCGTTTTTCAAGAGCTTGTCGATCACCAGCGCCGTCCGCGAAAGCAATTTCGACGGGGTCACGGAAATCTGTCCGGCCAATGCGTCCATGCAAGTGAAGTTCGACCCTGATCGAATCAAACCGAACGATCTTTTGGCCGAACTGAAGAAGCTCGAGGCCGCGGCGGAGAATACAGAGGCCGTGCTCGATACGCGGGTCATCGAGATTCCGGTTTACTACAATGATCCCTGGACCAATGAGACCTTGATGCGGTTCCGAGAGCGCCATCAAGATCCGAGCGCCACCGACTTGGAGTTCGCGGCGCGTATCAACAATTTTGACAGCGTCGACAGTTTCATCGCCGCCCATGCCGGCTCGCCCTGGTTCGTGTCTATGGTCGGATTTGTCGCCGGATTGCCGTTCCTCTATCAGATGGTGGAGCGTCAGCGTCAGATTGAGGTGCCGAAATATTTAAGCCCGAGGACGGATACGCCGAAGCTGACGGTCGGCTATGGCGGCTGTTTCAGCTGCATCTATTCCGTGCGCGGCGCCGGCGGCTACCAGATGTTCGGTATCACGCCGATGCCGATCTATGACCCGGAGCAACAAATCAACTATCTCCGCGATTTCATGATTTTCTTCGAACCAGGCGACATCGTGAAGTTCAAGCCCGTCGACCGCGATGGCTATGACGCCGCCCTGGCCGAAGTCGAGGCCAATCGCTATGAGCCATTGGTGCGTCCGGTGCGGTTCTCGCTGACGGATTTCAACAAAGACGCCGATGCCTACAACAAGACGCTGCAGGAGGCTCTCGATGGCAATTAAGGTCTTGCAACCGGGATTGGCGACCACCGTCCAGGACTTGGGCCGCCCGGGCTATTATCATCTCGGCATTCCAGTGTCAGGGGGCATGGATTTGTACGCGTTGCAAGCGGCCAACGCGTTGGTCGGCAATGCCGCCGACGCCGCCGTTCTCGAAGCGACGTTTCTTGGGCCCGAGCTGGAATTCACAGCCGATGCGGTCGTTGCCGTCACCGGTGCCGACCTGCCGCCTAAGGTGGACGGTGACGCGCGCGAAGGCTGGTCGTCGTTCGCCGTCAAATCTGGCCAGGTGCTGAGTTTCGAATATCTCAAGGCCGGCGCCCGCGCCTATATTGCGATGTCTGGTGGCATCGACGTGCCCGTTGTGCTCGGCAGCCGGTCGACCTATGCACTGGGTGCGCTCGGCGGTTTCAAGGGTAGAACGTTGCAGGCCGGCGATGTGCTTGATGTCGGCGGTGGCGGCCAAGCCACGGCCGGACGCTCCTTGGCGGCAGGGCTTCGCCGCCCGATCGGCAGCCCGGTGGAACTCCGCGTCCTGGAGGGAATCTATTGGCATCGTTTGACCGATGCCGCCGGCGCCAGCTTCTTTGCCGACACGTGGAAAGTCGCGCCCGAAGCCGATCGCATCGGTTACCGCTTCCGCGGCGGCAACAAGCTCGCCTTTGTCGACCGGGAGGCGCCGTTCGGCGCCGGCTCTGACCCCAGCAACATCGTCGATGGTTGCTATCCCTATGGCTCGATCCAGGTGCCGGGAGGCACCGAACCGATCGTTCTGCATCGTGATGCGGTCTCGGGCGGTGGCTATTTCATGCTCGGCACGGTGATTTCAGCCGACATGGATTTGATCGGTCAGTTGCAGCCGCACATGGAAACCCGGTTCGTGTCCGTCGACATGGATCAGACCCTGGCAGCACGGGCAGAACGAAATGCGCTGATCGGGCAAATGCAAGAATCGCTGGAATAAAGCAATTCACGGCCCCGGATAGGGATGCACCCGGTGCCAATGGCGGGCGATGTCGGCGCCGGTGCAGATCCAGACACGGTCATGGTCTAGGACGTAGTCCAGAAAACGCGCCAAACCGGCGGCCCGACCGGGCCGGCCGATGATCCGGTCGTGCAGGCCGAGCGACAGCATCTTTGGTTCGTCCGCGCCTTCGGCGTAGAGCAAATCGAAGGCGTCCTTCATGTAGTCGAAAAACTGTCCGGCCGTCGCCCAACCGAGATGCTCGTTATAACGATTGTCGTTGGTTTCGTAGGAATAGGGCACGACCAAATGCGGCTCGCTGGCGACCGTTAGCCAATAGGGTAGTTCGTCGGCAAGCGAGTCCCGGTCATAGAGGAAGCCGCCGGCCTCGACCAGCAAGCGCCGCGTGGCAGGGCTCGGCCGTCCGGTCATCCAACCAACCGGCCGGCTACCGGTTAGTGTGGTCAGGCCAGCGATGGCTTTGTCGATGTGCTCACGCTCGACATGTTCGGGCACCGATTGATAGTCGATCCACCGCCAGCCATGACTGACGATCTCGTGCCCCGCATCGACCATGGCACGGGCGGCTTCCGGATGCCGCAAAAGCGCGGAAACCACGGCGAGAACGCTCACCTTGATGTCACGCGCCTCAAACAGGCGCAACAGTCGCCAAACGCCGCGGCGGCTGCCGTATTCGAACGCGGATTCGGTCAACATGCTGCGCGCCGCGGTAACCGCCGGGAAGCCGGTATCCGTCAGCATCCCCTCCGAGCTCGTATCGCCATGCAGAAGATTGAGTTCGCCGCCGGCTTCGTAGTTGAGCGCGATTTGCAGCGCTACGCGGGCGCCGCCCGGCCATTGTGGATCCGGCAGCTTGGCGCCGTAGCCGACCAGGTCGCGGGGATAGTCGCGATCGGCCATCGTCGTCAGGCCTTGAGTTGGGCCAAAGCCCATGCGGCGACGCGTGCCAGCTCGTCAAGATGGGCTTCGGTGTGCGGCAAGCCGACATAGCCTTTGACGAACTCCTTATAGACTCCGCCTTCGACCAGCTTGCAATGAAAGGCGGCTGATTTCTCGAGGTTGGAAGCCCGGACGTCGGCGTTGTTTTCGACCCGGCGTTCGGAGAAATAGGGGTGGAACATAGGGCCGTGGCCGTTCATGGAAACCGGCTCGCCGGCATCGACGAATACTCTTTCCAGTTTTTCGCGCGCCAGGCTGCCAAGATGGTGCAACTGCTCGATACCGCCTTCTTCGATCAGAATGTCGAGCGTGGTGTGAGCGCATTCGGCGGCTAGGTAGTAACCGTTATAAGTGCCACAATGGAAAGCGTATTGCTGTGGCGCTGAAGCCGGGTCGAAATGTTCCATGAAGGCGCGCTTGCCGACCACGGCGCTCATCGGCATGCCGCCGGTCATCGCCTTTCCGAGCGTGGTGACGTCCGGCGTGACACCGTAATATTCCTGGCCGCCGCCGGGCGCTAAGCGGAACCCGGTGACGATTTCATCGAAAATAAGTACTGTGCCGGTCTTGTCGCATGCCTCTCGCATGGCCTCCAGGTAGCCTGGATTGGGCGGAATAGACCGCATATGCGGCTCGCAAATGACCGCGGCATATCGTTCTGGCTGGTCATCCAAGGCTTGGCGCAGCGCGCCGACATCGTTGAACGGCAGGACGACGATGTTCTCGGCCACGCCAGCCTGAATCCCGCGGCTCTCCGCCGTCGGTTGCGTGCCGTCGATCGGCGTTTGCTCGTAGGACCAGACGGCCAAGTCGTGATGGCCGTGATAGGCGCCGTCGAACTTGATCACACCCTGGCGGCCGGTCACGGCCCGCGCCAGGCGCAAGGCATGGAACGTTGCCTCGCTGCCACTCGCGGCGAAACGGACCATTTCCGCCGACGGTACGTAGCGCACCAACCGATCGGCCAGCTCTACCGTACGCCGGTGCAGGCCAAAGTGGTGAGTACCTTTCACGGCGTTCTGTTGAATGGTTTGGACCAGGCGCGGATGGGCGTGCCCCAGAACAAGCGGGCCGGCGCCGAGAAAAAAATCCAAATAGCGCCGGCCATCAACATCATAAAGATAGGCACCCTCGCCATGATCGACGATAAATTCGAGTCCGTCCGGCGGCACAACGGATGTCGTCGTACCGGCCGGCAACAATTCCTTGGAACGCCGGACGAGGCGCCGTTGTTCTTCCGACGGCTGGTTCAATAGTGTGGGCGCGGATGCCATGGGGCTTCTCCTATGGTGTGAACCTGTTGCGGCGCGCCGATCGTCACGCGGGTCCAAGTTCGGCCAACACGTCGTCGGTTTGGCGTATTCGGCAATACCCTTTAATCGCCTTGAGCGTCGCGTCATGGCGTTGCTGACTATAAGTACCGCAGGCGTCCTCCACCAAGGTCACGAGAAAGCCTCGGTCGCAGGCGTCGCGCACCACCGATTCAACGCACTGATCGGTCAACAGCCCGACAATCACCAGATAATCGACTTCCAGATTGCGCAGCACGTAGTCGATGTTGGTCGCATTGAACACACTGGACGCGGTTTTTGGAATGATGATCTCGTCGGCGGTCGGCGCAATCGCCGCGACAACCTCGGCGTCGGCCGAACCCTTGGGCACGCCGATGCCGGAAATCTTGTAGTCTAGACTACGGTCGCGGCCGTCGCGGGTAAGGTTTTCGATGACCGTGAACATCACTTCGACACCGTTCGCCCTAAACCCGTCCTGTAGCCGCCGAATGTTGGGCAGGACATGGGAACCGATACGATCGAAGTAATAGCGGTGATCCGGTGGTATGCTGTCGGCGGTAATGTCGGCGTGCTCGCCCTGACCAATTACGGCACAATAGTTTTGCACATCCACCACCAAAAGGGCGGTGTTTGCCGCAACGATAGCCCGTTCCCGGGTCAATCCGCCTCTTCCGTCGGCGGCTGCGCTCTCCCTTGTCACGGCATTACTCCGCTCATTGTTTGTCCGTCTCAGCGTAGGAAAAATCAGGGCCCGGCGCCATGCAAGATAGTGATAGAATGAATGCGTTGTGCCAAGAGGAGCCGATGCAGGAACCGTCACCTTTTCGCTGGATCAACCGCGCCGGCGGCGCGCCCATGCTGATCCTGTGCGATCACGCGTCCAACGCGATCCCGCCCGCACTCGGCGATCTCGGGCTCGATCAGGCGGCATTGGAAGATCATATCGCCTGGGATGTCGGTGCTGCTCAGGTGGCCGAAGGCCTCGCTCATCATTTCGATGCGCCGGCCATTCTTTCCGGCTATTCGCGTCTGGTGATCGATTGCAACCGTTATCCCCATGAAGCGAACGCGATCCCGACGGTGAGCGACGGTATCGCCGTGCCGGGCAATGTCGACCTAACGCCCAAAGACGTCGCCTGGCGTCAGGAAACAGTTTTCTGGCCCTACCACCGGGAAATCGAAGCGACGTTGGCGCGGTTCTCCGAGGCTGGCCAGATTCCGGTGGTGGTCTCGGTACACAGCTTCACCCCGGTCTATGGTGGCGAACGCCGCCCCTGGGACGTGGCGATCTGTTGGCGCGACGACGACCGCATGTCGGCGCCGGTACTTGAGGCCCTCGGCAAAGAGCCGGCGCTGACCGTTGGCGACAATGAACCCTACAGCTTGGACCCGGCCGACGATTACAGTCTGATAGAATATGGTCTGGCGCAGGGCCTCGCTCATCTGCTGGTGGAAATCCGCAACGACGGGCTGGCCGATGGCGCTGGCGTCGCTCGCTGGACGGAGCGGTTGGCCCGGGTTATCGAACCGGCCATGGTCAGCTCGGCCGTGCGCCAGAGGCGTCCCCGTCCGTAGGCCGATACCGCCTTTAGGCGATGTGCAGGACGCCGTAATCGTCGACGGCGACCCGTTGCCCCGGCAGGACCATCGTGGTCGAAGACAATTCCTCAATTAAGCAGGGACCGGCCATATCGCTGCCGGCGCCGAGGTCGCTGCGGCGGTAAACCGGCGTCTCGTGCTTGCCATCCTCGGCGAAATTGACGACCCGCCGGCCAATCAGCGCATCGCCCGGTTGGCCACCGCCGTCGACGCGGGTCGGGCGTGGCGTCTGGATCGGCAGTTCGCTTTTGAGACGGTAACAGACAACCTCGGCTTCGGTATCTGTAAGGCTGAAGGTGTAGGCTTTTTCGTGCGCTGCGTGAAAGTCGGCCGAGACGGAGTTGGTGGTGGCAGCCGACGGATCCAGCGGAAATGTCACCGTATGTTCCTGCCCGTCGTAGCGCATGTCGACCATATGGGTGAAAACCGGCTCTGGTACTGCGCGGTTACGCGCGAAAGTTTGGAAATAGCGACGGGCCTCAGCCTCCATGTCGGCGAACACTGCCTCGATGTCGGCGATCGAGAGGGTGGACAGCCGTTGAAGGTCAGTTCGCGCCAAGTCGTAGCGAGGCAGCGTCGAAAGCATGCCAAGCGCCGAAAACAGGCCGGAATGCGGCGGCACGAGAACTTTCTTGACCGCGAGTTCGCGGCCCAGATAGGCGCCGTGCATGGGGCCGCCGCCGCCGCTAACGATTAACGCGAAGCCGCGCGGGTCATGTCCGCGTTGCACCGAGATCAGTTTCAAGGCGCTGATCATGTTCGCCTCTGCGACCCGGATGACGGCGACCGCGGCTTCTTCGATGCCGCAACCCAACCCGTCGGCGATGGTTGCCATCGCCGTCTCAGCGGCAGCGACACTCAAAGGCAGAGAGCCGCCGGCAAAACGCGTGGGATCCAGTACGCCGGTCAGCAATTTCGCGTCTGTAACTGTCGGCGCATGGCCGCCACGGTCATAGCAGGCCGGGCCCGGATCCGCGCCGGCACTTCTCGGGCCGACACGCAGCGAGCCGGCGGTGTCGATGCCGGCGATGGACCCGCCGCCGGCGCCGATTTCAACAATATCCACGGTCGGAATTTGCAACGGATAGCCGGGTCGGGTTCTGCTTCTTTCAATCGCGTAGGCGGTATGGACCTTGGGTTCGGCGCCTTCGATCAGCGAGCATTTGGCTGTGGTGCCACCGATATCAAGTGAAATGATATCGTTCTCGCCAAGCGTTCGGCCGATCAATGCAGCACCATTGACGCCGGCTGCAGGTCCGGATTCGACCAGGGTCAAAGGATGGTCGCTGGCCCACTCGAAGTCGGTAGTGCCGCCGTTCGATTGCATGGCGTAATAGGGTTTGGCGATGCCCCGGCTTTCCAACGCACCCGCCAAGTCGGCAAAATAGTCAGTAATGATGGGTTTGACATAGGCGTTCAGCACAGCCGTGTTGCTGCGCTCGTACTCCCGCCATTCGCGGGTGATCTCATGCGAGGCGGTAACGGACACGCCAGGCAACCGCGCGCGAAAAAACTCGGCGGCGACCTGCTCATGGCCTGGGTTCGCGTAGGCGTGCAGGAAAACGATGGCAATCGATTGAATGGCATCTTCATCGCAACGTTTTGCTACAGTCTCCAGGTCGTCGGTACTCAGGGGATCGATAACCGCTCCGTTGAAATTCAACCGCTCGCGAACTTCAAAACGGTGTCGTCGGGCGACGAACGGCACCGGCGAAGCAAACCGTAAGTCGTACATATCCGGACGGTTGCCGCGACCAATCTCCAACACGTCGCGGAAGCCGGCCGTCGTAACCAGCGCCGTTCGCACGCCGCGCCGCTCGGTTAGGGCATTGATGACCGTGGTTCCGCCATGCACGAAGCTCGCGACGTCGGCCGCATCGACCTTGGACTGACTGAGCGCGTCGAGCACGCCATCGGCGGGATTGGCCGGTGTCGTCAGCGTTTTGATAACGGTCAACTGGTCCGTCGTCTCATCGTGAAAGACCAGGTCGGTAAAGGTGCCGCCAACGTCGGTTGCCATGCGATCCATGCCGATTGTCCCTTTCAATAAATCTGTATGATCGAAGCGCGCCCTAGCTGTCCGGTTCCGTGCCGTAAACCGCGTGCGCCAGCTGTTCGGAAACGTAGCCGTCGGCAATATCGGCGGCAACCGCGTCGCGCGGTCGGGATTTGGCGTCGCCATAGCCGCCGCCACCGCCGGTTACAATCTTGATACGGGTGCCGTGCCGCAGGTCGTGGTGTGGCGTCCGGGTGATGCGGACGGTACGGTCTTGGTCGGATATATCTACGTAGTTGCAAGTGCCCGCACCGCCGCCGGCCATGCCCCAGGGGCGCGTTTCGGTATGACCAAGGCTGGCGAACATGAAGGCATCGTCGCTGAGCATCTCATATTCTCTGATCAAACCGAAGCCGCCGCGGTGCCGTCCGGAGCCGCTGCCATCCTCGGTATTGAGAGCATAACGCCGGATCAAAAAAGGATATTTCGCTTCCAGGAGCTCGGTCGAGTGGTTGTAGGTGTCGCCGTCCGTCAACGCGATCAAGCCCGATGTGCCGTCGCGGTCGGGGCAGGCGCCCCAGCCGCCGTGGCTCGGCTCGACATGCAGAAACTCGCCGCCGTTCGAGGGATCCGTGCCACCAATATATAACGCGCACAGGCTCATGTAACTGCCGGCGCTGAACCGTTCTTCGGCGATCGGCGCCAAGGCTTTCCAAACGATTTCCGAGGCTTGGGCCGAGCCCTCGTAGTACCAACCGGTCGGGTAGGGATGCTCGGCGCTGAATACCGTATTGGCCGGCACCTTTATTGAAAGGGGCGCAAACCAGCCGTCGTTGGCCGGTGCGGCAGGGTCGACCAAGGCCTTGAAAACCGTCTTTACCGACGAAAGCAGCGCGCCGCGGGAGCAATTGATTGGCGCGCGGCGTGCTTCGACACAGCCAGTGAAATCAAAAGTCATGGCTTCGCCGGCGATGGTAATGTCGACACGGATTGGCAGTCTTTCTTCTGTGATGCCGTCGCCATCGATCCAATCGGTTGCCGAGTAGATGCCGTCGGGCAATTGGCCGACGACAGCGCGGCTGCGATTGGTGCTGCGATCGATGATATGATTGAAGGATTGTTGCAGGACGTCGGGGTCATAGCGTTCGCAGATTTCGACAATCCGGCGTTCGGCGATGCGGGTTGCCGCGAGTTCTGCATTAAGGTCGCCGAAGGCAAGCTGAGGATATCGGACGTTGGCACGCAGGATGTCGGCAATCCCTTCGTCCACTTTGTCGTCGGCGCAAATCCGGATGGCCGGCAATCGCAGGCCTTCTTGGTAGACGTCAGTCGCATCCGGCGGAATGCTGCCCGGCTTGGGACCACCGATGTCGAGCCAGTGCGCCGTGGCAATGGCAAAGGCGGTCAGTTCTCCCGCCACGAATACCGGCCGGAAAATCGTCACGTCGCAACAATGCGTGCCGCCGAAATAGGCCTCGTTCGTGGCAAAGACGTCGCCGGGGCGCATCCGGCCTTCAAACTTGTCGATGACGAAGCGAAGTTGCTCGGAGAAAGTCCCTGTGAACAGCGTAATGCCGTTGCCCTGGGCAATCAGCCGCCCGCCCGGGTCAGCCAATCCGCAAGCAAAGTCCAAAACTTCGTACACAATGGGGCTCATGGAGGTACGGGCCAGAACCACCCCCATTTCGTCGACGATGGAAACCAGTTTGCCCTCAATGATCTCTAACGTGACGACATCCATTATCTTTCAGCTAATTGTTATCGGGTCAGATTCTGCCGATCACGTGGTCGCGTTGTTAATTTGTACCACAGAAAAATGATCGTAGTGCATAGCCTTTGCAGGGTGCAAACAGCAAGAAAAACATTGCTAGGGCAAATCCTGTAGAGTTTGGGTGAAGTGTTGCGAAGGGCTTTGTCAGACTAAATCGACTTGAGCCATGAAAGGGCGTTCTGTAGCTTCCGGCGATGCCCAATCCCTTTCGCTATTTCAACAGTTCGCCCGATGTAATCCGCCTCACGGTGATGATGTACATCCGTTATCCGCTTTCGTTGCGGCAGGTCGAAGATCTGCTGTTTGAGCGTGGCATCGATATCTGCCACGAGACAGTGCGGTTCTGGTGGAATCGGTTCGGTCCGATGTTCGCTGCGGAGATCCGGAAGCGGCGCATTCGTCATCGGTCATATTCGCAATGGCGGTGGCATCTCGACGAGGTTTTCGTGCGGATCAATGGCGAGACGCATTATCTCTGGCGGGCTGTGGATCACGAAGGCGAAGTGCTTGAAGTTTTTGTGACAAAACGCCGGGATCGCAAGGCTGCGCTGAAGTTTATCAAGCGGACTATGAAGCGCTACGGCCGGCCTTGGGCCATCGTGACGGACCGGCTCCGGTCATACGGAGCCGCGATGAAAGTGATTGGAAACATAGATCGTCAAGAATGCGGGCGTTGGTTCAACAATCGGGCCGAAAACTCACACCAACCGTTTCGACGACGAGAAGGCGCGATGGCCAAGTTCAGGGACATCAAGACCCTGCAGAAGTTCGCTTCGGCTCGTGCCTCGATCCACAATCTTTTCAATCACGACCGTCACCTCAACTGCCGCGACATCTTCAAGCAAAACCGTTCAGCCGCCATGGCCGAATGGCGTCAACTGGCGGCCTGATCGTCGCAACCTCGGGTGATTTGGAGACTGGTTCGCATTGGTCTGACAGCACCATACCGAAAAGTATTTCTCTGATTTCGTCAAAACTAATTGTACCGTCATCAGCGCGTTCCTTCAGATCGAACATGCCTTGTTTTGCGATGAGGGGACCTACAAATCCGTCAATCTCCTCCACATAAGCTTGGCAAAATAGAAAGAACGACTGATCACGGTGATCCACTTGCCAATATAGGTTTGTTCGGCCCCCAGCTGCAATGAATTCTCGGACCATAGCAGACACGTGATTCCACTCGGCTGGGCCGGACCATCTTCTGAAATTCCTTGCAATGCCACGGCTATCCACCAAGGTCATGGCCTAGCCGGCGCAACGTTGCACGAATACACTGCCCTGTTTATGTGCTGCATGCAGGAGCTGATGTCGTGACATCGACAAAACCCAATCGAGGCCAGAGTCCAACGGCTAACAAACACAAGCTGGTGATTGTCAATCCGGGGCATTTTCATGCCGCGCTCTCTTTGCACGCACGCCATCCGCAGGTCAGCGACGAAGTCCATGTGTATGCCGAAGAAGGGTCGGAAGTGGATGAATTCCTGGCAATCGTGAAGTCGTTTAACGCGCGAAGCATACGCCCAACGCGATGGAAGATCACGGCTTATCGCGGCGCGGATTATCTTGATCGACTAATTGCCGAGAAAGCCGGCAATATCGCCATCATTGCGGGCCAGAACCATACCAAAATTGCAACCATCCATCGGCTGTGTGAGGCGGGTTTCCACGTGCTTGCTGATAAACCGCTGATCATTGAAGAAGCCGGTATCAGTTTGCTTAGGCAAGTAGTGTCGGGATCACCACTTATGTTTGAGATCATGACCGGGCGCTACGAACCTGCCAACCGGGTCTTGAAGGCATTAGTCGACGACAGAGACGTATTCGGGGGATTTCGAATCGACAAAGCCGTGCCAACCATCGAGATGGCCAGCGTTCACCATCTACACAAAACCGTCAATGGCGCTCCACTCATGCGACCGCCGTGGTTTTTCGATGTCCGCATGCAGGGCGAGGGGATGATGGACGTAACCACGCACCTGATCGATCTAGCACAATGGTTGACCTGTGATGGTTCACCAGTCGGAATGGCAGGCGATGTCGAGCTGATGGCGGCAAGGCAGTGGCCGACGAAGGTACCGCGCGCAACCTTCGCCAGGGTTACCGGGCACGACAAGTTTCCACCGTCCTTGCGCACTGAAGTGGCGGGCGATTACCTGGATCTTTTGTGCAACGCTGCGCTCGAATGTCGATTGCACGGCATTCCGGTCTCACTAGAGTCGCAATGGGCGTTGAGGATTCCGCCGGGCGGCGGCGACACCCATCGCACAGTTGTGCGTGGCACCAAGGCGACGCTGATTGTTGAGCGGAATCACGGCACCGGCTTTGTCGACAGGTTAGTAGTCGAGCCCGAGGAGATCGCCGCAAATTTTGCCGTGGAGCGCGCAATTGCAGGACTGCAGAATCTGTTTCCGGGACTAGGCTACGTCTCGAAGGCTGGAAGCACTCAGATCGTCATCCCGGATTCACTGGCGACTACGCACGACGAACATTTCGCCCAAGTGCTCGATACGTTTCTGGGCTATATCGAAAAGGGCACATCGCTAGAAATTTTGGCTCAAACCATCATTGCCAAATACGGATTGCTAGTCCGCGCTCGCCAAGCTTCGCACGCTAGTGACTGATACTTGCGCATTGGCGTCTCGACGAGTCTTTTCGATTTGCCGAAAAACAAACTGTAATTGCGCCGGGAGCGTGAAGTTCGATCCGGTTTGTCGTCCCGGAATTGCTCTTCTGCAGCGAAAAACCTGTCATTAGGGGCCGTTGGTGGTCAGCCTATCAAGCGACAGCGTCACGAGCGGCTGGCCGCCTGCACAATGCCGTGCATTAACTTCTCTGCAAGCTCTGGATAGGTGGCAGTGTCGTCGTTGATGGCTGCCTTGTCGCAGTTCTGGAATCCATGGCCTCGCTCATTGTTGTTCGTGACGCGCTCTGAGCCGGTATCGGCGTCCAGAAGGTCAAGCACACGCTCGACAACGGCACCGGCTTCGCCGACCGCGTCGTCTTCGGTCATTTCCTGCCACAGAGAATGCAGAGCATCGATATACTTCTCTCTGGCGATTACTCCGTACTTTTCCAGCGCGATAACCAGCGCAACCACGGTTGTGCAGTGACCCATCATCGTTTCAGCTAGGCGCTCGTCAATTCCATACACAACTATGTCTCCATTCGTCGTGGGGTGTTTACGTCGCCGGTGAAAAGAGACCCTTTCGACTGGGACAACGAAGCTTTCGAGAAGGCTTTCAAGAAAGCAATCGCCTGAGATGGTGATGATTAGACACAAATGAAGGAATAACGACATGGAGCGGATGAACGTAAAAGTGGCCGCCATCACCGGCGGCGGGGGCGGCATCGGCGCCGCAACCGTACGCCGCTTCCTTGAAGAGGGTGCAAAGGTCGCATTTTGCGATCGAGACGTGGAGAAAGGCAACGACTTCGAAAGGGAACTCGATAACGCTGACGCTATGTTCAAACCCGCCGATGTGTCACGAGAGACGGAAGCCTCACATTTTATCGAAGACACGGTGTCGCGCTTCGGATGCATCGACGTCTTGGTGAATAATGCCGCCGTCCGCAATTACGTGGACGTCACAGAGGCGTCGCCTGAGAGCTGGGACCACGTGCTGGGCGTGAACCTGAAGGGCTTCGCCTATTGCGCCAAGGCGGCCATCCTAGCTATGAAAAAATCGGGCGGTGGCGTGGTGGTGAATCTCGCTTCCGTGCGCTCGCTTGTGGCCGGCCCGAAGTGTGTACAGTATGACACGACGAAAGCCGCGATCCTTGGCCTCACCCGGAGCATGGCGCGGGATCACGCGCCGGACAATGTGCGCGTGATGGCGATTGGCCCTGGTCCGATTTTCACCGACTTCCACGAAAGCCGCGCCAAGGAGCTGGGCCAGGCCGACGATGAGTGTAAGGAGACGTTCGCTAGCGAAACCATGTTGAATCGGCCTGGCGCCCCGACAGAAGTAGCCAACGCCATCCGTTTTGTTGCCTCGGACGAAGCGTCTTTCATGACAGGCACCTGTGTGTTCGCAGACGGTGGCCAGACGGGATTTTGAGGCATTGTTCATCGCGCCGACTTGGAACACGGTGTTTCGTACATCAAGGCAACGCTCGACCATTGATCGAGCAGGCGGTGGGTAAAGTAAGAAGTGAAGATATATCACTGGCGTCAAATTCTAAGTGATGTACACGTGGATTTGTTCCATCGCCCATTCCAGTTCCCTGGCGTCACTCTTCGGGATAGGCATCAAGAAGCACTTTGCCAACATATTCACGCGCATCGATGGGGGAATACGGCTGCATGAACGGCCCCGCTCTGACGTCTCGATATAGACGAGATAATGGGTTGCGGGCCAAATATCCGCCGCCCCCGCATAGGTCCATCGCCTGGCTCACGATGTCGATTGCATGCCGATTGACCACCCATTTCGCGGTTTGATAGTCCTTCATCAAATCATGACCTTGCTCGTAGGTCGCAGTTGCGCCGCCGTCGGTCGCAGCCATGAAATCGTCAAGATGCGTTCCTAGCCTTGCCAGGATGCTCTGCGCGGTAGCTAAGGAGATTTCCATTTCCGCTAGCGCGTGATGCACTCCCGGTCGCGGTTTAGCGCTTTGGGCCGTCGATTGCGCATCGAGCGCATATTGAAACGCTGTTTCAGCAATGCCCAGGAATGCACCGACTAACGGCACGTTCGCCAATGTGCGATTTACCAGAACAGGCGTGCTCCACTTTCCCCAGGGACCGATTTTGCGCAACGCATCGTGGGGAACCAAGCAGTTCTCAAACTGTACGGACTGACTGCCTGAAGCGCGCATTCCCAATGCATCCCAGTCGCCTTGCGGTCGGACCCCTTCTGTGCTCATAGGAAGGAGAACGTTGGCGATATGGTCGCCATCCGTATCGCGCATACGTACATTGGTCGCAACGTGGGTTGCCAAAGACGACATGGTGACGAAATGCTTCGTGCCGCTGAGCCGCCAACCCTCCTCACTCCAAAGTGCTTCGCTCAGTGGATGAAGATTATCCGTGCCCCGCTCGGTGGTTGTGGAGCAAATTAGCATCTCGTTTTTTGCAACTGCTTGGAGGAACTTTTCGGCCCGAAGGTAGGGTGCGGAGCCGGTTTCGCTGACGCGATAAAGCGCCGCCAGTCCACGCGTGGCTGAAAGATGCATACTGATCGCAATTGCGGCTGACCCATCGCCCTTGGCAAGTGTTGCAATGGTCAACGTCCAGTCATGCATGGAGCGCAGGCCGAAGCCTCCAAGCTCCTCCGGCACGAACGCTGACGCTATGCCCGAGCGTTGCATGTCGGCATAGTTTGCCGCGCAAATCTCGTTCGACCGGTCTGCCGCATCGGCCCGGGCCTGGAAAGTTTCAATCAGATCGTTCGCTGCGGCGATGACGCGCTCACCAGCCGGGGTCGTTGGGACAATGCAATAGCTCATGGTTGGGTCGTTCTTTTTCACTTTGCTGGCGCCGCAGAAGCGGCATCGTTGATATCTATCTGAGTTTAGGTTTCGCCCGGCGCCCAGCCATAAGCGCTGGCGCAGGCGCCGCCCATCAGCGTAGCCCGTTCGCTTTCGGTCAGGCGGTCAGTGAGGCGGAACGGTTCGACGGCCTGTTCGTAGTTGACGACCGCGAACGCGCGGGTCCAGTCGGTGCCCCACAGGCAGCGGTCAAGGCCCCAAGCGTCGAACACGCGTGCGAGCGGGTCCCAAATGTCCGGGTAGGGGTAGCCGGCGTGCGAAAGAGTGCATGCCCCGCTGATTTTGATCACCAAGTTTGGGCGGCTGGCGAGGTCAAGTACCTTCGGCAGGTCGGCCCAGGGGTCCGGCGGGGCCGGCGGCGTGCGCGGCTGTAGGATGCCCAGATGGTCGATGATGAATTGGGTGTCGGGGTTGCGATCGACCACCGCCGTGCCCGCGTCGAGGTTACCCCAGCAGTGCATGTTGACCGGGAAGTCATGCCGCACGGCTGCGTGCAGAATTGGATCAATGCGCGAATCGTCAGGGTCGGGTCCCGCCGCGCCGGTCATCATGATGCGGACGCCGACAGTGCCCGGCGTTTTCTTCCAGTCGGCAATCACATCGGCGACCGCAGGGTCCGACAGATCGACCGGCTTGACGAGGCCAAAACGGCCGGGATGAGCATTGCGTACCTCGACGGCATAACCGGCGTCATACTGATACAAAGAAAAGGCGGAGATGAGGATCGCGCCATCGACGCCGACCGCATCCATCGCCGCTACCATCTCGTTGCCGGTGACGTGGTCCGGCCAATTCGGCTCCGAATGCCAGGGCCGGTCCGGCGTGTTGGCGTCATAAGCGTGGACCTGAGAATCAATGATCGACATTAAGGCTGTTCCTCTTCTCAAGGTGGCTTTTTGGTATTGCAGCAGTTTGCGGTAGTTACGTCGAGAGCGGATCGTGATCCGGGACAAAGCAAATTCGGCCTCTGAGGGCATTCTTGGTCATCAGTTGAACTCAGAGGTAGTTATTGTGTCGGCGTGCCGACGAACTATCTGTTTCGGCTAATTCCGGCCCCGTTTTAGACAAGTATGATTGTGGTCGCCATACTGCGGTTTCTGCACCAGGTGAACGCGCTACGGGATACCGTATTCCGCTTTTCCGAAGATCTACGTTATGCTTAACGCCGGATATATGTGGGTCATAGCGAAGGGAAACCAACATCATGACTGACAGGCTCGACGGTCCGGCTGCTGGCTCGGGCACCGAACGCCTGAACGAGCTGGCGTTCGCGTTTAAGAATGCCGCTGCAATGACCACGGCCATCGAACTTGGCCTGTTTACGGCGATTTCGCATGGCGCCGGCACCGATGCGGAGATCGCCCGGATCATCGACTTGGATGCTGAGACCGTCGAGCGTTTGGCCATCGTTTCCCGTAGCTTGAATCTGATCGAAATAGTCCACGGCCGCTACCGCAACTTGCCCGATGTGGAGCGTTATCTGGTGCGCGACAGCCGGACTTATTTTGGCGACTATCTGGTCTATTCGGTAAATCAGGATTGGCCGGAATGGACCGGACTGACACAACATGTCAAAGGCGGGGAGGGCGCCCCGGCTGCAGAGAAATATTATCTCACCTTGATGCAGGACGCGGCGGCGGCGCGCCGGTTCACCGAAGCCGGCTACAATGCCTCGATCGCTTTGGCCCATCGCTTGGCTAAGCGTTTTGATTTCTCGCGCTTCGACACATGGCTCGACCTCGGCGGTGGCTCAGGGTGTTATGCGATTGCAGCCTGTGAACGAAACCCCGACCTGCGGGTCACGATCATGGACCTGCCGAACGTGGTCCGGGTCGCGGAGGACTTCGTCGCCAAGCATGGCCTGCAGAGTCGCATTGATACTGTCGCCGGTAACTTTTTCGACGCGCTGTACCCGACCGGATACGATCTCATCTCCTTCATCACGCCATTGCAGAACTATATGCCCGATGAAGTCATGACCCTGTTGCGTAAGGTCCATGCGGCCTTACCCGAAGGCGGGGCGATCCTGATCGTCGACTACATGCTGCGGGACGACAAGTCAGGACCACTCGATCCGGCGCTGTTCAACTTGCAGGGCATTCGTGGCGGTAAGTATCTCGGTCGAGTGAATTCCGGTGCCGAGTTCCGGGATTTCCTTGGTCAGACGGGATTCGTTGACGTCGAGGTTGACTGGCTGATGTCACACCAACTCGGCCGAGTCACCGGGTGGAAACGATAGCGCGTAGTTCAACAAGCCCGACCTGAGTACGGCACTTGAACCACCAACATTGGCTCGGTTTAATCGGTTTAGGGAGTGGGCGGGATATCGTGGGCGTCACACCGATAACGGCAATCTCGATCAGTGCCATGAAACACAGGAAGGTTCGAGCATGCCGCTTTCATTTGCTTAGAATTGATGATACGTAACTAAGATATTTCAAACCACGGACGAGTAACAATACATTGTTTTCCATATGAAAATTCGTTCGGCTCTTCGGGTTCAATCGGCAAGCCGCCAGTGCTTCGCGATGGGGCGGTAAACGTTCCACGACATGTTGTCCACCAAGGGCGCGCCGTACTCCGTCCAGCGTCCGAGTTCGTCTTTGGCCTCCGGACACATGGTTTCTGGATCGGCCAGACTGGCCAGGCAATCCAAACTCTCGAGCTCGTAGAGGGCGAGGTATTTCGGCCCCATGCCCAACCATTCGAGTGCGGGGTGATCGACCAGCTGGAAGCGTGCCCCGGATGCATAACCGGGGATCTGCACCAGATTGGGGACGTGGGAGCGGTCATACCAGGCATTGAACTCCGCCTCCTTCTCCGGCACGACACAATCGACCATCACCACGCTGAGCGGCAGGTCGTCTTTGAGCAGCGGGTTGCCGAGGTGGCTCCCCGATAGCTGTTGATAGACATTGATACGCACATCGCTCAGGCTCTGCAGCTGCTCGAACTTGCCGAACTCGTCGTTAGCAATGGGATGACGCTTGTCCGCATCGGGGCCGATCAGGTGCTCCAGGCGGGCGGCATCTTCGATCTCGTACAAGGCAAGGTATTTGATTTCGCCGACCACGCCCTGGTACCGACGCCCCCAGCGATAACCGGGAATCTCCAGCAGCGCCGGGACGTGATGATAGTACCAGGCGTTGAAGGCATGCTCGTGGAGCGCCGCGACGTTCGCCTGCACCAGCAGCAACAGTGGGCGCTCGATTTTTTCGCTCGCAGAATCCATGCTATATACTCCTGGCATTGTGCTTCGAGTACCGAACGCGTTCAAGTCAGCATTAGTGCTTTGTCAGAGCAATCAACCCTTGTGGACATGGACACCATAGCGCCGGACACCATTGTCATCCACCGCAATCAAATCACGAGAGTATAAAAGTCGGGGAATGCGCATATGTCGGTCAGTATGGACGGCGCACCGAGTGATAGGATGGATGAGATGTCAAAGGACTTAAAATCCGGATTTTTTCGTGGGTTGTGTTGCGGCGTAAGGGGTATAAGATTTTACCACGTCGCAACGTCGATGCTGCGCTTGTGTTTATCCGCTTCGCTGGTAGCCAGGTATCCTTCCCGACATTGTGAGCGTCTGTTTGGCAGCGTCACTGTGCGCGGTGTCTAACCAACTTTGTCCGGAGAGGAAGTAACAATGCCTACAGGTACTGTAAAATGGTTCAACCCGACCAAGGGTTTCGGATTCATCGAGCCGGAAGACGGTTCGAAAGACGCTTTCGTCCACATTTCAGCCGTCGAGCGTGCCGGCCTCAGCTCTCTGAATGAAGGGCAGAAGGTCTCCTATGATGTTCAGCCTGGCAGGGACGGTAAGTCTGCCGCCGAGAACCTGTCGATCATTGAATAGGCGCACAAGGGGCCACCTCCTGGTCGGGTTAGGGGCGGTCGCTACCAAGAATGTGCGTGTCGGCGTCATCACGGATGCAAGCTCGTTGAAGCATGCGGCCAACATTTACGTCTCTTGCAAGCTGGCGCGGAAGGCGCTGGATGAGGAAGCCAAGGCCGTCGAAAATGTACCTGAAAAGGTAGCGGCTTAGGCAAGAAATCCGTCGAGCATGCGCTCCAGCCAGCCGGCATCGTTCCCGGCCAGCTCGGCGAGTTCCGCACGTGCCTCGGCCTTGCTTTGCCGGACACCGCGGATCACTTCGGGCGCCTCGCCGTCGGCAATCTGGCAGGCCATCTCCAAGCGAATGCCGTTGGGATCCTGGAAGTAGAGACCTTCCATGCCGGGAAGCTGGGCGATGCGCGGCGTGTGCTCCACGCCGGCGGCATTGAGGCGTTGCTCGATCTCGTCAAAGTGGGCGCGCGTGACGGTGAAGGCCACATGCTGCATGCCGCCGACGGCGTTGCGATTGGACGGTGGTTCGGCGTCGGCCGGTACCTCGAAGAAAGCAAGTAGGCTGTCGTTGCCCATGTCGAAGAAGTAGTGGCGGATCTCTTCGTAGGGTGGGTTGCCGCGATTGCCCGGACCGGTGCCAAGGCCCGGAGGAACCCGCATCGCATGGACCAGCGGCATGCCGAGGACGTCGACGTAGAAAGCCACAGTACCGTGCATATCGTCGGTGACCAGTGCCAGGTGATGTACGCCGCGTGTCACCGCACTGGCTCGGGCATTAGTGGCTGTAAACGTGTCATCCATTGGCATCGTTCCGCTCCGCAACTATTACCGTATTCTTGCACGACTCTCGCTATTCACCGTCATAGTAGCCATTATGAACTCACAAACGCTATTTAGAGCATGGTAAATTGAGCATAGCGCTGCGCTTACCTCTCGGATCGGCGGAGCCAACGCTGCGGTTTTCGGCAAGGGCTTCCTCGCGCCCGCGGCGGCGCTTCGCAGATTCGGTTTTCGCGCCCGGGTTTTCGAGCAAGCGGATCGGTTTACGCGGATTGGCGCCCTACCCGGTGGAGCGAGCGGGTGTTGCACAGCGGAAACTTGACGCCGGTGGAACTCGAGGACGCCTTGTCATCGAGTTGTGACGAAGCAGATTACCTTGGCTGTCCTGGCAGTTTTTCAGGGAATCTATAACATGTGGACAAGGTCTGACCGGGGCCTCGCATCAGGTAATCTATTGAACAAGGAACTTGGAATGTTGAAGATTCATAGAGCCGAAGACCGGGCCACGAAAAAGGCGCCGGAAAATATGTTTACGGGCGATGTTTTCCAGGATGAAGTACTGGTGGGCGCGGCGCCGTCGCGGATGCGAGCGACAAACGTAACCTTTAATCCCGGCGCGCGCACGGCTTGGCACCAACATCCGGTCGGCCAGACACTATGGGCTGTCGCAGGGGTTGGGCGTGTCCAAGTCGAAGGCGGGCCAATACAGGAGCTTCGGCCCGGCGACACTGCTATCATCCCGCCCAACGCACGCCATTGGCATGGTGCCGCGCCGGACCGGATTTTCACGCATCTGGCCATGTCAGAAACGGGCGAAGATGGTGGCGGCACCGAATGGTTCGAGAAAGTCAGTGACGCTGACTACACAGGTTAAGCCGGCAGCTTTGTCGATTGCCAGGTGACCATCCGCCATGTGCCATTTTGGTTCTGGTAGACGTCTGTAAACCGAACGCCAAATGTATTGGGCGCACCATCTAAGACGACGTCGATCTGTGCGATACCCGTCAACACGACCACGTCGCCCAAATCTCGCGCCGTAACGTCAGATGGCTCGACGGCGGTGTAGACCGTGGCGCCCGATTCCATTGCGGCGATCAGACTTTGCTTGGTGTCCAGGCGTGCCGATGAATGCGTGTAGATCAGGTCTTTGCAAAGCAGATTGTCTAGCTTGGCGATATCCTTGTCTGCCATTGCCTGCATGCGCTCTTTGTCTAGAGCAATAATTCGGTCGCTGTTTTCACTCATAGTGTCTCTCCGCCGATTTTCGGTTAGTATGTGTTGAGTAAAGGATGAATTTTATCCGGCTTGGTCGCTATGGATCTGGCCTCTAACCTTGTGAGCATCGTCGATTTATCGACGGTCGGGACCCGGGCGCCGGTGATGCGCGATCTATTTCTAGGCCTTACGAAAGAGGAGGCAATCCTTCGGCAGCGCGGATATCGTTGATAACCTCGCCCACCCGTTGGCGAAGAGGCGCGTACTGTACGCCGAATTCATTGAGGACTCGGCTGTTGTCGATCAAGAAACTTCCGGAAATCGCGCGGCCGCCAGTCTCCGCTTCGAAGCGAATATCGGCGTCAGGTAGAAATTCGCAAACCAGCGCTGCTAGCTCGGCCAAGCTGACCGTGGCACCGCCGGAATTGTAGGTCTCGTGATTTGGTTTGTCGGCGAGCAATACGCGCGCAAATACTTCAGCCATGTCTTCCACATGAATGATGCAGCGCATGGTGTCGGCGTGAGCGAACGTGACTGACTGACCGCGTGCCGGCTGGCACATGCAGTTGACGTGATCGATTGATCCGAATTTTTTGTCTGGGCCAGTCACATTTGCGGGGCGTATGCAGGTAATAGCCATACCGTAAGTGCGGCGATAGTCGTGGGCTTGCCATTCATTGGTTATTTTGTTGACGGCGTATTGGGTCTCGCCGTGCCGCTCGTCGGTCTCGTCGACCAATCGCTCGCCGAATTTGGCTTGCTGGCCGGAAACCGCGAGCGAGCTCGCAAAGACCGTATGCTTGATGCCGCAGCGCCTGGCCGCTTCAAAGCAATTGTCCATACCCAGAATGTCGAGTTTGAAGGCAACGTGGGGCGCCAGGTCGCCAATGAAATACGAGAGATTAATGACCCGGTCGGCGCCCGATTCCTGGACTGCGCCGATGACATCATCAAATTGGGTAACGTCGCCACGCACCACTTTGACGCTGTCGCCAAGCTGTGCAAACGCCGCCGAGGCACCCGCAACATCGATATCCATACAGGTCACTTCATGCCCTGCGGCGGCCAAGATCGGAATCAACCGTCGCCCAATGAAGCCTGCACCGCCAATTGCCAGAATCGACATGTTTTCAGTTCCTTTATCTTCGCGGCGCATGCCTTGGGCAGTTGTCATTACGGCCCAACCACGCCGGCGTTATGCTTCGATAACGCCCGTTGCCCCGTCGGCGACAGCGGGAAGAAGCATTCGGATTCCGGCGCCTTTAGTCGATCTGCGGCAGCCGATAAGCTCGGGCCGCGGTGTTGTGAAAGAGATCTCGTTTCTCGTCCGGCGAATAGCCTGCTGCGAGGCGCTTGAACGCGTTCCACAGAACACCATAGCCCGCTCCGCGCATGTCGACTGGAAAATTCGACTCGAACATGCAACGGTCGGGTCCAAACCTCTCTATCACGTCGTTGATCGGCGCGGACCACGGTGAGGCAAGCTGCTCGGACGTTGGCGGGACCTCTTGCTTGTCCCATCGGAACCCCATCATCGGCATCCCGATTCCGCCAACTTTGAGGAATGTATTAGGGCACGCGGCTAGGTCAGTCAGCGACGCCAGCCAGACTTCGAGGATTTCGGCGCGGCGGTTCTTATAGGGACCGGTGCCAAGCAGACCACCGAGGTGATCGATGACGATCCTCGTCCCAGGGCACGACCTGGCAACGTCCACGAGCTCGGGAAGCTGGGGGTGATAGACCATGGCATCATACGTGTAGCCCATCGAACCCACCTTGCGGACGCCGGCGAGATACCGCGGATCGTCCATAGCGGCGCTCTCATGCATGGCTAGCGGAGGATGGTCGTCTTGAGCGGTAGTATAGCGCACGCCTCGAAACCGCTCCCGACCTGCTTCCGCGTGGGCAGCGAGAACGTCTTCCACGGCGTCGCCGAGCAAGAGATCGGCGTGGCCCATGATGCCGGCGATTTCCGCCTTCCCTGAGGCCGCGCTCTGCTCGGCCAGCGCCACCACGAACTCGATCTCCCCGACGGGCCGCAAATGGTCCGGTCCATCGCTGCGGTACTCGGCACCGCACTCGAGAAAGACAGTGCGCACAACGTTGTGACCGCTGCCGGTATCGGAATGCAGGTCTTCGAGTGTGTAGGGCCAACCGGTGTGACCGGTGTCGAGCCAGAGATGGTGATGCGGATCGCAGATCGGCAAATCAGGTTCTAGGGCCGCCTCGCTCACTTGGGCGATCCACGCCTTCCATTCGTGTTCCGGTCGATCGTGTCTCGCCATCAGTTCCTCGTTTTTTTGCTGTCGACGGCCGATGATAGCAGCTCGTGGCTGGCTTGCCCCTATTTCATCCACCGGTCGAGTCCGCCGTGTCAATTGCAGGCACTTCGGCGCGGATCGGCGGCGGCAAACCCCTGCAACACGCCACCGTGAATACGCTATAGTCGCGCCTTACGGATGGAGATGCATGAGCCATGCTCAAGAGATCCAGAAAGGCGCGAAGGCTCCCCAACGACGGTCCGAGAAACGGTTGGTACGAGACCCTCCGTTCGCCGCCGCCGGCGCGCACGATCGAGGGCGTTGTCAAGGCCGATTTCGCGGTCATTGGCGCCGGTACTTGCGGTTGCGCGGTGGCACGCCGGCTCGCTGAACTCCGACCCGACGACGAGATCGTGCTGGTCGAGGCGACGCGGGTCGGCTATGGCACATCGGGCCGCAACGCGGGGTTCATGCTCGACCATCACAGCCATGGCGGCTTGAAGCAATTCGAGGTGGCGCGGAATAACGATCGCCTTTTCACCGCCGGCACCGCCTATCTCCGCGAACTCGTAGAGACGCATCAGATCAGGTGTGACTGGAGCGATTGGGGGCGTATCTACGTCGCGGCCGAGGCATCGGCTGAGGATGCGCTGAAGGGCGTCGCCGGGGGGCTCGATAGACTTGGCGTTCCGTGGCGCGAGGTTGACCGCGATGGGTTGGAGAAGATCATCGGCACCCGATTCTACCGTCGCGGCGTGCGCGCCGAAGGCTCGGCCCTGGTCCAGCCGGCAGCAATGATGCGCGGCCTCGCGGCGACGTTGCCGATCAATGTGGCCCTTTACGAGGAAAGCCCGGTGATCGAGCTCAGCAGGAGCGGCGGCTTCCGGCTCGCTTGTCCCGAGGGGACGATCGAGGCCAAACAGGTGATCCTCGCCAACCACGTCTTCGCCGAGGAGCTAGGCTTCCTCAAGCACCGAATCGTCCCGCTCGCGAGCTTCGCCAGCCTGACCCGGCCGCTGACCGAGATCGAGGTGGGGCAAGTCGGCTCCGACGGCGAGTTCGGTCTGTTACCGGCCAACGACAACGGCAGCACCGTGCGCCTGACCCTCGACCGGCGTATTTTGATGCGCAATACACTCCACTATGCGCGCAGCAAGCGTTTCTCGCCGGAGCTGTTGACCGAGGTCGCCGACAACCACCGCCAAAGCATTGCTCGCCGATGGCCCGGCCTCGCCAACGTCGAGTTTGTTGGTACTTGGGGCGGCATCCTCGGCTTCACCCGCAACGAGGGAGCCGTGTTCGGCGCAATCGGCGATGGGCTCTGGGCAGTGATGACGGCAGACGCCGCGCCTATGACGAAAGGTGCGATTGGCGGCAAGCTCCTGGCTGAGCATATCTGCGGCATCGACAGCGAACTCTTGACTGTCATGCTCTCATTGCCCAAGGCAGCCATATTGCCGCCCGACCCGATTCTCCGCTTCGTCGTCAATCGCGAGATCGACAAATTCGCTGCCACCGGCGCCGGCGAGCGGTGAAGGGGTCAGCGTCAAAGTCCTGGCTTTCGGTACTCCACTCAGCCCTGAGCGCTACCGCCAGCTCTTAAAACGGGCGCAGTGGCGTTGTTGGGCGCATTTAATGATAATCATTGCGAAGGGTTTGAAATTCACCCGATCCTATGCTCCGGATTACCGACCACGATGAACCCCCGAATGGCTTTCTTATTGATGCCGGCCCTCTGGCTGGCGTGGGGGTTCTCGTACCCTGTCACCGCAATAATGATTCGCGAACTCGACGTCTGGACCAGCCGGCTCATTGTCGTCTTGTTGGGTGGTGGTGTGATGCTTTTGGTAGCCGTTGTGCGTGGTATCCGAATTGTGGTCCCGAGGGCGCAATGGCTAAACCTATTTGTCGCCGCATTTTGCAATATCTCCATTTTTCAGATTTGCGTGAGTTACGGCGTCTATCTTGCGAGCCCGGGACGAACTGCGGTGATCATATACACAATGCCGCTTTGGGCGCTGCTGTTCGCTCGGATCATGCTCGGGGAGCGCATTACGCGGAGCCGAGTTTCGTCGCTCATCTGCGGCCTTGCCGGCCTGGCACTCCTAATGAGCCAAGACATGTCACATTTGCGCAATGCGCCTCTTGGCATAGGTCTGACGCTTTTAGCAGCGATATCATTTGGTTTTGGCACAGTCTGGTTGAAGCGCTGTCGGTGGGATATGAATGTGACCGCCATCGGGTGCTGGCAACTTTTGATCGGTGCGATTCCGATCTTAGCGATCTGGCCCGCGTTTGCTCCCGAGTTGCCATTCGAACGGGCGGGTCCCGTGAGCTGGCTAGCGATACTATATCGTGGCGTAGTCGCCAACGGTCTCGCCTACCTGGCCTGGTTTCGCATCGTCACCATGCTGCCCGCGACAACTTCAGGCATTGGCAGCATGGCCGTCCCGATCGTGGGAATTTTCAGCAGCACGGCTCTCGTTGGCGAAGCAATTGGTTGGCGAGAGATCTGCGCATTGGTGTTGATCTGCGTTGCGCTCTGGCTGGTCCTTTTTAAAACGCCGCTCCCTCGACCGGAAGAAGCCGGGTGAGGTGAAGAGCCTATTGCATAGAGGCGATCATCGTCACCTGCCATCAGGCAAAGTCTGTGTCGACGATTTTGAGTTAAGGCCTCAATCCCTTCATCGGTACGCGGTACATGGCGTTACCCTCGAATTGCCGGATCTTTCCGCCGAGGACAGTAGGCCGTTGTTCCAATAGCCGGAAATGACAAGGACGTTGCCCTCGCCGATCCGGGTGCGCAGACCCTCGCGTGTCCAAGTTTGGAAAAGCTTGATGCCCGTCTCGCGGCGCTCGAACAGTGTGGATAGTTGATAGGCGGGATGGGCGAAACAGATGGTGATCCGTTCCAGTTTCATTTTTGTCTCACGAAAAGCTCGGCCGTTCTAGCGGCTCAATGGCCCAAAGCGCTGGTTGCAGACCTCTATCAGGCCATTCATGATCATGGTGATGCCGGAAGCCGGGCGAAAACGCTATTGGCTTTTGCGCGCCGTTGACAATGAAGATGAAACTCTGGACTTCCTCGGCCACAGCCGGCGCAACACGAAAGCCGCAAAAATACAGATGAGAAAGCTGCTCGAGAAGCAAGGTTTCGCGACAAACCGAATCGTGACAGACAAGCTTCGGTCCTACCCGCCGGTGTTCGGGCATCGGGCCTCACGGTAGTACATTTCCGCAGCCAGAGAGCCGACAACGGAACCGAAATTTCGCATCAACCGGTCCGAAGACGGGAGCGAAAAATGCACCGCTTCCAGTCGACTGGATCAGCACCACACTTCCTCTCGATTCATCGCCCAAATAGGGTATAAGAGGCCACACAATGCAGAAACAGCTTCGTCTCGGCGCCTTCATGCGCCCGGTCAGCATTCACACCGCTGCCTGGCGGTATCCCGGCGGCACGCCAGACGCCAACTTCAATTTGGAAGCGCTGATCGACTACGCCCAGACCCTGGAGCGCGGGCTGTTCGACGCCTTTTTCATGGCCGATCATCTGGCCGTCCTGAACATGCCGATGGACGCGCTGAAGCGGAGCGCCACCAACACCTCGTTTGATCCTCTGACCCTGCTGCCGGCGCTGGCGATGAAGACCCAGAATCTGGGCCTGATCGCGACCGCTTCGACCACTTTCGAGCCGCCCTACATGATCGCCCGCCGCTTCGCCTCGCTGGATCACATTAGCGGCGGCCGGGCGGGGTGGAACATCGTCACCACCTCCAACCCCGACGCAGCTAAGAATTTCGGTCAAGACGAGCAAATGGACCATGGCGAGCGTTATCGCCGCGCCCGGGAATTCTACGACGTGGTAACCGGGCTCTGGGATAGCTGGGCCGACGACGCCTTCATTCGCGACGTGGAGTCAGGTGTCTTCTTCGACCCCGACCGCCTGCATACCCTCGATCACCAGGGCGAATTCTTTAATGTGCGCGGGCCGTTGAACATCGCCCGGCCGGTGCAGGGTTGGCCGTTAATCGTCCAAGCGGGTGCTTCGGATGATGGCCGTCAGCTTGCCGCCGAAACGGCGGAAATGGTCTTCAGCTCCGCGCGCACCATCGAAGACGGCAAGGCGTTCTATAAGGACGTGAAGGACAGGATGGAGGCCTACGGCCGCCCCCGCGACCACATGAAGATCCTGCCCGGCGCGCTGGTCGTCGTCGGCGACAGCGAGGCCGAGGCGCGCGAAAAACGCGTCCATTTGGATAGTCTGGTGCACTACGACAGCGGCATCGCGTCACTCTCGATCGCCCTCGGTCATGACGCCTCCAAATTCGATCCAGACGGACACTTGCCGGAAACGCCGGAGACTAACGCCAGCAAGAGCGGGCGTGAACGGGTCATGATGCTTGCAGCTGACGAAGGCCTGACCGTCCGCCAGCTCGCCGGCCGCTTCGGCGGTTTCGCCGGTCACGCCTTGGTGGGCACGGCCGAGAGCATCGCCGACGAGATGGAAGCCTGGCTGATGGAAGAAGCGTCGGACGGCTTCAACGTCATGTTCCCTTACCTACCCGTCGGCCTGAACGATTTCGTCGACAAGGTCGTGCCGGAACTGCAACGGCGGGGCATCTACCGGACGGAATACGAAGGCAAGACGCTCCGCGAGAACTTAGGCTTGCCCCGGCCAGAAAACCGGTTTTTCCAGAGTGACCAGGCGGGAGCCACGTAAACGCTGCGTCGACGCCATTTGCTATGTCCACGCCTTAGGAGAGAACTTGTCCCTCCTGTTTGCCTCATAGGGGGCAAAAGTGAGTTGTTTGCCGCCGCCGGCAACGCACAGTTCATCAGCCAGCAGGTAAGGTGATTTTCGAAATCGACGGTTGCACTTGTCTGCCATTCATTGGCAGCGCTCAAGGCGCTGAAAAAACCCCCGCGAGGCCATGGTGATTCTGGTGGCGTCTTCATGCTACGCGAGGACCTTCAATTAGAAGTCAGCGGGTTCAGGCCGCGAGTCGTTCATAGCGGTGATGGAATCCACCGACCTGCGGAAACGCCACGATCTTTCCGGTGTCACCGGCCTGAACCGACCGCTCGTCGGGGGTGTCCTTAGCCAACGAAAGGTGAGTCCGGTATTTATGATAATAGTCGAGATACGAAACAAGAATTTTCCGTAGGTGGATTACATTGAGAACAATAACGTGACCGAGGCGCTCCCTCCTGATCGAGCCAATCACCCGTACCACGAATGGGTTCTGCCACGGTGAGCGTGGTGCCGTCACGACCTCTTCGATATCCACCGCCTCGATCCTGGCGCTGACGATTGTCCCGTACGCGCTATCCCGATCACGGATGAGCTAACGCGGCGCCGTAACCGGTAAAAAATCGCCGGCATTTTCGTTCTTCGCGCGTGAAAACAATTCCCTGAGGATTCCCTGATCAGGCAGAAAAATTCCCTGTTCAACCGAGTAGGGAATTTTCACGCAACTTGCTGAAAACACGGGTGAATTTTGATCAGAATCGGAACGAATCCCTGCAAAATGCGAGAATTACCCTGTAAATTGGCAGGTATCAGGGAATTAGCTGGAGACGGGTTCGCTCTAGACTGCCCGCACCACCAAACTTCCGATTGAATTGTCACGGTGACCATTGCGATTGTTGTCTTCGTATTAGATACCGTCTCTCAAGCCGTAGCAGCGGCGGCCTTCCATAGAGCGAACGATCGAGCTCTTAGCTCTTTGTAGAAGGGACGCCGGTTGAGGTTCTGCTGGTGATGAAAGCTGATGTACGTCGCCGAGTGAATCGAAAGGAAGTGTTGCGCAGATCCGGGTGACTTGAATCGCTGCTTTTTTCGTTCCCGTCTTTGGTCCGGTTGATGCGAATTCTCAGCTCGATTGTTGGCGCGATGATTGCTGATATGTTTCGCGATGAGCCACAAAGCCCGGAAGGCCGGCTAGTAGGACCGAAGTTTGTCGGTTACAATTCAACTCGGCGGGAAACCGTGCTTCTTGAGCAGCTTTCGCATCAGCCTGTTTGCGGCTTTCGTATTGCGCCGGCTCTGGAGGAGGAAATCCAGAACTTCCCCTCCAATGTACACGGCGCGCCAATGCCAGTGGCGTTTTTCCCGAATCAAGATGACCATTTCATCGAGGTGCCAGTGATCGCTGGCCCTTGGACGGGCACGGCGTAGATTGGCTGCGACCGTGGTTCCAAACTTCAAGAACCATCGACGGACCGTCTCGTAAGAAACATCTGCGCCTCGGTCAGCAAGCATGTCCTCGACGTCGCGGAAACTCAATGTGAAGCGTGCGTAGAGCCACGTGAGATTACGTGACAATGCCTGTCCAGAACGCCAGCCACGCCTGACCCAAAAATGCCGGGGTTCCTGCCGACGGCGGGATTGTCAGGAACGACAGCAGTTCTGTGGTGGATGAACACTGAAATCTTTAATCGGTCTTGGCAAAGACGCGGATTTGATGAACTATTGCTTTCGATTGGTTTCACGGGCTGTGACGAATGTCGGGTCGTGCATGCCGATCCGGTTTGGCGTGTTGACTGCCCGAACGGCAAACGCGCATGGCGAACTATTAGGGAGGACTAAATGCGATGAAGAATGTGAACATGCCTGGCAAGGCGACACTGGTGGCGGCAGGTTTGGCTGCGGCCGTCGGCTTGACCGCGAGCGTTGCTGTTGCCGCCGAAACGGTGGTCATGGCGGTACCGAATTTTTTGACCGGGGCCGGCGCGCCGGCCTTTGGCGTACCGGCGCGCAATGGCGCCGAAGTCATCATCGAGGCCATCAACAAGGGCAGTCTGCCCGCGCCCTATGACAAGAGCGGCAAGGGCCTGGCAGGTCGTCAGATCGAAGCTTTGTATTATGACGAATCAGGTGGCGGCACCAAACAAGTGGCTGAGTTCCGCAACAAGGTACAAAAACAGGGCGTGGATTTATTCGTCGGTTTCATCTCTTCCGGCACCTGTGCTGCGATCACGCCAGTTGCCGAAGAACTGAAAATGCTGACGATTTTTCCGATTTGCGGCACGCCACGGATCTTTGAAGAAATCAACAAAACGCCAAAATACGTCTTCCGCACCATGGGCCACGCTACGGCAGATGGTGTAGCTGAGGCCCGTTACGTCATGGCAAACATGCCCGACGTCAAGGGTTACACCGGCATCAACCAAAACTATGCCTGGGGCCAAGATTCATGGCGCGATTTCGATCTTGCCATGAAACAACTGATGCCGGACGTTCCCGCATCGGACAAAGCCCAATGGCCGAAAATCTTCTCCGGCCAGTACGGTACCGAAATATCTGCCTTGATGCTCTCGAAAGAGCCATTGGTGCATTCCAGCCTGTGGGGTGGAGATCTGGAGGCCTTCATATTCCAGGGATCAGCGCGTGGTCTGTTCCGCAAGAAGAAGCTGTTGTTCTCGGTGGCAGATACGTCGGTCTACAGGCTTGGAAAAAAGGCACCGGCCGGCGCCATACTCGGCGCCCGCGGCCCGTACGGTATCTTTGCGGCCAACGTCGACACACCGCTTAACAATTGGTTCCGCAAGGTCTATAGCGACCGCTATTCGACGCCACCAGTGGGCGGCTCGTATCAGGCGGCCCAAGGCGTTCTGGCGGCCAAACATGCTTACGATAAAGCGGCTGCCGCCAACGGCGGGAAATTCCCGAGCACGGATCAGGTAATAGCCGCGCTAGAAGGATCGACCTTTCAGGGTATCGCCGCCAAGGTGCATATGAACCGCTCAAATGGCCATCAGGCCGCCACCAAGCACATGATTGGTGTGCTTGAATGGGACAAGGAAGCGGGTGAACCCATCATGACCAAAGTAACCGAATTCGGGCCGGATTGCGTGATGCCGCCGCCAGGCGTCAATGGTACGGAATGGTTGAAAGGCGGTATGAAGGGCGCTAAGTGCTAATGCTGTTGCAGACCGGGGGCGCCATGGCCGGCGCCCCCGGAATCTTTCTTTGACTTTGACTTTTCTGAATTGGCGAGCCCGAAGTGCAAGAGCTGATTGTAATTCTGGTCGATGGCTTAGTGTTTTCGTCTTACCTGTTCATGGTCGCCGTGGGTTTGACTGTGATCTTTGGCGTTATGAAAATATTGAACGTGACCCACGGATCGTTTTACGCATTTGGCGCCTACATGTCGGCGACCTTGATCGGTATCTACTACGAAACGGACTTGCCGGAGTTCGGTGGGTTTGTCGCCATATTTCTAGCCGCGATCATCATTGGCGTCGTTTTTGGTATCGTCTTGGAGCGCGGGTTGCTGCGATTCCTCTATCACCGGGACGAGCATATTATCGTGCTGGCGACGTTTGCCATGTTCCTGGTGCTCGAGGATGTCCTGTTGATGATCTGGGGCACCGACCCCTATTTCGCCTATCAGCCCATGGCATTGTTGGAATCCGTCGACATCGCGGAAATGACATTCGCCACCTATAACTTGACGTTGATCGCCTTGGCGGTCGTGGTGGGCTTGGGCCTCTGGCTCGGCTTGACCCAGACCAAATGGGGTAAATTGCTGCTAGCGGTCATATTCGACCGTGAGATCAGCCAAGCTATGGGCATCAACGTGACTGTCGTATTTCTGGTCACCTTTGTCATCGGGGCCATCATGGGCGCCCTTGGCGGTGCCTATATTGCCCCCACTATTTCAGTCTCTCCGGGTATTGGGGTGGAGGTCATCGTCCTGGCCTTTGCCGTCGTGGTGATCGGTGGCATGGGGTCCATTCCCGGCGCCATGATTGGCGCCCTGTTGGTCGGCATTAGCCGGGCGGCGGCGGTACATAAATTTCCCGAGGTCGAATTGTTCGTGATTTACGCCATCATGGCCGCTGTCCTGGCCTTGCGGCCTGAAGGGTTATTTGCGCCCGCCCAAGCCAGGAAAATCTAATGCGGTATGTGGATAAAACCGTCGTCGGCCTTTCGATAGCCTTTCTGGTGTTGTTTTGCGCCGACTTCTTTATGGCGGAATGGGTGCGTTTCATCGGCTTGCAAAGCCTGGCGAGAGGCGCTGTGGCCCTGGGCCTTTTGGTGCTCTGGCGTACTGGTCTGGTGTCGTTCGGCCACGCCTTGTATTTCGGATTTGGCGCCTATGCGGCGGCCATGCTGACGCTGCTGGATTATCACGACGCCTTTCTGCTGGTTTTCGCGGGCACTTTGGCCGCCGGTATCCTGGCCTTCCTGCTGGGGTTTTTGTTGCGCCGATACCGGGCGATATTTTTCGCCCTGTTGAACATGGCATTTTCCATGATCCTGTACGGTGTCATTGTGAAAACCGAGGAGCTTGGCAGCACCGACGGCTTCTCAGTCCTTGCACCGACCTTTCTGGGCTACGCACCGAAAGGCGAAGCGGTGCAGACGACCCTGTTCATCTTCACGCTGGTTTTCACCTACATCATCACCGTTGGCGTACATCTTTATATGAAGACGACGCTTGGCGGTATGAGCATGGCAGTGCGGGAAAACGAGATCCGGTTAGAGTATCTAGGCTATTCGGCCGAGAAGGTGATCCACGTGAAGTACGTCTTTTCGGGTTTGGTGGCCGGCTTTGGCGGCGCCATCATGGCGCTCGCAATCGGTCAGGTCGATCCCGATTCCATGGCCAATTGGACGGTCTCGGGAGAGTTCGTCTTCATCACCATTTTGAGCGGCATTGGCAATGTGGGCGCGACCTATATCGGTGCCCTTGTGTTTGAGTTAATCCGCACCTACGCTTTTGAATTCGCTCCGCAGGTCTGGCAGTTCATTCTGGGCGGCAGCCTGCTGGCTATCATCATGTTCCTGCCCGACGGCATCTGGTCTCTCGTTTCTCGCCTGCGACGGCCGGAAAAGGTGAAATCGCCATGACCGTGGTTCTGGAAGTTCGTGACTTGCAGAAGTCCTTCGGCGCGGTGGTTGCCGCCAAAGATATTAATGTCACGGTGCAAGAGCATGAGATCATCGGCATCATCGGTGCCAATGGGGCGGGCAAGACAACCTTCGTCAATATGGTCACGGGGTATCTGAAACCGACTTCTGGCCAAATCGAATTTGCCGGCCGGAACATCAGGGGTCTGCCGCCCAGGGATATTACCTGTCTGGGCATTTCGCGTTCCTTCCAGGTGCCCCAGGTATTCGCTTCCGAGTCCGTGTTCGATAATCTGCTTATGGCCTATGCCGTCGCCGACCAGACTGGCTTGGGCCTGCTCTCGCCATTGCATGATGATGCGCGCGCCGTACGGGTAGATAGCCATTTGCGACGGTATCAGATTGCCGAATACCGCGACGCTACTGCCTCCACGTTGCCTCAAGGCACACGCAAATTGCTGGATATCGCGATGGCATCGGTACGAAAGCCGACCATCCTGATGCTCGATGAGCCGACTTCAGGCATTTCGGTCGAAGAAAAATTCGACCTGATGGACATAATTATGGAAGCCCTGCGCCAGGACCAGACAACGGTGCTGTTCATCGAGCATGACATGGAAATCGTCGAGCGCTATGTCAGCAGAGTCCTGGCCTTTTACCAGGGCGAGATCATTTGTGATGCGCCCACGGCTGAAGCCTTGGTGGATCCCGGTGTCCGGGAATTCGTCATCGGTGAGGAATATCACCGCACCCGAACAAACAATGGGGCTGGCGCGGATGCTAAAAGTTAGTGGCCTGGACGTAAATATCGGTCCCACACCGATCCTGCGCGATCTAGCCTTGGAAGTCCCGGCAGGCACCATGTGCGGCCTAATTGGACGCAATGGTGCCGGTAAGACGACGTTTTTGCGCGCCGTCATGGGGGCGCTGGCGGCTAAGTCCGGAGAAGTGATTTTCGGGCATCAGGATTTGTTGAAAACGCCGCCCCACAAACGCGCGCACATGGGGATCGGTTTCATGCCGGAGGACCGCCGCCTGGTGCCGGCTCTGACAGCGGAAGAAAATATTCTGCTACCGGTCTGGGCCACCGGCATGGACGATTGGCAGGACCGCCTGGCTTGGATTTATGAATTGATGCCTGAAGTCGCTGAGTTCCGCGAACGCGGCGCCATGGAACTTTCGGGCGGGCAACAGAAATTCGTCGCCTTCGCTCGCGCCCTTATGGTGGGTACACAGCTGTTGCTGCTGGACGAACCGAGCGAGGGTATCGCACCGGTCTTCGCCCAACGCATGAGCGAGATCATGAAGAGCATCAAGGACGAAGGCGAATCGGTTTTGGTCGCTGAATCCAATGACAAACACGTGGCGGGCCTGCTGGACCGCGCCTTTGTGATCGAGCGCGGCAGCATTGTCGCCTGATAGATATATGGATTACTCCTAGGACAATTTCTGATCCGCCGATGCTGCGTGATCAAGCTACCGTCGTCGTCATCACTTTCGGTCGTTATCTCGTTCACTGTGCAATTTCTCGGCAAATCTGCGGCAAGTACGGTCAATCGAAGGATAGATCATGACGGCGCGGCCCGAATGCGCAAAACGGTCGTGCGCGGGATTTCCATATGAACAATTGCAAATAAGGTTCGGTCGCCGACGCACTGCTTTTGTGAAGCAATTGTTGATGTAACGATTCTTGTCATTGAGCATCATAGAGGTCGGCGTTGCCCTCGCATTGCTTCCGTGGCGGCTAGGTCAGGTGCTCCATCGTTCGGCCGCAACACGACAGCAAAATGTTCCTCTGCAAAGGTTGATGTAATTTTTTCATCTGCCACATCAGCGGCAACCAAACCTGGGTCGCGTTGCAATGGATCGCCGTAGCCGCCACCGCCCGCCTGTTCATGGCGAATAACGTCGCCCGCGCATATGGTACGCGTAATCTTGCTCGGCAAAGTCTCACACTTGCCGTCCGGATCCAAAATATTCTGGCTCGGCGCGGCCGGCCCGCCGCCGAACAAGCCATAAGGTGGCGTGATGGTTCGATCGGCCCGCAATTGCATCACCGCTTCATCCGCCAACAGTCGATACTGTCGCACTAGCCCTAGACCGCCACGATATTTACCTGGCCCACAGGAGTCTGGCCGCAGACCGTATTCTTCAATGCGAACAGGATACCGGGCCTCTAGTGTCTCCACCGGCATATTTGACATATTTTGCGAAGGGTTTGTCACGCCCTCGATGCCGTCCTTGCTGGCCCGACCACCCCAGGCGCCGTTGATCATATCCACAAGAATAAAGGGCGTGCTGCTGTCGCGTTCATAGCCACCGATACAAATCACGGTATTGCCACCCTCGCCCGCAGCCATGACCCGTTCTGGCGCGATTTTCGCCAAAGTCCCAAGGACAGCATCAACGACGCGGTATCCAGTCAATGCACGCGCGGCGACTGCGGCGGGCATACGCGGATTCAAGACCGACCCTTCGCTGGCGCTAACGGTAATACAGCGATAAACACCGGCATTGTTTGGCACCTCCTGGCCCAGGACACAGCGGATGCCAAGATAGGTACATGACTTGGTATACGACAGGGTACAGTTGATGGCGCCCTTTACCTGGCGGGACGACCCCTCATAATCCACATTCAAATGGTCGTCCAAAACCTCGATGGTACAGACAATTGGTATGGGGCCCGGCCCGATACCATCGTCATCGATGTAATCGGTAAATTTATACCGGCCATTGGGCCAAGCACGGATTGCCTGGCGCGTCAGTTCTTCGCCGTAATCCAGCAATGCGTCGAAGTAGCGCGCTAGTTGCTCAGCAGTATGCTTTTCCAGCAGATTGATGAAAGCACGTTCTCCTACCTTACATGTCGCCAACTGCGCCTGTAAGTCGCCAATCAACATATCCGGCAACCGCACATTAGTTCGCAAAAGCGCAAACAGCGATCGGTCCGGCTGACCAGCCGCGTAAAGTTTCAAGGGCGGAATGCGCAGGCCTTCTTGAAATATTTCCGTTGAATCCGATGCGTTTGACCCTGGTACGCGACCGCCAACATCGGAATGGTGGGCAATCACAACCGTGAAGCCCTGCAGGATACCGGCGTGAATGATCGGTTTGAACATGAAAATATCAGGCAGATGCATGCCGCCTGCATAAGGGTCATTCAAGATGATGACATCACCGTCGACCAAATCGTCAGCAAATTGAGCCAGCACCACCTCCATGGCGTCAGGTACAGACCCGAGATGCAAGGCCACTGTTTTGGCCTGGGCCAGAATCCGTCCCCGGGCATCACAAACGGTTGCCGAATAGTCGAGCACATCGCGAACGATAGGTGATCGCGCCGTACGCATCACGGTGTAGGCCATGTCATCGACAATGGTATCCAGGCCATTCTTGACAACCGCGAATGTTATGGGATCAATATTACCTGGCATTACGCGTCACCTCGGACTAAATCGACAAACAGATTACCCATCTCATCACCAACGACCCGGCCGCCAGGAGGCACAACAATAGTGCTGTCCGCGCTTTCCAGGATCAGAGGGCCAAACCCGTTGCCTTCGAATGCCTCACGATCAATAGTTTTGGTTTCGACCCAGCCCGACTTCCGGCCAAAATAGACCTCGCGCGTCGTTGCGGGTGCCTGCTCTGCGACATTTTCCGACCTTATCAATCTTGTGAATTCAAGTTTGTTCTGGCGTACGCCTCGGGCCAACAACCTGAGATTTACTATCTCAATTGTGTCTTCAGCGACGTATTGATACATATCCTCATAGGCGGACAAAAACGCCAGGCGCAGCTGTTCGATTGTGATCTCGTCGATGGCTTCTGGCACGTGGATTGGCAGTTCTGAATCCTGGCCTTCAAAACGAAGTTCAAGACTGAAATTGAACTGCATTCGTTCAGCCGAGAAGTTTTCTTCTTTCAATGCGGTTTCCGCCCGGTCGCGCAAACCGTCCGCAGCCCTGCCCAAGGCCGCCCGATCCAGGTCTTGCAGAAGGCCAGGCATTGCCGTCAGAAAATGCCGTTCCACATCCCCCGTCAACATTCCCAGGGCGGTGAACACACCTGGCATCATGGGCAGCATAACCCGTCTGATTTCAAGACTCAGGGCCAGATCACAAGCGTGCATCGGACCGCTACCACCGAATGCAGCGAGGGTAAATTCTCGCGGATCCAACCCGCGTTCGACGCTTACGGCTCGAATAGCGCGGGCCATATTGGCATTTGCCACTTCGCGAACACCAAAGGCTGCGGCCTCCACGGACAGGCGCAGAGGCTCAGCCAATTCTCTGGCAATCACTTTCCGTGCCGCATCAACATCCAAATGCAGGCCACCGCCGGCTAGTCTGTCGGGAAGATATCCCAAAACTACGTTGGCATCGCTGACCGTAGGTTTGGTACCGCCCCGCCCATAACAGACCGGACCTGGGTCAGCGCCGGCGGATACGGGCCCTACATGCAACAGGCCGCCGCCATCAATCCATGCAATGGATCCACCACCGCTGCCGACTTCGGCCACATCGATCGTAGGTACCCGCATCATATAGCCGCCGGCTTTGATAAATCGCGCTGGCGCAGACATGCCGGCGCGAAATTCATATTCGTTGGCCCGGGAAATTTGTCCGTGCTGTACAAGAGAAGCGGAAGCTGTGGTGCCGCCCATATCAAACACCACCATATCTTCCTCACCCGCGACGCGGCCTAAACGGGCCGCGCCGACGACGCCGGCTGATCGACCGGACGAAATGAAAAACACCGGCTTTTCGTGGGCGGTGCGGGCGGCGGCGAGCCCGCCATTTGAATCGCTCACCAGTAATGGTGCGGTAATCCCCATGGCAACAAGGCCATCGCTCAGCCGCATTAAGTAGGATTGTAAGATTGGTAGAATGTAGGCGTTTACAACCGCTGTTGAAGTGCGCTCATACTCCCGCATTTCAGCTAGTACGAATACTGACGCCGTGATTGCGAGATCGGGAAAGTGCTGTCGCAGCATTTCATAAGCTTGGCGCTCATGCGCCGGATTTCGATAGGAGTTGAGAAAGCATATAGCCACGGATTCGACGCCAGCGTCGACCATCGCTGTCGTGATGATAATTAGTTCATCCTTATCGAGTGGCTGAAGGATACTTCCATCAGCGGCAATGCGCTCTGTCACTTCTTGACGCAACCGACGCGGCACCAAGGGCTGTGGCTTGTCCCATTGCAAATCAAACATATCCGGTGTGCGGACGCGTCCGATCTCCAATATATCTCGAAAACCTTTGGTCGTGATTAGTCCGGTACAGGCACCACTTTGTTGCAACAGGGCGTTCGATCCCACCGTTGTGCCATGGATAACCTCTTGCAGATCATCTGCTTGTAATCCGGCCATCCTCAGCAAGTCCCCGACGCCGTCCAAGACAGCTTGTTCAGGTTGGGTCGGTGTGGAAGCACGCTTAAGGAACCAGGTGCCGACTTGGTCATCATTCAGAACCAAGTCGGTAAATGTACCGCCTATATCAACCCCGATATGCGCGCTCATCGAAAATTGTTGCTCCCATCATCTATAACAGCAATAGGACAATATTGCGGGAATTTCGGTTATTGTCGCCTGTCGCACAATATCAAGAGTTGGCATTCCGCGCCAACCACCGCAGTCTCGCGTAAAGTTTGATGTCGGACAATTGTCGGATCATCGTACGGTTTGCGGAAACGAAACGAATGTCGGCTTAGCGTGAGGTGAAGCCTCGGACCGTCGTCGTGTGGTAGCGAAATTGTTTGCGTATGATCGAGAATAGCTCTATCTCACAGAAATCATTGGGAAACAGTATCTGATGGGCACAACGGTCGGTTCGTCATCGTCGGCGTGGCGTTATCTGCTAGTCGTTGGCGCCAAACGCTCATCCGGCGGCAAGGTATCCGTGACCAGATCGCGGATTAGTCGTTTGTTGGGCAACGGCTCAATAAGCATTTCGCCAGGTTGCAATGGCGTCGTACAGGCATAGCCGGTGCGCCCGTCGATACGCATGACGCATTCCTTGCAGGCATTGGCATTGATGCAGGAATAACGCACCGCCAGCGAGGCGTCGCGGTGGCGTCTGATCCAGCGCAAGGCGTCCAGTACCGACTGGCCAGCCTCGAATTCGAAAGAAAATTCTTCGCGGCGGATGGCGTTACCAGAACCGCCGCGGTGGATCTGCAGACGGACCGTTTGACGGTCGTTCATGAGGCTTGCTCCCGTGGCAGGATGCGTCGTACTTCGGCGCGGGCCATGGCGATGTCATCGCCGTCGGAACGGATTACCTGATGGCATGTCCAGGCCTCGTTAAGACCGGGATAATCTTCTCGCTGATGGGCGCCTCGGCTTTCCTCCCGTGCCATAGCGGCGGTGGCGATGGCGCTGGCCACGTCCAACATGTTGCGCAGGGCGAACCAGTCGGACAGTTGCTGATTGAAAGCCATGGCGCCGCCCGTGGGCATATGGGGTAAGCCGGTCGTCAATTCACTAATCATAGTCAAGGCCCGTTCCAGTCCTTCCGCTGTGCGAAACGGTCCGACGTCGCGCTGCAGAATTGTTTGCAATTCGGCAATGACCTCGGTCGGACTCGGGCCTTGGCTGTCACGCCCTCCGGCTTCTTCAATCACCGCTAAACACGGCTTGGCCGCGTCCATGATGTTGGGCATGGCATTGCCGACGGCCGCGGCAGCAGCGGACCGTCCTGCCAATTCGCCGAAAACGAACGCTTCGGTAATGGCGTTGCCGGACAGGCGGTTGGCGCCGTTTGCACCGCCCACGGCTTCGCCGGCGGCGAACACATTGGTAACGTTCGTGGCCAATGTGTCGTCTACACGTAGGCCGCCCATGTGATAATGCGCAATGGGAGAGACCTCGATGGGCATCTTGGTTAGGTCAATGCCATTGTTGGCCAGGCGGTCAATCACCGGGCCGAATGCGGCCCGCAAATCGGCTTCGGCGATGTGTTCGAAGGACAGCCAGGCCCCGCCGTGGGGAGTGCCGCGTCCGGCCTCCACTTCCTTGAAAATGGCATAGGTCGCCGTGTCCCGGGTAATCACATACTTGCCGTCCTCGCTCGTCCCGTAATTCTGGGTGAATTCTTGGCCTTCGCCATTCAGCAACCGGCCGCCCAGTTTGTAGCGGAAGGGGTCCCACATGATCGGATCCATGCCGATTAGGCGCGGCGCCAAATGGCCGATTGGAAAGAACTGCACGAATTCCATGTCGATCAGCTCGGCGCCGGCACGCAGGCCCAGGGCAAATCCGTCGCCGGTCATGTTGGCCGATGCTGAATTGCGTTGATACAGGCCGGTCAGGCCACCGGTGGCAATAACGGTCGCCTTGGCGGCAAGGATCACCGGATCACCGGATTCCAGATGCAGCGCCACGGCACCGACCGCGCGGCCATCGCAAACCACCAGATCCGTGACCGTCAGGTCCGAAATGCGGCGGATGGTGTCATGGCGCCTGACCTGGTTGCGCAAGGTGCGGGAGGTCGCCGGCCCGGTATTGAGAAAATCCACATAGACACAGCGGTTGCGGTCGTGGCCCGGCGCATGGGCCTGGGTGATGTGGTTGCCTTTTCGGGCCCAGCCGATGCCCCATTCTTCCATCTGCCAGATGCGCTCCGGACCCGACCGGCAGAGGATTTGCGCCAAGGGCTCGTCCACCAGGCCGCGGCCGGCTGTGATGGTGTCTTTCAGGTGGAAGCGCCAATCGTCGGGTTCCTCCTCGCCAATGGCGGCGGCCACGGTCATCTGCGCCATGATCGTGGCGCCGGACCGGCCGATCACGCTTTTGTCCAACAACAGCACATTTACGCTGCTCTCGGCGGCGGCGATTGCGGCATACATGCCGGCCCCACCTGCGCCGATGATTAAAACATCGGTCTCCAGATAATGGCTCACGGATCAAAATCCATCCGCGGTCGCAAAATGTCTCGCATGACATCTGCCGGGCGTCATCTCATTCTCCCCGAATTCGGCCGTACTTGGAAACCAATGCACGGTGCACCGGCGGTGATTGCCATGATCATTATCGATAGCCTATTCTTGAGACGAGGAGCCAGCAATGGCCTCTATCCAGATAGCCCGACAATCCTTCAATGAAGTGCAAAGCAGAGTTGACCCAGCCGACCAGATACATGCCGCTAGCGGAGACGGCAGTCCGCCGGCGCCGACCAAAATGGCAGTAATGGACCGTTTGAACTGGGGATCCCTGTGAAGCCTGCCCCATTCGACTATGTTGCGGCGTCCTCGGTCGACGAGGCGGTAGCATTGCTTGCGAACCATGGTGACGACGCCAAGCTTATCGCCGGCGGACAGAGCCTGATCCCGATGCTGAATTTCCGCCTGTTACAACCCGATATGCTCATCGATATCGGCAATATCCCAGATTTGCAGAGCATTTCCGAGGCCACCGACAGCCTGCTAGTCGGTGCCACGGTCTGCCATCACATGCTGCTGACATCGCCGCTCGTGCGCAAACACTTCCCAATTCTATGCCACGCCGTGAGCCATGTTGCGCATATCGCGATCCGCAATCGCGGCACCATCGGCGGCAGTCTTTCGCACGCCGACCCGGCGGCGGAACTGCCGATGATGATGGTGCTGCTCGACGCCGAGCTTGAAATTGCAGGCCCAACGGGTAGTCGCAGTATCGACGCCAACACGTTCTTTGTTGGGGCGCTGACCACCGTGCTCGAACCCGATGAGATGGTGGTGCGCATTCGGCTGCCGTTTTTGCCGGCGGGATCTGGTTGGGAATTTCAGGAAGTCGCGCGGCGATCCGGCGATTTCGCCCTGGCTGGCGCGGCATCGATACTAACCGCGACGGACGGCACCGTTAATACGGCGCGTGTCGCGGTTCTGGGTGTCGACGAAACGCCACTCCGCATCTTGGCGGCCGAAGACGCTCTACGCGGCAACGCGTTTGACGAGGCGGCCGTCGCCCAGGCTGCCAGGTCGGTTCAGGAAGCGGTCGAACCAAAATCAGACCTGCATGGCTCGGCAGACTATCGCCGCCACCTGATCGGCGTGCTGACCGGACGTGTGCTTCGATCTGCATGGCGTCGAGCGACCGGAGACGATCGATGACGGAAAAGAAATCTGTCGAGCTCAGTGTCAACGGCAGGACCTATCGGCGGTCGATTGATCCCCGGATCCTGCTGTCCGATTTCCTGCGTGAAGACCTTGGCCTGACCGGCACGCATGTCGGCTGTGAACACGGCATCTGTGGAGCCTGTACGGTTTTGATGAACGGGGCGAGCACGCGATCCTGCCTTTGCCTCGCCCTACAGGCGGACGGTGCCGACATCACGACGGTTGAGGGTCTGGGCGATATCGACGAGCTCGACGCGTTGCAAAAGAAGTTTCGGGAACACCATGCATTGCAGTGCGGCTTCTGCACGCCGGGCATGCTGATGACCATCACCGAACTGATATCCCGCGACACTGATCTCTCGGACGACGAAATCCGCGAGGCGCTGTCCGGGAATTTGTGCCGCTGCACAGGCTACGAACATATCGTTCAGGCGACCCGCGCAGCACTCGATGAACGTCGAAGTTAATTCAGTGTCAGCGGAGACGTCCCATGGACCATGAGGCGCGGCCCAAGATCATCGGCGCGCGCATCCAGCGGCTGGAGGATCCGCGATTGATCTCCGGCAATGGTGCGTTTGTCGACGACCTCAAACTGGCTGGCATGCTGCAGGTTGCGATCCTGCGGAGTGATCACGCCCACGCCCGCATCGACGGCATTGATGTCCACGAAGCCGAGCAAATGCCTGGTGTCGTTGGCGTGTTTACAGCCGAGTTGATCGAGCGCTACGCTCGGCCGATTCATGCAACGTCGAAGATGAAGGGCTACCAAAGCACGCCGTTGCACGCGCTTGCCCGTGACACAGTGCGCTATGTCGGTGAGCCGGTGGCGGCGGTTGTCGCCGAAAACCGCTATCTCGCCGAAGATGCGCTGGCTACGGTGGCCGTCGACTATGATCCGTTGCCCGAAATCGTCACCGCAGAAGCGGCGGCACATGAGCAGGAAACTGTCCTGCACGAAGGCCATGACAGCAACGTGCTGGTTCGGCGCACTTTTGAACGCGGTGAAGTGGCGGAAGCCTTCGCATCTGCCGCGGTCCAGGTGTCCGGCCGCTTTCGCTTCCGCCGCAAGACACCCGTTGCCATGGAGGCGCGGTGTTATCTGGCAGATTTCAACAAGGGCAAGCGCTCGCTTACACTCTATTCGTCGACCCAAGTCCCGGGCATCATCCGCGACGCCTTGGTCGACGTGCTCGGCATGCCGGGCCACTCTATCCGCGTCATGGCGCCGGACGTGGGCGGCGGTTTTGGTGCCAAGGCGTCGCTCTACCCCGAAGAGATCCTGGTCTGCGCGATTTCCCGTCATCTCGGGCGGCCGGTGAAGTGGGTCAGCGATCGACTGGAAGACTTGACGTCAACAAGCCAAGCATTCGACGAAACAATTGACGCGGAGTTGGCGCTGGATGCCGATGGCCGGCTGCTCGGTGTCAAAGCGGACATCCTGGGCGATGTCGGTGCTTATTCGATCTATCCTTGGACGGCGGCTCTAGAGCCCATGCAGGTCGCCGGTTTCCTTCCTGGGCCCTATGTCATGCCCAATTTTTCGGCCAGCGTCACCATTGTTGCCACCAACAAGCCGCCCACCGGGCCGTATCGCGGCGTCGGCCGGCCGGCTGCGGCCTTCGTCTTGGAACGCCTGATGGATATGGCGGCCGGGAAACTGTTGATGGATCCGGCTGCGATCAGGGCGTTGAATTTCGTCAAGCAAGACCAGTTCCCCTACAAGACCGGCTCCGGCATCGTTTGGGACAGGTCCGGTTTCAGTGAATGCCTGCAACGGGCTTGTGACGGCATCGGCTACGAGGGCCTGAAGGCGGAGCGACAAGCCGCACGGGCGGCGGGCCGGTGGTTTGGCATCGGCATCGCCTCATACGCCGAACTGACGGGTATCGGCTCGCGCATGTCCGCGGCGCCTGGTATGCCGATCAATACCGGCACGGAAAGTGCGACGGTTGAAATCGATGCCTCCGGTGCGGTCACAGCGACATTCGGTATTGCCTCGCATGGCCAAGGGCTGGAAACGACATTGGCCCAGATTGTTGCCGAGGAACTCGGCGTTCGGGTCGAAGAGGTGCGTGTGGTCCACGGTGACAGCGCCGCGGTGACCCACAGCACTGGCACATATGCGAGCCGAAGCACGGTTCTGGCGGGCGGCGCCGCGCACCTGTCGGCTCGGGCGGTAATGGATAAGGTCAAAGAAGCCGCCGCCTTCATGTTGGAAGTCGAGAGCGAAAACATCGACGTCCAAGACGGTCTGATCGAGGCCAAGGGCTCGAACAAAAAACTGAGCATGGCCGAACTCGGTCACGCCGTGTATTCCGAGATGGGCCGGTTCCCGCTTGAAATGCGAGAGCATCTCGACCTCAGGGCAACCAAGCACTACGACCCACAGTTCGGGACAACGACTTCGGCGACCCATATCGCCGTGGTCGAAGTCGATCCCGAAACTTACATGGTCGACGTGAAACGTTTCCTGGTCGCCGAGGACTGCGGTCGTGTCATCAACCCGATGATCGTCGACGGCCAGGTCCATGGCGGTGTCGCGCAAGGCATCGGCGCCGCACTCTATGAAGAGGTCGTGCATGACGAGGCTGGGCAGATTCTGACCGCGAGTTTGGTGGACTATCTCGTGCCGTCCGCTGCCGAGGTGCCGAAGCTGGACGTCATCCATCTCGACACCGAAGCGCTTGGCACCATCGGCGGCTACCGGGGCATGGGCGAAGGCGGCACGATCGGCGCACCGGCGGCGATCGCCAACGCCGTCGCCGATGCCGTGTCGCATCTTGGCATCGAAATATCCGAGTTGCCGATTACGCCTGAACGGCTCTACCGGTTGGTGACGGCGGCGAAGGGGCTATCTGAAGGGGAGTAGAAGGCATGGACCTGAATCTCGAGGGCAAGGTGGCCCTGGTTACCGGCGGCGGCCGCGATACCGGCCGGGAAATTTCCGAGCATTTGGCAGCGGAAGGGGCGATCGTCGCGGTCAATTATCGCAGCTCCGCCGAAGAAGCCGCTGCGGTCGTCAAGGCGATTCAGGACTCCGGCGGCCGCGCCACGACCTATCAGGCCGATATCTCCGATTATGACCAGGTCAAGGCGATGGTCGCCCAGATCGTCGGCGACGCTGGCCGGATCGACATCCTGATCAACAACGCCGGCTATGTAAAAACCCAGCGCTTTATCGAATCAGCACCGGCCGACTGGAAGATCCAGATCGACACCTGCCTCTATGGCGCGATTCACTGCTGCCATGCCGTGGCCCCGCACATGATCGCGCAAAAAAGCGGCCGCATTGTCAGCCTGGTCGGCGACAGTTCCCGCATCGGCGAGGCGAATATCTCCATGGCTGCGACGTCGCGTGGCGGCACGATTGCCCTAGGCAAGTCGCTGGCCAAGGAATTTGGCCGCGATAACATCACCGTCAATACGGTCTCGCTCGGCTTGGTCCAGACGTCCCATTCCGACGCCGAGTTTCTTGCAAAGAATATGGACAAGATCGTCCGCGCCTACCCGCTGCGCCGCATCGGCGTACCGCAAGACGTGGCACCGATGGTGGCGTTCCTGGCGTCCGACGCCGCCGGCTGGATCACCGGACAGGTGATTAGCGTGAACGGCGGCTTCGCGATGGTCTGATCCGTCGGCCGTGGTTCATTCGGCGGCAGTGGACAATCCGTCATCGCTCAGCAGACCGGCGTCGGTCAAGGCGGTGCGTAACAGCGCGATCTCTGCCGGTGCCAGCTTGACCAGCGGCGGCCGGACCACCGCCTTGTCGATGCGGCCGAGCAGGACCAGGCATTCCTTCATGCGGTTGTGCATATCGAGGATCGGCGCCGCGTAGAAAGCTTGGGCGAGGGGATAGATACGGTCATTCATCGCCTGGGCGCCGGCCAGATCGTCGTTTTGTACGGCGCGATACAAGGCGACCTGCAGATCGGCGATGACGCTACCGGCACCCGACAATAGCCCCGCTGCGCCCATGGTCAGGGATGCCATCAGCCAAGACGAATGGGTGGTCAGGACATTGACCGGCCGAGGCAGGGTCTGCAAGGTCCGGATGTGCCTTTCATGGCGCATGGGATCATTGCACCAATCCTTGATGGCGCGGATCGTCGGCACCGCGTCCAACACTTCCAGCAAGGTCTCGAACGGATAGCCAAGGCCGAGCGGCATCGGATATTGGAACAATATGATCGGCAGGTCGGTCGCATCGGCCACGATCTTGAAATGAGTCAGTGCCATTTCCGGCCGCAATTGGCCGCCCATAACCATGGAGTTTGGTGGAAACACCAACAACGCCGACGCCCCGGCTTGTTCCGCCATCCTGGCATTTTGCGCCGCCTCCAGGCTGCCGTCGGCATAGACGCCGTGGATCAACGGCAGGCGATCGCCGACCTCGTCCAAGGACAGATCGAGAATGCGACGCTGTTCATCAAAGCTGCAGGCATGCACTTCCGAGGCGTGGCCGTTGACGGTGATCGCGCTCAAACCCTCGGTCGCGGCAACGTCTGCCAAATGTTTCATGCTCGCGGCTTCATTGATCGAAAAATCGTCGTTGAAAGCCGCTAAAGTCGCCGGGATGACCCCGGCTGGGACGTAATTCTTGAACCGTGGCATGATCTCGGTCTCCCTGGATCAAACTGCATGAAAATAGTTTCATTTTGATGCAGATAATTTGATCTATTTCAGATGGTAGAGCAACTTACCTGCGTTCGGTTGAACGCAGGTTGCTCTAGAATCGGCCGGAGCGAACTTCGTATCGGGTCAGTTTAGCGTAGCACGGCATATCCCGCTCGATCCAGTCTGCGACCCATACGATCATCGCCGGCAACGGCACGACGGGCGGGCCAAACCCGTTCCGCTCTGATGACGCGACCCGGTATTCGCCATATTCAAAGCCCATTGAGTTATCAAGTAAGCGCAGACTATCGCGCCTATATTTTCCGTGAGATCGAAATTGATGCCGGGTTTAGTCGATCAATCGGCTAATTCACAACGCCCAATAGGGGCGATATTGTTGATAGGAGCACCTGTTGTGCTAAGATTTTTCGGCGCGGGAAGACGTCATCGAGGTAGTCCCAATTTATGGAGCCCAATATGACCGATACCGATTTGCCGGCATTTCAGCCAGCGGAAGCCTATAGCGATAAAGCCGTCGATCAACGGCATGCCTGGGTCGAGAACCGGACAGGCTGTGATTTGGCAGCACTTCGCCACCCCGGCGAGGCCGAAGCCCATCGGGGTAACATCGAGAACCATTTTGGCTACGTCAGGCTGCCGGTCGGAATCGCCGGCCCCATGCTGTTGCGGGGCGAGCAGGCTAAAGGTGCCTTTCTGGTGCCATTGGCAACGACGGAGGGGACGCTTGTTGCCTCCTATAACCGGGGCATGAAAGCAATCACCGAATCCGGCGGTGCGGAGACCCAAGTCTACAAGAACGAAATCCATAGCAATGCGACCTTCGAAACCGGAACGCCGAAAGCCGCGGACGCTTTGGCGGCTTGGATTAAGAGCCAGTACGCCGTGCTGGCCGACCGGGTTAAAGAGAGCACCAGCCACGGCCGACTGCTGCGCACGGAGTTCATAGCCGCGGGCTCGCGGTTGATTGTCAACTTTATTTACGATCCTGCCGACGCCATGGGCATTAACATGGTGACCCATACGAGTCATGCGCTCTGCGGCTTCATCGCCGAACACCACGGCGGTATGCGGTTTCACTTTCCGTCAGCTTTGCAGGGCGACAAAAAAGCGACCTACTACAACTTCCATCGCGGCCGCGGCCGCAGTGTCACGGCCCGCGTCGTACTGACCGGCGTGGTCATTCGCGACTTGTTGCATACTTCACCTGAGTTGATTCTAGATTATTACCGAAACAATCTGGAGATCGGTCACCTGACCGGCGGCCTGGGTTTTAATATGCATATCGCCAATGGTATAACCGCGCTCGGCCTCGCAACCGGCCAGGACGTTGCCTATGTTGGCGAAAGCGCCAACGGAATGACCGTTGTCGAAGCCAATGGCGACGGCTTGCTAATAGTGGTCACTATACCTTCGCTCTACATCGGCACGGTTGGCGGCGGGACGCGGTTGCCGACCAATCTTCCGTGTTTGAAAATGCTTGGATGTGACGTACCGGGTTCGGCGCTCAAATTGGCTGAGATATTTGCCGGCACGTGCCTGGCCGGCGAAATATCGGTACTTGCCGCAATTGCCAGCGATCAATTCGTGCGCGCCCACAACAAGTTGGGACGCAATCCACCGACATAAGTCGGCCCGAAGCCGTTCGCACCAGGCACCGGGGCCATCGAGGTCTGCACCGGCCTTACAATGCGGCGGGGACGAACATGTCGTCCAATGCATCCAAGACCCGGCCGTCGCGACCATATATGTCGTGCCGGAAGTTCGTTAGGCCGTCTTCATCGACCCACGCCGTCCAGTAAAGCAGAAGCACCGGGAGCGGCGCTTTCAGATGCACGGTCGTGGTTTTGCCGGAGGCCACAACCTGATCGATCTTCTCCCGCGACCATGCCGGCTTGTTGTCGAGCAAGAGGGCCGCGAAATCGAAGGGATTCTCTACCCGCACACAACCAGAACTGAATGTGCGCTCAGATCTCGAGAACAAGCCGCGCGATGGCGTGTCGTGCAAATAGACCAGGTGCGGGTTCGGAAACATGAACTTGACCAGGCCCAACGCATTTTTAGGTCCCGGTGCCTGGACCACGGAATAGGGCAGGCCCCGCTTTGCCGCTCGGGCCCAATCGACCGCCGCAGCATCGGCCCGGCGGCCGTTTCGGTCGATCAGCGAAAAGTCATTGCGCGAGAGGTAGGTGGGGTCCGATTGCATTTTCGGAATTATGTCGTTGGTCAGGATCCCCGGCGGCACCGTCCAGGTTGGGTTGAATTCCATATATCGGATCTCATCCCTGAAAACGGGTGTCTTCCGAAAGTCGCGTCCGACGATCGATCGAGCGCGCCAGACCACTTTGCCGCTACGGACCAGATAGGTCTTAAAGGCGGCAATGTTGACGATCACAAAATCCTGCTTCAGGCCGCGCAGAATCCATCTTCCGCGTTCCAAACTGGCGAGAATTTGACCGATACGCTTCTCGACGGGAACGTTTAAGGCCCTCAAGGAACCGGGTCCGACAACGCCGTCGACGTCTAAGCCGTGGCGCTTTTGAAGCCGCCGCACCGCGCGTTCCAGTGTTTCATCATATAGCGTCGAATCGACGTCACCTCCCTGCCAGTCGCCCGTTGCGGCAAGACGCGCCCGTAGGCGAGGAACGCGGGGATCCGACGCGCCGGGTTTCAAGGCGGGGCCGGACGCGATAGACGCCCAACCGCCACGACTGGCAATGGCACGGTAGCGGGCCAGCGATGTCGTCAGGTTCACCTGCCAGGGATGGTCGAGTTCGACGCTGTCGATCAACGCCGCGACATTCGTGCCATTCAGTGCTTCGTTCAAAGCTGTTATAGGTGGGCGGCGCAGCAAGACCCGCTCGAAATTCCAGTGGTCGTCCAGTGCAACCGGGTCGACCTTGCCGAATTGGTGCATGTAGGTAAGGCGAATTAGAGCATCCGTCATCAAGATATCGAGATCAGCACGGGCGGGGGCATTGTGCTCTTGCCGTGCGGTTTGGGCGATGAGCTCCCGCAGTTCGTTCAGATGAAAATCCTTGGGATCCAGACCGTGCGCCTCGCTTTGCGCGATATTTTGGAGCAAGGCTTTACCGTTCTGCTCTAATAGCCAAGCGGCGCGGAACTGTCGTTGGACATAAAACTCTGAGATCAAATTACCGGCCGCGACGGGGGCCTGTTTGATCCAAAGGCCGCCGGATTCCATCAACCGTTCGACACGGAGCCGAATCTCTCGATCCAATGCCGTCGATTGGGCCTGCGCAAATCCAATCGTCGAGATTATCCAAATTGCGGCAAAAGCGGTCAGCAGCGGCAACCGAAGCCAGCCCATGGTGTTGGTCCTTTCCACCGTCACCAAAATCTCACACGGCCGACATCGACATGGATGAAGTTCGATTTCGGGTAATACCCGACTCCGCCAGCTTTCAAAGACCGGGCCGTTCGACGCAAATCCTCGAGCTTGCGGCCAGGCAATCGCACGTCGATTGCCTGGCCCTGCATATGCAGGCTTCGCTTGGCGACGCCTTTGCTTCGATGCGAGAGTCTTTGGTTTGTGGCTGGCGACCGAAATCCGGATATCACGTGAAAAGCCTGGTCGGATTGCATCTGTTGCCGCAGATTGTGCAATAGGTCCAGCAGTCGAAAATCGATCGGCGCCACTTCGCCGGTACGGAAATCCCGGAGAATGAAATCGACTTCCGACGATGCCGACGCGTTATACCGGCCTTCGGCCCAATATGTTGTAGTGAGGCTTTCGCCCGTATGCAGATTATAGAAACTAAGTCGGCGCTCTTCGGACACGCTGGCGCCGGCAAGGGATGGCAATGACACGCTGCTTAAGGCGATCATCGCCCCAAGCTGCAGGATGCGTCGGCGTTGCGGGCATGGGTCGGTACTCATCTTGCGCATCCTTTTTCACTTTCGCGATTAGACCCGCGACATCGTGGCTCAGCGGCGTTACCCAATCCGCCGGCCATCGATTCCGGCCTTGCCGCGGCGCGGGATAGGGTTCTTATTGGCTTATATCAGAACTGCCGTGGCTGTCGCTTCTAGAAATACTGTGTTCGGCTGAAAATCTGGCGTTTGCAGTCTTCGCGCTCGGAAAAAATCCAGCGGGTTCCTTGATTGCACCGGCGTTTTTACTTGGATTCAGCTTTCGGCGCGGCCATTCGTGCCAGCAGATCGTCTCCGCCTCTGGTTTGTCGCAGGCCGCGAACGCCGAAGCCGCCGTCGTAATTCAAGATACTGCCCGTAGCCGGCACATTATCCTCTCGGGAGGCGAAAAAGACGTAAGCAGCGGCATAGTCTTTGGCCGTCGGCAACGTACCCGTCGGTACATTGTCTTTCGCGGAGTTCTGTAGATTAAGGGAGGCAATCGTTCGTTCGGACATGCCCAGCGATTGCGGTCCCCTAAGGTCGGAGCTGATGCCGCCGGGCGCCACACCGTTGACCCGCACATGTGGCGCAAGCTCGAAAGCCAGCTGGCGGACCAAGCCGACCGCGGCGTGCTTGCTGGCCGTGTAAAGCGGACCGCCACCATCCGGATAAAACCCGGCGTTCGAAATCGTGAAAACCATCGATCCGCCACTTTCCACAAGCGCCGGTGTGGCCGCCTTGGCCAACAGCAAGTAGCCCTTGACGTTGATATGAAAGACTTCGTCAAACGCTTCATCTATCGTGTCGTCAGGCAAGTCGATCAGATGGGTGTTGAAATCCCAAATTCCGGCATTGCCGATGGCACAATCCAACTTGCCGAAATCTTGCAGACAAGCGTCCACCGCCCGACGGTTATCGGCCAGCGAGCGGACGTCTCCGCAGATCGTGAGGATGCCGCCGAACGCCGCCCTGAGTTCGGCAAGTCGCTCTGCGGAACGGTCGAGAACGGCGAGAAGGGCGCCTTCTGCTATGCAACGCTCAACAACGGCGTGTCCCAGGCCTGAAGCCCCGCCGGTAATCAAGATCGCTTGATCCGTCAGCCGCATGGTTGAATCCCTCTCATACGCGGTGCGTTTGCTAAAACAAATTACTGAGATTGGTCGAGCGGATGACGGTTTGGTCGAGAAAGATGTGGCGCTCGAAAATCTGGAAACTGTCGCCGACCCGCCGCAACCGGTCCCGGCGCCGTCCGACCCAGTCATCGATTTTTCCATTGAGTCGAGAGCGGTAAAGGCGAAAGGCAAGCTCCAGTGAAATTTCCGCGCCGTCGATGCCCAAGATCCGGACGTTCGATACGAAGTGGCGGGTTCTGGACGGCGGGTCCTCGGACCAGGACGATCCCGTCTGCAGTTTTTCGATCCGCAATCTGAGATCGTTCTTGTCGTCGTCGAAGTTCGCCATGGCGCCGATTTTGGTGAATTCCTTATCGAGATTGTTGAGATCCACGGTTCGCCGAATGGGCATCCAATAGTGAACATCGTCGGCGATTAGACCGAGCCATTCATCGAATTTGCGATCGTCCAACAGCGCCGCCTCATAATAGAGGAATTGTTCCAGTTCAAACTGCAATGCCGCCCGCTCCGCCAGGTCGACGCCGGGCTTCCCGCCTTTGTCTGTTGGTGCCGCGACCGACATGATCAGACCTTTCCCGTCGGCGACGGTGATCTTAGGGTCTGCAATTCGCCCCAGGTCTCCGCTTGCAGCCACTCGCTCCAACATCGGTAATGCCAACGCTGGGCGTGCTCGTTTACCCGTGTTTCGATGCGTTTCTGCCCGGATGGATCGACCATCACCTCATCCTGGCCGAGCGCCATTTTTAGGTTATGAGGATAGGTTCGGCCGACGACGCCCCGGGACGCTTGGGTGCTCTGGCTCCAGTTCTCGCCGTCATCTTGTTCGAGCATGCCGGCGGGGCCGAATGAATGAGACATGAACTTCATGGCCATGCGTTTTTGTTCGTCGGAATAGCTTTTCGGCAGAAACGTAAACCACCAAATTTCGGTCTCGAATGGTCCCCTGGGAAGCCGCAGGGAAAGCTGCATGCCGCGGGTCGATATCCACAGATTCGGAAAGATGTTCGGATGACCCATGGCGCGCACGCCGACCGGCCCCATGACGTCTTTCATCGCCTTGGGCCGGATCGGCCGGCGTTCGCTTATACGGGGCGAGAGCTTGGCGCGTTCCTCAAAACTCATCAGGTCCAGTGCGGCCCGTTCTTCGTCGCTCAACTTATCGATTTCCGCCTGCTGTTCTTCCGACAGCATTGGCCCGCTGATGGCATGGCCATATTCGCCAAGCATAACCATTTGCTGCATCGGCATCATGGCGCTTGCATTGACGAAGCCGACTTTGGTGGCTGAGCGGTGACTGATATTGACGTGGTACCAGTCAAAAAGGTTATCGACGGCGATTTTCCAATTGCAGTCGATGATGTTTTTCTGAACGCCGTCCACCGCGACAACCTCACCCTGCGCCGTCAGCTGGTCCATGCCAACGCGCCCGACATCACCGAGATAATCATGCAGCGATGGTGCGTCCGGGTCCATTGTCGCAAAATAGAATCCGGCATAGTGCTCCACCTTGGCGGCCTTGTTCAGACCCCAATCCTCAGGATCCAGCTGATCGCGGTAAAAATTGGATTTGCCGGGAACGCCGAGAAGTTTGCCGTCGAGACCGTAATTCCAGCCGTGATAGCTGCACAGGAAAGACTTTGTGTTACCCATTTCGGCGCGGCAGAGCGCATTGCCGCGATGGCGGCAGCTGTTCAATAGAACCTGCACAACCCTATCATGGTCGCGCACCACGATGACCTGGTCTTCGCCGATATAGTTGATGAAGTAGTCGCCAGCATTGGGAATGTGGGAATCATGGCACATGAAATTCCAGCCCCGCGCGAAAACGCGCTGCAATTCCAACTGATAGATGTCCGGGTCGGCATAGATCCGCCGGTCGACCAGGCCTTGTTCGACATCCACCCAGCTTGAGATCTGTTCCCTGCCGATCGAGCCGTTCCCATTTGCGGTTCTCGACATACTTTTGCTCCTCCCGGCTTTCACAGGCCACTCCGACCGACATACCTCCGGCGGCCGGAAGTAATTCTCACATTGGGTCAGACCGCATGTTGGGTAATTTCTCGTAAAACACGTCCTGGAGACGCCCGATGCCTATTGTGTCGGCGCATGGCCAACCAAACGATGGATGCTAATCTCTCCCTTATCACGCAATGCCGCCAGACCCGCGTCCTCGGTTCTGAATTCACTAGGCAACGCTGATCGGACAGGTTCCGTGATCAGGATCGTACCCGGATCACAGACTTCTTCCAAACGCGCCGCCGTGTTCACCGTGTCGCCCCAGACGTCATAGGAGAATTTGCTTTTGCCGATGACCCCGGCGACGACGGGGCCAGTATGTATAACAACCCGAAATTTCAAGTTTGGCCAGATAGCTTGCGACCAGGTCTCGGCAGAATGCTGCAGAGCCAACGCGAACTTGGCCATACGCGTCACGTGATCGGGCGCTGGATCGGGTAGGCCGGCAACGGCGAAATAGCCGTCGCCGATGGTTTTGATCTTTTCGATGCCGAGGTCCATGGCCAATTCGTCGATGTTGCTGAAAACATCGTTGAGCCCGCGAACGATCTGGTCCGCGTCGATGTCGGCCGAGCGTTTTGTGAACCCGACGATGTCTGCGAACAACACGGTCGCGTCACCATAACGTTTCGCGACGATGCGGCTTTCGTCCGTCTTCAGCATGTCGGCGATCGATTCCGGCAAGATTGCATGCAGCAACCGATCGCCCCGGGCTTTCTCGGCCTCTAGATTGGCCTCGGCCGTTGTTATTAACCACTGCATGAACACACTGACGCCACACGCCAGCAACACTGCACCAAGAACGCTCACAAGGTAGAAGACTTGTCGCGCCAATGGACTCAGTGAATCAAACGAGTGTGGATGATCGCTGAAAGCAACGAGAAAGAACACCAGGCTGACGGCGACGCCAACGGGTAGAATTGTGTACCGGTCTTGCCAACGCAGGATAAGCGAAACGACGAACGGAATGGTCAACAAATAGGTATGGGTTCCGGCGCCAGGGCCGAGAAGCCAGGTTATGTATGAAGTATGGGTCAGTGCGATACCGATAAGTATCCACATGGCGACTTGGACTTTACCAGTCCGCGTGACAACGAAAATCAAGGCATAGGAACAGCCCATAGTGACAACGAATATGATTTCCGCTTTGAACAAGGCGGCATCGTAGAGCATGTAAAACAGGCTGTAGCTCAGCGAAAATGATGTCGCCAAGATAGCGACGACATTCATCACACGAATGCGTCTGACGGTTTCGATATCCTGCGCCGCAACGCCGACATCACGGATAGAAACGAGAAGCCTCAATAGCGCGTGCATTATTTCCTATCCTACTGGCAATGCCGATAAGGCCTGGCTATCGACTTGACTTGGGCCAGTTCATCGAGTCTCCGGGCGTCTACGGTCTGTAAGACTCCGAATCCTAGAATGCATCGCGAGATTTATCGACCTTTACTGGCGGCGGTCATCGGTCGAATTATGACATTTTAGCAATTGTATCAAATCGTCGATCGGTGAAGCGTGGACAAAATTTTTAAAACTATGTACTTTTAAATTTCGGTAAACTGCAAAATACCTGCAATGATCGGCATCAGGGAGAGAGAGATGAACCGCATCACCAGACGCCGCAACGTATTGAGATGCGTTGCGGCCGCATTGTTCACCAGTGTTATTGGGGTCGCCCCGTCATATTCCGGAACTTTTCCGGAAAAGCCTGTGACGTTGGTCATCCCCTATAAGGCCGGGGGCAGTACGGAGACAATGGCACGATTATACTCGAAGGCCTTGGCCAAAGAACTCGGCCAGCGAGTGATCGTTAAAACACGTCCGGGCGCTGGCGGCTCGGTTGGTACAACGGAAGTTGCAAAATCCCCCGCGGATGGCTACACGGTGCTGTTTGCAGCGTCGTTCTCGTTGTTGTGGCCACCGCTGACGCAAAAGGTCGAGTATGATCTTAACAGTTTTGAGTACGTGGGCCAGGTAACCGAGTATCAAAACGCGATCGTCGCCAAGTCTGACGCGCCGTTTTCGACTCTCGAGGAGCTCTACGCCGAAGCGAGAAAGAAGCGCCTGACCTATGCTGACCAAACCCAAATGTCGCGCCGTTTTATTGAGTATATGGCCGGCCTTGAGGGCGTGAAATGGTCCGGCATTCCGACGCGGGGCGGTGGCGAAATGGTGCCCTTTCTGCTCGGTGGAAAGATCGATTTCGCGTACAGTGGCGGTATACACAACAAGTACGCGGGTAAGATTAAGGTGATTGCGTCAATGAATGCAGGGCGTCTGATTGCTTCGCCTGACGTACCTTCGGTGAGCGAAAAGTACGGTATTTCAATGCCGAGCCATGCTTTGTTGGCGGTTCCGAAGGGCACGCCGAAAGACGTGGTTGCCATACTGGAGAAAGCGGTTGGGGCGGCGACCAAGGATCCCGCCTTTATCGACATCGTGACGAACAAACTGAAATTCCCGGTGAAATTTGTCGGATCGGAAGCCTTGACGGCGGATATCGCAAAGACGGTGAAAGGAATGAAGACGGTCATTGAGAAGACAAAGTGAGCAGTCCTGAAACTCCAGAGGAACTCGAACAGGCTGACACTGTCAGCACCGCTATAGACATCGCCGCCGGACTATTTCTGGCGGCGGTGGCTATCGGCGCGATCGCATGGCTCGTGCCACTTCATACGAAAGTTTCGAGTACCGTACATGACATCCAGCCAGGATTTATTCCGAGCCTTTCGGCATGGATCGTTCTCGTCTTATCCACGTGGCTTTTTGTCGTTAACACCTATCGCCTCCGGGCAAGCGCTCGCGTGGGCACGGTAAGCGGGCGAACGGTCGTTGTTGAGGTTGTTGTATGGTCAGCGGTGGCCGCGCTCGCCATGTTCGGCCTTTCCGTTATAGGATTTTTGATCGTTGCGCCAATTCTGATTTGCGGGGGAATGGTCTTCGCCGGCTTTCGAAACTGGCGAATTATCGGCTTACTGTCGGTTTTGTTCCCATTGCTAATCGATCAAGCTGCCTGGATTATTTTTACGGTGGACCTACCGTGACTGATCGAGCGGTGCCATCCGAGGATATGTCATGATCGAGCAGCTTATCGCCGGATTTGGCGACGCCGTTACACTGACTAACCTTGCATTCATTGCAGCCGGCATTACTCTCGGAATTATTATCGGCGTCATACCGGGGCTTGGCAGTGTCACGGCACTGGCAGTACTCATCCCAATTACCTATTACATGCAGCCGCTTGCAGCGATCGCCTTTCTCGTCGGCGTGAACAAGGGGGCGACGTCAGGCGGCGCCGTCCCGGCGATCCTCTTGAATTCCCCCGGCACACCCGAGGCCGCGGCAGCCGCGTTTGACGGGTTCCCGTTGGCAAAAAAGGGAGAAGGCGTCCGCGCGATGAAATTCGCGCTCTATTCGTCAGTTACTGGTGACACGATTTCCGACTTGCTTTTGATTGCGCTGGTGGTGCCTTTTGCCGCGATCGCGTTGGAATTCGGTCCCTTGGAGTACGCGACCGTCATTTTGTTTGCTTTTACGCTGTTGGCAGGAATTTCCAGCGAGTCTCCGATCAAAGGATTGATTTCCATTTTTCTCGGCGTGTTTCTTTCAACAATCGGACTGGATCCTGTTGAAAGCAGTCAACGCATGACATTTGACCAAGTCAATCTCTATGACGGCTTGCCTTTGACTGCCATTGCGATCGGGGCCTTGGCGTTGGCGTCCGTACTGGAGCAGATGTTCGACCTCTCTCGCCGCCGCAAAAATGTGCCGAAAGCAACCGACTACGATATTCGCCTTGAGCAATCGAAACTTCCTTTTCTTGAGTTCATTTCCTATTGGAAGACGATCGGCCGCTCGGCGTTGATTGGATCCGGCGTCGGTATGTTGCCGGGCCTTGGGGTTACCTTGGCAGCGTTCCTTAGTTACGGGGCGGCCCGGCGTGCGTCGGCAAATCCCGACAGTTTCGGTAAAGGCAACCCAGAAGGAATCGTTGCCACCGAAGCCGCGAACAGCGCCGTTGTCGGTGCCAATCTCATTCCGACGATCGCACTTGGCATTCCGGGAAACGTGGCGGCAGCATTATTGATCGGTGCGTTCATTATCCATGGTATTGTCCCAGGGCCGTTCATGCTGATGTCGCATGGCGAATTGGTCTACGCGCTATTTGCGTCGATGCTGATTGCGAACGGCGTGCATCTGATCATTGGCAAATTCGGGATTACACTGTGGGGATATGTTGCCCGGGCTCCCAAGGCAGCGGTACTGCCACCGGTGTTGATTATGTGTATCTTCGGGGTGTATTTGCCCGGTCAATCTTTGTTCGATGTCGGCGTGATGCTGATTTTCGCGGGCGTCGGATTGGCGATGCGGCGGACCGGATTTTCCGTCGTTTGCCTGGTGATAGGGTTTTTGCTTGGGAATCTATTCGAAATTTATCTACGGCAGTCGCTTTTGCTATACCGGGCCGAGGTATCGGCAATCTTCGATAGTCCGATATCGATCGGGTTTCTCCTGCTCACGGTTCTCGTGCTGATACGCGCATTCCGAAAATCCTAGACCATGAAGCGATCACGCAAAACTATCCCGAGTACCGGCAATCCGTCGCCCAGCACGCGTCAGACGGCGGACCCGATTGCAGATTTTCTCAAGCGAAAGATGAAATCCACGACCGAGGTCAAAGGTCGAACCAAACGGACTGCGGCACGACTGGCAATCGTCGCGGCAATTAGCGAAAAACAGCTGAAACCTGGCGATTTCTTGCCCGCAGAAAAGAAACTCACAGATATCCTAGGCGTCAGCCTGGGAACGGTTCAGGCCGCTTTGCGCCAGCTTCAAGTGATGGGGGTCGTCATCCGCCGGCGTGGATTTGGCAGCATTATTGCCTCGGTTGAACCTATGGCACGGTCCGTTTGGCATTTCCGGTTTGTTTCCAAGGCCGACGGAACGCCGCTCAGAATTACTGACGAGGATGTCTGGATAGACACGACGACCGAAACCGGTGACTGGTCGCAATATCTCGGCTATGCCAGGCGTTATCTGCGCATCCGACGCCGATTGACACTCCAAAATGGAACGCATGCCGGCGCGGAGATGTTCATCGACGGCTCCACCACGCCGGGATTGGAGAACATCGAACCCAGCGAGCTCGGTATGGTCGGCATACGGCCCTATCTCGAAGAAAAGTTCGGTATCATCACGACCGGTGCGACCCACTTTGTAAAAACTGTCTCGCTTGACGCCAAATCCGCAAAAACCTTCGGCCTCCGAGCAGGCAACACCATGTTCGAAATTCACGCCAAAGCCTACAAGCAAGACCGTAGCCCGGTGTATTTTCAACGCATCTATGTCTCGGTGGACAAGTGCGGGCTGAATGTCTAGAGCAATTCTCGATCAAACGATTCCATGTGGTCGCGAACCGCTCTAGGGACTGTATTACTGCGGCGCCAATAAGGCGGTACGCGTTTTCTCCGCCCACAGCCATTTCCATCGGTCCGGACGATGACGCCAGTGGTTGACCATGGTAGGGTCTGCGTCTTCGGGTTTCCCTGTTTCCCAGTCTCGGATTTGACGGATCGATGAGGGCTATTGTCAAAACCTGTTTGCGCCGACTTCCGTGGCTTTGCGTGGCGGCGGGTTTGATTACCACGGTCGGCTGTGCCGGATTCGGGCCTAGCACCATTGCGCCGGACCGGTTCAACTACAATCAGGCGATCGCCGAATCTGCCAAGTCGCAGATGCTTCTGAACCTGGTAAGGCTTCGCTACCTTGATGTCCCCGTATTCCTGAAGGTCAGTTCCGTCGTCGCCCAATACACCTACGAAGGCGAGGCTGGTGTCAACGCCGTACGGGGCTTCCAATCGGCCCCCAATGTTCTCGGCCTGGAGGCAAATCTCGGTTACGCCGAACGGCCAACCATTTCGTACCTGCCGCTTGCCGATAGGGAATTCACCAAGCGTATGCTCTCGACCTTCAGCCCCGACGCGATCTTTTCGTTCGCTGAGGCTGGCTGGCCCGTCGACTTGATCTTGAAAGCCGGTGTCGAAAGGATCAACGACGTTCGAAATTTGTCATTCGCTGCGGTGCCGCCGCCAGGCGAGCTCGATCTGCGGCGGCAGATCGAAAAGAACTTACGGGACGCACGTATCTATCACCGGGTCGTTCGGTTGATGTTGACATTGTCGGCGCGTGGTGCACTGCGGGCCCGCGTTTCAACGGATGACGCGGCTGAATCCCGCATCGTGGTCTTCCAAGCGACCGGTGAAGTGGAAACCGATGTGCTGATCGCCGAGCTTAAGGAGCGTCTAGGACTCGACCCCACGCGTAACGAATACCGATTTGCAGAGCGCATCGCGAGTAGGAAGCCGAACGAGATCGCAGTGCAGACACGGTCGCTCCTGGCCATGATGCAATACCTTTCGAAGGGTGTCGACGTGCCGGCGAGCCATAGCGACGAAAGCAACGTTGTCGAGTATTTTCGCGGCGCCGATGGTGAAACGCGGCGCAGCTTGGTGCCGCTCACCATCCGCTCTTCGGCCGATCCTCCTAAGCGCGCGCATGTCGCTATCAAGTATGAGGACTTTTGGTACTACATTGACCGCACCGATTTCCTCAGCAAACGGTCCTTTGCGCTTCTGATTTTTCTATTGCATATGCAATCCGATGACGGTAGCACCACAGGCCCAATCCTGACCTTGCCGGCCGGCGGCTAGCGCCAACGACGCGGCTGATGTGGCGAATCTGAACATCGTTTCAGTAAAAAATCGGCGGCGGTATGCCGAGCAGGACCTGGCCCACGGCTGTAAAATGGGCGTCACGGGCCTGGATCTGTTGGGAGAGGGTATGCATGTCGCGGAAGCGGCGCTCGAACGGGCTGCCGGGGAAGATCGCGTTGATGCCGGCGGCCTTGTGGACGTGATCGGCAACCGCGACTGCACCCTGAATGGCGTGGGCAGTGGCCAAACGCACGCGCGCCCGGTCCGGCACTGCGATCGGGTCGAATTCGTTGGCTTCAGCATACAGTTCGGCCAATGTTTCCAACAGATAGGCGCGCGCAGCCCCCAACGTTGCCTCGGCGCGCGCCACGTCTGCTTGCACCGTCGGCGAATCCGCCATCCGGCCGAGTCCACGCGGCGTTTTGCTACCGGCCAGGTCAACAAAGGCTTCAAGCATGGCGCGGGCGATGCCCAAGCCGACGCCGGCCACGCCGACGGCGTACAGGCCCTGCATTGTGAAGGCATAAAGCGGCCCTTTCTCGCGCCGCAGGGCCGGATCCTCGCGGGTGCTGCTGAAGGCTTCGGCCACGAATAAGTCGCTTACCGTATAAGAGTCGGAAGCGGTGCCGCGCAATCCGGTGGTGTTCCAGGTATCCAACAGCGTCGCCTGTTCGGCGGGAAACAGCAGGGTACGCATGGTTGTTCGTCCGGCGTCGTTCAGGCGCAAGTTGCCGTCGGGTTCCACCACGTGGCAATGCACGCCCATCCAATTTGCTTGTCGGCAGCCGCTGGCAAAATCCCATTTCCCGCTGACCCGATAACCGCCCGGTACGGCCAATGCCGTTTGCTCGTTTGGCGGACCCCAGGCGACGACGCTGCGTGGATTGTTGAAAATGCCCCGCGCCGTTTCCGGTTCCAGAAACGGCGCAATCAGGGCGGCGCTGTTACCGACAAAGATGTTCCAGGCGACGGAGCCGTCATGGCGCGCCAGTTCCTCCAAGGTCAGCAGGTAGTCGCCCGGCGCGACCTCATCGCCGTCCAGACTGCGCGGCAACAGCATGCGAAACAGTCGGGCGTCATGCAGCTGCTCGAGCAGCGGTTCAGGGATGCGCCGAGATTCCTCAATTATATCGGCCGCGGCAACCATCTGGGTCGCAATTTCGCGGGCGCGGTCCAGCGGATCAATCTTGGCTGATTTGTCCATAGCGTCCCTGATGATTGGCATGGCCGTGCCACGACAGTATGCAAGCTCACACCATTGAACGAGTAATCGCAAGTGCCTTGCGGTGGCATCGTGCGGGCTCTAACTTCTCGCGATAACTGGGGTTAGCCGGTACGGCTGACCTCGGCCAGTAGCCCGGTCAGTGCGCCCTTGTGTTCGTTGGAAAGCGCCGCTTGATTGTTCGTTGCCGCCTCGTCAGCGCCAGCGCTGACGACGCGTGTCGTTGGGATTCCAACGTCGACGCAGGCCATGATGGCCTCGAACAATGCTGTTTGATTGATTGGTTTGGAAACATAATCGTCCATGCCCGCTGAGAGATAGCTTTCGCGACTGCCGGCCATGGCGTTCGCGGTCAAGGCGATAATCGGAATTTGTGAAATTGTGGGATCCATCATGGCGCGAATCTTCTTTGCTGCGGTCAATCCGTCCATTACTGGCATTTGCACGTCCAGTAGTATCAGATCGTACACTTTCAGCCGGACGGCCTGTACGGCCTCCCAACCATCGGCGACGATGTCGAGCTTGCATTTCAGTGGCGCGAGAAGGGCGGCGATAACTTTCTGATTGATATGATTATCTTCGGCGAGAAGAATTTTTTGCTCTGACGCCTGGTTCCAATCAGCGATAAGCGCATCGCCGGCGAGGCCATCGCGGGTGTTCTCATTCGTCGGGTTTCCGGACTCTGCTGTAATGGTGAACCAAAACGTCGAACCGACGCCGGGCACGCTGTCGACGCCGATCGTTCCGTCTAACAGCGATGCAAGTTGCTTGGAAATCGCCAGTCCTAGGCCGGTTCCACCATATTGTCGGGCAGTGGAAGCTTCGGCTTGTTCGAATGGTTGAAACAGGTTCGAATTTTGGTCTTCGGAAATGCCGATGCCGGTATCGCTAACCTTGAATGTCAGTGAAACTTTGCCGTCCGGTGCCGGGGCGGAGGTAACGGATACGACAATTTCCCCGTGGTCGGTGAATTTGATGGCGTTGCCGATCAAATTGTAGAGGATTTGACGAATACGGCCGGCGTCTGTCCGTACAAAGCAATCGATTTCGGCGGCATTGGTCTTGAACGAAAGCCCTTTGGCTTCGATGCGAGGTCGCCATAGCGCTTCTGCGGTATCGACAAGCCCCCCGATCGACACATCGACGATCTCGAGCGCCAGCTTCCCCGCTTCGATCTTGGAGAAATCCAAGATGTCGTTGAGAAGGTCCAATAGCGCTTCGCCGGACTCTTTTATGATCTCTACTTGACGGCGTTGATTTGATGACAAGTTTTCACCGAGCAGCGAACTTGCCATTCCCAGCACGCCGTTCATCGGTGTCCGGATTTCGTGACTCATAATCGCCAGGAATCTGCTCTTCGACCGATTGGCTGATTCGGCGCGTTGCTTGCTGGCGGCCAATTCCTGTTCCTGGCGCTTTCGCTGCGTGATGTCGAGGCTAATGGTCACCGTGCTTCCATCGGGAAGCTTTTGTTCGTTGATCAATAGATAGACACCGTCTTGTCGCGCAATTTCAAACGGGCCACTAGGGTTTTCGTGTTGAGCAATACGGTCTTGATACCACTCTTCCTCGCATCCCGCGGCGTTTGGATAAAGGCCGCGCTCGAGTGCGGTTCGGATGTGTTCGCTGAACGGTGTACCGGGTTTGGTGGTTTCACGGACCCGCTCGTTCGTCTGACGGAAGCGTTCGTTGCACAGGATGAGCTTGTCATCGGGGCCCCAAAGCGCGAACAATTCGTTCAGCCCTTCGATGGTGGAAGCAAGCAGAGATTTTGCCTTGTCGACGGCGAACCAGGCCTCGATTTCGCGGGTGATATCGGTAGCTGTTCCGCGATAACCGTTAAAGCGCTCGTCGCTTGTAAAAACCGGCACGCCGGAGGACCGCAGCCATTTGTCGCCGTCCGGGCCACGGCGGCGGAAGATGAAGTCTTTGTACGGCTTCTGGTTCGCCAGCGTCTCAAGATGCTGCTTCCATAATGCCGGCGGCATGTCCGGCGCACCCAATTCTTCTCTGGTTTTTCCGTAATGCCACTCGGCCGGTACACCGGTTACGCGCTCCACGTCTTTTGAGATCCAAGTGAAACGGAGATCTTCGTCCATCTCCCAAAACCAGTCCGAACTGGCCTCGGCAAAGTCGTGAAACCGTTGTCTGCCGTCTTGCAACGCCGCGACCATTATTCTCCGTTCAAGTTCGGCCGCCGCCCTGAGTGCGACAATCTGCAACAGCGTCTTGACCAGGCCAGCGTTTTCGAAAGGTTTGACGTCAATCACGGCCACCAGGCCAATCGCCTGTCCGTCATGACTCCACATTGGGATGCCGGCATAGCTTTCAGCCAGCATGTCGACCAGCAACCTGTCGCCGGGAAATTGCTGTTGAACCTTTGCCTCGTGGCAACAGAGCTCTCGATTGATGACATTCTCACATGGCGTCCCGGCAAGATTATAGCTTATGTTTTCGATGATTTTGCCGTGGGCATGAAACGCGATGCTTTCAGCCATTTCGCGTTGATCTGGAACGGTTCGGGCGACGAATACGTAAGCAACGTTCAACGTCTCGGCCAAATAGGTGACGAGGGACTCGAAGAAGTCGCTGTCCGAGCACCGCCATCCGCGCTCTGCGATGAATCGAAGCGTTTCGTTGATGATATCGCCGTTTGACAAGGATTGTCCGTGGATCGGCGAGATCTCTCTATCGTTGCTCACGATCATCAAAAACCACCAAATCCCCTGATCGCGCATATCGAAAGTGTGTCGCGCCCCTTACCTTCTATGACTTATGGTTAATCAATGGTAAACGAACTAAAAAGCCAAGTGCCTAACCTCGGCCGTTATTTCGTCCCGGCTGCCAACGCCTTTTCGATAATCCGAGCGACGTGTAACGCCTGGCGTCCAGTTCCATCGGCGATTTGGTGGCGGCAGGAGAAGCCGTCCGCAATCAACAGTGTTTCGTCATCCGTGTCGCGGACCGCCGGCAGCAAGTCCCGCTCTGCCATCTGCATGGAGATGTTTGCATGTTCGGCCTCATAGCCGAACGCGCCGGCCATGCCGCAACAGCTCGATTCTATTAGGCGTGAATCGAGACCTGGCACCAGGTCGAGGGTTCGTTGCACGGCGTCGGTTGCGCCAAACGCTTTTTGATGGCAGTGGCCGTGCCAACGGGCACCAGGCGCTTGCAATGGCTTGAGGTCGAGATGGAGCCGGCCGGCGGATTTTTCGCGTGCGAGAAATTCTTCAAACAATAAGGTTTGACTGGCTAGCCGTTTCGCCGCCGCACCCGGCAAGACCACACCAAGCTCGTCTCGGAAAGTGAGCAAACAGGATGGTTCCAGTCCGACGATGGTGCGGCCGGCGTCCACATGCACCATCAGCGCATCCAGACTGCGTTGCATTTCATGCCGCGCTTCGTCGACAAGCCCGGCGGTGAGGAATGTTCGCCCGCAGCAGAGCGGCCGCGCCGCATCCGTCGGCCCGGCGGCAATAACGCCGTATCCAGCAGCCCGTAGCACCGCCACGCTGGCTCTGAGGTTCTCCGGCTCGAACCAGCGATTGAAGGTGTCGGCCCACAATACGACGTCGCCCGCTGCGCCCGTGCCGCGGGCTTCCTCGTCGCGGAAGGCATCGGTGCGCCACGTCGGCAGCGGCCGTTTGGCATCGAATCCAAGCAACTTCTCGCTCAACACGGCGAGACCTGGCAGGCTGTCGCGGAGATTAAGCAACGGCGCGAGACGCGCCGCGTATGGCGCGTACCGCGGCAGCCAGGCCACCAGCCGTTCGCGCGGGCGCAATCCGTGCTTCGCCACATAGTGATGGCGGAACTCGATCTTCATGCGCGCCATGTCGACACCGGTCGGGCATTCCCGCTTGCAGCCTTTGCAGGAAACGCAGAGATCCAGTGTTTCTTTCATCTCGTCGGAGGTGAATGCGTCGGGGCCGAGCTGTCCGGATATTGCCTGGCGCAACGTATTGGCACGGCCGCGGGTCAGGTGCTGCTCTTCGCCTGTCACCCGGAACGATGGGCACATGACGCCGTCGAACGCTTTGCGGCAGGCGCCGTTGTTGTTGCACATCTCGACCGCCCCGGCGAAGCCGCCCCATTCCGACCAGTCGAGCGCCGGTTCGGCCATGTCGATCGCATAGTCCGGTTTGAAGCGAAACAGGTCGCGGTCATCCTGCCGGTAGGGGCGGATGATTTTACCTGGATTGAGTTGGCCTGCGGGATCGAAGCTGTCCTTGACCTCGCCGAAAGCCTCAACCAAGCGGCTGCCGAACATCGCCTCGTGGAACTCCGACCGCACGATGCCGTCGCCATGTTCGCCGGAATGGGAACCTTTGTATTCACGCACGACGGCGAAGGCTTCCTCGGCTATGGCCCGCATGGCTGTGGCGCCGGCCTGGGTTTTCATGTTCAGTATCGGTCGTACATGCAGTGTGCCGACGGAGGCATGGGCATACCACGTGCCTTCAGTGCCGTGCTTGCGGAACACTTCGGTAAGCCGGTCCGTATAGTCCGCAAGGTCCGCCAATGGCACGGCGCAATCCTCGACGAAGGAGACCGGTTTGCCGTCGCCTTTCATCGACATGACGATGTTGAGGCCTTGCTTGCGAACCTCCCAAATACGGCTTTGGAAGTCGGGATCGACCGCCTCCACCACGCCACCCGGAAAGCCGTTATCGGCCATCAGTTCGACAAGATGATTAAGGTGGCGCAGGTTATCAGCCGGATTCGGTCCGGCGAATTCCACAAGCAGCACGGCGGCCGGATCGCCCTGCACGAAACTCTCGATAATCGGTCGAAACGCCTCGTTCTGCCGCGCCAAACCGATTAGGTGCCGGTCGGCAAGTTCCACCGCTGACGGTTCGAGCGTCACCAATTTGGGTGCCGCCACCATGGCGTCGCGCAATGTTGGAAAATGACAGACGCCGAGGGTCTTGTGCGGCGGGATCTCCGAGAGTTTGAGTTCCAGGCGGTTGAAGAAGCCCAACGTGCCTTCGGAACCGACCAGCAGATGCGCCATGTTGGTGCCGTGCGGCGGGATCATGTCGATGTTGTAGCCGCCGACGCGGCGCAGCAGCTTAGGGAACCGAGCTTCGATCTCATCGGCCTCGCGCGCCGCCAATGCCGACATTTTTTGCACGAGTTCAATGTAGCGCGGCTTGCCTTCCAGCCCTTTAAGATTGGCCTGCACTTCGCCGAAGCTGGCCTGTGTGCCATCCATCAGCACCGCGTCGATGGCGTTCACGTTGTGCACCATATTACCGTAGCGGATCGAGCGCGAGCCGCAGGAATTGTTGCCGGCCATGCCACCAATTGTGGCGCGGTTGGCCGTAGAGACGTCGACCGGGAACCATAGGCCGGAGGCCTTAAGGTGACGGTTTAGCTCGTCCAGAACGATGCCTGGCTCGACCAGTGCCGTGGCGGAGTCCGTATCGACGTCCAGTAGCCGGTTCATATGCTGGGACGTGTCTATGATTAGGCACTCGCCGACCGTCTGGCCGCATTGCGACGTACCGCCGCCGCGCGGCAGTACCGGTACGCCTTCGTCGCGGGCAATGGCGAGCGCGGCGGCGACATCATCGGCATCTTTCGCCACCAGCACACCGAGCGGCTCTATTTGGTAGATCGAGGCATCCGTGGCGTAGCGTGCCCGGCTGAAGGCATCAAACAAGACCGCGCCACGACAGTCCCGCCGAAGCCGCGCCGCCAGCTTTGAATCGCCGATCCGGCCTGTTGGTTCTAACCTGACCGTCGCCATGATTGGCTTCTATCCTTTATCGTGCCACAGCACCGGCGGTGGTTGGCCGGCTGGGCCGATTGCCGCGACGGGTCACTCCGCTTTGCGTTTGACGAAATTTTCCAGCGAGACCGTGTACTGATCCTCCACCGGCAGGTAGCGGATGCAATACTTCGTCGGATAATGGCCGGCGCGTTCCCACGCTTGCGGTTGTTTGATGGCGATACAATGGTTCGGTCTCGATTGCAAGTATTCGACCGTGATCATCGGTTCGTAGAAGGTGATATGACCGTCGTCAGCGCCGAAGATGAAGGTATGGGTGAATTTGATCGGCGGTTTGCGAAATTCCGGTGCTTGGGTGTCGATCAGGTGGTCGCCCATTTTCTGAACCGTGGCACCGACGCTGACATGGTCGGCATGGACATATTTCTGCGGCACTGGCTTGGTTGCTCGCTTGAAGTCATCGCAGTGGATGAAGAAGCCGCAAGGGCCGGCCCGATGGGCGTCGATGTCGGCGCGGGAGACCATGTAGAAGTGGAAATCGAAATGTGGCAGGCCGTAGACCTCCCAAGGCGGATGGCCATCGGGATTCCAATTCATGCCGATCCAGCCAAATGGCACGTCGCCGCGTTCGGTCATCACGGTTGGCAGGGACAATTGGACTTCGGTGTCACCTTCGCATTCCTCGGTGACTAGCGTGCCGTCTTGATTGGCATCGAAGCATCGGCTGGTGGTGTTGCGCTTGGTCGGTAGACCGGCGAACAACGAGATGGGAAACCGCACGCCGATTGACTTCGGCGCTTCGTCTGTGCCGACAACCGCAAACGCGGTGACGGCTTCGCGGCCGAGTTTCTTCGCTTCGCCGTCAAGTGCCGCAGCCGGCGTCACGTAGGCAAGTATGGCAACAATAAATACGAAATAGTGGCGCCGCGCGGGCCACCAAGACGATAACCCCATCAATATCTCCGAAAAGAAGACCTGGGCTTGAGTTCGTCGGTAGACCCGCGCCACGCCTGACTACTGTTGAGAATGCCCCGATCTACGACCGGAGACCACCTTATGACAGAGTCTGCTGCCTGGCAAATTAGGCCTTCGCAGCGTTTATTCGCCCGACCGCTTCATCCGTCGTCCAGAGCGCGTTGGCGATATAGCGGAAATTGATGATCGCGGCGAGGTAACCGTCGCCTTCGGGCAGCATCGCCGCTGCCGTTGCGTCACGCACGACCGCCACTTCGAATCCGCGTTCCAAAAGCCCGTGCAGATGCGCCTGAACGCAAAGGTTTGCCGACATGCCCGCAAGGATGACGCGGTCGATGCCGGCTTTCCGGAGCTGCAAGGTCAGGTCGTTGTTTTCCGGCCCGTAGACTTTATGCGGGGAGGCGATGATGGTTTTGCCATCCAGAAGCATGTCTTTGTATTCCGGCATGAAGTCGGCGCCGGAACCGTCGAAGCCTTCGGTCGTCAGCGGCCCCTTGCGGTCGAACATGCCGATCTTGTGCATCAGTTTTTCAAGCGGGCCGCCGAAGCGCCAGCCGTGATCGGTCGGATAGTAGTAGTGTGGCGAGATTGCCACGGTCATGCCCTTGGCCTTGGCGGTCTTTAGAAGCCGGCCAATGTTCTCAACCGTATTGTGGCGTTCGACGCTTTTTCCGACCACACCCCAGGTGACGCCTTTTGGGCTGAGGAAGTCGATCTGCGGGTCGGTGACGACCAAGGCCGTACCATCTAGGCTGACTGGCATGTCGGTCTTCGGAAGCGCCGGCTTGGCCGGATCCGCATAGGGGTCACTTTCGGCCGATTGCGCAGCCTGCGCCGACGCAAGCACACTCGCTGCGCCAATCGCCGTCGCTGCCGCGGACTTCTTCATGAAGTTCCGGCGGCTTGAGACGATGGTCGGTTCGACGGTGTCGTGATGGTCGTGGGTGTCGCAAGTTTTAGCCATGTCAAATTTCTCCGATGTGTCTGTCGTAAAAGTGTCGTTCAAGTCAACTTGCCGCACGAAGCGCGGGCTGGTTCTCGGCCAGCTTGGTCAAGATTGACGGCAAGTGTTCGAATACGTAGTTGATATCCTCCAATGTTGTGTCTCGCCCGAAACTAAAGCGGACCGTGCCGTAGCGCTCGGAATCCAGATGAATGGCCTCAAGGACGTGGGAGACCTTGTCGGCGCCGGCACCGCAGGCCGATCCCGCCGATACGGAAACGCCGATCTGATTGAAGCTCAGCAGCAACGAGCCGCTGTCGACGCCGGCAAAGCCGACGCTCAGATTGCCGGGCAGGCGGTCGCCTAGCGTGCCGTTGATGATCGCATCGGGCGCCACCCGCCGGAGCGCCGCGAGAAAATGCTGGCGTAGGGCCAGCATGTTCGTGGCGGCCCGGTTCATCTCGTCATGGGCGAGCGTCGCCGCCAGTCCAAGCGCCTTGATACCGGCGACGTTTTCGGTTCCGGAACGCAACCCCATTTCTTGGCCGCCGCCGTGGATCACGGGACCAATTTTGGTCCGCTTGTCGATGAACAACGCGCCGGTTCCCTTTGGCCCATGAATCTTGTGACCCGAAAGGCTGAGCATGTCGATGCCGGCTTGCCTGGGCGCCAACGGGATTTTGCCGAATGCCTGGATGGCGTCGGCAAAATAGGGAATGCCTTGGCGCCGGCAGACAGCGCCCAGCTCCGCCATCGGATTGATGGTCCCGATTTCGTTGTTCGCGGCCATGATGCAGACCAGGATCGTATCCGGGCGAAGAGCGTGCACCATGTCATCGACTGCTAGCGAGCCGTCGCATCGAACCGGCAGATAGGTGACAGTGAATCCCTTGGTTTCCAGGTAGCGCAGCGTTTCCAGAACCGCGGGATGTTCGACATTCGTGCTGACAATATGGCCGCCACCACAGCGGTCGGCGATGCCCTTGATGGCAATGTTGTTCGCTTCGGTCCCGGAACCGGTGAAATAGATTTCTTCGGCCTCGACGCCAAGGCATTGCGCAATGCGCTTGCGGGCCAAATCGATGGTGTCGTAAGCGACGCTGCCAAGATCATACGGGCTGCTCGGATTGCCGTACGATATCGGATCTTGATAAAAGTCGACCAGGGTGTCGACGACCTCTTGGCGAATTGGCGTCGTGGCATTGTGGTCGAGATAAACCTCGCGTGGATTATCAACCTCGACGAGGGCCATGGGCTTGCAGCCGTTGGCGTCGCTCTGGATCGGGATTCCGACCCAGGTGTAAAGCGAGATCAAACCGTTCGGGAACATCGCTTCGAGGTCGGCTTTGGTGACGCCGGTGAAACGCCGAATGTTATTGAAAAGCGGACCGACCCGGCGTTGGCGGTAGTAGGTCCAGGCGAACTCGAGAACGCACCAGTGCTTCGTCGTCAGCGCCGTGCCCGTCGTCTTCGCCATTTGCCTGACCAGGGTTTTCGCCAGTGAATGCATTGCCATGCCCCCGCTATCCCGGGACGGTCTTACGCCGCTGGCGGCTTAGTTTTGCATCGTCGCCCGTGTCAAAATCAGGCAGGCCTTCGTCGATCGGCAGGGTGGCGTCACGCGACCATTCATTCCACGACGCGAAATAGTTGCGCACGTTTTTGATGCCGGCCTCCTTCAGGGCAACGAACGTGTTCGACGTCCGTGCGCCTTTGAAGCAATAGAGAATCACCGGTGTGTTTGCGCTAATGCCGACGGTTTCACATTCCGCCAGAATTTCACTTTCGCTTTTGAAAATCGGGCCGACCGGTCCCGGCTTCATCATGCGGTACCATTCGAGCCATTTCGAATTCGGGATGCGCCCCCGACGCGGGCTGAAATCCGGGCCATAAGGGGATGAGGTCAGACCAGCCCATTCGTCGATGTCGCGGACGTCGAGCTTGACGATTTCAGGGTTGTCGAGCGCCTGCAGCATTTCCATGGTGTCGACGATGAGGTGCGCACCGGCGTCACTGTTGGGAAATTCCCTCGGCTCGGGAGCGGTGATCTCTGTCGTGACGGGCAGATCAGCCGCGATCCAGCCGTCGAGGCCGCCATGCAACAGGGACGCTCTGGGGTAGCCGAGGAATTTCAGCAGGAAATAACCACGGCAGGATTGGCCGAGCCCGGTGTCCATCGCCTGTTCGTAGACCACCGCCAACTCGTTGCCCGAAAGTCCGGCATCGCCGAATATCGAGCGAAACTCCATGCGAAGATCCGCCATGCCCTCGGGCGAGGATGTCGCCATGAAAGTGAAGATCTCGTGCACGTTGACGGCGCCGGGTATGTGGCCGTCGCGAAAATCTTGCGGCTCGCGGGTATCAATCAGCACGACGTCGTCTGCTTTCAGCCTTTGTGAAAGCGCCACCGGATCTAATAAGGTCTTGTCGTCCATTGCCTGCTCGACTGACATCGATACGCAACACCATTGCATCCGGCTTGATGTGAAGGGGTCCGGATATTGTGTGGATTCGTCCGGTGGTCCGTGATCGTGATTGCCTGGACCTTCAAGCTGCGGCACCCTACGCTGCAAGCAGATGCGCCGTGCGATCGTTACCTAGGGCAAGTCATGATCCTCGATAAATTGCTTTCCAGTTTGGCAGTCAAGGTTGCCCCGTTTGCGACTTGCGAGCTGGCACCGGGTTGGCGCCTCGGCATGCCGGGGCCGCCTGGGGTGTTGCTGCACTTCGTGCTCAAAGGGCACGGCACGATCAAGGGTCCGAACGACGAGGTGCGGGAACTCGCGCCGCAATCGCTTGCGATTGTTCCAGCGGGCGTCAAGCACGATTTGGAAACGGTCGGTCCAATTACAAATGAACACCGCATCAACACGGTGCCGTCGGACCCGGGGATCCTGCGTATTGTCGCCGGACCGCCGGGGCGTCCGGAATTGGTTATCGCCTGCGGCGTGATCGATGTCCGCTATGGTCAAGCCTTGGATCTGTTCCACAGCTTGCGGCAAATTTTGGTCGTCGATCTCTCTTCGGTGCCAAAGATGTCGGATCTGTTTCAGGAAATTTTCGCTGAGCAGCGCCAGCACATATCGGTTAGCGACGCCATGACCGGGGCCTTGATGACACAATGCCTCTTGCACCTGTTTCGGCGTCTGCCGAGCGAAGGCGATCGGGCGATGCCCTGGCTGATTTCGCTGCAGGATCCGCGGCTCGGCCGGGTCATCGAAGCGATCCTCGACGATCCGGCCAAGCCGCACACGCTCGAAACACTGTCGGCAACGGCCGCGATGAGCCGCTCCGCGTTCGTCGAGTTGTTTTCAAGCCAGTTTGGGCGTCCGCCGATCGCTTTCGTGCATCACATACGCATGCAACGCGCGATCGAGTTGCTGTCCTTGAGCTCGATGGCGATCGAGGAAGTCGCCGGCCAAGTTGGATTTTCCAGTCGAAGCCACTTTGCGCAGGCCTTCAAAAAGCATACCGGCGCGGCACCGCACGCGTTTCGCGAACACAACAATGAAGCGACGCGGCTCTTGCCTTAGGACGGTCAGACAACGGCCAGGGATTCGAAGCCGGTCTCGAAGCGGTGCCGGTCCATGGCCCGACGGCAGCCCGCCCGCGTGATCACGCCCTGTGCGACGGCACGCACGCAGGGGAACTGTGGCCAAAGATCCGTCGGCTGCTCATGCCAGGTGGCGATCATCTGCAAATAAATGTCGCAGGCGGAAAACCGCCGACCCAAAAGCCAAGGGCCGTTCCGCTGTAGCGCGTCCTCGATGACGCGCCATTGCGACATCATGGTCCGGCTGGCTTGTTCCTTGACGGCGTCGGCGCCGGCGGATGCCGAAGTATAGCGTTCCGGGTGATAGTACCGGTTGTAGGACGGGTAGAGCGTGTCCGCTAGAAAGAACAGCCACTGCAAGAAGGGCGGCCTTTCCGGCTCTTCGGGCAGCGGTGCCAGGTCGACCCGCCGGTGACGATCGCAAAGATAGAGAACGATGGCCGCCGATTCGAACATCGAGGCACCGTCCTCGAACCCCAATGCTGGGATAAGCCCAAGCGGCTGTCGCCGCAAATACGCCTCTGTCCGGGTTTCTCCGCCGTCGTAGTCGACCTCGTGCAACCGAAACGGCACGCCCAGTTCTTCCAGAACGGCCATCGCTGCGTAGGATGAAGAGCAGGGATGCCAATAGAGTATGTACATGGATTGATCTTCTAACCTTAAAAATATTCTCTTTTCTTGGATGGCGACCTCAAATTGTACTGTGCACCAGGATTATGCGAGCTAAATAGAGTTCCATCGCTAAAGAAAACCTTTTATCGTAATGACATGAGCCGAGTTCCGCCGCTTAACGCTTTACGCGCCTTCGAAGCCGCCGCGCGGCTCGGTAGTTTTACCCGTGCAGGCAAGGAATTGGGCGTCACTTCTGCTGCCGTCGGCCAACAAATCCGGGGGCTGGAAGCGCGCTTAGGGGCGCCGCTATTTTACCGTTCCGTGGAAGGTTTGACGTTGACGGCGCAAGCCGGTCAGGCATTGCCTGATATTCGGCGCGGCTTCGATCATCTGGTTCAAGGCTACCAACGGCTAATGCCGACCGCCGGCCAAGGCCGCATTGCGATCAGCATTGCGCCGACCTTTGCCATGAAATGGCTGATCCCGCGTCTCCACCGGTTCTACGAAAGTCATCCGACGATCGAGGTGAAATTCGACACGGCAATGCGTTTTGCCGACGTTGGCAGGGGCGAGGTCGATCTCGCCATTCGTTTCGGGTCGGGACGGTACCACGGCCTCAGCAGCGATCGGCTGCTGGGCGAATGGGTTTTGCCGCTCTGCGCGCCGCTACTTTGCACTGGAAAACACGGCCTCCGTCGTCCTAAGGACCTCGACCGGTTCGTTCTCTTACATCTGCAAGACGAGACTGCCGATCGAAGTTGGCTCTCGTGGCCTGGGTGGGCCGAGAATCATGGCCTCAGCGGCGCCCGATTTCAGGAAGGCCCCCGTTTCAACCAATCCGCCATGGCGCTGCAGGCGGCCGTCGAAGGCCAAGGCGTTGCGCTTTGCGGCATCACCTATGCGATCGACGATGTTCATTCGGGCCGCCTTTGCGCGCCGTTCGGAACCGATAGTGCGATCCAAACGCAGTATGGCTACGACATCGTTGTCGCGCCGGCGCGGGCCGAGCACCCCGTAATTCTAGCGTTCCGAAAATGGCTCGAATGTGAAGTCAAGCTAAGTCAAAAACGTATTGCGGAATACATGGTGGTATGAAGATATTGCACTGCCGATAATCCGGCCCAAGGCCGTAGGCTCGCCCAAATGGGCTGGTTGATCGGCGTTGGAAGGCCTATATCCCGGCCGAGCCGCGTCACCGTGCCGGACTGCCAATCGACTTCAAGCCGGTTACCGCGTTCGAGTTCGTATAAGCGACACCGGGCACGACATGGGCGCCCCACTGATCGCGATGCGCATTTCTGTCGTTCCTATGGCTGTTGGCCCGGCCCGGCAAATCACGGCCGGCCGCGCTAATAGCCCAATTTTGCACGGGTGCTTGGACCCGCTATGCCGTCTTGGGCAAGACCGTTCCGCTGTTGATAGGTCATCAAGGCGTCGTATGTTGCGCGGCCGAAAACACCGTCGGCGGCAACATCAATTCCTTCGTGCTTCAGCCGGCCCTGCAACGTTCGGACGTCCGGTCCGCGCATTGACGGTTCCTGGAACTGCAAGAGCCGCGCTTGCCGCGGGTGAATGAAGCCATGGGCAGGATAGGTCCGCTTGCCAAGCGTGTTGCCCGGCAGATACCAGACCCGGATGGCTGACCAGTCGTTGCCTGTCGAAACATCCCTGACCGGTAGATCTCTGTGGACGCGGCCGCGGTTCAGCCAATTGGCGTGATCGACCAGAATCTCGCGACGGCCGACGACGCGCGATACAACGGCGACATGGCCATAGCGCAAACGGTCGGTCTGTTTGAGCACGAGGATCGAGCCGACCGCCGGCCGACTGTCTCGCCGGTAGCGCCCGGCCGCAGCGCGCCACCACGTCCACGCATTGCCGCGGATCGATACTTCGGAGATTGCGCGGGCGTAAGGCACACACTGCATGGGGGCGGCAGGCGTGATGAGCCGAGCCGATCGTGCCGACGTGTTGTCCGGCGGTTGAACGGCCGCACCAACGGACCTGTCGTCGCGCGTGCCGGCACAACCGGACAGCACGACCGCGACCAGGCCCGCTGCTGCCGCGATAACAACCGGTTTCCTTCGCATGAGCATTGACCTCGAATTTGTCGCCGTGGCGTCAGCGCATTGTCATGCTACGATGTAATAACTTGTCGTATTCGTAACATACAATATGTACAAGTTTGTCGACAAATTTGCGCCATTTTTTCGACAAAATATTCTTCCCTGCTGCCGCGCTACTCCTTGCGCGGCCGGGCGCCGTAATCGCCGAACGGCGCATCGCGCTCGGCGATCACGTCACGGAAGCCTTTCTCCTCGAAGCTCTTGACCCACTGGTAGGCTTCTTCGGTGTGGCGGGTGACGCCGTCGAAGAAGGTGCCGAGCAGTTGCGTCGTGCGTAGACCCATGTTTTCGAAAGCCTGGTTGATCAACAGCTTATTCAACGCCAATTGGTTGGCCGGAATGTGCTCGAAGCGACGGGCGTCCGCCTCGATACGGGCGTCGATTTCCTCGGCGGGGCAGACATGGGCAACCAGACCGATGCGGTGCGCGGTTTCGGCGTCGATCGCATCGCCGCTCAACAGAAATTGCTTGGCGTGTTCCAGGCCGAGCCGATAGACCCACATCATCGTCGTCGGCGTACCGTAGATACGCGACGGCGCGTAGCCGATGAAGGCATCCTCGGCCATGTACAGCAAATCGCAGCACAGCACCAGGTCGGTGGCGCCGCCGACTGCCCAGCCATGAATCTGCCCCAACACCGGCTTAGGGCATTCCCAGATCTTCATGAAGCGCTTGACGTTGTGACCCATGAACTGGAAGTCGCGCACCGGGTCCCAGGCACCGGCGCGGGGCTCCGGCGCCGGCGCGTCATAGGGGTTGGTCCAGCCGTCTTCGATGTCACCGCCGTCGCCTGGGTTCAAATCGTAGCCGCCGGTCAGCGCCCGACCGGCGCCGCGCAACACGATGGCGCGGACCGGGCGCGAGGCGGTGGCGCGATCGATGGCGTCGGCGACGCCTTGGACCACGCCTTCGGTAAGCGTATTGAGTCTATCCGGGCGGTTCAGCGTGACGATCGCAATGCTGTCGCGCTCTTCGTACAGGACGACGGGTTCGGGCATCAAGGACTCCTCTCGGGTTGGCACTTTGAAATCGTTGCTTTGCCGGATCACCGTATATTTCCAGCAGGGCTTCCGCTACATTTCTGTCGTGAGCGACAGATCGCGTGATTTCACGCATTCGGAGGTGACATGACAACGGTATTGAACGAATTCGGTGAAGTCACGGTGCCTGATGCCGAAGCCGATGGCGCGGCACTTTGGCTGCCCGAGGCTGGTGTCGAGGACGCCACCGGTTGGTCTCTGAAACCGGAGGGTTTTTGTAAAGGCACCATTTGTGTGCTGATCGACGACAACAAACGCGAGGCACTGCTGCGAGACGGCAAGGTCGACATTGCCGGCCTTTGGCGCCATGTCGGGCGCCCGGTGGTAAGTGCCGAAGGCGGCGATGTCTGGGCGCTTGGCAACGGCGCCGAGGATATGGGCCAGGCCCTGATGTCGTTGGAGGCGCCGAATTTCACCTTGCCCGATCTCGCGGGCAATCTGCATAGCTTGTCGGACTACCGTGGCAAAAAGGTTTTCCTGTCCACCTGGGCGTCGTGGTGAGGCTGTCGTAACGATCTGTCCGTGTGGCAGGCCCTTTACGACGAGCTGAAACAGCACCAATTCATGGTCATCACAGTGGCGATGGATTCCCGGCCTGACGCGGCGCGGCCGTGGATCGAGAGCGCCAACGTCGATTATGTGAGCCTGATCGATCGCGATCACCGTGTCGCCGCGCTCTACAACATGGTGAACGTGCCCCAAGCCGCCTGGATCGACGAGCAAGGCACATTCGTGCGGCCGCCGGAAACCGCCGGAGCCTACGAAGGCTTCCGCCAGATGGATCGTTCAGCGGGCACCATGCCGGAAGAGGCCGCGACACTGACGGCGAACGCCAAGAAGACCTATCTGGCGGCGCTCAAAGATTGGGTGATCAACGGCGCCGACAGCGGCTACGCCTTCGACTGGGCCACGGCTCAAGGCCACGTCGCCGTGCCGACTGCCGAAATCGCCCAAGCCCATGTGCATTTCCGTTTAGGGCAGTATCTGACACGGTCCGGCCGATCCGACGACGGCGACCGGCATCTTCGCGAAGCGATCCGACTGCATCCCGATTCATGGAACATGTGGCGCCAACATGCCGAACCCATGGCCACGGGCATCGCCGCCGGGCCGGCGTTTTGGGAACGGGTCGATCAGCTGGGCAGCGACCGCTACTACGCGAAGGTCGACATGGACGGGATGCCTTAAGCGCCTTTCTTGGCGGCGCGGGCGCGGTCGACGTATTGTTTGGTGATCGCCGACAGGCCTTGCTCGGCGTAGGCGCGGCACTGGGTTTCCTTGAAGGTGGCGGCACGCTCGTATTCGTCGATAGCGTAGAACTCGCGTTCGCCGACGCAGCGGATTTCGCGCACCGTGCGCTCGTCCAAGCCGAGCTTTTCCCCAATTTGCTTATCTGACAGGCCGGGCTTGCGTTTGTCCGGCGGCAAATGCTCGACGTAATTCACCTGGATCGACTGGGATTCCGCGAGCACGGCGTCTTTGTGTTTTTCGTAAGTGTCAGGATCGACGAAGAAGAACGACATGGTCTCGCTTCCATTTATTTCAGTTGGCGGCGTTCCTGGCCGACGGGACAGACCCGCATGCACTCGAAACACTGGGACTGGCTGACGCCGGAATAGGTCATCGACCAAAGCGTGCGTGTGAAGCCGGACGAATTGATGATCATCTGGCGCTTGGCCGTGTCCTTTTCCGCCAGCGCGGCACCAAGAGCCTTCTGGAATCCCGGTACCCAGTAGGTCTGGGCACGGGTGGTGCAGCGCGCCCGGTCGTATTGGGTCTCGGCGATCACGCCGTCCTCGATCCGGCCGCCGAGGCAGCCGCCCTGGTCGATCGGACAGGTGGCAAGGCAAGGCGTCGTGCCTTCCTGCTCCCACATGTCGACGCATTGCGGCGCCGGGCAGGCCGGCTCGACCAGCGGCCCGTCGGCCGGCAGGTCCAAGGTCGTGATCAACGCGGAATAGTACATGAAGCCATGCTCAGGATGGAGTACAGGGCCGGCGATGCTCTTGGTGCCGCAGCCCGCTAATTCTGCCGCCAGCGCGACACTGACGAACGGCTGTCCGCCACGGTCGATGCCGGCCGGCACGATCAAGGCGTAATAGCCGAATTGGCGTTCGATCGAATTGGCGATCTTCAGGCCGAGCGCGTTGATCCGGTCCGCCGTCGAACTCGCCTCCATGAACGACGCCATCGGGCTCTGCCAATCCGCCGCGCGCGGTTGGGCGCCGCCGACCACGAACACCGCCTTGGCTTTCGGCAGCAAGTCGGTTGGCCGGTGGCCTTCCGGCGCCGCGGTAAAGGCCGTCGCGTCGGCGACACCGGCGGTCAAGGCGCCGCCTTTCAGCGCAAAATCGATCAGCTGCCGCTTGGCATCCGCGGCCGTCGGTTCGGGTGTTTCGGCGGCGCGTGCACTCATTTCAGCTTCCTTTCCTCGCGGCCGATCGGGCAAACACGCATGCATTCAAAGCACTGCGCCACGCTATCCTTAAAATAACCCATGGCGCCGCAGGACCGGGCGACGAAGTCGGAATTGACCATCATCCGGCGGGTATCATCGTCTTCCTCGGCAATGATCTCGTTCAAGGCGTTCTGGAAGCTGTTGATGCCGAACTGCATGGACCGCGTAGCGCACCGTTCCCGGTCGTAATAGACGCTTTCGATTTCGCCGTTTTCATCGATGGTACCGTCGAGGCAGCCGCCGTCATCGGCATCGCAGGCGGCCATGCAGGGTGTCTTGCCGACCGCCTTGTAGGTCGCGACACACATCTTGTGCGGGCAGACGTTTTGTTCCAGCCGGCCGTCGTAGGCAAGCGGCATGGTCGTGAAGGCGGCCGAGTAGTAGAGCAAGCCGTATTTCGGATTGAGCACGATATTGGCGGCGAAGGACCGGGTGCCGAGACCGGCGAGAACCGCGGACAGCATCATCGAAAACGGCGGCTGGTGGCCGCCGGTCGGCAGCGACGGCGCTTGCAGGGCGTAAAAACCGTAGGTCCGCTCAATGAAATCCGCGACCACATGGACCGCCCGGTCGTTGGCGAAGTCGTAGCCATTGACCTCCATCACCCGATTGTCCGGGCAGCGCCAAGCGCCGGCCGTGGGTCCGCGCGAACCGATCACGATGACGCTCTCGCAGCCCGGCAGGATGTCGTCGGGCCGGTAGCCTTCGGGCACGAAGTCGTCCCAGTCGCGGACATGGGCGATGCCGCAAACGTCGCCACCCATCTTGCTTGCCAGGGACTTGATCGCTGCCGTCGCGTCTTCCGGGCTTGCAGTCGTGGCAGCGGGATCTGGTTCGGTATTTGGGGTTGCTCTCGCGCTCATGGCGCCGCAGCTCCTTTGCCAACTCAAGAAATCGTAGAAATTTTGATTTGATTAGTCAATCAAATATTTGATAATATGATCGAAATTGGAGATAGCGTTAGCCATGGCCGAAGCTGGGACCGCGCCGTCCGTTGCCCCTGAACCCGGAGAATTCCGCAAATCGAACCATGCCCGCAAACGCGTGGCGATCATGGATGCGGCGGCGTCCGTGTTCGCGGAAGCGGGCTACAGCGGCGCCAGCACCGCCGCCATCGCCGCCCGGCTCGGCATGACCCAGAGCAATCTCTATTACTATTTCCGTTCCAAGGACGAAGCCTTGGAGGAAATCTGCCTGGTTGCCTTGGACGGCTATATTCGCGGCGCCAAGGCTATCCTCGCATCGAAGGCGCCGTTCCGCCGCCGCCTGCTCGACACCGTGCAGAGCCATCTGAGCATACTGACCCAGCGCCCAGATCATTTCGTCACGTTCCTGACCTGCCGGCAAGAACTCCCGGCAGCCGGTCGCCACCGGGTTGGGCGCATAACGCGCGAATATGAAACCTTGGTCGAGCGGCTGATCGCCGAAGGCCGGGCTTCGGGCGAGATCGGTGCCGACGTCGATCCGGCGTTTGCGACATCCTGCCTGCTGGCGCTCTGCCACAATCCGGCGATCTACCGGCAGGCCTTCCTGGGCCGAAATTTCGATCATTTGACCAACGACCTGGCGGCGCTGTTTCTCGACGGCATCGCGGCGGGAGAAAAGTATGGAAACGCCCTTTGACCTGGTCCGTATGGCCGCCCAACGCACGCCGGATCATCCGGCGATCGTCGACGATCAAACCAATCGGGCGCCGACTTATCGCCAATTAATCACGGAGATTGAGGCCGTTGCGGCAGGCTTGAAGGCGCGCGGCATTGCACCGGACGACCGTATCGCCACGGTGCTGCCGAACCTCTATGAGCATTGCATCGCCTTGCTCGCACTCTATCGCCTGGGCGCGGTGCCGGCGCTGATCAATGCCCGGCTCGAACCGATCGAGATCGCCGAGCTGATCCGCGACGGCGCGATCACCGGCGCCATCATCACCGCCAACCCTGCATTGGCCGAAGCGGCGGCCGAGGCTCTGCCCGCCAGCGCGCCGCTTTTAAGCGTCGGCGACAATGTTCCGGGCGCGGAGGATTTCGTCGACTGCCGTGGCGAGCCGGCAAGCCTGCCGCCGCCGCCGACACCAGGCGAAGAGGATCTGGCGTCGATCTTCTACACGTCGGGCACCACCGGCCTGCCGAAAGGCGTGATGATCCCGCACCGCAACACCGTATCCCGGATCGTCTGGCTGTCGACCCAAGCCGGTATCACCTACGGCACCCACAACCGAACGCTTGGCCTGACGCCGTTGAGCCACGCTATCGGCTTCTGGGGCAATTTTCTGATTACGCTCGCCTACAACGGCACCTACTACGTGGTCTCGCAATTCGATCCCGCGGCCGCGGTCGAGCAAATCGAGCGGCACAAGATCACCTTCGTCTTCACCGTGCCAACCATCTTTTTCGCCATGACCAAGGCGGCCAACTACACGCCAGGCAAGATGGCATCGTTGCGGCACGTACTGTATGGCGGGCAGGCGATCCTGCCCCAGTTATTGGACCAGATAGATACTGAGTGGGGCGGAACGGTCACCCACATTTATGGCACGACGGAGACCATGAATTCGCTGTATCACGCCGACCCTGTCGGCCGCCCGGCGACCCTCTATCCGGGCTTCTACGCCAATGTCCGTCTGGTCCGCTTCGACGCCGATCCTGGCGACACGATCGCGGTCGGCGAGGAAGGCGAGCTGATCGTCGACGCCAGCGCCGACACTATCTTCACCGGCTACCTTAACCGGCCGGACGCGACCGCCGAGAAGCTCCGCGACGGCTGGTATTATACCGGCGACGTCTGCCGACTGCACGAAAACGGCGAGATGGACCTGATCGGCCGGGTCGATGACGTCATCCGTAGCGGCGGCGAAAACATCCACCCCGAAGAAGTCGAGACGGTGCTGCAGGATCACCCGGGTGTCGCCGAAGTCTCGGTGGTCGGCATTCCTGACGAATACTGGGTGCAGATCGTCGTCGCCTGCGTGGTGCAGGCCGGCGACGGCGTTGGCGCTGCTGACCTCGACGCCCATTGCCGGGCCAGCAGCCTCGCCAACTACAAGCGGCCGAAAGGCTACGTCTTTACCGATGCGCTGCCGAAAAACGCTGCCAACAAAGTGCTGCGCCGGGTGCTCCGGGAAACCGCGGCCACGGCACGGGACTCCGGTGAGGGCTTCGAAGCGGTAGGCTAACCCTTACCAATCGTCGACAGCACTATCCCAGGCGCGGCCGATGCCGCGCTCGCGCAGCTCGTGGCGGGCGATCTCGTTCTTGGTCATGGTCCGCGGAAACGCCTCGACGAATTCGATGTAGCGCGGCACTTTGAAAAAGGCGATGCGCTCCTTGCACCAACCGACCAGCTCGGCTGGTGCCGGCGGCTCGGTGTCCTCGCTGAGCTGCACGTAAGCCTTGATGTCTTCCTCGCCCAACTCCGAAGGCACGCCGACCGCAGCGCAATCGACCACCGCCGGGTGGCCGGTCATCGCCTTTTCGACTTCGAAAGCGGAGACGTTCTCGCCGCGCCGGCGGATCCAGTGGGCTTCGCGGCCAACGAAGTAGATATAGCCGTCCTCGTCCAGATAGCCCAAGTCGCCGGAATGGTACCAAAGGTTGGCCCAGGCGGCGATGGTTTCTTCGGGCTTGTTTACGTAGCGGATCATAGTGGTGTTCATGACCGTCGGGCGCAGCAGGATCTGGCCGGTGGTGTTGGCCGGAACCGGGTTGTCGTCGGCATCGACAATCTTCACCTCGGCCCAGCCATGCGGCCGGCCGCAGGAACCAGGCCGGCGGTCATGTAAGCGTTCGCTGCACATCAGCACACCCATCTCGGTCATCGCATAGACTTCCATCATTGGCGTGCCGAAGCGTTCCTCGAACTCGTCGCGTAAATCACGGCGCACCTGCCCCGAGGCAATGCCGACGCCGATTCGGGCCTTGTGCTGGCGGTCCTGATCCGACACTGGCTGGCGCAACAGTACCGCCATCATGGTGCCTAAGGGATCGAGGATGGTGGCGCCATGCTTGCGGACAAGATCCCAATATTGTGAGGCACTGAACCACTTCTCCATCACGCCGGTCATGCCGGTATAGAGCGGGCCCGTGACGCCGAACTGCTGGCCGCCGATGTGAAAGAAATGGGAATTGGCGAAGTGGATATCGTCTTCCGTGGCTTCGGCGATCTCGGCATAGCGTATCGCGGCGGCGATGTAATAGAGATGCGAGACGAGCACGCCTTTGGGCATGCTGGTGCTGCCGCCGGTATAGACGATGGCCACGGGATCCGACGCCTTGACGTCGGCATCCGGCAGGCTTTCGGCGCCATCTAAGAGATCATCGAACGGTAACCGTCGGGCGGCGATCGGCTCCTCGCCGCCATGCACCAAGACTTTGGGCGGCGCGGCGAGTTCAGGCTCGGCGGCGTCGTAGGTCGGCGTCAGTTCGCCGTCGACGATCGCCAGCAAGGCGCCGGTGTCGTTCAGGCTATAGGCCAGATCGTCTTTCACCAGGGAGACGTTCAACGGCGCGTAGATGGCGCCGATCTTGGCGCAGCCGAACCAGATCAGCGCCTGGGCGAGGGAGTTGTACATGAACGTCGCCACCACATCGCCCTTCCCGACGCCGTGCTCGATCAGGCGATTGGCGACCCGGTTCGACAGCCGGTCGGCATCACCGTAGGTGAGCGTCTCGTCGCGGCAGATCAGCAACGGCTTGTCGCCATGGGCGGCGCGTAAACAGACCAGGTCACGGAGCGTCGTCGCATGCGGTGTCTGGCCGAGTATCTCAATCATTTCGCAGTCCTTTTACGTGCCTTCGGCGCCGGTTCGGCTTGAACGGGAGCGCCGACAACGGCGCTCGCGGTCAGCTCCTCGATTTCGTCGTCTTGCATCGACAGCACCCGGCGCAGCACGAAATCGTCGCCTTCGCCAAGCAACGGTGCCGGCTTGCGCAGGCCGGGCCGCCGGCCGTCGATGCGCCAGGGTGCCGCGACCAGCATTTCGTCACCGGTATAGGGGTGGGAGGCCGGCAACCAACCGGAGCAGTCGGCAAATGCCGGCGCGTCATCGGTTTCGTCAAGATGAAGAATTTTCTCGGCCTGGCCGCCAAGTGCCGTGCACCAATCGACGATGTCAGTGAAAGGCGCGCCGTCGAATGCGTGGTGTAGGTCTTCGGTGCCGCCGAAAGCGGTTTCAGGGACGCTGACGGCGATAAAACTTCCGTCGTCGGTTTTGACAACGGCATCGAGCGTCGTTGGCGGCAGGGTCGGTGTCGCGGCGAGTGTGGCGGCCGCCTCGATCTGCGACAAATCAATTGCACGACCCTTGTTGTCTTCATCTGTGGCCAGGACGCCGGCCAGCGCCGTCATAGCGGCGAACGTCGCGGCGTTCGGATCGCTGATCGAAAAGGTCGGCGAACCGAGAAAGCCGTCGCCATCCCGAATCAAGCCCTCCGCGCCGGCCAAAGCGCTCAGCACCAGACCGTAGGAGCGCAGTTCCTGGACTGCGGACCCGCGGCCCGGGCCGCTCATCGACAATTGTACGAGCCCCGGGTTGACCTGGCCGAGCGCCTCGCGGCCAAGGCCGAGCCGGTCCATGGTGCCGACCGTAAAATTCTCGATGATCAGGTCGGAGCAGGCGGCGAGCCGTTTGGCGACGTCGACGCCTTCGGCCCGCTTTAAATCCAAGGCGAGCCCAATCTTGTTGCGGTTCAGGCTGTGAAAATGGATCGAGGATTCGATGCGTGCGCGCTCCGGCATGGTGTGACGCAATGTCTCAACGCCGCGCGTTCGATAGAGGTCGAAGCGGGCCGGAGTCTCGACCTTGATCACCTCGGCGCCGAGATCGGCAAGGATTTGACCGACCATCGGTCCGGACCAGACCCAGCAAAGTTCGATAATACGCAAGCCGGAGAGCGGCGCGTCGTTTGCCGTAATTGCCGGCGCCGCCGAGAGCCGGCCACCCGGCGCGCCGGTGCTGTCCTCGACCAGGAACGGCATTGCCGGCCCATCGCCGCTGATGAAATGCTCTCGAAACACGCCGCGTTCGCGTGCTTCTTCTTTCGTATAGACCGGCGCAATGACGGCGCCAGCGGCGAGCCCACGCGCCAGCAATTCGTCGCGGCCGAAGGCCGCCAAGGTGGTTTCGAGCAAGGCGTCGGCTTCGGCGCTGTCGCGCGCCAGCTGAAACGGGTCCTCGAACGCCGCCGCCTCCGCCCAGGCGGGATCGCCAATGGCCTTTCGAATGTTGCGCCAGTCGCGCCGCGACCGGCCGAGGATGGCGACATGGCCGTCGCGGCAGGCGAAGAAGCCCATCGGGAAGATGCCGCCATGCTCGACGCAGAGGCGGCCGGTGCGGCGCCAGTTCTTGGTCATGTCCGCACGGCTGCCGGCATTCTGCAGCGAGAACGCCCGCATCACGTCGGCCGCCGACACGTCGTATGTCACGGGCTTTTTCCGATCACCCCGGCGGCGGCGCCAGAGCTCGGCGAGCGCGAGAATGACGCCATAGGCGCCACACCATTTCTCCGGCATATCCGCCGGCAATAGGCCATTGGCTTGGCCCGGATGGCCGATGACCGACGACGGCCCGGCAACGGCGCTGGCCAAGGCGCCGGAACCGGCGCGCCCGACCTGGAAATCCCAGACCCGGATGACACAGTCGGCGGCGCTGTCTGACGGCGCCAATTCGACGTCGCCGCCGACGATCACGATGTCGGCGGTGTCCGCCGATGCACCGGTGCCGCCACCCAACAGGCTTAACCAGTGTGCCGCGTATGAAGCCGATCGGTTGCTTGCCTCGATACGGATCTTCGAAGCGGCGGCGACGGGCAATTGTCGCGACGGCGTCGGTTGGCTCATGGGTTGCTGCCTTGGCCGACCCGGGCAAGTGGCAACGGCACCGCTCCGCTTTGCTGTCCGGGTAGTGCCGCAACGGCGGTTCCGAAGGCGGACAGTACGTCCGATTGGTTGCGCGCCTCGACGTCGAGATCGATAAAATTGACGCCTTGATCCTGGCTTTTCGCGGTCACCGTGCCGCGCCACCAGAGCGTGTCGCCGACCATGTTCGGGCGCCGCACCGAAACATTGAGCTGATGCAGAAAGCCGTGATCGCCGATCCAGTTGCTCAGCATATGTTGGGCCCAGGCGATGCGCTGGGGACCGATGTCGTAGGCACCGCCCATGCCGACCTCGCGGCCGGTCGCGGCCTCCAGATGGCCGCGGCCGGCATCATCCTTGGCGCCGGTCGCAGAGTTAATATGATAGTCGTCATGACGTTGGCGATAGCGCAGCCTGTTGCCATGGGCGCCGCCGTAATGCTGCGCGCCCTGGACCGCTGAATACCAGGCCATGATGTCTGTGGTGGTAAGCGGCCCCTTGACCACTGGCGGCACCGTGTCGCCGATTTCGATGTCTTCCCAATAAAGCGGCTCGGCGCCGCGGCTCCGCTCGGCCAGGACCTGACGCTCGATCTCGGCCAGCTCCTCCGGAGCGTATCGATGGGGCACAGGGTCCGGCGGCGGCGCGCTGCCGCGTTCTGTCGCGGCGCGTGGCGTGCGTGCGCATCTGCCGATCGCGGTGGCGACCAATTGGCCGGATTGATTGGTATAGTCGATTTCACCGGTCTGCAGCGCCCAGCGGGCGAAGCGCCGGCCGGATTTGATCTCCTGACCACTCAATTGCGCATCGACCCGGAAGCTGTCGCCGATGCGGATGTGATCGTACCAGGTCCATTCGGTGCCGGCATAAATCCATTGCACGCCCGGCAGTTTCGGCGCGACGATGGTCGAATCGACGGCATAGAGAATACAGGGCGGTGCCAACAGGGTGCCGGCCGGCGCGGCGGCAGCATGGTCTTCGTCAAACCACAGCGGATTGTTGTCGCCGACGCCCCAAGCGAAATGCCGTATCGCGTCCCGCGACACGGTTTCGATCCATTGCATGCGCGAGCGCCGGAGCGGTTTTCCGATCAGCTCGGCCGCGGCGGCAAACGTTTCTTCAGTGATCTTGCCCCAAGTCATGCCTTCGCGCTTTCGCTGAAGTTTGCCTAGATCTAACTGCATAATAATGGAATCATTTTGATGCAGATAATTTGATCTACTTTTAAGTGTTAGAGCAACCTGCGTTCGAATAAACGCAGGTTGCTCTATGCAACGGCGCTGTCGGCCGTGGGTTTGGTCTGGACGTGGGGCATCACTTCCTTGGCAAACAGCCGCAGCATGTTGAGCGTCTGATCGACCCCATAGTAGGGCGGATAGTGCAGCATAATCGACGTGGTGCCGGCTTTTCGGAACTCTTCGATGCGGCGGATGACCGTATCGGGAGAGCCGTGCAGGATCGTCGTCTTGGCTAAATGATCATAGGCGAACTGCGATTCATCGTCCTTTTCGGTCACGTCGCCGAGATAGCCGGCGGTTTTCTTGCCGCCGGACAAGAACGTCTTCATATGATAGGTGATGCCGTATTCGCTTTCTTCCTTGGCCTTCTGATCGGTTTCAGCCACATAGACCATACGGACGACGTCAACCTCGCCAAAGGCCGGATTTTTATTGAGCGGTGCAGGCGCCTCATCCATATGGCTGCGATAGAATTCGACGTTCTCGGCGATTTTCTCGACTGACGACAGGGACGATTGCATCAGCCCGAAGCCGCTTTGTGCCGCCAAGCGCATCGAGGCCTCGGTTCCGGCGCCCATGTAGAACGGCGGATGCGGCTGCTGGATCGGCTGCGGGAAGATCTCGAAGTCTTCGCCGATCGAAAAATTGAAATGCTTGCCCGTCGCGGTCATGCGCTTTTCGTGGAAGCCCTTGAGGATCAGGGGAATGGCCTCCGCCTGGCGCTCGCGGCGGCTCTCGAAGTCGACACCGAGGCCGTCGAATTCGTAGGGCCGGTAGCCGGAGCCGAGGCCAAGCTGAAAGCGGCCGTTGCTTAGAATGTCGACGAAGGCCGCGTTTTCGACGATACGCATTGGGTGATGCAGCGGCACCACCATCACGGCGGCGCCAAGCTTGATGCGGCTCGTCTTGGCTGCCAAATAGCCGAGATAGGTAAATGGGTCCGGCAAGACGCCATAGGTGTTTGAAAAATGGTGCTCGGCGATCCAAACGCTGTCGAAGCCAAGTTCCTCGGCCTCGATGATTTCACGGGTGACGCGGGCGTGGATGGCTTGATGCGGATAGGGTTCCGACTTCGGGTCCGGATGAGACGTGAAAAGCAGACCAAATTTCATGAGGTTCTCCCTTTGATCGCCGTTTCTTAATGGTGCGAAATCGCCCGAATTTTGCAAGAGCTGATCGCAGGGACAGTATGTCATTGACCGAAAATTGTCTATATGCAACTACTATTGTCTATAGACAATAGTAGTTGGTTTCATGCTGCCCCAACCGGAATTGAGAAAGCCTGTGACCGCCGTCCGCCGCGCTGCGCGGATCTTGCGCTATCTCGGCAGAAGCGAACTACCGGTCGGTGTCAACCAAATCGCTCGTGACCTCGACATCATCCCCAGCACCTGCTTGCACATACTGCGGACGCTCACGCAGGATTCCCTGGTGGCGTTCAATTCGACGACGAAAAAATATCGCCTTGGTCATGCGGTGTTGGGGCTGGCTCGAGACTCGATCGCCAACAGTACTTTCGTCCAAGACGTGCAGCCGCATCTCAAGGACCTCGCTGTCCGCCATGGCGTCACGGTCACAGCCGCCGAATTGGATGCAAACGATCATATGGTTGTCGTGGCACTTGCACGCGCGCCGCAAACCCTCAGTATCCATGTCGATGTCGGCAGCCGTTTTCCGGCACTCATAAGCGCCAGCGGCCGATGTTACGCGGCGCTATCCGGCTGGCCGGAGCCTGAACTGGCAGCGAAATTCAAAAAGCTAGAGTGGGAAAACCCGCCGGACTACGAAACCTGGCGCGCGGAAGTCGCCGCCGCCGGGCGCAACGGCTACGCCGCCGACTTTGGCAATTACCTGCGCGGCTTCGTGGTCGCTGCCGCACCGATTCGCGACAGCGAAGGCCACGCAACGCGCGCCATTGCCACGGTCGGCTTCCTCGATCAGCTCAGCAGCGAACACGTCTTCGATCTCGCGAAAGACGTGAAGGCCGCCGCCGACCGGCTCATGCCCGAGCGGCTTCACTAGCGCCGGGGCTGCTTGCCGCACGGCAGCACACGAATTGGATCGTTTCGCCGCGTGTGGTAACGTCAAATTCCGTGACAATCCTCCTATACAAAGTCGGTTGGCGAGGAAGGGCCCATGCCTGAATCAACCACGCTCCGGGAGCGCCGCCTTCGCATGACGAAGGCAGAGTTGGTTGATGAAATCAATACGTCCGAACAACGCGCCGCGGCGTTGGAAGTGCGGCTTGAAAGCGAGAGACGGTTCCGCAGCGCGTTCGAGACGGCTTCGCATGGTATGAACCTCACTGACCCTGACGGCCGAATTCTGGCGGTCAATGACGCGTTGTGTGAAATGCTGGGATACGGCGAGGAAGAGCTGCTCGCGACCGATATTCAAAACACCACACATCCAGAAGATATCGACCGTGATCTGGAAAACCTGCAAGCGCTCTTAAGCGGCGAGGTTCCTTCATACCAATTGGAAAAACGCTATATCCACAAGCGTGGGCACGCGATTGACGTATTGCTGAGCGTGTCCCTGATCAGGGATGCGAGCGGCGACCCGCTATTTTCCGTTGGCCACATTCAGAACATCACGGCCCGCAAGCAAGCCGAAGACGCATTGCGCGAAAGCGAGCGGCGCTTGGGCGCGGTAATAGACAACACTGTCGATGGCATCATCACCATCGATGAGGCAGGCCGGATCGAAAATTTCAACCCAGCCGCTGAGCGCATGTTCGGTTTTGCCGCCGACGAGGTGATCGGCAAGAACGTAAAAATTCTGATGCCGCCACCGTTTCGCGACGAGCACGACGGCTATCTCGAGAACTACCTGACCACGGGCATCAACAACATCATCGGCAAGGGGCGAGAGGTTGTCGGACGCCGAAAGGACGGAACGGTCTTCGCTATGGCGCTTGCGGTCAGCGAGGTGGCGTTCGGGGAAGACCGGCTGTTCACCGGAATTTGCCGGGACATCAGTGACCGTAAGCGCTCGGAAGCCGCGCTCAAGGAAAAAACCGAGATCGTCCAGCTGTTGCACCGGCTCGCGGCTTCTGCGAACGCGGCCAGGGAGGTGAGGCAAGCGACGCAATCCTTCCTCGACGAAGTTTGCGCTCATACCGGCTGGCCCGTTGGCCATATTTACCATCTCAGCCGCGACCGGCCGAACACGCTTGAATCTTCGGACATCTGGCATTTCGACGATCCCGAACGCTTCCGGACGTTCCGCGAGGTGACCGAGAAGACGGATTTCGAATTCGGCGTGGGCTTGCCTGGCCGGGTGTTGGCCAGCGGCAAGCCGGCTTGGATCGTCGACGTGACCAAGGACCCGAATTTTCCAAGGGCAAAGTTGGCGGAAGAGATTGGCGTGCGGACGGGATTCGCCCTGCCAATTCTCGTGGGTTCCGAGGTCAAGGGCGTGCTGGAATTCTTCACCGCCGAAGTGATCGAACCGGACAAAGCCCTGCTGCAGGTCCTTACAAGCATCGGCACCCAGTTGGGCCGGGTGATCGAGCGCAAGCAGGCCGAGGACGAACTCCGCATTGCGAAGGACGAGGCAGAAGCAGCAACTCAGGCCAAGGCCACGTTTCTGGCCACCATGAGCCACGAGATCCGTACGCCGATGAATGCCATCATCGGCATGTCTCATTTGGCTTTGATGACGGATTTGACGCTAAAGCAGCGCGACTATCTGCAAAAGGTGGAGAAGGCTTCAAAATCCTTGCTCGGAATTATCAACGATATCCTTGATGTATCCAAGATTGAAGCCGGAAAGCTGGACGTGGAGTCCGTTGACCTTAGCCTCGACACAGTCTTGGATGATGTGTCGGATCTTATCGGGCTGAAAGCAGAGAATAAGAACATTGAACTTCTGGTCGTCAGAGGCCACGGGGTACCGGATGCCTTGGTCGGCGATCCGTTGCGATTGGGCCAGGTGCTCATCAATCTCGCAAACAATGCGGTCAAGTTCACAGCGGCGGGTGAGATCGTTCTTTCCGTCGCGTTGGTCGACCGCAATGATGAGAGCGTGACGGCAAAGTTTTCTGTCAAAGACACCGGCATCGGCATGACCGAAGCGCAACAAAAGAACGTGTTCGATGCCTTCCACCAGGCCGATACCTCGACGACACGAAAATTTGGCGGCACCGGCCTCGGCCTCGCCATCAGCAGACAACTCGTTGAACTGATGGGCGGCGAGATCGCCGTCGAGAGCGAGCCCGGCAAAGGCAGCACATTCTATTTCACAATCCCGTTTCGGATTGCTTCTCAGGCTATCGAAGTTCGACCGATGCATGATCCCGACCTCCGCGGAAGGCATGTTTTGGTTGTCGATGACAACGACGCGTCTCTGCAAATCTTAAAAGAGCATTTGTTGTCCATGAACGTGGTTCCAAAAACGGTCGGCAGCGGCAGGGACGCGATCACCGAACTGGAACGGGCCGCGAGGGACCCCGACGACGAAGCCTACGACCTGGTCCTCATGGACTGGAAAATGCCGGATATGGACGGCATCGAAACGTCTTGTAATATCCAGCGCAACGCCGACCTCACCACCACGCCGATCATCATTATGGTGACCGCCTATGGGCGCGAAGACGTCATGACGAAGGCGGACGAAGCCAATCTTGACGGATTCCTCCTCAAGCCGATCAGCCGCTCTACCCTATTCGATTCCGTCGTGTCGGCCTTTGGCCGGGCCGGCGCGTCGGAAACAAGCGCGGCCGAGAAAAACACAGTGGATTTGGCGTCCGACCCCAGCCTCCATGGCGCACACGTCCTGGTGGCCGAGGACAACGACATTAATCAGCAAATCGTTCTCGAGTTGCTTGCGCATAAAGGAATCACGGTGACCATCGCCAATGATGGCCGCGAGGCGGTTAAGGCGGTGAAGAAGGAAGCTTTCGATCTGGTGCTGATGGATATTCAAATGCCGACCATGGACGGCCATGAGGCGACCATTGAAATTCGCCGGGACCACCGCTTCAAGGACCTGCCAATCATCGCCATGACGGCGCACGCTTTTGACGTGGAATGGGACAATTGCCTGGCCTCCGGGATGAACGATCACTTGACCAAACCCATCGATCCGATCGCCCTTTTTGAAGCTGTACGCAAATGGGCCAAGTCGGGGAATTCTGACGGTTCCGGGACCCAGGCGCTCGCCGCCAAAGCGTGTGCCCAAGCGCCTGCCGGTGATGCCGACTTGCCGGCTTCTCTTCCGCCGTTCGATGTCGAGGCGGCGTTGGCGCGGCTGAACGGCAATAGTCGGCTCTTGCGAAAGCTCATCATCATGTTCCACGATGGCAATCGAAATTTGATCCCGGATCTCCATCGCCACCTGGAGACAGATGAGTACGAGAATGCGCATCGACTGGTTCACACGGTCAAGGGGCATGCAGGCAACTTGGAAGCGTCCGAGTTGTTCGACTGTGCGAGTGCCTTGGAGGTCGCGCTTATGGATTGCGACATGGCGAAAGTCGCAGAACTGACGCCGCCCTTCGAGTCGGCCATGACGCGGGCCATTGCGGCGGCGGCCACATTAACGCCAAGCAGCGTTGAGCACCGATAGGGCGGCGTCTGGAAAGGTTGCGACGCCAAAGAAAGCAGGCAACGGCGCGAACGATCTGAATTGAGAGTGGCGATCGACGAGAGGAAGAACCATGACGGATGGCATAAAGCCGCCCCGAATCCTAGTGGTCGACGACGACCCATTAATGATCGAGTTAGAGACGGCTCTGCTCGAGGGGGCGGGATATGAGGTCGTCGCCTTTGAATCCGCCGAAGACGTTTTAGCCAAGATCAAGGACGTGGATCCCGATTGCGTCATAACCGACCTGCTCATGCCCGGCGTCACCGGAATGCAGCTGTTGAAGACCATCAAGGACGACAGCAGTTTGGCGGATGTCAAAGTTATTGTTCTTTCATCGAAATCATTCGAATTCGACAAACGACAGGCCATGCAATTCGGCGCCGACGGGTTCATCACTAAGCCAATCGCTGCGGACAGCTTCATTCAATCGGTACGATCGGCGCTCGAAAGCAAGCTGGAGATCACTTTCTGGGGCGTACGGGGTACGCTGCCGGTACCTGGTGCGAGGGCGGTTCGTTATGGCGGCAACACGTCCTGTGTATCTATCGAGTTCCCGAAGGGTCAGTTTTTCATTTTCGACGCGGGTACCGGGATCAAGGAATTGTCCAACGCATGGCTCGCCCAGGAGCGTGGCAAGCTGGAAGCGAAGATATTCATATCTCACCCCCATTGGGATCACATTAACGCGCTTCCGTTTTTCGTTCCCCTATACATTCCCGGAAACGAGTTTGAGATCTTCGGCGCTTCCCATCCCAACCATACCATGCGCGAGCTGATCTCGGCGCAAATGGACGACGTCTATTTTCCAATTACCATGAAGGAGTTTGGCTCGAGCGTGCATTTTCGGGACCTAAATGAGGAAACGTTTGATGTCGGCGGTATTACGATCAAAACAAAGTTTCTCAGCCATCCAGGGAACTGCCTCGGATACCGCGTCGAGTATGGCGGCCGGTCCGTGTGTTACGTGACCGACAACGAGCTGTTTTTGCCAGACGGACCCCACCACGACGCTCATTACGTCAGGCAATTGACCGCGTTTTTGGACAAGGCGGATGTGCTCATTACCGACTGCACATATACCGACGAAGAGTATGTGCGAAAAGTTGGTTGGGGACATTCTTGTGTCAGTCAAGTCGCTGAACTTGCCCACAATGCTGAGGTCGAGTCCCTCTACCTATTTCATCACGATCCCGACCAGGACGATAACGCGATCGATGCGAAACGGGATACGGTGGTACGGGCGCTCGATTCCATGCGTTCCAAAACCAAATGTATCGCGCCGGCGGAGACCGACGTCGTAAAGCTTTGAGGGTGGGATCGTTGAACGGTCGCGTCCGATTGGCTGACGCATGAACGGCTTCATGAGATTGTTGTCGGTTCAGACTTTCTCAGGTTTACGGGCGTACTCTAAATGGCTGTGGCCCTATATCCGTAACCATGACGTAATCGCCCCATCTGAGGCGCGCATTTGATTCAGAAACCTTGAATATCACGACACAAAGTTCCAGCTCTTTCGCAAGTGCTGGCCAGGTCTCACATAGCAAGTCATTTTCAATCCGTCCCCGCGCTTCTGTGCTCTGCGGCAGTCCCGGATGGATGGCGTCGCCGCTGTGTTGAACCGATCCGTCATCGCTGCGTTGCTGCTGCCAAACGATTTCAGAAATCCAGAAATTTGCGCCACTGATAGTCCGGCCAAAAAGCAGCTTGGCAATCTCGTCGCCGTTGAGGCGGCTCGCGTGATCCAACATTAAAAAGCCGCCAACACTCTCGGCCGCACCGGCGATCCGTAGACCTTGCGCCAGGCGTATCAACACGGAACCCGTCGCAAAGGGATGGGAAAACACTGCCCAAGCAAGATCGACCCGGCGCCATGTGTGGTATCGGGGATTGGTGAAATTCTGGGACTTTGCGGTCCAGGCCATCGACGGCCGATTCTGGATACCTTTGCTGAACGTCGCGAAGGCGGAGCGCGATTCGCTGGCGCGTCCCAAGGTGCCATAAGCCGCGGCCAAGATACCGGCGAAATCGGCCTTGCGTTCAGGTTGTTCGAGCATCGCCCGCTCGATTTGTTCAACGGCCTTATCCATCTCATCCAGCGCGAAAGCCGCGACGCCGAGCAAATACAACGGTCTGCCTCGTAGCGTTGGATTTTGCCGAAGCGCCTGGTTCGCGTACGCCATGCCTTCGTTTGGCTGGCCGCCATAGATCAATGCTTCGGACAACGCTTCCAACGCGTCCGCGTCGTTCGGGTTAAGCGCGAGTGCTTTCCTCGATTCTACAATGGCCTCATGATATTGACGTTTGCGCAGCGCCAACCAGGACTTCAATACGTGAAAATCAGCGTTTGGCCGCGCCTTACCGTGTTCCAGCAAGCGCCGTGCTTCCGTGTAGCCTTGGACCCAGTGGATACCAAGTTCTTCGGCGTAGGCGTGTTCGCCAATCGCGGCCTGGACATAAACTTTGGCCAGCGCCGTGTAGGCGGCAGCATAACCCGGGTCGAAACCAATCGCCCGCCGGAAATGCTCTGCGGCTTTTGCATTTTCAACGGGCTTTCGCCGATAGTATAGCGCAAGGCCACGAAGGTACGCGTCGTGAGCCACGGCGATGTCGGTGCCGGTCCCAAGCGTCGGCGGGCTGCCTTCTGCCGCGAGTTTCAGCGCCAGCGTGTCAACAACCTTGGAAATGACTTTGTCTTGCAAGACAAAGATATCATTCAGATTTCCGTCAAACTTCTCGGCCCAAAGATTACGCTCGGTCTCGGTATCGACCAATCGGACATTGATACGCACAAGATCATCTGCCCGTCGAATGCTGCCGTGGAGCACATATTCGACTTGTAGCGCCTTGGCCACGTCCTGAATTTCGGGTTTTTTGCCCTTATAGGTGAACGCCGAATTGCGAGAGATCACGAACAACCCCGGCATCTTTGCCAAGTCGGTGGTTAAGTCGACTGTCATACCATCGGCGAAATATTCCTGTTTGACGTCATCCGATAGGTTCTCAAAGGGAAGCACAACAATCGAGGGCCTGTGCTCGATTGGCGTGGGCGCCGATTGGGGTGTCACATTATCCTGTCCGGGGTCCAGCGATTGGCGCCATAGAATGGCGCCGGCAACGCTCAGCAAAACGACGAAGCTCGCCAAGGCCAGGGAAATCGGCTTCAGCGGCCAGGTCGTCGTCCGCCTTACTTGCCGGATATTGCCGGTTTGCTGGTCCGTAAGCACTTCGAAAACGCGCACCGGCTGGTCGATTCCCGCGACATCCTGGGGGCCCATATCGTTGAATTCGAACTTCAATTTGTCTCGAATTTGTTCATAGACCCTCTCAGAGATACAAACACTTCCAGGTTCAGCGAACGCCACCAGTCCGGCGGCAACTTCGACACCGCTGCCCAGAATGTCGCCGTTCTGGACAATGACATCATCGAGGTTGATACCAATGCGAAGTGCGAAAGGCTGGTCCGGGAAATTTGCTGCAGTCCAACCCTGCACTGACTTCTGAAGCTGCATGGCAAACTGGACGGCGCCGATCACGCTGGCAAATTCCATCAAAATGCCATCGCCGGAGAATCTGACCACACGGCCGTAGAAGGCCGCCCTACGCGGTTCAATGAGTTCGGTACTCAATGATTTGAGTTTTTTCAGTGTTTCGGTTTTATCGGCGGCGATGAGCCGATTGAAACCGACAACATCAGCGGCAAGTATCGCGGTAAGCCTACGTTCGACACCCGTCGGATTCATGACACGATGGTTCCCCAACAGGTCCCAATCTTAACCCGGCCCGGCCGTTGGTTGGGCTTTACGGTCCGCATGGCGCCGATCAACGAAAACTCCTGGCGCTCGGAACGAATTGTCGAGTTACCAGCCGAGTTGCCCGTTGCGGTAATTTTCGACCGCCTACCGAGCCATCCAGTTCTTATATCGCTCACCAATCCTGGCACCATTCTCGGCCCACCAATCGGGATTGGCGATAATTGTACGCTTCATGACTTCCGCACGATTGGGCATGTGCGGCATGATAGGAACACCGGTACTGTGCCATGGCTCATTCGCTCTGATCACGGCTAGCGATGATCGCCTAAGTGGGCCATACGTAATCCATTTAGCCAATGCTGCCAGTTGCTTGGTAGCGCTGGCATGGATCAGAAAATCAAGCGCATCATCATAGTTCTCTGTGCCCTTGACCATAACAAACCATTCCTCCTCAAGGACCTGGCCATCCCATATGATCTTCAATGGCGCGCCATCAACTATGATGGCGTCACTGACGCGGCCATTGTAGGCGGTCGCCATGACAACCGCGCCTTCGTTCACGTAATCGATGGGTTTGCCGGCGGAAGACCAAAACAGAACATCATTCTTTATCGTGTCGAGCTTCGCAAAAGCACGATCGATACCGGTTTTGGTATCCATGACCTTGTATATGTCGTTCGGACTAACTCCGTCAGCGACCAAGGCCATTTCGATATTGGCCTGGGCAAATGCACCAATGCTGCGCTTACCGGGGAATTTCTTGAGGTCGAAAAAATCCTCGATGGTTCTCGGTTTGGCGTCGGGAAACTTCGTTTCATCAAAAAAAACCAACCAGGACCAGAACACGTTCGGCACGACACAGTCGTTCGGTCTTGGAACCACCAAATCCTGATCCATGGGGGTGCCATCGGGTGCAGCGGTAAATCGGTCCCGCGGCAAAGTCTCAAACAAGCCTTCATCACAGCCGACGCGCGCTTGGTCCGGAAAAACGTCGACCACATCCCACAAGACTTTACCCGAATTGACTTGAGCGCGAATTTCGCCGAGACCGCCATTATAATCGATCCAGCGGACTGATTTTCCAGCCCGTTTTTCCCATGTCTCACCGAATGCTTTTTGTTGGCTCTTCGTGTAGACACCGCCCCAGGAAGCAACACTGACGTCCGCCTGGGCGCTAAATGTGCCCGAAACTACAATTATTGGGATCAAGCTTGTCCATAGTATGGTTTTCAAGCGCATGGACTGCTCCCGATGAATGTTTTGCGTTCCGACATTTATCCCGGCGCTTTGGCGCGAATTAAATGTGCGACTACAACGGCGTCCGAACTGCCTTTTCGTCGGTGTTCAAGCATATCGTGTTGCATGCAGGGCGCGCAACAGAACTAACCGATCGCCTAGGCGTCTAATTTCTAACATTCACGGTGACGCAGACTATGACCGTGTCACGCGCCAACCGGCGGCCGTAAGCGTCTCACGGCACCAGCGCCAGCACCCGTAGCGGGCTGCCCGACCCCTGGCGGATTTTCAGCGGCGGCGCGATGATGACGGCGCCGGTTGCCGGTAGTTGGTCGAGATTGGCCAGGCATTGCAGGCCGAATTTGCCGTGGCCGTGCAGGATGTAATGGGCCGGATAGGGTGGCGACAGATGGCTGCCTTGGCCGGAATCGGTGCCCACGGTCTCGGTGCCGAAGCCCGTGATGTCGCGTTCCTGGATCAGGAATTCGATGGCGCCGGCGTCCGGCCCCGGTGAATGGGCGCCGTCGGCGGTCATGCCGACATAGGCCGGTGTGCCGACCAGTTTCGACCAATCGGTCCGCATCAACACCCAAGCCCGCGGCGGGATTGGACCGTGGCGGGTCTCCCAAGCCTCGATATGGGCGCGGGTCATGACGAAATCGGCGTCGGCCTGGCTTTCTTTGGAAAAATCCAACACCACTGCCGGGCCGATCAGCGCCTCGGGCGCCACATTGTCGACCGTGCCGTTGGGCACGTTGCGGCCGGAGATCCAGTGGGCCGGCGCGTCGAAATGGGTGCCGGCATGCTCGCTCATGGAAATGTTGTTCCAATACCAGCCCGGTCCGCGATGATCGTAACGCGAGACTTCTTCCATGCGGAACGGCTGGCACTGGCCGAATTCCGGCGGCAGGACGATGACCGGAAAATCCGGGCTCAAGGTATGGGTGAGATCAACCACCTTGATAGCGCCCGAGCCGAGGCCTTGGGCGAGCAGGTTGAGGAGGTCAGCATTGCCGATGCCGGCGGGATCGCTGCTCATGCTTGCTGCTCCCGTTCGAGAACTTTCGGGTTGTCCAGCCATTTTTCCAGAACGTCCTTGGCGATATCGCCGACGTAGTAGTCCTCGATGCCGCCTTGCAGCGCCGCGACGACGGCCTTGGCGATGGCCGTCGGCGCCAGCTTTGGCGGTTCGACGGTTTGCCGCCAATCATCGTCGACCGGGCCGGTGAAGACGCTCAATACCCTAACGCCGCCGGCCCGCATCTCGCCGCGCAGGCATTGCAGTACCGAATGCCGCGCCGCGGCCGACGCGGAATGGGCACCGAACGCGTGCCAATTTGAAAGCGCGTGGATTGGCAAGATGTCGACGAAGGCGACGGCGGAATTCGCCCCGTCGGCACCGCGCGCTCGCATCAGTGGGCCGAAGGCCTGGGCCAAACGCTGTAGGCCGAAAACATTGACCTCGAATTCGTCGCGGGAGGTGACGATGTCGCTGCGCGACAGGATACCGCCCGGGCGCACATGGTCGGCCGTATTGACCAGGATGTCGGTCTTGCCGCCGATTTCACCGGCCAGTTCCTTGACGGATGTCGTATCAGTGACGTCGAGTGTCATGACCTCGATCCTCGGGTCGCCACCCAAATCGGCCGCGCCGGCGAATGGCTTCCAGGGATCGGCAATACCGACGAACACGGTTGCGGCGCCAGCGTCCAGCAGCGCCTGAACAACGGCCTGGCCGACCCCACTGCGGCCGTCGGTGACCAGCACCCGCCGGTGCTTGGGCGATGCGTTCAACTCACGGTATTGGGGATCGTCTTCCATATGATCCGTCACTTTCTCCGGCAGGGCGAACAACACGGCGTTGCCGCCCTTGTCCAGTTTCATGGCCATGGTGACACGGCTCGGCGTCGTCAGGTCGGCATGGACGTGCGCCATGACGGAAGGCCCGCAATCGAGTGTCACGGTGCCGACGCGCCATGGCAGGCGCTCGCGGAAGTAAAGATCCGTCGAGGCCTGGACGGTGGTTTCCGCGATCAATTCGCCGCCGGCCGCGACCGGCTGAAACCGCAATCGGGTGGACAGGCATTTCGGGCAGCCGTCACGCGGCGGGTAACAGACGGCGCCGCAATCCCGACAGGTCTGTAAAGCGAACTGGCCCTTGGCCGCAGCCGCCGACATGGCAAGCGCTGCCCGGCTGCGGGGGATCGGCGGCAATTGCGGCGGCCGCGTCGGGATCTGCGGATCTTTTTTCGGCGGCGGTTGGAGCGGCGTGGTCATGGCGCGACACCTTCCAGGATCGCGGCGCCCGAGCACAGCCCGCGGTCGAAATTGACCATCCCGAAGCCCGAGACCAAGGCCCGGTGCGCATTGGCGACGGGTTTGGCGAGCGATTGCCCGGTGACCTGCCGGATCGCTTCCACCATGCCGAGATAGCCGCCGGCGGCGCCGGCCTGGCCCGCCGACAACTGACCGCCGCTGGTGTTGTTGGGAAAACTGCCGTCATTGGTGAAGCTGTGGGAACGGATGAAATCCGGCCCTTCGCCTTTCTTGCAAAACCCGAGATCTTCGAACTGCATGGTCACGATGACCGGATAATCGTCATAGGTCTCGACCAAATCGATGCGCTCTGGATCAAGGCCGGCCATGCCCCAGAGCTCATCGATATCGAGTGCCCAGCCGCCGCGCATCTGCACCGGGTCGTCGGGAAAGGCGTTGTGGCGTTCGATGGCCGACAACAATCGGGCGTGGGCCAGGCCGAGATCCTTGGCGACATCCTCGGTCGTTACCAGGAAGGCCTCGGCGCCGGCCACCGGCATGACGCAGTCGAACAGGCGGATCGGCTCGGATATCGGCCGCGCCCCCATATAGTCATCAAGCGTCAACGGTTTTTTGAAGATGGCATGGGGGTAGGTCAGCGCATTCTGCCGTTGGGCGACGCAGAGCTTGCCGAAATCTTCGCGTCGCGCATCGTAGCGGCGCATATAATAGTCGGTCAGCAGCGCGAAGGACGCGTTCGGGCCGCCGTAGCCGTAGGGGTAGCTCGCGTCTTGGGCAAAGCGGGAGAACGATGACAACAATCGGCGGAAGCTGTCGACATGGTTGGTATCGGCGCCGACACAGGCGATTAGGCGCGCGTCGCCGGTCTGGACGGCACGGGCGGCGCGCCGCAAGGCGACGACGGCGCTGGCGCCGCCCATGGGAATGCTGTCGAGCCAACGCGGGCTCAGACCGAAATGCTGGGTCAGGCCGACGGCGGTATCCGGCGCCAGGGTGAAACTGGAAACCGACAAGCCGTCGAGATCGCTGCCCTCGATACCGGCCTCGGCGACCAGGGCGCGCAGTGCCTCCGCCACCCACCAATGCGCCGGCTCGATGGCATAGCGTTTGTAGGGCACGGTCACCGGTACCGCGACCACGACCTTGTCATAGCCTTGTCGGCGGCCGGCTGGTCGCAGTGTCATCGATCGGGGCCCGTCCTAGGAACTCGCTTCCCTGTCCCAGAGCTTGTGGCTCATAAGTCCAACGGCATTTTCGACCGCCTCGGCCGCATCTAGAATCAGATCTTCGCGGAAGCGTTGGCCGACGATCTGCACGCCGACCGGCTGGCCATCATTGTAATTGGCCGGTACGTTGGCCGCGGGCAGCCCCATGAAGTTCATGGAATAGCTGTAGAACGCACTGCCCAAGACCTCGCGCACGCCTTCGCGGCCCTGGGCATCACGGTCCCAGGCGAACGTCGGCCGCGGCAGGAAGGGCGTCAGCACCAGCGGGTAGTCTTGTAGAAAAGTGGTCCAGGCACGCACGAACCGGGCGCGATCGGCCATGGCAAGCAGCAGGTCGTTGCCTTCGAAGGGGCTGAAATAGTCGTAATAATCGTCGAAGATCTTGTTCAGGGTTTCACTGCCGAATTTTCGAATGTCGGCGTCCATCAGCGCTTTGACTTCGCCAAACAGGCAGCGCACGCCGACGGTTGCCGCTTCGCGTAACAGCGGCGGTTCGACCTCGTGGATGTCATAGCCGGCGTCGGCCAGGGCGTCGCGCGCCGTGTCGAGCGCCTGGGACACCGCCGGGTCGAGGTAGAATTCGAAGGTGTTTTTGGTGAACGCGACCTTGATTGGACCTTCCATGGCCGGGCCGTCGAACGGCATCGGTACCATCCACGGGTCACGGGCGTCATAGGTCACCAATTGCCGCATGGCCAGGCGCACGTCCTTGATTTCGCGACAGATCACGCCCTGCACCGACATGATCTGGGCGAGCGCGCCGCGCTCCACCGCGGCCGACGGGTTATAGGCCGGCACCCGGCTGAGACCCGGCTTCACCGTTGCCGCGCCGCAGGCGTATGCTGGGAACCGTAGCGACCCGCCGATATCGTTGCCATGGGCGATCGGGCCATAGCCCATCATCGTCGCCGCGGCAGCACCGCCGGAGGAACCGCCGGCCGAGGCCCAGTCGTTCCACGGGCTGTGGGTGCGGCCATGCAGTTCGTTCACCGTGGTGCCGCGGAACGAGAATTCCGGCGTGTTGGTGCGGCCAATCACAATGGCGCCGGCATTCTTCAGGTTCTGCACCACCGGCGCGTCGCCGGGCGCAATCACGTCCTTGAAGGCGGTCACGCCGTTCGGCGTCGCCCGCCCGGTTTGATCGACGTTCTCTTTAATCGTCACCGGTACCCCGTGCAGCGGCCCGATCGGGCCGCTTTCGGCCAGAATCTTGTCATGGCCAGCGGCTTGCGCCAGGGCTTGTTCGCTTAGGTCATCGACAACGGCGTTGATGCGGCCATTCGTTGCCGCCATGCGTTCGACGGCGTTGCCGACGGCGGCGGTGCTGGTCACCTGGCCGGCGGCAATGGCCTCGGCCAGGTCCGACGCGCTCCATTGCCATAGCGGGCGATCGCTGGTGCGGGCTTCGGTCATGGTTCGTCCCCTAGAAATTCGCTGACTGACCGTTAGCTTGCCGCCCGCCGTCGCGCTAGGCAACCGCCATGGCCGTCGACTTGTAGTGCCAGCGCCAGCGGAGCATGGCCAGGATGGTTAGATTGACGACACCGGCGCCGGCCGCCGTCGCGTAGGACAGATCGTAATTTCCCGTCCAGTCGAACAAGGCGCCGCCCAAATAGGCGCCCAGTCCCATGCCGGCCCAGCCGGAGAGTGAGGTGATCGACAAACCAGTGCCGGCCAGCCGCGCGGGCACCATCGATCGCGTCGTCACCAGCAGGCAGGTCATGACGCCGGCATAGCCGACACCAAACACCACGGCGACCGCGTAGATCCCTATCAACCCGTCGACGGTGACGAACCAATAGGCAAAGAAAGTCTGGATGAACGAAACCACCAGATAGGCGTTCAAAGCGCCGATACGGTCCGCCAAGCGTCCGGCCATGACCCGGCCGAAGGCGCCGGCGATCATCATCACCGCCATGACCGATGCCGCGACTTGCGGATCGAAGCCCAGATCACTGACCAGAGGCGCGATGTGCATGATCGGGATCGCCATGCAGATGCAACAGAATAGCGGCGCCGCCGCCATCCAGCTGAGCGATTCGGCCGGTCTCAGCGGGCGTTGCTTGCCGGCTTGCGCTTCCATTTGATCGATCGTTGCTGGAGAGTGCGGCGCGCGCCGCACCAACAGGGCGGCCGCCAGCCCGATGCCGAGATAGAGCAGACCGAGATAGAGATAGGCCTCGCGCCAACCGACCGCGCTGATCAGAACCTGGGCGAAGTAGGGTACTAGGCCTTGACCGAGGGCGGCGCCGGCGCCCGCCGCGCCGATCGCCAGGCCGCGGTGGTGCACGAACCATAGCGACAGGGTGGTGTTCATGACTATGGAGCAGGAGGCGACACCGGCGGCGCCGAAAATCGTTACCGTGACGTAGAGGTGGGTCAGGCTGGCGAGCCATTGCAGCGACACCAGCGACAGGCCCATGACCAGCGCGCCGAGCACCACGGCCGGGCGCGGTGGCCAGCGATCGGCGGCTTGACCGAAAGCCAGACCGCCAAAGGCCGCGGCCATGGCGCCAATGAAGTAAGCCATGGAGATTTCCGCACGCTGCCAACCGAAGGCCGCGGACAGCGGTTTCATGAAGACGGCGACGATAGACAAACCGCCGAAGCCAAAGCCCATCAAGATTGCAGCGGCCGCGACAACCACCCAGCCGTAAGCCGGATCTCGTTGTTTGCTGACGGACATGGTCATGATGACGGTTGGGACTCCGAGGACGCATTCAGTCTAGTAGGAGGCCTGATCGCCGGATTGGCAAGGGCCACGCGGCGATGGGAGCCCTGCGGATTTTGCGCTTGTCGCGGCCAATCTCTAGACCGGGTCGACCTCGTTGATCAACGGCTGGCCACGGACAAAACGTTCGAGATTGCTCAAAAACAGTTCATCGCCGCGCGGCACCGTGCCGTTTCCGGCATAGGAGGTATGGGCACTGACATGGACGTCCGGGCGGCCCCAATAGGGGCTCTCCTCGGGCAACGGTTCGGTTCTGAACACGTCGAGGATTGCCGCCCGCACGTCGCCTCGGTCCAACGCGGCCAACAACGCCGCGTCGTCGATCAGACCGCCGCGGGCGATGTTGACCAAAACGGCATCTTTTTTGAGCGCCGCGAAGAACGCCTGATCGGCGAGGTTTTCTGTTTCTTCCGTGTGCGGGCAGGCCAGCACGACGACATCCGCCTCGGGCAGATATGTCGGCAAATCCTTCATCGTGCCAACCCGGTCCGCAAGCGGCGTCGGCTGGTCGCTCCGGCGGACGCCAAGGATGCGGGCATCGAAGGCCTTGGCGCGCTTGGCCACCGCCTGGCCGATATGGCCGAAGCCGATGATCAGCCAGGTAGAGCGCGACAGTTCGTTGAACGGCGTATTGCGCCACTGTTTGTCGGCCTGTGCCAGGCGTTGCGCATCGATCGGCTGATAGAGCGACAAAACGTGAGCCAGCACGTACTCGGAAATGGCGACCGCCTGCGCCGAAGAATTGGTGACGCGAATGCCGTTTTCCAAAACCTCGCGATAACGCGGGTTGTCGAGACCGGCATTGAAGGTCTGCATCCACTTGATCGATCGGCTCTGGACGACCATGTCGAAGCACTGACCGAGAATGCCGGAATACGCCATATCCATACTGAACCACATGCCTTCCGGCGCCGCTTCGCTCACGTCGACCGCGTTCCCGTCCCGTGTAACATTGCCGTCGTCGTCGATTAGGAGAAAGCCGACCGGCAGATCCAGTTGTTCGAGCCGCTCGCGAACACGCTGATAGGCTTGGTGATGAAGTACGACGTCCATTGCTGATTCCCGTGCGCGGATGGTTCGTGAGACAGTATCAGACCATAGGTATCATCATCTAGGGCAGGGGCGGGAGAACGACATGGCTATCAATCCGGTAGGCGGCAAGACGCTAACGTCCCAGCAGGCGGTCGGCAATCCGCAGGGCCAATGCGACGATGGTCACCGTGGGGTTGGCTGACCCTGCGACGGGAAACACCGAGCTGGAGGCAATCCATAGGTTGGTGATCCCGTGTACCCGGCAATCGCGGTCCACGACCCCGTCGGTCGGATCGTCGGCCATGCGGGTCGCGCCCATCGCGTGGGCGACCATGTCCTTGTGCGTCAAGTCCTCGGGCAACAACGAACGGTCTTCGACCGGTGCGATGCTGCCGAGGCCGGCAGCCGCCAGCGCCTGCGCAAAGGTCGCTGCCGGCGCCAAGTGGTCCGCCTCTGGCCGGAACTGGATCTGTGCCAGAGGGTCACCGAATTTATTCATGCGGTTGGATAGGACAATCCTGTTCTCCGCCTGGGGGGTTGGCTCATTCGTCGCAAATAGGAGCGTGCGGGTCCCGGGAACTCGGGGCGAACACAACTTTTTGCCGGCCTTCAGCCCGTAGTACCGCAGGACCGACAGTGGATCCGCGGCCATCTCGGCCAGCCTGCGTGGCACGTCGATCGGTCGCTCCCGTGTTTTGAGCGCAGCCCACAGCCTCTTGTGTGCCGAGACGCTGGTGGCGCCCTCGCCGGGAAGGATGTCATGGGCCCGCACCCAGAAACCGCGCAGGCGCTCTTGCCGCATGATATGTGGCGAGAGCGAGGCCACGGCGTAGGCTCGTCCACCTGAAATCGGCCGCCCGTGCAGCAGCCGGTCGGCCACCGACAGCTCACCCGAGCCAATCACAAATCCAAGCGGTGTGCGGCTTCGCTCCATGAAATAGCGGCCGAGGATTCCATGACGGTCGAGACCCCTGCCGGCGCCAGTGGCGGACGCCAGCAGAATGCGCGGCGCATCGATCCCACCGGTCGCCAGCACGACCTTTCGGGCTCGGACAACGAGCGCGCGTCCGTCCGGGCCGCGGACATGCACCTGATCTACTCTGCTACCGTCCGCGGACAAGCCAAGCCCGTAGACGGTGGCGTCAAGTAAGATCCGGCTGGTCCGAGAGCCTCGCGCCGCCGCGAGATGGCTGCTGCCGGTTCGTAATTTCCGTGTAATGGCCACATTGCGGTAAACGATTGATGCGGACGGATCATCCCTGGAGCGCGTCTCCGACTCGGCGCGCAGCTCAGATGGTACAATGCCGAAGAAGGCGACAGCGCGATCGAGATGCGGCGTGAGCTCTTCGTAGGTCAGCGGCCAGCGGCTTGGACCGTCGAGATCGCGCTGCTCGAAGTCGATCCGGTCTGGATATGCGCAGACACCGGTCCAAAGGTGGGTCGTCCCACCGAAGCCGCGCACCTGAAGGCTCGTTGCGGAAAGCTCTGCCGCCCGGCCGGCAAGCTCGAAAAAGTCGGCCGGCGCATCCCTCGGTGTCAGGTTGCCGGACTCCAGGAGACAGAGATCGACGCCTGCGCCGTCTAGGGTTGAAAAGAGCGCCAGCCCCGCGGGACCGGCGCCAACGATACAGACCTCGGTCTCAAGTGCGGCATCCGAGGCGAGGTCTGTAGCGCCAAGGATCATCTGTCCAGACCTGGTCGATCCTGGCGTTTTGCGATTAAGACTGCCATCATTCGATTGTTATGAAGCCGCGATGGTAAGACACCGATATTGCCACTGTATTGCGATCCTGCGGTAAATTCGACAGCCAGATCACTGTTAGCTCAGTCCGGCGTCGATTGCCAGCCGTCTTCCCGAAAGGACGTCGATGCCACACCGTCGGGTTGACTACCCTCCCGCCGCGCGCCCGAGCGTGCCGGCCCGCGGCGTCACCGCCGCGACGATGCCGTTGTGGGTGCTCAAGACCCTGGATCACAGTTACTGGGAATATCGCAACCGTCCCGGTTGGTCACCGTTTCCACTGCCAAGGCTGCGCGGGGTGATTTCGGTTCGGATGGAGCGCCCGATCTTCATCCTAGGCGCGGCGCGGTCTGGCACGACCTTTCTCGGCGGATGTTTCGGGACATTGCCCGGGGTGTCTTATCACCACGAACCGGTGCTTACGAAAGGCGCGGCTAAGCACGTCTATCAGGGCGACTGGACCGAGGAGCAGGCCCAACGCCTTTACCGATGGACCTATCGCCTGCTGATGCGGATCCATGGCGAAGGACATCTGCGCTTCGCCGAAAAGACGCCGAGCAACTCGCATATTCTGCCGTTTCTAGCGGGTGCCTTTCCGGACGCTCAATTTCTTCATATCCATCGTGACGGGCGCGATTCTGCACTTTCTCTGTCCAAGAAGCCGTGGCTTGGCGACCGGGCCAAACGGCTGATTTATGAGCCGGGCGGCTATCCGGAAGGTCCTTATGCGCGCCATTGGGTGGAGGCCGAGCGCGCTGAGGAATTCGAGCAGACCAGCCATTTCCACCGCTGCATATGGGCCTGGCGGCGCAACGTGTTGAGCGTCAACTGCTGGCGCGCCCTTCTGCCTGATAGCCGGTTTACCGAACTCCGTTACGAAACGCTTGCACAGGATTCGGCGCAGCAGGCGCGGCGGCTGTCGGCGTTCCTTAACCTCGACGGGCGGGACGCCCGCGCACTGGAGAGTGCCCTTTCGACCTTTACGCCGGGATCGATCGGGCGATGGCGGACGGAGCTGTCGGAGGAGGAGATCGCTACCGCGCACCGAGAAGCTGGCGACATGCTGCGCCATTACGGCTATCTCGATTGAGGACTCAGAAGGTCTTGGCAGAGCGGTTCTAGAGCGGTGGCGGCGTCTTCATGCATTTCAGGGGTCGGATAGTAAAGGTTGCGTTTCCAACGCGCTTGATGAAGTCCTTTTCCGTCCACCATATCGATCGAAGTCGGCCGACCCGTTGTCTCGTCTCGCAATATCTGCGGCAGGCCGCGGCGGCTGACGCAGGAGACAAAGGCGTCTGCGACGCTCCGGATCTGATCCACCATCCCGTCGGTCACAAGCTGGGGATAGTCTCCCAAGAGGGCATGGACCCTGTAGAATCGCGCTCGGTACCGAGGCGGCCTTTTGGAAAAGTAGAGCAAAACCGTTGGCACCGTGAGACGTGCAAGCAGATCCAAGTGCGCCTGGACCATTGCTGCCCGGGCTTCCTTGACGATCGCGAGCGTCAACCGCGGACGGTGCCGGAACAGAAAGAGGCGCCTTCCGGCAATGGACATCGCGGCCAGGGCTTCGTCTGAAAGCAAACTGTCGTAGGCGTCGTCGGCGGTCATGATCTGCCCGTCCGTGCGGCGCTGATGCGTCTCGAGCCCGTTGGTCAGAAAGGCCGAGGTGTCTTCGCTTCGGGCCGACATCACCTGCAGGATTGCGAAGCTGCCGCGATTGGCAATATCGATGAGGCGCTCTTTCCGGACGAAGAAGCTCGCTCCTGCGCCGCCGACGCCACAGTTCAGACCCGGTATTCCAAGCCGCTCGGACAGCAGGGCGGGATAGGGCGCCTTGCAGAAACAGCCGAAGGTTTGGGCTGCCCCTAGACAGGTGAAATAGCCGCCGGGCTCCAGTCTATCCGGCCACGGGCCGCGGAAGGTGAAATTCGCCTCCTCACTATAGACAGCTTCATAGTCGATAATCGTTTTGTCTCGTTCGAAATACTCGCTCGTGCATGTCTCGGGTAGTGTCTGCGATTTCATTTAACATGCTCCGCCGTGGCGGTCGGGTTGGTTCCTGTAACCGCGTCGTAAATAGCACGAAGCGTATCGACCGAGGCCCGCCAGTCGTAGGGCTGTACAAAGCGCCAGCCGGATTCTGCGACACTGCGCCAGAGGTTCGCGTCCGCCGTTAAAGCCAACAAGTGGTTGGCGAATGCCGCAGCATCGTCGGCCTGCAACCAGGCGCTGCCGGCCCCGCCCTCCATGCCCAGTGCACCGGCTTCCGTCGTCACGACGGGCCGACCGCTCGCCATCGCCTCGATCAGCCGCAGGCGGGTGCCGCTGCTGACGAGAACGGGCGCGGCGATTACCGAAGCTGCGGCGAAGAGAGGCGCCATGTCCGGAGGATTGCGGACGGCACTGACGCCATCGATTCTATCGAGGCGCGCGGCCATGGCCGGTGTCATCAAGCCGGCGACCACGACCCGGAGCGAGCGACCATTGCGAGAGGCGCGAAGCAGCGGCACGACCTCGTCGCAGAACCAGTTGAGTCCGATGGCGTTGGGACGCCAGTCCCATTTGCCAGGCGCGAGGATCACGCCGGGTGTCGGCGTGGCATCACGCGGTGTGGCATAGTGATCGAGGTCGATCATGTTCGGCAACACGTGAATCGGGGGGGAGTGGGCCGCAAGTTCGCGCAACTTGTCCCGATCCGGATAGGACACGGCGAGAACCGCATCGGCGGCGGAGAGAACCCGGGCCTCGACCCGACGGAGGGCCGCGGCCTCGCGGGCAATCAAGGGCTTCAATGGGAAGTGTTCCTCGGTCGCGCGCTTGGCCAGCAGGCGCCATTCGCAATTATGCGCGTCGTAGACCAATGGCACGTGTGCCACGTCGATCAGGTCGACTGCCGAGCTGAGTTCGGAGGCGTGAATAGCGGCGTAATCGGGTAAAGCCGCCAGCCGTCGGGCCTCGCGACGCAAGTCCGGATGCGTTTTGGACGAGAGCCAAAGCGGTTGGCCAGCCAACACCGAGGCGATCCCGCCTGTAGCCCAACGGCGAACAGAGAGAGCGGCGGTTTCGTCGCCGTAGTACGGAGAGGCGCGTATCACACGTCGGCACATGGCATCTACAGTCGCTTCAGGCGGGCCGACGGTAAGGAGGTCAACATCGAAGCTGCGGCTGAGCGCCTGTAAAATATTGAAATTGTGGATCCGTGCGCCGCCGTGCAATGGCCAAGGGTTGAAGCGAGTTATAAATAGGACGCGCCGCGCCATAATTCGTGCCCCTGACGCACTTGTGCACTTTGACGCGCTACATTATCGGCTGGCGGCTTGCCTGTCGAACACCGATCACAGCAGACGATTGCGCCCCATCATAGGCTGGCCTACATTGCCCTATGCAAACCGGACCTAGGCAACAAGGGTCGGTGGAGGGCTAGCGCGGCGTATGGAGGAGTTCAAGGCATCGTACGTAAAGGGTTCATTGGCCGTGGGGGCCGGAATGACCGTCAGCGTGATGGCGGGGTTCGTCTCGCTTTATTGCCTAACGCGTATTCTCGAGAAGGAGGCCCTCGGCGGTTACGGCTTTGTGGCGACCCTCGTCGCCATGGTTTCGATCTTCGCGACCGGGGGACTTGAGCGCACGCTCCTACTCAAAGTCGGTGCGGCCGCCGGCCGCCGGAACGAAATCGCTGGTGGTGGACTTGTTCTGAGGTGCTGTATAGCCGCTGTGGTTCTGTGCGGTTTGCTGGTCGCGGCGATGGTGCTCGGGGCTGGTGCACTGGTTGACCGGGGCGTTACGGCCTCTGTTGGCTTTTGGCTGCCGGCGCTGGCGCTCTCGGTCCTTCCTATAACAATGATAGTGCTGTTGCGAACGTGGCTGCAGTCCAACCACCGGGTGCCGCTGTCTGTCATCCTGCCCGGGATGACCGATGCGCTACGTTCCATCGGGCTGGCCGTCACCCTGTTGTTCGGACTCGGAGTGACCGGCGTAGTCGGCGCGGTGTATCTATCTGTCGCATTTGCCCTCGGCATTCTGCTGATGGGTGTCCGGAGTAAAGTACGCTGGGAGCCGTCCAGGCTGACGCTGTCCGATGTAAGCAACGGGGCACTTTACACCTCGCAAAAGTTAGTGCGTCAGCGATTCCAGCAGTTCGACATCCTTATTCTCGGTCTGATCGCCAGCGGGACTGTTATTGCGGAGTACCTGGTCGCCGCACGCCTGGCGCAACTTGGCATGATTGGTACTTTTGCCCTATCGCCTAGCTTCCTGCCACGGGCGCGGCGCCTTTATGTGACCGGCAATCTGGCTGGTTTAATTGAGGAATATCACTTGGTCCGACTGGCCAGTCTGCTGGTCGCTTGTGGGGGTGCGGCGGGCTTTGCGGTCCTTGGCGGGCCCCTATTGACAATTTTTGGCTCCTACCACGTGGCCTATGGCGTCCTGCTGATCCTGTCCGCCGCGATGATGGTCAACATGACGACCGCCATCGGTGCGCAATTGCTGACGGTGACCGGAGCGGTCCGGACGCCGACAGCAGTGCAGGTGGCCGCCTTCACAGCCTTTGCCGGAGCGGCATTGGTATTGGGGCCGCGCTACGGCGGCGAAGGCGTCGCCGTTGCGGTACTGATCGGGACTGCCGTTAAGGAAGTCGGTCTGTCAGCTCTGATTTACCGACACTTCGGGAGCGCCGGCCTTGCGCCCTGGTCCCTAGGGGCTGTGGTCGTGGCGGCCGCGGCGCTGTGCGCCGGGGCAGTTGGTGTGGTGCCGCCGATTGCGACCGCTGGGGCGGTGGGCCTCGCCGTGGTCCTTGCTGTGCTGCTCGACCGCCACGCTGCAAATTTCGCTCTAGTGGTGCGCGGCATCGTCGCAGGCTTTGTGGCACATACCGGACGGGCCATGGCCAGGCGAGTACGGTGAATTCAATGGCTGCGGCGGATCTTCGCATACGCGCTATCGACCTCGCCCGCGTCCGGCTTCGGACCCTACGGCGCCCTCCGCGGATCCAGCATGTCGATCCGGCTTTCGACCTGCCCCCGTGGGACGACGGGCCACAAAAGACTTATCTTGTCGCTGCGACGCCACGAAGCGGTAGTGGGCTGCTGTGCAGCGCGCTGGCTGTCACCGGCGCTCTCGGCATGCCCGACGAGTATCTTCATCCTACCGCGCTGTGGCTCTGGAGCCGGCGACTGGGGACGCGGAACCTCGCCCAACTTCTGGCCGGGATGCGGCACCTACGGACCACGCCCGGCGGCTGGTTCGGAATGAAGGTTCATTGGGAACATATTCGGCCGTATGTCGACCGGTCCGGCACGTTTCCGCCGCTGAGAATCGACCGGGCGATCTGGCTCTATCGCCGCGATCTGTCCGCCCAAGCAATTTCGCTCGTCATCGCACGACAGACGCGGCAATGGAACAGCAGTTACAAGCCGGTAGGTGTCGCCCGGTACGGATATCGGCGAATTATCCGCGCCGCGTACGAAATCCAGGTTCAGAACATTGCGTGGCAACGGTATTTTGATGTGCAGCCCGCGCGTGCTGCGATGCGGATTGCCTATGAGGACCTCGCCGGAGCACCCGACGAGGTCTTTGAGCGAATCATAAGCTTCCTTGATCCAGCCATTAGGGACGTGGGATTCCGGCCCCGGATAGAAAGGCAGAGAGACGACCTCAACCGGCAATGGCGCGCCCGAATGGAGTCCGACCTGAGGGAGGCGGACAGATGGATCACGGCGCCGCAGTCGTTCGGATGAGCGATGCGCCGCCCACCATCGCCGTGATCGTGCCCGCCTTCAAGGCGGTCTGGATTGTCGGTGACTGCATTGCGCATTTGCTGGCGGCCGGGTTCCGCGCCGACGAGATCATCGTTGTCGACGATGCCTCGCCTGACGGGACGGCCGCAGCCTGTCGCAACGCAGGTGTTGTACCCCATACAGCGCCGCGGCGGTTGGGCGCCGCTGGCGCGCGCAATCTCGGCGCGGAGAAGGTAGGTAGGGTCGATATCCTGTTCTTTGTGGATGCGGACGTGCTGGTCCATAGCGACGTGCGGCGCCGTGTGCTCGACCGGTTCGTGGCGGAGCCGGATCTCGCTGCCGTCATCGGCGCCTATGACGATGCGCCGATCCATCCCGGTCGGGTGAGCCGGTTTCGGAACCTGCTGCACCACCATGTCCATCAGGAAAGCGCCGGCGAGGCCGTCACCTTCTGGACAGGCTGCGGTGCAGTGCGGCGGCTGGATTTCGAGAGCGTGGGAGGCTTCGACCCCGAGCAGCGGATGATGGAGGACGTCGCGTTTGGGCTCAAGCTGGCCCGCAGGGGCCGACGGCTGCTCCTGGACCCACTCCTGCGCGGAGCGCACGCCAAGGGTTGGACCCTATGGACAATGATCCGGTCGGACATACTGGACCGGGCCATCCCCTGGACCCGGCTGCAGGTCTCGGGCGCCGCGGCGGGTCTGCCGCAAACCCTGAATCTTGAGCCGCGCGGCAAAGCCTCGGTTGTGATGGCAGGGCTGGGGTTGGCCGCGCTCGCAACGATGGTGGTCAACCCGATCGTAGGGATCCTGGGCTTTGTCACCGCGCTCGCCGGAATCGCCGTCGTCAACCGGAAGTTTCTGGCGCTCGCCGCGGCACAGGGCGGGACGATCGACGCGGTGACCACGGTCCCGCTGCTTTGGATCCACTTCACCGCGGCGGGGCTGGGCTACGCCTGGGTCCGAGTCATGGGATAATGCACAGCCAAGGCTGTGATCGGCGTGAATTTGCGCCGGCCTCCGCTTCACCCGGAGATCCTCCCGTGACGGGTGAAAACGTAGGATCTCCTGACATGCCCAACCGCTATCGACCTTAACCGATAGTCATTCCCCTTTGTCGATGCTTCGTGAGACACTACAAGCCCAATGGCCTTATCAATCGGCGAAAGGGCAGTCAAATGGTTGACAAGCCCCTGAGCGGCAAAGTGGCGATTGTCACCGGTGCCGGCAAGAACATTGGCCGTGCCATTGCGCTTGGTTTGAGCGAAGACGGTGCGGCTGTGGTCGTCAACGGCCGGAGTGACAAGGCCGCCATTGATCGTGTGGCCGGAGAAATTCGGTCCGCTGGCGGAACGGCGTTGCCGTTGCTGGCGGATGTGTCCGACGAGCAGGCTGTGGCCGGCATGGTCGAGCAGGCCGTCGCCGAATTCGGTGGCGTCGATATCGTCGTCAGCAATGCCGGTCTGCGCCGTCAGACACCGTTCCAGGACATGGCCTACACGGAATGGCGGGAGATTTTGTCCGTTGCCTTGGATGGCGCCTTTTTGCTGGCCAACGCGGCGGTGCCGCATATGGTGGCGCGTGGCGGCGGCGCGTTCGTCGGCATGAGTGGGCTTTCCCATCATGTCGGCACTCCCAACCGGGCCCATGTGAGTGCGTCTAAGGCCGGCTTGGAGGGTTTCATTCGCGGGCTCGCTATGGAACTGGCGCCCGACAACATCACTGTCAACGCGGTGGCGCCGGGTGCCATCGATACGGTGCGCGGCGCCTCGGCCGGTGCTTCGCCGTCTGGCGCTTTGGTGGCGGGCATTCCCCTCGGCCGCAAGGGCCGGACCGAGGAGATTGCCGCCGCGGTGCGGTTTCTGGTTGGGCCTTCGGCCGCGTATATTACCGGCCAGACCATGCATGTGAACGGCGGCCTGTTCCTCGCCAAATGACCGGGCGCGCCGGGCCAACCAACAAGAGATCCTTAGATGACGCCAAGACCAATCAAAATCATCCTATCTTCCGCGTTCCCGACGCCGTCGCTGGCACGAAGTCGTGGCCGCTGTAGCGCTTAGACGGCGCATGACCAAGCGCAATGTGATCATTGGCGCCGGCATCGGCGTCACCGGTGCGGCGGCGTTTGGCTTGTCGAGGCTCCGCAATGTGGCTTGCTTCATGCTGCCGCCGACCGCGTCAGGCTACGCCGGCGCTACGACTGCGATCGATCGGCAAACGATCTTCAAGGATGCGCCGTTCGCTTCTTGCCATGCCTCGAGCCTGGCGGTCACCGATGTCGGCGTCGGCGCGTGTTGGTTCGCTGGCCCTTGGGAGGGCCACGCCGACGTCGGCGTCTGGTTCGCCCGCCGCAGCGCGGCCGGCTGGTCGAAACCAGTTTTGATCGCCGAGGGCACGGACCATGCGGGGCGGCGTCAACCGTGTTGGAACCCGGTGCTTTGGCGCCAGCCGGGCGGTCCGTTGCTGCTGTTCTACAAAGTCGGGCCGAGCCCGCGCGAATGGTGGGGCATGATGATGGTGTCCGATGATGACGGCCGACAGTGGACACAACCGCGCCGGTTGCCGGACGGCATGCTCGGGCCGATCAAGAACAAGCCGGTGTTGCTCGGCGACGGCCGCTTGTTGTGCCCGTCGAGCACCGAGCATGACGGCTGGCGCGTGCATTTCGAATGGACCGCCGACGGCGGCGTCACGTGGGAGAAGAGCGCCGCCGTCGGCGACGGCCGGACCCTTTCGATCATCCAACCGACGGTTCTTGTGCATACCGATGGTCGCTTGCAGGCGCTCTGCCGCAGTCGCCAGGGTGTCATCGTAGAAACCTGGTCCGGTGACGACGGACGCCATTGGTCGGCGCCGAAACGCACAGGCTTGCCCAACCCCAATAGTGGCTTCGACGGCGCCACCTTGGCCGACGGCCGCCATCTCCTGGTCTATAACCCGGTGCGGCGCTGTCGCAGCCCGTTATGCGTCGCGGTCTCCGATGACGGCGTAGACTGGCGCGGCGTAGCGATCTTGGAAGACAGCCGGGGCGAGTTCAGTTACCCGGCAATCATCCAAGCGCCGGACGGCCGCATTCACATCAGCTACACCAGCCACCGCGAAACCATCAGCCATGTCGTGCTGGCGCCGGAACAGGTGTAAGCTACCCAGGACAACAGAGGAGAGCGGAGCCATGGAACTCAAAGAATTCTCGCCAGGCGGATATGCCTACTTGACCGGCATCCCGGCATTTTCATCCGGTGTCGTTGCGCTTTCGGGGTATGAAGTCGTGCACGCGGTGCTGCTCCAGCGGATGCCTTGGCGCGAAGGCTTCGACCTTGTTGAAAGCCATCTGAAGTCGGTCGGGCGGCCTCGCCAGGCGCTTTGCGCCATGGAGCTGCGCTCGCCGGAACCATTCACCGCCGAAGGTTTTGCCGCCTTCAACAAGCTCTACACGGCCATCCTGGTCGATTGGGGCATCATGAGCGGCGACGACAATCCGGTGGCCCGGACCAATGTCGCGCCGGTGGTGGCACCGCCCGAAGACGAATGCTTGCATGCGTTTTCCTACACGGTGGAAAGCGATACCGATGCGCCGACGTTCATTGTCGCCGGCGCCGGTGACGTCATTCGCCAACAACTTGGCGCGCCGAAAATCGTGCGTGAGGGCGAAACCTCCGCCGATGCCATGCGCGAAAAGGCGGCGTTGGTCATGTCCGTCATGCAGGCACGGCTGGAGGGTTTGGGCATGGCGTGGCGCGATGTCACAGCGATCGACGCCTACACCGCCCACGATCTGCATGGCCATCTGGCATCAACCATCCTCGAGCCGGCCGGTCCTGCCGCCGGCAAGGGCGTTTGCTGGCATCTCAGCCATCCGCCGATCCACGGCTTGGCGTATGAACTTGACATGCGCGGCGTGCGTCGAGAACTAGTTCTTTAAGGGGTCAGAGCCGCGCGCAGTTCCGCGTCCGTCGGCATGGTCGGCAAGCCGATGAACACTAGGGCCGGCTCGGGCGGTGTTGTGTCCGGCGGGGTTAGCCAATCGCTGATGATGACCCGTCGGCCGGTGACCTGCACCTCTGCCCGCTGATCGCCGCCGGGTGTCGATGCGACGAATCCCTTGACGCGGAGAATATCCGGCGAAAGCAGGCCGAGGACTTGGCGCAGACGATCGAGGTCGACAGGATCGGGCAGCGAGATGGTAGCCGCGCGGAAAGTAGCACCATGGTCGTGGTGGTGCAGCGCGCCCCGCCGGCGCTCACCGACACCGCCGGCGAACAGCAGTGACAGCGGCATGTCGCCGTACTCGGTCTCCAGGATCGCCGCCGGCGCCTTGGACTTGAGCCAGTCGCGTGATGCCGCCTTCGTCGCGTCGTCGACGAGATCGCATTTGTTCAGCAACAACAAATCGGCCGCCGCGATTTGCCGGTCCACGGTATCGGCTAAGCGCGAATCAGCGGCGCGTTCGGCGACAGTATCCACGTCGACCACGACAATAACCATGTCGCGGATGAGGCGTGGATGCAGCTCGCCGATATCGGCGATGGCGATCGGATCGGCGACGCCGCTCGCCTCGATTAGGATTTGTTCCGGCGGATCGGCACGGGCCAGCAATTGGTCGAGCGTGATCAACAGATTGTCGCCCAAAGTGCAACAAACACAGCCGTTAGCGAAGGTGATGGTGTCGCCGCCATGCTCGGTAACCAGATCGCCGTCGATCGCCAGGTCGCCGAAATCGTTGACCAGCACGGCAAAGCGAATGCCGCTGTCGCCCGACAATACGTGATTGAGCAGGGTCGTCTTACCGGACCCCAGGAAGCCGCCGATAACGGTGAGCGGTACGGGTGCGGCGGCGGTCATGATTGGCGAAACCGCCTTAGCTCGTCGATGACGTCGGCCGGGTCGGGCGATCCTTCCGCGTCCTTGAATGACGCGACGGCGGTGAAGATCTCTTCCGCGGCGTGATGAAAGCCACCGGGCAGATCTTGTTCCTCGAAGGTGCGGGCGATTTCGGCCATTTCGCCGATCCAGCGCCAGGCCTTCGGCGCCGCCGCCGAAATGCTACGGTCCGAGCGCGTGTCCAGGCCGGGGATCGATCGCCGCCATTCGGCGAGCAGCGCTTCTTCGACCGAGGAGGCCTTGGCGAGCGTGCGAATAGCGAGCAACAAGGCCGTGCTGCCTTTAGTGTATGCAGCGTAACACATCTTCATCGCCGAGGCATCGCCGGGCCGGGCGCCGACCACGATCGCTTCCAACAGCGAGCCGGCGAACAGCGGCAGAATTTCCTCGGCGTCGGCGCCGGAGAGATAAAGCCGGGTCGTGCCGGGCTGGTGGGCGGGCAGGCCAATGATGCCGCCGTCGACGAACCGCGCGCCGCCGCCTTCGATGATGCCGGCAATGGCCTTGGCCGTGTTCGGCGAGACCGCGTTGGCGTCAACGTACAAATTGGTAAAGCCATGGGCCGCCACATCCTCGGCGAGGCCTAGGGCGGCGTCGGGCGGACAAACGGAAATGACCAAATCCGCTTGGCCGAGCAAGCTTTCCAAACTGCCGCAATCGGTGAAGCCGGCCGCTGTCGCCCGCTCCAGGGTCGGACCGCGCCGCCCGGCCGATACCCAGAGAACCTCGGCGTTGTTCTTCGCCGCCAATCCGACGGAAACACCCATGGCACCCGGATGCAGGATACCTACCTTCATACGATACTCCTTTGTCGTTCGGTAAAAAGTCCTTCGGCTTTGCCTCAGTGTACTTTTTACCGTCGAAATAATGCCAAATCAGGCCTTGGGGCGGCCCGGCGGCCTGATTTGATCATTTCTCTAACTGGTCATGACCGAAGGTCAGGACCAGAGCCCTCAAAGAATAGCGCCTGAAAGGCGCTAATCTTTGCAATCAAAAACATTGTTAGCGCATCGCCGAGCCGCCTCAAGATGCGCTAACGCAATATTACAACTGAAGAAAAGTACACTGAGCGTAGCGAAGGACTTTTCTTCACGGTGAACTCCATTGCCCCTTCACGGGACTTTCCAACTGCCGGTGTTTGGCCCAGTTTAGGGCGCTTTGAACGGAACGAGGATGGTAGCCCAGGCCATGGCCGCATCACAATCGGCGAACGACGATATCGCTGCGAGCCATCGCTGGTTTATGACCGGGCAGGCCTGTTGGTTTCTCGGCTCGGGCATCAACATGGTGCTCTATCCGTGGCTGGTCGCGGTGGTGCTGCGCGAAAGCCCGGAGTGGGTCGGCATTGCCCAGATGGCGGCAATGGCGCCCTCGCTTGTGCTGATGATTCCGGGTGGCATGCTGGCGGACCGTTTTGATCAAAAACGGCTGCTGATCGTTTTTCAGATCTTGGCGACCTTGCCGGGACTGGGCTTGATCGTGGTCTTGCAAAGCGGCGGCCTGAGCACCGGCATGATCATCCTGTTTGCGGCGTTGAGTGGCTCGGCGCTGGCATTCGTCGTGCCGACCCGCGACGCGCTTCTGACCCGGACAACGAAGCCGCCGCTGCAAACCGCCGTCATTCAGGCAATGCTGACCCAGTTCGCCGCCATGTTGGCCGGCATCATGGTGGCTGGGTTGGCGACCTTCGTTGGCGCCGTGCCGATTGTCGCCGTTTATGTCATGGGCAACTTGGCGGCGGTCTTGTCAGCGGCACGGCTGCGGCCGCTCGCCGCCGAACCACACGATGACGAAATGGGCAATTCCCTGGCTGCAGCGATGCGTGTGGCATTCGCCTCACCGGTCATCCGGCCCGTCTTGATCGCGATCTTTGCGGTCGGCGTTTGTTACGTCGGCAGTTTCCTGGTCGTGCTGCCGCTGCAGGTGCGCGATGTCTATGGCGGCGGCGCCGGCCGCATCGCCTTGGTCAATGTGTTCTTCTGGCTCGGCACCATCGTCGCGACGGCGGCTTTGCTACGGCTTGGGCCGCGGCGCAAGCCCGGCCGGGTCTATGTCGGTTTCGTGGCGGGTGGCGTGATCGTCCTCGGGTTGCTCGGCACCGACGGGCCGTTTTGGTGGCTTTGTCTCCTCTGTTTCATTTGGGGCATCGGCGCCGGCGCGTCCATGAGCATGGCGCGCGGCATGGTGCAGGAAGCGGCGCCGCCGGCCATGCGCGCCCGGATCATGGCGCTCTATAATCTCGGCTTCATGGGCGGCGCGCCACTCGGTGCTTTCATCGTCGGTTACCTGATCAAGTTCCAGGGCCCGAAGGACGCGGTCTATCTGCCGGCGGCGGCGATGGTTGTCGTGGTCCTGTATCTCGTGTTCGGGACCCGGTTGCTGCGTTTGACTTTGCACGATGAAGCGTCACCATGACCAAAGCGAAATCGCGGCGCACGAGGACGATATGACAGGCGCGGACATAACGGTTTGGGGCGTTGGCACAATGCGGACCATGCGTGTCCATTGGCTGCTGCACGAACTCGGGGTCACCGAATACCGGACCCGGCCGATCGGCTCGCGAACCGGCGAAACCCAGACCGAGGATTACGGCCGATTGAGTCCGAAGCGAAAAATTCCGGTGCTGGAGCACGGATTGTTCGTGCTGACCGAAAGCGCCGCCATCCTCAATTACCTAACCGAAATCTTCGAGGCGCCAGCCGGGTTCTACCGGCCGGCGGATGCGGCCGACCGCGCCCGGCTGAACGAGTGGTGTTTCTTCGTCATGACCGAACTGGATGCCCATTCGCTCTACGTGGTCCGCCGCCACGGCGACCTGGCGGATATCTACGGCGCCGCGCCGGTCGCCGTGGACTCCGCAAAAGAATATTTCTCGCTGTTGCTGAACGCGGGGACCAGCCGGATGGACGATGACGACGATTATGTGATGGGCAAGGATCTGAGCGTCGCCGACATCCTGTTGGCGACTTGTCTGGAATGGGCGCATGCCATCAAGGTGCCGCTGTCGGCGCGCATGCAGCGTTATCGGGCGACCGTGCGCCAGCGCCCGGCTTACCGACACGTTTACGCCCTCAATTACCCGGACCGGCCGCCGATCGCGCCGGCGGGTTGAGATCGGATCAGGGAGGCGACGATCATGGCGGGACCGCTCGACGGGGTGCGCGTGTTGGATCTGACGACAATGGTGTCCGGTCCGCTGGCCACCATGATGCTGGCCGACCAGGGCGCCGACGTCATCAAGATCGAACCGCCGCAAGGCGAGCTGATGCGCAAAGTCGGCGTTGACAACCGTGGCATGACCTCGGCGTTTCTCTGCAACAACCGTGGCAAACGGTCGTTGGCGGTCGATATCAAGTCGGCGGATGGCTTGGAGATCGTGAAGAAATTGGCGGCGACAGCAGACGTTTTGGTGCAGAATTTCCGGCCCGGCGCGATCGAGCGCATGGGGCTCGGCGAAGACGTCGTCCGCGCGCTCAGACCCGACATTATTTATGTGTCGATCAGCGGATTCGGGGACACCGGTCCCTATGCTCAACAGCGGGTTTATGATCCGGTCATCCAGGCGCTGTCGGGCCTCGCCGATATTCAGACCGACCGCAAGACCGGTGAGCCACGCATGGTACGCACGGTCATCTCCGACAAGACCACGTCGGTGACCGCGGCCCAGGCTATTACCGCGGCGCTGTTTGCCCGCGAACGCAGCGGCGGCGGCCAGCATGTGCGCCTCGCCATGCTCGACGCCATGGTCGCTTACTTGTGGCCGGAGGGCAGCGCCGGCCTGAGTTTCGTCGGCCAGGAAATCGATCCCGCCCACGGCCAATCGGGACTCGACTTGGTCTTCCCAACCAAGGACCGGCACATAACGGCCGGTGCCGTGACCGACGCGGAATGGGCCGGCCTATGCCAGGCGATCAAACGGCCGGACTTGCTCGACGATCCGCGCTTCAAGACCGCCGGTGATCGTGCCCGCAACGTCGCCGTCCGGCGTGAGATCACCAGTGCCGAGATTGCCAAATGGCCGTCTGCCGACATTCTCGCGCGGCTTCGCGCCCATGACGTGCCGGCGGCGCCGATCCTGACCCGGGTCGAATTGCTCGACGATGCCCAAGTGATCGAAAACGGCATCATCACCCTGCATGACGATCCGGATTTGGGGACCCTGCGCCAACCGCGGCCGGCCGCGCGGTTCGATCAGACACCTGTCGATTTTCGCGTGACGGCACCCTTCCTCGGCGCCGATAATCTTAATCTGTTGACGGAAATCGGCTTTTCGGCCGACGACGTCGAACGCTTGACCGATGCTGGTGTTTTGCGCGAACGGCACCCGGAATAGGGCGAAATTCGCGCTGGATCGCTAGCACCTGTCGGATTTTCGCTAAGGCCGGCGACTGTCAGTGACTACCCTCTGTTGATGGAGCCCGTGGGCGGGCGGCAAACCGAGGGTTGAGCAGATGGCCGGCAAGGCGATGGCGAGCGGACGCGAAGGGGGCCGGGCGGCACGCCGTGCACGGCGCCGTTCGCAGGCCGAACAGCCGGCGGCACCGGCCACAATCAAACGGCAGATTCCCTATTACGATTTGCTCCGTCCGGAAGGCATCCAGCAAATCGACGATCATGCCGAAACCATCTTGGCCGAGATCGGCATCGAATTTCGCGGCGACCCGGAGGCCTTGGCCTTGTTCGCCCAAGCCGGCGCCAGCGTCGACGGCGAGCGCGTGCGCTTCGACCGCGGCCACGTCCGCGCGCTTTGCGAAACGGCGCCCAAGGTTTTTACCCATGTTGCGCGTAACCCGGCCCGCTCCAACCGAATCGGCGGCGACAATACGGTATTCGTGCCGGCGTACGGCGCGCCATTCGTGCGCGACCTCGAGGGCGGCCGGCGTTACGGCACGCTCGGCGATTTTGAGAATTTCGTGAAGTTGGCCTACCTCTCGCCATGGCTGCATGCCTCGGGCGGGGTGATCTGCGAGCCGGTCGACATACCGGTCAACAAGCGCCACCTCGACATGGTCTACGGGCATATGCGCTGGTCGGACAAACCGTTCCTTGGTGCCGTCACAGCGCCGGAGCGTGCCGCCGATTCCATCGCTTTGGCCAGGATCCTGTTCGGCGCCGAGTTCGTCGAGCACAACTGCGTCATCATGGGCAACATCAATGCCAATTCGCCGCTGGTGTTCGACGGCGTGATGAGCGGCGCGTTGCGGACCTACGCGGCCGCCAACCAGGGTATGGTGATCGTGCCCTTTATCTTGGGCGGTGCCATGGGACCGGTGACGCCGGCCGGCGCCATCGCCCAGGCTCACGCGGAGGCTATGGTCGGAATCGCGCTGACCCAGCTGGTGCGGCCTGGCGCGCCGGCGATCTACGGCAATTTTTACACCACCATGAGCTTAAAGTCCGGCGCGCCGACCTTCGGCATGCCCGAGGGCGGCCTGGCCTACATGGCGATCGGCCAGTTGGCCCGCGCGCTTGGCGTGCCGCTTCGTTGCGGCGGCCATTTCACGTCGTCGAAAATCGCCGACGGCCAGGCCATGCAGGAATCCGCCGACAGTATGATGGCCTCGCTAATGGCCGGGTCGAATTGGATCCTGCATGCCGCCGGCTGGCTAGAAGGCGGGCTGACCATGGGCTACGAGAAATTCGTGCTCGACGCGGAACGCTGCGGCATGATGCATCGATTGTTGCAGGGCCTTGATTTGGACGACAACGGCTTCGCCATGGATGCCATCCGCGAGGCCGGTCCAGGCCAGCATTTTCTCGGCACGGCGCATACCATGGCGAATTACGAGACCGCGTATTACGACGCCGCCCTCGCCGACGCCAAACCGTTCGAGCAATGGCTGGACGAAGGCGCCGAGGATGCCGAGCACCGCGCCCATCGGCAGTGGCGAGCGATGCTCGAAGCGTATGAGCCGCCGCCGTTGGACGCGGCGGTGGATGAGGAATTACGGGCGTTTGTCGCCGCCAAGAAAGCGGCAATGCCCGATAGTTGGCACTAGGAAGTATCATGGAAACGCATGCCAAGGTCGTGATCATCGGTGGCGGGGTCGTCGGCTGTTCGATCCTGTTTCATCTGGCCAAACATGGCTGGCCGGACGTGGTGTTGCTGGAGCGGGCGGAACTGACCTCCGGATCGTCCTGGCATGCGGCGGGTCAAATTCACACCATCAGCTCCGATCCCAACATCTCTCGCCTGCAGGGCTACACCATCAATTTGTACAAGGAACTGGAGGAGCTGTCGGGCCAATCGGTCGGCCACCATGCGACCGGTGGGTTCTATTTGGCCTCGACACCGGAGCGGCTTGATTACTTGAAGCAGGAACGCTCCAAGGCACGCTATATGGGCCTCGATCAAGAATTCATATCGCTCAAGGAATTGGCCGACATGCATCCCTTGATCGACACCTCGAAATATCTGGGCGCGCTGTACGATCCGATCGACGGTCATATCGACCCTTCCGGCGTGACCCATGCCTATGCCAAGGCGGCGCGCCATTATGGCGCCAAGGTCTATCGCGATACACCGGTCTTGGAGACCAATCAACGGCCGGACGGATCTTGGGACGTGGTGACACCCAACGGCACCATCAACGCCGAAAGGGTGGTCAACGCCGCCGGTCTCTGGGCGCGGGAGGTCGGCCACTTGGCTGGCATCGACCTGCCGGTGCAGCCGATGGAGCATCATTATCTGATCACCGAAACGATTCCGGAGATTGCCGCCCATGGCAGAGAGCTGCCCTGCGGTGTCGACTACGAAGGCAACCTCTACTTTCGCCAAGAGATGCAGGGCCTGTTGCTCGGCACCTACGAGCCGAGCTCGACGCCATGGAAAGTCGAGGGCACGCCGAACGACTTCGGTCATGAATTGCTGCCGCCGGACCTGGACCGCATTGCCGAACGCCTGGACCTTGCCTTCGATCGCATCCCGGCGCTGGCCAATGCCGGCATCAAGAACGTGGTCAACGGGCCGTTCACTTTCGGCCCGGATGGCAACCCGATGATCGGCCCGGTGCCTGGCATGCAGAATTACTGGGCTGCAGTCGGCGTCATGGCCGGGTTCTGCCAGGCCGGGGGCGTCGGGCTCTGCATGGCGGAATGGATGATCGATGGCGAGCCGTCAATCGACGTCTGGGCTATGGACATCGCCCGGTTCGGCGACTTCGCGACGCCGGATTACGGCACGGTCAAGTCGGCGGAAAACTATGCCAGGCGTTTCATTCTGACCTATCCCAACGAAGAGCTGCCGGCAATGCGCCGGCAAAAGACCACGTCGCTGCACGACCGCTTTGTCGACCGCGGCGCTGTCATGGGGGTGAGCTTCGGCCTGGAACACGCGCTGTGGTTCGCGCCGGATCCGGAACAGGCCCACGAGACACCGAGCTTCAGGCGGTCCAACGCGTTTTCCTTCGTCGCCGAGGAAGTGGCGGCGGTGCGCCAAGCGGTCGGTGTCATCGAGATCGCCAATTATGCCAAGCACGAATTCAGTGGCCCTGGCGCCGCTGCGTATCTCGACCGGTTGCTCGCCAACCGGTTGCCGGCTGTCGGCCGTCTCACCTTGACGCCGATGCTGACACCGAAAGGCAAGCTCTATGGCGACTTGACTGTGGCCCGCCTCGGTCCCGAGCAGTTTCTGGTAATCGGTTCCGGCGCTGCCCAGGAGATGCATCGCCGCTGGTTCGAGCATCATTTGCCGGACACGGGCGTCGCCTACCGCAATCTCTCCGATGTCCTGCACGGTTTTGCTATCGCCGGGCCGAACGCCAGGGAGCTGTTGGGCCGGATCACCCGGGACGACGTATCGTCGGGCGCTTTACGCTTTCGCGACGTCCGCCGGACGACGGTTGGCGGCGTGCCGGTGGTGCTGGCGCGGCTGTCGTTCTCCGGCGAGCTCGGCTACGAAATTTATTGCGCACCGCAGTTCCATCTCAAGCTGTTCGAGAAGATCGAGGATGCCGGCGCCGACCTCGGCCTCCGGCCCTACGGCGCCCGGACCTTGATGTCGCTGCGCCTGGAGAAGAGCTGGGGTGTTTGGACGCTCGATTATCGGCCGGACTTCACCCCGGCCGAGGCCGGCCTTGAAGGGTTTATCGACTTCGGCAAAGGCGTCGATTTCATTGGCCGCGACGCCGCCATGGCCGCCCACGATAGCGGTCCGGAAAAGCAACTGATCGTGCTGGCCGTCGATGCCGACCAGGCCGATTGTCATGCCGACGAAGCGATCTTTCATGACGGTGCTTGCGTCGGCTATGTTACGTCGGGCGGTTATGCCCATCACACGGGCCACAGCGTGGCAATGGGCTATGTGCCGACGGCGTTGGCGGCAGAACGTGATGGCTTCGAAGTGGAAATACTCGGGAGCCGCCGTGAAGCGCGGCTGGTACCGGAGCCGCTCTACGATGCCAATGGCGGCCGTATGCGTTCTTGAAAGGGCGAGTGAAATATGGATCCTTCCGCACAGCATTCCATAACCAACCCGAAGATCAATCCGTCCCAGGGCCGATCGCCGGCACTGAAAGCCGACGGCACGCCCGACGACAATGATCGGGTGGAGATCGGGCCGACGGCGTTGGCGTTCGAAGAGTGGAAAACGCTCGGTTTGGAACTGCCGAACATGCCGCGACTTCGAGAATTTCGGCTCAGTAGATTGGCAGCGGAATTGCAGCGTCGTGATCTTGGCGGCATCTTGCTGTTCGATCCGCTCAACATCCGATATGCGACGGATACCTCGAACATGCAGGTATGGGTTTCCCATAATCCAGCCCGTGCCTGTTTTGTGTCGGCCGACGGCTATGTCGTTCTCTGGGACTTCCACAAATGCAGCCACCTGTCCGCGCATCTGCCCTTGGTGCGCGAAGTCCGCCACGGCGCCGGATTTTACTATTTCGAAGCCGGTGACCATTCCGAGCGAATTGCTGCGCGCTTCGCCGGCGAGGTCGAATCCGTGTTGCGGGAACATGCCGGCGGCAATCGGCGGTTGGCGGTTGATAAGATCGAGATTAGCGGGCTACGGGCGCTGGAAGCGCTTGGCGTCGACGTAGTGAGTGGTCAATCCGTCACCGAACATGTTCGACTAGTCAAGGGGCCGGACGAAATCAAGGCAATGCGCTGCGCTGTCGCCAGCTGCGAAATTGCCGTCACGGAAATGCGGCGGGCCGCCGTGCCGGGCGCCTCGGAGGCCGAAGTCTGGTCCGTTCTGCATCGCGAGAACATACGCCGCGGCGGCGAATGGATCGAAACCAGAATATTTGCCTCCGGTCAGCGGACCAACCCTTGGTTCCAAGAATGTGGACCGCGCATCATCCAGGACGGCGATCTGATCGGCTTCGATACCGATCTGGTCGGCCCCTACGGCATGTGCGCCGACATCTCCCGTACTTGGGTTTGCGGCGACCGCCCGGCGACGGAAGAACAGCGCCGGCTTTATCGGGCCGCCCATGATCACGTCGCGGCCAACATGGCGATGCTTGGGCCCGGTGTCGGTTTCCGCGAGATCACCGAAAGTGGCCACCGCTTGCCGGAAGAGTTTCGGCCGCAGCGTTATGGCGTGATGATGCATGGCGCCGGGCTCTGCGACGAGTATCCGGCGATCTATTATCCGGAGGATTTCATGGACGGGGCGTTCGATTATACCTTCGAACCGGGCATGGTGATCTGCGTCGAAGCCTATATCGGCGCGGTCGGCGGTCGCGAAGGCGTTAAGCTGGAGGATCAGGTGCTGATCTCCGAAGACGGCGTTGAGAACCTGACCCGCTGTCCCCATGACGAGCGGCTGCTATAGGTGTAAGGCCACTTTGGGAACGGTATAGACTATGACGTATCTGTTCCTCCCGCGTACCCGGCCGAAAATTAGAAGTCTTGCAACGCATCCGATTGACCGACCTTGCACTGGTGATCATGATCGGCGTTATTTGGGGAATGAACCGGCCGGCGGCGAAATTCAACCTCGGGAATCCTGAAGCCATGCAATGGCAAGATCGGACCGTGCCAGATCCTCAACCAGGTGAAGTCTGCCGAAGGACACGGCCATAGGCGTGACCTTTGCCGGTGCCGATTCACCGCGTCGGCATTGTCGAAAGCATGGGAGACGGTGTCCCAGCCTTCAACATTCGCAAATGCGACAGGCTCTTGCGCGCGTTGGTGTACAGTGTCGGACGGAATTCGGATAAAAAATGACTGGCGTAAAACCTTGCGTGGCCAGGGCCATACTCACAATCGTCGGTACGGTTTTGATGATGGTGACCTTACGCTTGCGAACCGCGACAGAATCAGTTGCGCCGCGCAGGCCGGGTATCATATTCCCCACATATCGACACACACACACACACTCTCTCTCTCTCTCTCTTTAGCGCGGCGTCAGCTATCCGCAATGCTGCCCCTCATTCGCGGGCAATCATTGTAATCTCCGAAAACATCTCGGGCCATGCCGTCGCCAGCGCGTTTTCCACAGGCCTCGATAAGACATGCATCCCATCCCAATATGGCAAATTCTCGCACTGAGTGTAGCCACAATACTCCCTTAGCATTCTTGAAAGTGCCCTAAATGTAAAATAGTGGAGATGGCCGCCATCAAGTATGTTTACAACATCGCCACTAGTTTTTCGTAGTCCCTCCTGGCTACCACCTGTCGAAGGAAATTGTCCCAGCATCAGCCGAGCTCGTCTTGTAAATTTCGCTACATTTGGCGTCCCGATGTAAACAAAACCACCGGGTTTCAATCTCGCCCGTATATTAATCATAGCCTGAATGGGATCTATCAAATGCTCTATAAGAGCGACCATAATGATGCAATCAAACTGTTCATCCTCGGTTACCGCGAAAACATCCGATTCGACATCAAGCGCTCTCGTATCAATGCGCGGGTCATTGATCGATTCCGCCGCTCTTTGAACTCGGACATCGCTTAAATCCGTCAACACATAACGTCTACAATCAAGCCCGGCGTTAAGTAAGCCTCTGGCGATCGTTCCATCGCCACCGCCGATTTCCATAACAGCGCCACCGCTAAATCTATCCATTATATGCTTAACGCACGCCTCGAATCGGTCTCCCGGGAATCTCACGTACGGTACAATGCGTTTCAAACTAGTGCCCGTAGAGGACTCATACATTTTGTCGTACTGCTCAACTAGATGCTTATTTGCCATACCACTCGTTACTCGCAATAGCTCTGATACTAAGAAATCAGCAAAGTAGCTTAGAATTAAACTTAGAACTATGCAATCGACACCGGTGATGACATCGGCTATGGTTCCGCCTGAATGGACTGGTCAAGATTGGCAGCGTATCTGACAACAGGAATTCAGGCTCGTACAGCTGTGAGGCGATATCGGCTTAGGCAAAACCACACGCCATGGCCAACTCGAAGGCGCCGTCCAGGCAATAACGTCGGATCGTTGCAATGACAGGTTTCTTGAGGGCCCGCACGGCCCGGCAGGCTGCGTTGCCGGCATCCAAATAGTCGCGGAAGGCGTTCGTCAGAGGCTCGGTCAGATCGCCGCCCAGTGCGACCGCGATATCATAACCAGCGGAAAAGTTCCCGTCTTCGCCGCGCATTGCTACCACAAGCACGTCGTCGCCGGCTGCCACGCCGTTCAGCGCCGCGTTGAGATCGCGCCACCGCGCCAAGTTGAACGCATTCAACACCTTCGATCGATTGATGGTTATCCACAGAGACCGTCGGACCGGGAAGCGTTCAATGCTTCGTACTGTTCCAAATTCAATCTCCTCGACGTTGTGACACTGGTGCCTGACCGGTCAGAGGTGCCCTATGTCTGCCGGCTGACACCGACTCACCTACAGCATCATGGCCATCAAGCAACGGCCGAAGCTGTGCCGATATCGACTCTCCCGCCGATCTCAACGAATGGCGGTTTCTGGCCGACAGCCTCGCAGGGGAGGCACTGTGACCTGATGGAGATCGGTTGCCGGTCCCGACTACGCCGGAGTTGGCGTCCAACCTCGGACGATTGGACGGAAGGCGCTAAGAAGATGTGCGTAGGCGACAATGGAATTGTTGCCAATCAACAAATTGTACTTATGAAGTTGGATGTACTCATATCTCTGGGCTTGCTGACGAAGATCCCAATCGCGCTAAAAAAGCGTGGAAGCGTGGATGATCCCGCAGTGAATCGAGGTCACCATCGTTCTTGATCCAATCTAGATTTCCTTTACCGGTCCCAGTCATTTTATCCAGATAATCCAAAGCAATTTCCGTTTCGCCCATGGTCGCATACGCACACGCTATGTTGTAAATGACAATCCTATCAGTCGGATCGATTTTGCTGGCCCGATCCATCATCGCCTTGGCTTCTATGTCGCGGTCTAGATGAGCAAGAGCGCTAGCGCAGATCAAAAGTGTCTGGCTATCGTTTGGTGCTAATTCGAGCTGCTGCAACCCTGCATCAAGCGATTTCTGGGCGGTGGCCTTCATGTCCTCCACACGGTTTAGATCTCTGTATATTCCGTTTAACAATGAAGGTGTTTTAGGGTCTCGTGGAGATACTCTCCACGCCTCCTCAAAATGAGCGGCGGCGGCCGCCAGGTTTCCCTGTTCGAAACAATGCCGCGCCCAATAGTAATGGGCTTCATATAAATCGGGATCCAACTCGATGGCTATTGCGAACTCGTCTTCTGCTTTGGACACATCACCGGCCTTTGATAGGGCCATGCCCAAGGAACCTGATAACGCTAAGCCCTTTGATGCATGGGCTTCTGCAAGATCCGGCTCAATATCCAACGCCTTTGTGACGGCTTCCATTACGCCGTCCATATGTGCTTTGTTTGTGTCGTATTCAGAGTATAGTTTTGATCCACAATCGGCCAACCCGCAATAGGCGCGAGCAAATTTCGGGTCGGATGTGATTGCGCGTTCAAACCATTGACGAGCCTCTATGAGCTTGGCCTTGGTGTTCAAGTTGAAGCACTGTCGAGCTTTCAAATAGAAATCATAAGCCTGAATATCATAAGTCGGCGCTCGAGCCACTAACGTCGCTTCCTTGGGCAATAGGACCAATTGCAGCGCGTCCACGATCTGCGACGTGATTTCATCTTGAACAGCAAAAATATCCACAAGTTCGCGATCAAATCGATCGGCCCAAACATGACCACCCGTTTTGGCGTTGATTAGCTGTGCGGTTATCCGTACTCGGTTACCCGCTTTTCGTACGCTTCCCTCGACCACATAGTGGACGCCTAATACACGAGCTATATGCTGAATGTTTACGGCTTGACCCTTGTAGGAAAAGCTTGAATTTCGGGCGATAACGAACAAGGCGGATATCTTTGAAAGGTCTGTAATGATATCTTCCGAAATGCCATCCGAGAAATATTCTTGTTCGGAATCACCCGACATATTATCGAACGGTAAGACGGCGATTGAGGGTTTTTCGGGAAGCGCCGGCGCGATTGATGTTCTGCTCACCTCGCTCATACCCCAGCCGTAGGCGGCGACCGGGTTGGCGATGTTTTTCAACGCTTGGTGACCGAGGTTGGCAAAGTCAGCGGCATGCTTGCCGTCAATGCTACGTTGCGCCGTGTCCGAAATGACAATCGCGCCAGGCTCGGCAATCTCTTGCAATCGAGCGGCTATATTGACGCCATCGCCAAAAATGTCATCGTCCGCATAGGTAATGTCGCCGATGTGAAGCCCTATTCTGAGCTTCAAAATGTCATGACCGGTTAGGCTTTCTTGCACTTGGATGGCACAGGTAACGGCATCGACGGCGCTGTCGAACGCCACCAACCAACCATCGCCCATGCTTTTGACAATATCGCCTTGATGACCGCTAACGGTTGGTCCAAACACCTCTGATCGCCATTGCCTAAGCGACGCAAGTGTGTTGGCTTCGTCCTCGCCCATCAAGCGCGAGTAGCCGACAATATCAGCGGATACAATTGCCGCTAGCCTGCGTTTGGTTCCTCGCGACATGCGGCAGAGTGTAACGGGACGCTTTGGGTTAATCTATGCGCGGTTTGAATTCTCATGACTTCCGTTAACGTTAGAGGCGGACATTCTGTTGCCCGATCTCGCGCGATTTCGGGATCGGGTTGGTGTTTTCATGGGGTTGGCTTGTTTTCTGACGTGTTCCTCATGCAGCAAGGCACGTCGGCGGCGGCTCTGGCTTCAGTTTAGCGGGTTTTCTGAGGTTCTGAACGGTGGCGGCGAGCAGGAACTCGTCTCTGGCACCGTTGGGTCCGTGCAGGCGAAGGCGGCCCATCCGGGGATGCGTTTGAGATGGGCAAATAGCATCTCGACACGTTTGCGCTCCCGGCGCGACTGTTCGTATTCTGGTGAAGCATAAATCACTCTAGCGACGTCGGAATTGACCCAATGTGGGGATGGGTCAAACCAACGGTGATCGATACCCAAGATAAGAGGCGATCGCAGGGGCCATGCTCATTTGTTCAAGATTCCCTTGTTCCTGCCCAGGCCTTACACCAACTTGATAACTTTGCGTTCCTTATGAGAACGCTCCATGGCGTCGATCAGCGCATGTCGGCCAACAGCATCGTTAAAATCAGGCGCGTCCGCTGCCCCCGATTGCAGGGCTTTGGCGAAACGGGCATAAGCCTGCCCGACGTTTCTCCCTGGGCCTGCGGCCATATCCACCGGAATAAGCCGGTAGCTGTCAGGCGGGGTTATCTCCGCCATTTTCTCATTACTGATGGCGAGGTGGAGTAGACTAGGTCCAATGTTGACCGACTTGGAGGTCAGCACCAAGGTCCCTTTGCGGCCATAAATCTCCATACGGGTGCCACTCGCGTTGTAAGGGACGCTCGCCACTTGGTAGGACACCTCTGCGCCGCTTTTGAGCACGCCTGTGGCGGTGACCGTGTCCGGTGCGTCGACGGGAAAGTCTTCCCCTGTTACCGCATGCTTCCACATGTCTATGCGCGTCGTTACCCGCGCGCTGATCTCGGCGAATTCCCCCAGGATGTAACACAGCGCATCTATCGAGTGTCCGCCCGGGATGGTCATGGGATTGGCGCCATTTGAGCGAATCCCCTGCCAGATGCGGCCATCCCCGCGCTCGGTGATCGCACCGACCATCACGCTTAAGTTGACGGTTACGATGTCGCCGATTTCATCGTTGGCAACGAGGTCGCGGGCATACATTACCGCTGGGTCACTTTGCGCCTGCAAACCAACCAAAGTCGGTAATCCGGCCGCTTTGGCACGGTCAGCCATTTCCGCTGCTTCGGCGAGATGGGCTCCCAGAGGCCACTCGCAGCACACCGGTTTGTTCGCCGCGATCGCGGCCGTTACTAACTGTTTGTGCAACGGTACGCGAACAACAACGGCGATCAGGTCAATATCGGGGTGCGCGACCATCTCATTCATGTCGTGAAAGGCGAGCTCGGCACCGAACGTCTCGGCCGAGGCTCTCGCGGTTTCCTCGTGAGCGGTACAAACGGCTTTTAGTTCATAGTCAGACAACGCTTGTAAAGCTGGCACATGGGCGTTGGCGCCCCAACCACTCCCGCCTGGTGTAACGGTTGCACCGACAATTCCGACCCTTATTTTGTCCGCCACAATTTGTTTCCTTTGTCTGTTTTAACGACTAAGTGCCGCCTGATGGCCGAGCATAGCACGCGCCGGCCTTCCTCGTGCATGTTGGAGCGTTATCGATGCGCCGTGACCCAACCGGTTGCGTCATTCCACTTCAACGGACGATTGGTGCTGTGAAACCATCTGCCAATCGCCATTGCGCATCTCGTATACTGTGGTGGACCGGGTAACGCCTTCGACAATGTCGTTACCGTTCATCATTTTCGTGTCTGCTTGATAAATCAAAATTCCAATGCTGCCATATATTCGCGTGGAAATGTCGTATGATTCCATGCGTTCTATTTTCATGGCACCGGATCGGAAGGCGGCGAACACGTCCGCACGCGTATGAGCCTTTCCGAACGACGAAACATAGATCATGTCCTCGCCGACAACCTTGGCGAGCGCATCCAGATCGCCGTCCAACACCGCCCTTAAACGGTCGTGATGAGCAGCGGTGAGAGAAGCGTGCAAGTCGGGGGTGTCTCTGTTCATAATGTGTCCTATAGAGTGTTCCAAACCAAGAATGTGCTTGAACCGGATCAGTTCAATTTTTCCGGCAAATTAATCCCGGTCAAATAGGTCCCTATCACCGCTCGTTGGTGTAAATAGCCGTCTTCCGGCTCTGCAACGCTGAAGTCTCAGAACTTGCCGTTATCGTTCTTCCACTCACTCCGGGGTGCGACTGTTTCGGTGGTGTCCCAATGTTCCGCCAGTTTACCTTCAGCAACTCGAAAAAGATCGTAGAAGGCGGAACGGACTCCGCCAAGGTTACCCTCACTGACGCAAAGCACGAAATTGCCTTCGGCCAGAACACGATAAAGCCGCTGATACTCGATGTGTCTGCCACTATTTTCCGATGCCTCCAATGCGGACCGGAGTGCAGACACGCCATCTACAAGTCGCGGATTGTGTTCGGCGTAGACGCCCTCGTCGACATAATCCGTCAGCCGATGGAGTTGCCTTTCGATAAGCACAATTTCAACGAAAGACCGAACGAAGGCGCGGTTGCTTTCGGTCTGGTCGAGGTCAACGGCCGCGGTTGGGCCGTCCACCATACTGCGACCGGATTGGTTTGGGCCCTGCCTGGCCTGAATATTGTCCCAATGTTCCACGGCCCGACCGTCTTCGAATCGGAATACTTCAAAGCCGATATTGCGGCGTGCGAAATCGTACTCAGTGTGGGCGAAGACGAAATCGCCATCCTCGAAGGCGCGCACGATATTTACCCGGGGCGAAGTCTTAGACAGCCGTTTGAAGAGCGCCGCCAATCCTTCGCTGCCTTCGTGAGTCTGCGGGTTGTGCTGAATGTACTTCGCTTCATTGACGACGGCGACCGGTCCGGGATCGCCGGTCTCGATGCTTTTCAGCAATGCTCGGATCTGGTCTTTTTTTGCGGCTGTCATAAACTTGGTCCTAGTGGGATGTCAGCTATTGCGCGTTTGGCATGCACGGAAACGGCCCTATCCAGATGTCGGCCATCAGCGACAGCGTAATCATTTCCAGCCACTCTTCATAGCCGACCCAATGCGCGTATTGTGGCAGTCTGACAGCATTCGGGACGTCCATAAAAGCCGCACCCTTGTGGAACTTGGCGAGGATCGCGTTCCGCGGATAAACTGGCATGCTTCCTCGACATGAGTAAGCGTGCAACCGCTCATCGCCTCTTCCTTTGGCCGCCATGCTCGCTCGGCCAATTGCGTTCAAATCAATATGGCCGCAAAGCAGATCGTTTCCTTCTGCTGACATTCAAAGGTGGTGCGCGTAGTCTCGCGGTTCGAGGATGTCCCGTCATGGCGAGGTGTAGAATGAAGTCTCACGTCGAGCAGTTCGCAGACTACAATCTGTGGGCCAATGCGCGGTTGTACGAGGCGGCGCTTGCGCTAAGTGAATTCGACTACCGGCGCGACGTCGGAACTTTCTTCAAGAGCCTGAACGGCACGCTCAATCACCTTCTCTTAACCGATCGCATCTGGCTGAAGCGCCTCACCGGCGACGGTGAGCATCCCGACCGCCTTGACGCAATCATCCACGAGGACCGGCATCAACTCGCGTTGGCGCGCGCTGAAGAGGATGATCGTATCGTCTGCTTTGTCGCGTCGCTCGACGATGCCTCGATAGCCGGGACGCTAAAGTACGAGACGACGTCTGGGAGGCCATTCGAACAGTCGCGTGCCGCGGTCCTCGCACATTTGTTTAATCACCAAACGCATCACCGCGGTCAGGCGCACGCAATTCTGTCCATTTGTACCGGACAGGAGCCGCCGCCACTCGACCTACTCGCGATGCAAAGGGGCGTGCCGGCGCCCGACTTGCGGGCCCTGGTGTCGCGCTCGGGATTCTGAGAAATAAACAATAGGTCGACCACGTCGAATGCGCCCGCTTCAGAGCCGACACGTGTTTGCAACGAGCGGCGCAAGGCCAACGGCAAAAAGGAAGATTGACCTTCAGATTTCTTGGCAGAACTCGACCACTTCTCTGGTCCTTTCCACCTTTCCGGCCCAATGTCGATCGAATTCGGCAACGAACTCTCTCAGGATGTCTGAATTCATCAGCGCTTCGGCAGTCGCCAAATCCGGGAATTCGTAAAACGCGATATGAACATCGGGATCCACGCTGCTCCATCCTCGCTTCGCGCTTGTGACTTGGAAGGCTTTGTAGGCGTCCGGTAGATGCTCATTTTTATACCAGGTGTCGAACGAACTTTTGACGGAGGGGTCAACCTCCGCTCGGACAATCAGATAGGCGGCCATCTTGAACTCCTAAAGACCAGGCCGGGCAGCGGGTGTCCCGAGCCGGAGATTTGGGATACTAAGCGTCGTTGAAGTCTTCGATCAATGCGTCCCAGGCTGGGACCAAATCCATCAGGCCGGTCCAGAACGCGGGCCGCCGCCGCGCATCGAACTGCTCGAGAGGCACGCCTTGCTGTTCTACCCACGTGTAGTAGCCGAGATTGAAGATGCGTTCGCGGTCGCGGTGGTTGAGTTCCAAAATGTGATCCGTTGCGACGCCCAGCACATGTTGACCGAAGGCTTCGGCGGCGGCCAGTTGGTCGAATTGGCCGCCCGGTCGGCGTGCCTCGGCCTTGGCAAGCTCGGTTCCGTACATTTCGGCGCCGTCCGTGGCGACCGTCAGGATGGCATCATCCGGCCCGAGGTCGAGATATTTGGCAAGCTTGATGGCGCCCAAAATATTGGCGATCGAGGACAGGCCGAAATCGGCGAGTGACGCCAGCGCCTCCTGATCAACGGATTTGTGCTGCGCCAGATAAGATCGGCCGACACTGCTGTTGAACACCAGATTTAAGTCGTCGGAGGCGGTATCGGAAACGCCGACGACGAAGTCCGTATTGAACACGTTGTGAATGAGCGGCACGTGCTTGTCGCCGATGCCCTGAATGTTGTGCTCGCCGTAGCCGTTGTAGAGCAGGGTCGGGCAGGCCAGAGCCTCGACCACCGCAATCGAGGTGCCTAGACGTTCCTTCAAATAATCGCCGGCCGCCAGGGTGCCGGCCGACCCCGAGGCGGCGACGAACGCGGCCGGTTTCAGGTCGGTATCTGCCTGGACGGCTTGAAAGATCGATTCCAGCGCCGGTCCGGTCACGGCGCGATGGGCGATGTAGTTGCCGAATTCGCTAAACTGATTGAGGATGATGGTGTCGGGTTCTTCGGCGAGCGCGCGGCAGGCGTCGTAGATTTCCTTGACGTTGCTTTCGCTGCCCGGTGTCCGGCGGACGTCCGACGGGTCGCCGACCCAGCGCTCGAGCCACTCGAAGCGTTCCCGGCTCATGCCTTCGGGCAGTACCGCCAGGCCGTGGCAGCCAAGGATGCGGGATATGGCGACGCCGCCGCGGCAGTAATTGCCGGTTGACGGCCAAACAGCGCGATGGCGCGCCGGATCGAAGGCGCCGGTGACAATGCGTGGCATCAGGCAGCCGTAGGCGGCCAGTACCTTATGCGCCTTGATCATCGGGAAGCGGTTGCCGAGGGCGACGACGATCTTCGCCGGCACGCCGGTCAGCGCCGGCGGCAAGACCACGTGCTCCGGTGTTTCGACCAAGTCGCGTCGATTGGCGCCGTTGTGCCAATGCACACGAAACAGATTTTTCGGATCCGGCTGGTCCGGGTCGACATCGGCGAGCGCCGATGGCATGGCGGTGCCGGGCGCCGCCAGTTCAGACAGCTTCGGCAGTCTGATCCCAGCGCTTCGAAAGCGCGTCGCGGTGCGCTGTCGGATTTCTCGATCGACAATTTCGGCTGCCGGCTCGATGATCATGGGCGCTCCTTCGCCAATGGAAAACCGGATTACTGCAGTTTTCATGGTAAACAAGTATGAAGCTGCCGCAACCGGGGATTAACGCCTATCGTATAGTATTGTCAGAGCCAGATTTTCATCCGGAGTCGACTTATGGCGAGGCATAACAAAACAAAAAAAGTCTTCGATCTGCATAACGATGCGGACGAAGAAAATTCCTGGGACACATCGAGCGCCCAAGACATAGGCGTCGGAAAACCGGGGAGCGTCGGTGGCGACACCGAAAGTTTTCGCGGTTTCTTGTCCGATGGCTTTTCTGCCGGCCGTGATGCGTTGATTTTCTTGGATACGTTTTCGTCCGCCCGCGGCGGCAACAAGGGAAAGCCGAAGGGCGATGATCCGACCGATGACGGCGGTGATCCAAACGTGCTGTCGTCTTACACCAGCGGCGATGCCGGCGGCTATAACATTGATATCGATTTCAAGGGCACTTGGACGACCGACTTGCAAAGTGCGTTCATCGATTCAGCGGAATATCTGAGCGACGTTATATTGTCCGACATCTCTGATGTGTTCTATCGCGGCAGAGTCATAGACGACATCAAGATCTCGGCGAGCCTGAAATCGATCGACGGTGAAGGCGGCATCTTGGGCCAGGCCGGTCCGACCGCGATCCGGTCTTCGGATTATCTGCCGGCCCAAGCGGTAATGGAATTCGATTCCGCCGATGCCGCGACTTACGAACAGGCCGGCCTGTGGGACACGATAGTGCTGCACGAAATGTTGCACTCCATCGGCTTCGGCACGGTCTGGAGCTACAAAAACCTGATCGCCGATGCCAATAGCGACACGCCGACATTTACCGGTGCGAACGCGACCCTGGCCTACCAAGCGTTGTTCAACGACCCAAGCGCGACCGGCGTGCCGATCGAACAGGATGGCGGCGCCGGCACCGCGCTTTCCCACTGGGACGAAGAAACGTTCGATAACGAGCTGATGACCGGCTACATCAATGAGGGCGGCAATTATCTCTCCGACATCACGATCGCGTCGCTGGAAGATCTCGGTTACGACACGACCTTCAACGCGGCCGACTATAATTTGATCGGGTAAATTTCGGGCGCGGCCCGTCGACAAGGCCCGGTATCCAGGGCCATGATGACCCTCTCAGGGTTGGGGAGGGTCGAAGATGGATTTCAATGGCAAGGTTTCAATCGTCACCGGCGGCGGCAGCGGCATCGGTGCGGCGTCGGCGCGTGAATTCGCCGCCCGTGGCGCCAAGGTGGTGGTGGCCGACTTAAACGAGCAGGGAGCGGCGGAGGTTGCCGGCTCGATCGGTGGTCTGGCGGTCGCCTGCAACGTCGGGCGCGAAGACGATATCAACCGCTTGGTCGCGACCGCGGAAGAGGCCTACGGGCCGGTCGACATCTTTTTCAACAATGCCGGCATCGCCACCGGCTCCGATCCACTCGAGACCGACATCGCCATCTGGAACGAGCAATGGGACGTCAATCTCATGGCTCACGTCTATGCGGTCCGCGCGGTGCTGCCAGGGATGCTGGCGCGCGGCAGCGGCTATTTGATCCACACCGCGTCCATGGCCGGCATCCTGACCAGCCACCGCAACCTGCCTTACGCGGTCACCAAACATGCCGTGGTCGGTTTGGCCGAATGGATGTCCGTCACCTATCACGACAAAGGCGTCCGCACGTCCTTGCTGGCGCCGCTCGGTGTCCGCACGCCGATGCTCGGCGACACCAACTCTGCGTTCGCCCGCAACGCCGCCGGGCCGATCAAGGACCCGGAGGAAGTCGCCGTCATGGTCGCCGAGGCGGTCGAGGCCGAGCGCTTCCTGATCCTGACCGACGAGATCGCGCAAACATGGATGGGCTTCAAAACCACCGATCTCGAGCGCTGGCTCAAAGGCATGCGCCGCATGCAGGCCAAGATGGAAGCCGAAGCCGGCGACTGACGGTCGTTTTCGAGATGGTCCAAAACCGGGTTCAAGATCAGGGTCGAATCCAGCCGCTCCTAGCGCCGATATTCTCGTGAGGCTTGTGGGCTACAGTCGGCTTTGTCTTCAGCAACAGTCCGTCAGGCCGCGTGGCGGCAGTCACGTTAAGTGCCACTAACGGACTCAAGCCAGTTCGTCCAGTAGTGCTTTGGCTTCGATCAGGTCAAGCGTATCGAAGCCTTCGGTGAACCAGCTATGGACCGGGGCGAGAAGATCGTGTGCTTCATGGGATTTGCCTTGGC
>Ga0315336_1000303_pt1 | contig 165844 bp, 196 predicted proteins | sample ASW5metaG_FD_204512 | JGI IMG/M metagenome (GOLD analysis project Ga0315336, IMG submission 204512) | Ammonia-oxidizing marine archaeal communities from Monterey Bay, California, United States - ASW #5 | ecosystem: Environmental > Aquatic > Marine > Intertidal zone | place: USA: California... | reverse complement strand
TGCCGGCAGTGGTCCAACAACACGACACCGGCCAGGTTTTAATGCTGGCGTGGATGAACCGGGAAGCCGTGGAGCAAACCCTGGCCAAGGGTGAAGCACACTTTTTTTCGCGCAGCCGCCAAGCCCAGTGGCGTAAAGGGGAACGCTCTGGCCAGATCCAACGGGTGCTGGAAATCCGCCTGGACTGCGACGGCGACGCCTTGCTGCTTTCCGTGGACCAGACCGGGTTCGCTTGTCACACCGGTCGCTTGAGTTGTTGGTTCAACACCGTGAAAGACGGTGCGGTCCAGGTGATGATGGCCCCGGACGTGGATTCCGCAGTGTTGTACCAGGGCCAATGAGCTTTCGATTGCTGAAAGCAGTCTTGGTGTCCACGCCGCTGGTCATGGGGGCACTCCCGGTGATCGCTCAGGAAGCCGTGGTGATTTTCGCGGCGGCCAGCACCACAACGGCAATGGATGAATTAATGGATCAGTTTGAAGCCGTAAACCCCGGCGTCGACCTGCGTGCCTCGTACGCGGCGTCGTCGATCCTGGCCCGGCAAATCACCAGTGGCGCCCCGGCACACATCTTTTTTTCGGCGAGCCCCCAATGGATGGCCTATGCGGCGGAACGCGGAGCCATCGATGAAGCGTCACGATTTGATTTGGTGTCCAACAAACTGGTGCTGGTAGCGGCACCGGGGAGGCAAATGGATGTGACCATCGGCCCAGGATTTCCCCTGGCCGAGGCCTTGGATGGTGGGCGGCTGGCCATGGGCGACCCGGATCATGTGCCCGCCGGGATTTACGGTCGCGAAGCACTGGAAAGCTTAGGCGTGTGGACTGCCACCGAGCCGTCAGTCGCCCGGACCATGGATGTGCGCGGAGCCTTGGCGTTGGTGGAGCGCGGTGAAGCGGTGGCGGGAATCGTCTATGCTACAGACGCCACGTTAGTGGACGGCCTGGTGGTGGTGGGGACCTTCCCCGCTGACAGCCACGGGACCATCGTCTATCCCATCGCCGCCGTGGCCGGGACGGGAACCGCGGCCAGCAACGCGTTTTTGGCATTTTTGAAATCCGATCAGGCGGCAGATGTGTTCGCTCGCCACGGGTTTGGCCCCGCACCGGATGCGTAACCCATGACTCCTGTGGAAATCGAGACCCTGCGCCTGTCTTTGAAGGTTGCCATTTGGGCCGTTGGGGTTAGCCTGCCGTTCGGCGTGCTTGTGGCATGGCTTTTGGCGCGACGGGAATTCCCCGGCAAATTGTTGTTGGATGGCATCGTCCATCTGCCGTTGGTGGTGCCGCCGGTGGCCGTGGGGTACCTGCTGTTGGTGGTATTGGGGCGCAACGGCGCGGTGGGAGACTGGTTGTACGACTGGTTCGGGATCACTTTGATTTTCACCTGGAAAGGTGCCGCTGTGGCCGCCGGAGTCATGGCCTTTCCGCTGATGGTGCGGGCGATTCGCTTGTCGCTGGAAGCTGTGGACGAGCGCCTGGAAACTGCGGCACGGACCCTTGGGGCATCCCCCCCGCGGGTATTTTTGGGCATCACTCTTCCCTTGATTGCCCCGGGTATTTTGGCGGGGATGGTCCTGGCCTTCGCCCGGTCGTTGGGCGAGTTTGGCGCCACCATCACCTTTGTTTCCAACATTCCCGGCCAGACCCGCACTCTGCCCTTGGCTTTGTATTCGGTCATGCAGACACCGGGGGGCGAGGACGCTGCCGTGCGTTTGGTGCTGATTTCCATCGCCCTGGCTTTGGCAGCGATCTTTGCGTCTGAAATCATCGCCCGCCGACTGACCGCGCGCCTAACCGGCAAAAAACCGAGGCGCGGCCGATGAGCCTAATCGAATTCAGCGCCCAACGGCGTTTCGACGGCATCACGATTGAGGCGTCGTTCACGGCCGACGCCGGAGTCACAGCATTGTTCGGGGCGTCGGGCGCCGGCAAGACCACCGTCGTCAACATGTTGGCGGGGTTGGAACGCCCAGACGCTGGGCGCATCGTCGTCGGCGGCATTGTGCTGTTCGACAGCGACCAGGGCATCAACCTGGCGCCGGAGCATCGGCGATTGGGCTATGTGTTCCAGGAGGATCGCCTGTTCCCGCATTTTTCGGTGGCCCGGAATCTGACTTACGGAGCCAAAAGCACCGGCCCCAAGGCTCAGTCGGTGGAAATGGGATTGGTGACAACACTGTTGGGTCTGGAGCCTTTATTGGATCGCCGGCCCGCAACCTTGTCTGGCGGAGAAAAGCAGCGGGTGGCAATCGGTCGGGCATTGCTGGCCAATCCGGCGATCTTGCTGATGGACGAGCCCATGGTTTCCTTGGACGCCACGCGCCGGGCAGAAATATTGCCGTTCTTGGAACAAATGCGTGAACAGTTGGACACCCCCATCGTTTATGTCAGCCACAACGTCGATGAGGTGTTGCGGCTGGCGGACACCATGGTGGTCATGGGCGGCGGCGAAACCAAGGCGTCCGGCCCCGTAGCCGACATTCTCAGCCGCATCGATCTGCGCCAATGGACCGGGATCCACGACGCCGGAGCTGTGATCACCGCGACCGTGGGGGATCGGGCTGACGACGGATTAACCGCCCTGAAATTCAATGGCGGCGCCTTGCAAGTGGCGGGGCTTCACCTCACCCCAGGCCGCCAAGTGCGCCTGCGCATCCATGCCAGGGACGTATCGTTGGCGTTGGAAAAACCAAATAAAATCAGTGTACTAAATGTCTTTCCTGGAGAAGTACTCGAAGTCAATCAAACAGCGGGGGCACAGGCCGATGTACGGATAGATATCGGTGGCGCCAGTTGGCCGGCGCCCATTTGGGCCCAGGTAACAAAACGTTCGGCAACAGATCTTGGCCTGGCACCAGGGACCAAGGTTTTTGCTTTGGTCAAGGCCGTGGCCGTCGACCGGGAAGACGTAGGGCCGGGGCCGAAATCGGGGCATTCGTGAGGGGTCTCGCCGCCACAATTTGCCTCGCAATTGAGTTGGCGGCGGCTAACGCAACAGCGCAAGAAGATCGGCCCACCAACGAACAACTTATGGGGTTCTTTGAAACGGTGGTGTTCGGCAACGAAGTGCCGGGCCGAGAAGCCACCATCGTGCGCAAATGGCAGTCGCCCATTCGCTACAAATTTGGTGGAATTACCTCGGTCATCGAACGCAGTCGCGCGGTCGCCCAAGCCCATATGGCGACGCTCACGCGGTTTTCAAATTTGGAATTCGAGGAAATCGGGGTCGCCGAGCCTGGCGAGCAATTGGTGATCTGGTACACCGATACCGGGCGCATGGAAGAAGCCGGCCTGACCCTGGCCGCCAATCCAGAGGATTTGGTGGGGACCCAGGGCGCCCGGTGCTTTTTTCTTTCCTATTACGGAGATGATGGGGTCTTGGTGGCGGCCCGCGTGGTCATCAACGCCGATCTCGGCCAAGAGGTGGTGGCGCACTGTTTGTTGGAAGAGGTCACCCAATCGTTAGGAATGCCCAACGACGACGGGGCCATCGTACCTTCGATTTTTAACGATACTATGCAGTTGGACGCCCTTTCATTCATCGACAAGGTCATCGTGCGAATGCTTTACGACCCCAGGCTCGCCCCCGGTACGCCGCGCGCCGAAGCACTTAGGGTCGCACGCGCCGTGTTAGAGGAACTCAATCCCGGTGGTTGACAACCAAACCTAGCCGATTTGCTATATAATTCGGCGTGACTGCCCGGTTGGGGGCTCGGTCCTGGAACGGTTTGCGATGACGGCAACCATCACAATCTGGGTGATATGCTCGGTGGCTATCTTCGTTAGCATGGCCTTTGGCCGCAATTCCATATTGCATCGGCGTCTGCGCATCGGGGATCTGGATTGGAAAGCCGTTGCAGCGATTTCCATGCTGATCGCCGGTGTCGTGGCGTTTTTTTTCGACCAAGCGACCCATCCGCCCGTTGACGTCCCCACCGAGATCGATGACCGCGCCGGAGTGCCCCGTTAAGTGCAGATCGTGGCACGCCTTCGTGCCACGTGAGTCTGAGCATCAGAAAAAATGCAGATCGTAGTCCGCAGGACCGCGTGAATCTGAACGTCAAATTTAGAGCAGCTCGCGGATTTCGTTGGCGGTGGCTTCTAGCTCCTGCGCCCGATCCGCTTGGCCAGCCGCCCGGAACAGTTCCGCCGCGCCCTCCAACGTCATCAAGTATTCGGGCGACACGGGAAGGGGCACCGTGCTCCAGATAGCCAGTGCCTGGGTGAACCACATTTCGGCCTGATCCAGATTGCCGAGCGCGTAGAGTGAAATTCCCAATCGGGTCAGAGGATAAATCAAAGATTGGTGCACCGGTCCAAAGGTCTGCTGGCGGATGGCTACCACGCGGCTGAACATCGCCACCGCTTGCCCCCAGTTTTCTTGGGCCAAAGCAACCTCACCCAATGTGAAAACCACCAATGCCGTGAACGGGTGATTGGCCCCCGCAGCTGCTTCGCGAATTGCCAGCGCCTGGTTCAACAGCGGCAGGGTGTCGTCCCAGCGTTCTTGGCCCATGTAAAGATCGGCCAAGCTGGTGAGGGTCGCAGACAAATCCGGATTGCCGGGCCCCAGGGTGGATGTTTGGATGCGAATGGCCTCTTGGTACAGGGGCTCGGCCTCGTCGAAAAATCCCATACGGTGATACACCATGCCAAGATTCGACAAGCTGGTGATTAGCCGCTGATCCGAATGCTCAAATCCTCGGGCGATGACCAACGCCTGGGCGAATTCGTCTAGGGCCTCAACGAAGTCACCGCGGTCAAAGGCTTCGACCCCGTTAATGGAGAACGCCGCCCAAACATCTTTCTGAGCGAGCGCCGGGGGCCCTGTAAACCCGAGGCAAAGAGCTAGGCAAGCGGCAGTGGCCAAAGCCTTGCCCCGGCCCAGCCCGGTCAATAGAAATTTGGGCTTCATATTCGTATCCAATATCGCTGGGGCCAGCCTACACAACGATACCCCCAGAAACCAATCGGGCAATTAATTTTTCTCCCCAGCGACGGATGCCGGGATGGGGTCCGTTCAAATCTAGGATCGAAGGAGCACACATGTCACGCAAGACCACTATTTTGATCACCGCAGTCGCCGCAATTTCCATTGGCGCCCTTGGCGCAGGAGCCGTCGTCGGGTTTGTCGATGGCCCCCTCACGTTCGGCACCGCCGCGCAATCCCAAGTCGCGCCGCCAGGAGGCTTTGCCCGGGGGGTTCGATTCACTGAAGTCGGGCCCGAAGCCCTGGGAATCCCCGGGCGCCGTGGTGCTGGAGACGGCGCACGCTTTGCCCCCGGTGGCCAAGATGCCGCCGATCCAGTGGCCCGACGCGGTGGCCCCGGCCGCAGCCATCGGATGACCCGCGGCGGTGGACGGCAAGCGGTGGTCCATCAGCGCGGTGGAGGACCGGGTGGGGAAGACCGCAACCTTGACCTAACCGCCGACCAAGCCGGCACCTTGATTCCTGCCTAATTAATCATGCAAGGCAACGACCGCTTGAGAGTCGGCGGCGTTGTCTCCCAAGGCGAAGACACCTACGTGGTCGATATCGTGACCGTTGATGACTTCTGGTCATGCAAACCGAAGTCGACCGCGACTCAGAGCGGCGTTCTCCGGAAGTTCCCGGTAAAACAGGGTCATCCCATTATCCGATAGTCCCAACCGGGGTGCGCCACCCGCGGGAGGCTGGACGTAGATCCGGCCTCCCGTTTTCCGTTCATTCGCTGACGGCTCGGCGGGCTAGCGGTTCAGAACTACAGCCAATGTATGCCCCGCCCATACGCCGATCAGACACAAGCCAACCGAGGCAAGGATGTTCCCGGCGGCGGGCAACCAATCCCCATCTTGAATCATTACAAGAGTTTCCAGACTGAACGCCGAAAAGGTGGTGAACCCACCGAACAGGCCGAGCAATAAAAATTGTCGCCCCTGCCCACCCAGCTCGAATCTGCCTTCGGGGCCGGTAAGCGTGGCGGACAACCCGATTAGCAGCGACCCGGCAACATTGACGGCCAGCGTGCTCCATGGGAATCCGCTACCAACATGCCGGGCGAAGTATTCGAACGCCCAATATCGCCCAGCTCCACCCAGCGCACTGCCCAACGCCACCCAAAATACCGTCAAGGATTTTCCCCAGCCTTCGCCATCTGACATTCCCAACATATACCGACTGGGTTGGGTAAAGCGTGGTAAATCATTGGCGGATTGACGGCGGACATGACGATGCCTAGTCTAATATTTCGCCTTTGGTATTCCTGCTTTGGCAACGAAGGTGGGGTGAAACGGGAAGCCGGTGCAACCCCGGCGCTGCCCCCTCAACGTTAGGCGAGGCCAGGAGCAACAAATCACCATTGTATCGATTTTGGCATGGGAAGGCTTTGCTCCGGGGACGGGCAGATTTTGACCACCTACCTGCACGGAGTGTTCGAATTTGGCCCTGCTGCCGACGCCCTGTTGCGGTGGGCAGGGATGACGGAGCCCCAGTCGTCGGCCCATGCCGCCATTCGCGAAGCCGGGCTCAATGGTCTCGCCGACGCTGTTGAGACACACCTCGATATGGATCGCATTTTCGAAATTTTAAAACTTGGCACCGAAGGCTATGCGCCCGCTCATCGCCCACTAGAGAAGGAAATCCCATGAACCGTATTTCTGCTGCTCTATTGGCCATCGCCGCCCTATTCACCCAAGCCGCATTTCCGGTCATGGCGAACGATGGTGGCGCAAAACCCCAACGGATTGTCTCGATTAATTTGTGTTTGGACCAACTTGTGTTGATGTTAGCGGACCCAGAGCATATCCAGTCCCTGACATTTCTATCTCTGGATCCTGCCTATTCCTTCATGCACGAGGAGGCAGCCAATGTGCTGGTCATCAATCACGGGGCGGCAGAGGAAATTTTACCCCTGGAGCCGGACATCGTATTGGCAGGTCAATTTAGCGCCTCGTTTGCCGTGCAAATGCTTCAGCGCACCGGCTACCATGTGGAGGTCCTGAACATTCCCAGCAATTTCGAAGAAGTGCGGGCGCATATTCGCCACGTGGGGGACCTGTTGGGCGAACAAGAGCGGGCGGAGGCTTTGGTTGCGGAAATGGACGCAACCTTGGCTGCTATCCCGCCTGCCGACCCTGCGGCAGCGCCAGTGGCGGCGGTGTATCTGCCTAATGGATTTACGGCGGGGCCGGGGACTTTTTATCACGAGGCCATGGTCGCGGCGGGCCTGCATAATATGGCGGAGGATGTCGGGATTTCGTACTGGGGGTATATGTCCATGGAGCATTTGTTGTTGGCAAAACCGGAAATCATCATTTCCGGCGGCTTCCATCCGAACCGGCCGTCCATCGCCGAGGCCGTGATCGCCCACCCCGCCATGCGCAAGAGCGGGGCAACAGCCAAGATTCTGGAAGTCCCGGCCCGTATGTGGGATTGCGCCGGCCCCATGAACGCCGAAGCGGCCCGCATCTTAGCGGGGGCGCGCAACTAATCGGCAGTCGCAGCCAAAAACGCCGCGACGATGCGATTGAAGTCTGCGGTTTCTTCCACAAAAGGATTGTGGCCGGTGTTGGGAAAAACGTGCAGCCGGGCGTTGGGCAACAGGTCCGCCAATTTGCGCGCCTGATTTGGCGTGGTGATTAAATCGTCTTCCCCCACCAATATCAGCGCTGGAGCGGTGATGCCGGCCAGTTCCTCGCTCATGTCAAAAAACATGAATGCCGCAGTTTTGGGCAGGTCAATCCAAGGCCTGGGCGACAAAATCACCCGGTCCAAGAACGCGTCAGCCAGGGCTTGGTCCTGGGGCGAGAAATACAGCGGGAACATGATGCGCAGGCGTTCATCCTCGGACAGGCCCTTGGGCAAATTGCGCTGATCCGCAGTTCCGTATCTGGCGATGTTGGCGGCGGCTTCAAAGGTCCAGTCCCAGCTTGGCGCCGTGTCCACCAAAATCAGGCGCGCCACCCGTTCGAGGTGCTGAGCGGCATAGAGCTGAGAAATGAACCCGCCGTAGGAATGGCCGAGCAGGGTGATGGTCTCCAGGCCCATGGCTTGGCGCAAGCCTTCGACCGCATCGACGGCGCCTTGCATAGTGTATTTCAAATTGAATGGCGTGCGTTCTGACAATCCATGGCCGGGTTGATCGATGTAAATCAGCCGCGCCTGGGTTTCCAGTTCATCCAAAAACGGCAGGAAATAATCCGCCTCCATCCCCGGGCCCCCGTGCAGCACAAAGATCGGATCGCCTTCCCCGTGGTCGATGGCATGCAAACCATAATTATTGATGCGGCGAACGGTACCGATCCGGCTGTCGGGGCGTTGTAAAATGGACGTCACGCGCGACGACCACGGACCCTGAACCCGCAAAATCAGGGGATCGGTGGGGTCGGCGTGGATCCAAAACATGGCACCTTCGTCGGTGACGGCGACAATTGCTGGCAAAGCTTCCTCAACGCCGTTGACCAGAACGTCCACCGTTTCGTTGCCGACAAACGTCAGATGGGCGTCGCGCAATTCGATGGATTCGGGATTAAATCTGAAATCAGCCTCGCCACTTTCCACCAAGTCTTCGAATACGGCTCTGCTCATCCACAGGGAGGTGGCATCGGTGACCGGTCCATATTCCCACCGCCGGTGACAGGCGCAAAACGCCCGAGAGGTAGCGAGTAGTTCGTCGCCCAGCATGCGATGACCCACGGCAGTTGCCGGAAACGTGGTGAACCATTCATAGGTCACGCCGCCTTCGCGGCTGATCACCGCGCCAACAAATCGGTAATCTCGTCCCGGCGCGTTGATTGCCAATGTAATTTTAGTTCCAAGGCGCATGGTCCCACCCGGGGCCAAACCCAGCGATAAATCCTGAGCGGCGGCGGAAAGGGAAAACACCACGGCCGTAAAAATGGCGACGACCGCCCATCGGGATGGCGCCCGCAACCGACAGGGGGTCACGGGGCCGGCAACAGCGCCGTCACACCCGCCAAGAATGCCAAGGCCTCGGCATTCGCCAGCGGGTACGGGATCAAGGCCTCGGCATGCGGATCGACGTCTGGCTCCGGTGGCGGGCCATCTGAAGCGGCGGCGGCGGCGGCACGCTGGGCCTCATCCCGGACACCCTCGTCATCCAGTGCGTATTCGATATCCTCGCCTTGTTCTGCCAGATGAAGGCGCAGCTGACCAAAATTACCGAAACCCAGGACTTGGTTGGCCGCCATCAATGGATCATCCAGCCCGGCCATCAGCGTTTGGGCTTCGGCCAAGGCCTGGTTTGCGGCGGCGGTGTCGCCCAATTCGCGTTCCAGGGCGGCCAGCGCCGCTGCCGCCGCTGCCGAGCCAAGAGCCAATCCAGCCCGTTGAAAGGCCTGGCCCGAAAGCTCAAGAAATTCCCGGGCGATCGTGGGGTCCCCAGAGGATGCCTGGAATGACCCCCAGGCCAAGAACACCAATCCGCTTGCGCGATCGTTTGTGGCATTCCCGGCCAAGACTGCTGCTTGGCCAAGAGGTTCAGCAATGCGAACGCCAATTTCCATTTTCGCCCGTCCCATCCAAACTAGGGCGGCGTTGCCGGCAGCGCCGCGCCGATCAAAAATTTTAGCCGCCTGGGAATAGCGATCCTGGGCCTGGATCCAACGGCCAACCAAGCGACCGGATTCGGCCATGCCAAAAATGGCTGAGGCTTGGCCATCTGCGTCGCCGACGCCGGTGTAGGCTTCTAACGCCGCAGTATAGCGAAGATAGGATTGCTCGTAATCGCCTAAGATCCGGTTCAGACGCGCCAGTGCCATTTGGCCCAGGGCGATGGCATCATAGGCCCCTAAAGATTGATACAACGCGACAGCCTGGCCCAAGGCTTCAGCCGCGGTGTTGTGAAATCCCAAATCCAGTTCCATGACCCCAAGTTGATACCAAGTCTTTGCCAATTGGCTACGGTCGGTCCCCCCGCCCATTAAAACAATGGCCTCACGATAGCCAATGTAGGCTTGGTCGAAATTTCCAAGATCACGCTCTAGATCGGCAATAATTGTTGCCACCAATGCCAATCCGTTGAGGTCTTCGATTTGCTGATACAGCAGGTGGGCCTCGGCCAAATCCCGCCGGGCCGCTTCCTCTCCATCCGGGTGAGCCGCCAAGGCCTCTAGCCCCAACAGAAGATGCCCCGCACCGTTGGCCCCGCGTGCTTCGGCAAACACCTTCCGCGCTTCGGTATACGCTGCACGAGCCGCATCGAATTGCAGGGTCGTTTTTTCCAGATCGCCCAGCGCCGCCAATACCAGCGCCTCGGATTCCGTGTTCCCAGCTCGACGGAAAAAATCCAGGGCCCTGCTATACGCGTCCCGGGCTTTGTCAGATTGTCCCAAAGACGCTTCCAGAATTCCCAGCCCCATTGCCACGGCACCGATCCCATTGAGGGAGTCCGCGTCGCGGAATCGTGCCTCGGCTTCGGCAAATGTCTCGCGGGCCTCGTCGGTGCGGCCAAGATTGTTGTGTTGTTCGGCCTTGGCCAAAAGTTCAAATGCCTCCCGCACATCCCGAGGAAGGCGTTCCTCGGTCTGGGCCGGTGCCTGCGTTGGCGTCGGTTGGCCAATGGCAAATTGCGTGTCATCGCCGGAGCCCGGCACAGGCAGCGGAAACATTATCGCCACAACAAACAATATGGCGAAACTGCCGATCCCGGCCACGGAAAGTGAAACGCGCGCGCCCTTCCCCACCAGCCCGAACAGTCCTGCGATCCCCAATGCCAGAAACATAAAAGCGGCGATGCCGAACGGACTTGCCGCCGCCGCGCTGATTTGGCTCATAAACGCATTCCCTGGTGGATGATTCTACACCAAAGCTAGGGGCCGAGCAGGGTTTCTAGGGCAGGCCGACGATTTTGACTAGGGTCAGACCTTCACGGTCCACGGGAAGTTCGTTTTCGCCAGCGGGATACCCTGAGAACTTCATGATATAGGCAATCACATCCACGTAAATTTGGGCCTCGAGCTCCCCAGGCTGGTCAAAGGGCATGAACTCATTGACGAAATCGAAAATGTCCACCACGGGTCTGCCCTTCCAATAGTTTCTGAATTCCAGCCCACCAATCGGTGGAATAAAGAACCCGTCTCCATCCATTTCCGGGCCATGGCAATGGGCACAATTATCGAGGAATAATACCAACCCCCGTGCCGCCTGGGCCTCAGTGTACGCACCTTCGGCCGTCGTGATTTGTGCGCTGGACGCTGTGGTCATCCACCCCATCACAAGCATGACAAAAACTCCGCCAGTCACGCGGGCCCATTTCCCGACTGATGAACTCAACTTTTCTACTCCCGCCAGGCTTTCAATCTAGCCGACCAGCCAACCCCAAAGTTACACGTTCCCGTTAACTGTGACCAGGAACGGGTGACTGACACACGGGCTGTTGGTACGATGGTGGTAAGCGCAAAATTGAGACACGGAATCGGGAGCAAAACGGTGGAATTGACAATCACCGACCAACATCTAGCTCTGGTGTCACGCATCTATGATGTGGCCCTGGGCCCCGGTGTTTAGCTTTCGATCCGACGATGATCTTTGCAATCCCGGCGTCCACTATTCCGAGTTTGGGTGAATATGATTTTGCCCGGAGGATTTGCTCCCAATTAGCCACCGGATTCAGATGGATTCTTTTCGCCTGATCGCGACAGCGGCCGTTCTTGCCGCCGGGGTTTTTAATGCCTCATCGGCGGTCACACAGGACCAATTGGCTGCGTTTTCCACCATCCCCCTGGTTCCACTGGTTGGGTTTAGGGTGGATAGCCGTGGCAATGTTCTGGGGACCACCAATGATCGGATTTACGGCAAGGAAATTTCCTATTTGGTGATGGCGGTCCAAAACCAACTAATGTTCGCGGAAGGTGGGTTGCGCCAAATTCCGATCCGGCCCCAGCCAAATGCTCTTCCCGACGGGGCCATCGAAACCGGCGACGAAGGCATCGTCTCGTCGTGGCTCATTGAACCCACCGAGCGCTACGACCACGGAATTTTGGGGGATGCCATTGAAGCAGGTGGTCTGGGTGTTGAATTGCCGGATGGGACGATCGCCGAATTTCGCCTTGATGCGGACCATGTGTTTGAAGATCGCCGGGCCCGCATTGTTGATATTGATGACGATGGCATCGACGAGCTGCTGGTGGTCCGCACCAATCTCCAACTTGGCGCGGCGCTGGCCGTCTATGATGTTCTTAACGGCGAAGTGCGCGAACGCGCCGTGGCCGAACCAATTGGCCAGCCCTATCGCTGGCTCAACCCGGTTGGCGTGGCGGACTTCGATGGCGATGGCAAATTAGAAATCGCCGCGGTGGTCACGCCCCATCTAGCGGGCAATTTAACTATCTATCGAGACTCAGACGGGATGTTGGTTCCGGTGGCCGCATTGGAGGGCTATTCCAATCATGCAATTGGATCCCGGGAACAAGGCATGGCCGCCATCTGGGACGTAAATGGCGACGGTGCCGACGACATTATTGTGCCGTCCTTGGACTATCGCCGTGTGGCCATTGTGAGCTTCGCCGGCGGCACCCCGCGGGAGCTGGGATGGATAGAACACGACGCAATCGTTGTGACAAATATCGTCGTGGGTCTGGTGTCGGGGGTGCGGTCAGGCGTTTACGGGCTTTCCGACGGCACCGTGGTGGTGGTGCCGTTGGATGGCGGAGCCATGTGATATGCCGCGTTGGCGACGGCCAACGTCGCCAATCCAAAAACGGGTTGGCGAATTTTTTTTGCTCCTACAATCGGCGGAGTTGACTCATGTGGCCAGCAGCCGGTCGGAAGAACTTGCGGGTGCTGGGACACTCATCCCAAACAGTGGGCATCGGCGCCCGCTTATAGGAGATCTCACCTCTCGAGGAACATGAACCCCATCGAGATTTGTAGTCTCGTACAGAGATCGAGAGTTTCTTGGCGAGGAGAGATCGAAGAGACACCGTCCCAAACTGGCGAGTGACAGGTCGCGGCCCTGGCTTCCTCAAGTTTGGACCTCGGAACATTCGGTACACGCTCGAAGCTGTGGAAAAGCCTATGAAAAACAGCCCCTTTGAAAATGCTACTGTGAGACATGTGGTGGACAGCGGCTTTTCCCCAGATCTCACTTAGTGGGCTAAGTCATTGAAAAGATTGGCGCGCCCGGCAGGATTCGAACCTGCGACCTGCGGATTAGAAGTCCGCTGCTCTGTCCACTGAGCTACGGGCGCCCATGTGCGAACAGGGCCTCGTCAATTCTATCTGACCGGTCTGGACCGTGCTTCGATTCGGTTCGCCGCAAAATTATCGGCATAGGCCCGACGGCGAACAACCCTCCCCTGGGATTTGGGGAGCGAATAGGCAATTTTATTGGTCTCGGCATAGGCTACCGCGGCTTCCCTGGTGGGAAAGGACAGGCGCACTTCTTGATCCATATCCTCCCCCGCGGTCCACCCCATCACCGGTTCAACACGCATCGCAGACGCACGTTCGAACCGCAGAACCCAACTGTTTGTCTGCGCGCGTCCCGATTGTGTCACCGCCTTGGTCGGTTGGTAAATTCTTGCCCGCATTGTCACCGATGCCTCGATAGGGGTTTCTGCCGAACCACAGACCTAACGATGTCTGGCGGTCCCGAAATAGGTGTGCATCAAACCGTCTATCCCAGGAAATGTCGAGCGATTGTGGTCATTTTTCGTTCGTTCCACATGCGTACAGCTTTTTTCAGAAGCCCGCAAATCTCACAAGATTCATCACTGCCTCACATTTCTGGCGTGTTCCCTGATTTCAATTAAGTGAGTGTTGGATGCGAACCAGACACACCCAGGATAGTGACCGAAAAATTTGTTTGGCCGAGGGCCACTTCTCAATAGAATGCGACCAGCAATGGGAGATATTTTCCCTTGAGGCTGATCGGGCGCGGGGTCCCTGCCGGTAAATTTTTTTTCAACCTTGACTTCGGGAATGGATCTACGTCGAGGATACTGCGCGGGCGTGCCTATCCAGAAATCTTAATCTTAGCGGCGCCGATTATCCTTGTGTTGCTAACGACCTTTATGGTGTGCCGACCCCGTTACACCGCCGCGGTAGAGCCGGAGCTAGCAGTCTTTGCCGCCCTCGGGGTACTGTGGCTTGCTGATCGCTACCGGCACCTGCCGAAAAATCTATAGGACGGGCAAAAACGCCATTGTGTGGCGCCTAAAAAAGGGCGGCGGATGATCGATCCAACCCCCACTGAGATCGACGGGATGCTCGCTGCCGGGAAGTCCGGCGGCGAGTATCTTGAAGAACTGCGCAAGACAGACCTTGTCACCATGACGCCAAATGAATGGAGCAGCCCTGGCTTCCTCAAGTTTGGACCTCGGAACATTCGGTACACCCTCGAAGCTGTGGAAGCCTATGAAAACAGCCACTTTGAAAATGCTACTGTGACCCATGCGTGACCCAGCAGTTTTTCCCAGATTTCATTTAGTGGGCTAAGTCATTGAAAAGATTGGTCGGGGAGAGAGGATTCGAACCTCCGGCCCCCGGCTCCCAAAGCCGGTGCTCTGCCAGGCTGAGCTACTCCCCGTATGCGGTTGGAAGGTATTGCAATACACCCAAGGCCCAGTGGATGCCAAGCCGCTGCGGGCCCGGCCCGGATCGGGTCAATCCGTATTGCCGAAGAAATGATGGATGATGGTGTCACCGGGACCAATCCCTAAACGATCAGCGGTACCCCCGACGACCTCCAAAACCGCGATTGCCGGGGCTTCCGACGGGATCGTTGCCCGGGATTCGGGCACCGTGCGCTCGGCGATGCTGACGATGCGGCCATCGGTGCCAATGAAAATCATATCCAGGGGTATCAGCGTGTTGGCCATCCACATGGTGATGATCTGAGGCTCGCCATAGTGGAACAGCATCCCGGCGTTCGGAGCCATTTCCGTGCGGAACATCAACCCCTGGGACCGCTGTTCCGGGGTGATGGCGATTTCGATGAAAAATTCATGGCGTGCATCTGCCGTTTCGATAATCAGCGGATCGCCCAAGACTTGAGGCTCCCCTTCGCAGGCCGCCACAAGCACCACCGCCACAAGACCCAATAGCCACCCAGGGCGGACCCTACGATTTTGGAATACGTTCATTCGGGTTGTGTACCGAATTCGCGGGGGCGCGTAAACGGCTGGACGATCAAACCCCGTCCAAGAACGGCGCCACGTAAAGTTCCCAGTATTCTTGCGACAGCGCCTGAGCTTTGGCCAAGGACTCCGCGTCCAATTCGTCCCCGACTTCGGATAAATGACTGACTGCCGGGGCGACTTCCCGGGCCGCAGCCAATCGCAGCCACGCATAGGCGCTGATGTTGTCCTTCGGCACGCCGTTGCCGGTCCGATACAAAAACCCCATGCGGAATTGCGATCCGGCATGGCCGTGCTCGGCAGCTTCGCGAAACCATTTGACGGCTTTGTCGGTATCACGCGGCATAAACAAACCCGAAAAATGGTGGTTGGCCAGCACCACCTGGGACTCAATCACTCCCTGCTCGGCCGCCAATTCGTACCATTTCATGGCTTTGCTGTAGTCGGCGGGACCAAGCATAGTGCCGTCGTACATGCGCCCCACCCGGTAAAATCCGATGGGGTTTCCGAGATCTGAGGCCTGGGAGAACAACACCAGAGCCTGTTGCGGATTTCGCTCCACGCCCAGCCCGCGTTCGTACAAGGCGCCAAGCCTGATCATGGATGTGGTGTCGCCCAACTCGACCCCCCGGCGGTACGACGACGAGGCAGCCGAGAAATCTTGGACAGCTTCTGGGCCGGTTTCGTACAAGGCCCCCACCTGCAGGATTGCCTCCACATCGTCTGCCTCAGCTCGATCCCCCCACAGAGTGATGAGCGTGTTGTAATCCCCGGCTTCTTCGGCCGCGGCGATTTGAGCTTGGAAATCCTCGCCCTCGCACGCTGAAAGTCCCACGGCAATCGCCAAAGCCAAACCTGTCCTACCCCATGGCGAGATCTTTGGCGGACGCACGCTAAGCACCGCCCTGGAATGGCGCCACATATAGATGCCAGAATTCCCTGGACAGCGCCCGGGCCTCGGCCAAGGCATCCGCGCCCAGTTCGCCCCCAAGGCTGGTCATGCTTTCCGTGGCCGCGTCAATACCTTGGGCCGCCGCCAATCGGAACCATGCGTAAGCGGTCATTTTGTCTTCGACTACGCCAATCCCCGACCGCAGCATAAAGCCCAATCTGAATTGCGCTCCTGCGTGCCCATGCTCAGCCGCCACTTGGTACCATTTGAAAGCGGCTTCCGAATCCCGGGACACCCGAAAGCCAGAAAACAGATGGTTGGCCAATTCGACTTGGGCCTCCACTAAGCCCATCTCCGCAGCTTTCTCGTACTGCACCATGGCCTTGGCATATTCCACTGAACGGTTTGCGGCGTTGGAGTTGAATGTCAGTAGTTTTCCTGTACGGAAAAAGCCCAAAGGATTACCCAGGTCGGCGGCCTGGGAATACAAGGCCGCAGCGTTTTTCACGTCCCGATCGATCCCTTGGCCGCGTTCATACAATTCGCCCAAATGGACCATCGCAGTGGTGTCCCCCAGTTCGACGGCTTGGGCGTAGAAATTTACGGCCAACGAAAAATCCTGGATGGTTTGGGGACCGGTTTCGTACAGGGCGGCAATTTCAAGAATTGCATCGGTGTCACCGTCGTCGGCCCGGGTCCGCCACAAGGCGATGACGGTGGTGTAGTCTTTGGCCTCCTCAGCCGCAGCCACCTGGGCCTGGAAATCTTCGCCCTCGCATGCCCCAAGCCCCAACGCTACAAGCGCGGCCAACGCCATCGCCCAAAAAACCGATGCGGTATCCTTCGAAATGTCGGAGCGGATCATCCGCCTTGTGTAGCCAATCCGCACAGAGCGGTAAATGCCAGGGATGTTAGATCCCCTGGAACGGCGCCACGTACAGGTCCCAATAGGCCCGGGACAGAGCCTGAGCAGAGGCCAAGGTGTCGGGGTCCAAGGTCAACACGACCCGAGTCAGACTTTGATCGGCGGTCTCGCTGCCCTGGGCCGCCGCCAGGCGAAACCATGCGTAGGCGATCTCGGGATTTTTTTCGACCCCAGTTCCCGCCTCATGGAGCATTCCCATTCGAAGCTGGCCTCCAGGGTGGCCCAGTTCGGCAGCCATGCGAAACCATTTTGCCGCCTCAGTGGTATCCCTGACGACGGTCTCGCCAAATCCCGAAAAAAAGCGCCCGCCCAATTTCATTTGAGCGTCCACGAACCCTTGGATGGCCGCCTTTTTGTACCAGCGAATCGCCGCCTGATAATCCGGTGGCCCCCACGTGCCGCCGTCGTACAACAAGCCCACGCGGAATTGGCCGATGACGTCGCCCAAATCACCGGCCTGGGTGTAAAGCGCCAAGGCTTCATCCATGTCGCGATCTACACCCAGAGCATTTTCGTACAGCATGCCCAGGCTGATCATGGCCGCGGAATCCCCTAAATCCGCAGCCTGGCGGTAGGTTTCCGCCGCTTTCGAATAATCTTGGATGGAGGCCGGGCCGGACTCGTAAAGCGCGGCGATTTCCAACATTGCATGAACATCGCCGTCGGCAGCCAGAGGGTCCCACAAGCCAATGACTTTTGTAAAATCCCCTTCCGCCGCCGCGGCCGCCACCTGGGCTTCCAGGCTTTCGCCCCCGCATGCGGTCAAGGCCAGTGCCATAACCACAGAGCCCAAAGCTCGCGGCCAAACCCCGTGCCCAGATTTTGGCGAATTTTCAAAGCCGATCATTTGCCTTTTTTATCCCATGCTAAGGGTCGGGTAAACGCGGCGATCCCTTGCCGGGTCAAAACCACCTGCTATAGTCAACCTACCACTAGGGGGAGCCGCATTGGGCGGCTGAGAGGCTCGGACGATTTGCGTGGGGCGACCCCTACACCTGATCCGGATCATGCCGGCGTAGGGATAGTGCCAATGCTTGACCCCACCGCCAGTCCCCGCGTCAGTCCCCGCGCCAGCGGCCTGGGCGTCCGGGTGTCCAGGGGACAATTAGCGTTTGGCGGAACACCGGTGTTCGCCGAATTAGGCCTAGACTGTGCTCCAGGTTCGTTTACCTACATTTTGGGATCCAGCGGCGTCGGCAAATCCAGCCTATTGCGGATGATTGCGGGGCTTGTGCCAAATTCTAAAGGGGCCATCGTGGCCTCGGACGGAAAACCCTTGAGCGGCCGAATCGCCTACATGGACCAGCGCGATTTGTTGTTGCCGTGGCTGGGGGCACTGGACAACGTCATGGTTGGGGCGCGGCTGCGCGGGCAATCCCAAGACCGCGAACGCGCGGCCGCATTGATGGCCCAAGTCGGATTGTCAGGCCAACATCACAAGCTGCCCAATCAGCTTTCAGGCGGGATGCGCCAACGGGTGGCCCTAGCCCGCACCCTGATGGAAGACCGACCCGTGGTGTTGATGGACGAGCCGTTTTCCGCCGTGGATGCTCTCACCCGAATGAAGCTTCAGGAATTGAGCGCCCGGCTGCTTGCCGGCCGCACTGTCATCCTGGTGACTCACGACCCCATGGAGGCAGCACGATTGGGCCAGTGTATCCATGTGCTGTCGGGCTCTCCCGCAACTTTGGACGATGGACTTTACCCCGCTGGGTCGGGCCCCCGGGATTTGGCCGACCCGGTGGTGACTGATCTCCACCGCACCTTGCTCGGCAAACTTGAGGTGGCGATCTCATGAACGCCCTGGCGCGCGGGGCCGTGACCATCGCCGGCGTACTGGCGGCGTGGCAGATATTTGTTTGGGTGTCCGGGGTTGCCCCTTTCATGTTGCCCGGGCCTTGGGCTGTGACAACCACTTGGTTTGACCACATCGGATATTTGACCGAGCACGCTGCCATCACCGGTGCCGAAATTTTACTGGGCCTTGGACTGGGCACAGGGGTCGGTGTGATTAGCGCTTTGGCGATCATTTCCTTTGCCCCCGCCCGCCGCTGGCTGATGCCGGCATTAGTGGTGAGCCAGGCTGTACCGGTGTTTGCGCTGGCGCCGTTGCTGGTGTTGTGGCTGGGCTACGGCATGGCATCCAAGGTCACCATGGCCGCGTTGATCATTTATTTCCCGGTGGCCACCGCGTTTTTGGATGGCCTGCGCCGGACTGAGCCCGGCTGGCTGGATCTGGCGGAAACCATGACCGGGGGCAAACGGCCCTTTGCCGTGTTGTGGCATATCAGAATGCCCGCCGCGTTGCCCGGCTTGGCATCGGGGCTGCGGGTGGGAGCCGCCGTCGCTCCCATCGGTGCGGTGGTCGGCGAATGGGTGGGGTCTGGTGCAGGGCTTGGCTATGTCATGCTGCACGCTAACGGGCGCATGCAAACTGATTTGATGTTTGCAGCCTTGGCCACCCTGGCGGTGCTGGCGTTAGGGACATATTTTTCGGTCGATTGGGGATTACGGCGGCTGATCCCTTGGCAAATCGAAACTGCCCCCAGCGATCGTCAAACCTCAGGAGGATAAGATGCACCATAAATTGTGCGGCGCGTTAATGGCGTTGTTCGCCGTGCTGGGGACCACTCCCGTAAATGCTCAAGAAACATTGACGGTGATCCTCGACTGGTTTGTGAACCCGGACCACGGACCAATTTTTGTCGCCGAACATTTAGGCTATTTCTCGGACGCTGGATTGACTGTGGAAATCATCGCGCCCGCTGACCCCAACGACCCGCCAAAGCTGGTGGCGGCCGGTCGGGCCGATCTGGCGATCACTTATCAGCCGCAATTGTATATGGCTGTGGCCGAGGGACTGCCCTTGCGACGAGTGGCAACTTTGGTTGCCACGCCACTGAATTCGTTGGTGGTTCTGCGCGACGGGCCCATTCAATCCATCGCCAATTTGGCCGGCGCTAAAATCGGGTTTTCGGTTGGCGGGTTCGAAGACGCGCTGTTAGGCGCGATGCTGGAACGCCACGATCTTGACCTCAATGACGTGGAGTTGGTCAACGTCAATTTCTCCCTGTCCCCGGCATTGATCTCTGGCCAAGTGGACGCGGTCATCGGCGCATTCCGCAATTTCGAACTGAATCAGATGGACATTGTCGGGCGTCCAGGCCGCGCATTTTACGTGGAAGAAGAAGGCGTGCCGGCGTACGACGAATTGATTCTGGTGGCCAACGCCGACCGCCTGGATGATCCGCGCTTGGCAAAATTCGTGATGGCATTGGAGCGCGCCGTACAGTTCATGGTCAATCACCCGGACCAGGGGTGGGAGGCGTTCATTACCGATCGCCCCGAGCTGGACGACGAATTGAACCGGCGGGCGTGGGCCGACACCCTGCCGCGATTCGCCTTACGCCCAAGTGCTCTGGATCAGGGACGTTACATTAGATTTGGAGAATTTATGGCGGCCCGGGGACTGATTCCCGAGGTCCTAGGTGTCGATGCTTATGCTGTGGAACTGCCCCGACCGCCTTAAGCGGCCGGCCCATCGATTTCGATTTCGGCCACTTGGGGGCCTTTGGGGCCCTGGCCAACCCGAACCCTTAAAGATTGCCCCGGCAGAAGCTCTTCGATCCCCACCCGGCGCAACGCCTTGATGTGGACGAATACATCAGCAGTCCCTTCGCCGCGGGTGACGAACCCATAACCCTTTTCTGCATTGAACCATTTGGCCTTCGCGTCAAAAAAATCGCCTTCGGCCTCAACTGAGGGGAAATCGTCCGGCGTGCGGGAATCGCGCTCTTCCACCGGAAGCGATGTGCTGACGTCCACAGACATAACACGGACCGCTTGCAGCCCTTTTGGACCGCGCACGGCTTCACACGTTATCGTCGTGCCCTGTTCAACCGCTTCGTGGCCAGCTTGACGCAAAGCCGAGTGGTGGATGAATACGTCCCCCGGCATGTCGTCAGGGGTGATAAATCCATAACCTTTGACAGCGTTAAACCACTTTACGCGCCCAACAATACTAAACGACTCCTGCCCGGCCTCCGCGGAGATTTGCTCCAATTCGCCCATGTTTTCTAGGGCCTTTACCCCCCTGAACACTGCCAAACATAAACCGGCAGCCAGCACTGTCGCACCTTTGTTAGCAAATCACAACCAATCCTTAACCATGCACAATTTCGCTTGGCTCGCTGTTTTTCGTGACGCTGGCAACGGCGCGGCTGGCGTATTACCCTGTGGGGATTGGCGGGGAAATTTCCCGTACGAGAGCGCGTCTAATTGTTTGGTTTCATTAGTTTGTTTTTTGAGTAACCGCAGTTAGGGGGCGGCCTTGATCCACGCGATAAGCCTTTCAGCCGTGTTATTCGGCGTATGGTTGCTGTTGTCAGGGCATTACACCCCATTTTTGCTGGGGTTGGGTGGGGTTTCTACGTTTTTAGCGGTAGCGATTTCGCTGCGTATGGATGTGGTGGACCGTGAAGGCCAACCACTGCATCTGGGCCTGCGAATCATCCGGTACATGCCTTGGCTGATTTTTCAGGTCCTTCACGCCAACGTGGATGTGGCCCGCCGGGTTTTGGGCCCGTCCCTGCCGATCTCCCCCCGCATGTTCAGGGTCCGGGCAACCCAGCGCACCGACCTGGGCCGGGTGATCTACGCCAATTCAATTACCCTGACTCCTGGCACTGTCAGCGTGAAGTTAGAGGGCTCTGAAATCCTGGTGCATGCCTTGACCGCCGAGGCCGCCGCGGATCTGCGCGAAGGCACCATGAATCGGTTGGTGGTCGGCGTCGAAGGTCACGAGTGAGGTCTTACGTCAGATGGCTTTGACCCTGGGCGGCACCGAAATGTTTGCAGCCGCGGCGCTGGCCATTCTCGCCACAATGGCTCTGGCCTTGGCCCGGGCGATTGCCGGGCCGACGGTGTATGACCGGGTGTTAGCAGTGAACATGATGGCCACGAAAACCACGTTGCTGATCGCGCTGCTGGGATTTTTGGCCGGCCGCCCGGAATTTATGGACATTGCTTTGGTGTATGCGCTGATCAATTTTGTCAGCGTCATCGCAGTGTTGCGGCTGTTTGGGCGCAGGGTTTGACCATGGACGTTGCTTTGGATCTGCTCAGTTGGGCACTGCTGCTTTTAGGTGGGTTTTTCGCGGTTGCGGGTGGCATCGGCGTCATCCGCCTGCCGGATTTTTATACCCGCCTGCATGCCTCGGGCGTCACCGATACCGGGGCCGCCTATTTGATCCTGGCCGGACTGATGATCCAAGGAGGCCTCACAATCATCACCGTCAAGTTGGCCCTGATCGGGTTCTTCATGTTCTTTTCCAACCCGACCTCCACCTACGCCCTTGCCGCCGCCGCTCACCGTTCCGGGATCGAACCGTTGCCGAGGGCGGGGGGGGCCAACACGCCAGAGCCGGTCGAGAATACTTTGCCGGAACCGCTTGATGTCACCCAAAAGAGGCCGGGGAGTGCGCCGCCATCACAACCGTAGTCGATACCGTCCTTTTAGCTTTCCTGGTGGTGGTGGCGATCGCGATTATTCGCCAACGCAGCCTGATTGCCACGGTGATGCTTTCAAGCTTTTTCAGCCTGCTGATGGCGGGAACGTTTGTGTTGTTGGACGCGGTGGATGTGGCATTTGCCGAGGCTGCGGTGGGGGCCGGGATCACCACGGTGTTGCTGCTAAGCGCCTTGGTGTTGACCAGCTCGGTCGAGGTCCAGCCGTTGAAAACTAATTGGCTGGCTCTGGTGCTGACTATCGCCACCGCCGGTGTGCTGTTTTACGGGGTCTCGGATTTGCCCACGTTCGGTGATGCTGCGGCGCCTGCCCAACGGCATGTGGCGCCGCGTTATCTGGAAATGGCGGAAATCGAAACCGGGATTCCCAACGTCGTAACGTCGGTTTTAGCCAGCTATCGCGGTTATGACACATTTGGCGAACTGACCGTAGTTTTCACCGCTGGTATCGGCGTGCTGCTGTTGATGACTCCTGGGGTTCGGCGGCGCAAAACGCCGAAAAAGCAAGACGAGAACGTCACATGATGGCCACGGAACATCTGATTTTGCGGGTGGTGGCGAAACTGCTGATCCCACTGATTCTTTTGTTTGGTCTGTACGTCCAATTCCATGGGGAGACCGGTCCCGGCGGGGGCTTCCAGGCCGGGGTGATTTTCGCGGCGGCGTTCATTTTGTATGCCCTGGTTTTTGGCCCGGAAAATACCAGACGGGTTGCTCCGGAATGGCTGATCAGCACCTTGATGGCCATCGGCGTGCTGCTCTATTTCAGCACCGGCGCCGCGTCGCTGTTGTATAGGGCTAACTTTTTGGAATACGGCGTGTTGAGCACGGATTTTGTTGCCGGCCAAAAGCTTGGAATTTTTTTGGTTGAACTGGGGGTCGGCATTACCGTTTCATCGGTGATGATTGCCATCTACTTGGCCTTTGCCGAGCGCCAAGGATCCGGCTGATGTGGATTCTGGGAACATACAATTATTGGATCTTCATCACGCTCATGATGATTGGCCTGTACATCGTTATTGTCCGCGGAAATCTGGTGAAGAAAATCATCGGTTTGAATATTTTTCAGTCGTCGGTTTTTCTGTTCTTTATCTCCGTCGGTAAAATTTCAGACGGTACGGCCCCCATTATTTTGCATGACGGAGGGGAAGCGATTTATTCCAACCCCCTACCCCATGTTTTGATCCTGACGGCAATCGTGGTAGCGGTTTCCACGTCAGCATTGGCGTTGTCGTTGATCGTTCGCATCCACGAATCCTATGGCACCATCCAGGAAGATTTGATCCGCGAGGCAGAGCGCGCACCGTGATCTCTGACCAACTTCCAGCGCTGCAAGTGATCTTGCCCATATTTGCAGCGCCCCTTGCTGTTTTGTTGCGCCGAGGGAACGTGGCGTGGATGCTGGCGTTGGTCGTAACGTGGGCTGCGTTTGCAATTTCATTGGTGCTGCTGTTTCAAGTGCTGAACGACGGCCCGATCCGATATTTCTTTGGTGGCTGGGCACCGCCATGGGGAATCGAATACCGCATCGACGCGTTGAACGGATTTGTGCTGGTGATTGTCGGCTTCGTCAGTGCTGCGGTGTTGCTGTTCGCGGGGCCAAGCGTGGGCAAAGAAATCCGCGAGGGCCACCAGCATTTGTTTTACGCGATGGTGATGCTGCTGCTGGCCGGGTTGTATGGCATGGCCATCACCGGCGACGCCTTCAATGTTTTCGTATTCTTGGAAATAGCATCCCTGGCATCCTATGCCCTGATCGCCATGGGCAAAGATCGCCGGGCGCTGACGGCGGCATTTCAATACTTGGTTTTGGGCACTGTTGGCGCGACTTTTTTTCTGATCGGCATCGGCCTGCTCTACGCCATGACCGGCACCCTGAACATGGTCGACATGGCGGAACGAATCCACGGGATCCATGGCTCCCGCACCGTGCTGACCGCGTTCGCATTTTTGACAGTCGGCATCGCCCTGAAGGCCGCAGTGTTCCCGATGCATTACTGGCTGCCCGGGGCCTATGCCTATGCGCCGTCTGTGGTCAGCGCCCTGCTGGCCGGAACCGCCACCAAAGTCGCAGTCTATTTGTTGTTGCGGTTCATCATGATTTTCGGCGCCGACTTCGCCTATGTGGCATTACCATTGGGTGCGACGCTTACCGTCCTGGCGGCGGTCGGAATTCTCATCGCGTCGTCCAGCGCCATTTTGCAAAACGACGCAAAACGACTGCTGGCATTTTCCAGCGTCGCCCATCTCGGCTACATCATTTTGGGTATTGGCCTGGGCAACGACACCGGCGTCACCGGTGGAATTTTGCACATGTTCAATCACGCCTTGGCCAAGGGCGCGGTGTTCTTGGCCATGGGTGCGGTGATGCTGCAAATCGGCACCACCCACATCAACAGGCTTCAGGGCTTGGGGCGGGTGATGCCCTGGACCATGGCCGGGTTTACGGCCGCTGGGCTCAGTCTGATTGGCGTGCCCCTAACCGCCGGGTTTGTCAGCAAATGGTACATCGTGACCGCCGCCATTGATCGCGGTTGGTGGCCCCTGGTGTTGGTGATGGTTGCAAGCTCGATCCTGGCTGTTTTCTACATCTGGCGGATCATCGACGCGGTGTATTTTTCAGCCCCAGGCCCCGGTGCGGAAAATGTGAAAGAAGCCCCGATGACCATGTTGGCGGCGTTGTGGATGCTGGCCGGGGCGTCGGTGTATTTCGGAATTGATTCGTCCTTCCCGGCATCGGTCGCCAGCAAAGCCGCTGCCATTGTGCTGGCGCAAATGCCATGAACGAAAGCTGGATCATTGGCGCCGCACTGGTGACGCCTTTGTTGGCGATGGTGGGGATTGGCGTGTTCCGGCAGCGGCCCAACGCGCGGGAAGCCGCAAGCCTGGTTGCCGGAATTGTGTTGTTTGGCTTGGCAGCGTGGTTGGTCCCCGGGGTGGCCGACGGCGACCGGCCAGAATTGATTTTGTACGAATTCCTGCCGGGCATTTCCTTGGGGTTTCGGGTCGAACCACTGGGGCTGGGATTTGCCCTGATCGCCAGCTTTTTATGGGTCATCACCACCCTGTATTCCATCGGCTATATGCGCGCCCACAATGCAAGCAACCAAACTAGGTTTTATCTATTTTTTGCCTTGTCATTGGGGGCGGTTAGCGGAGCCGCCTTCGCCGCCAACCTCGTTACCTTGTATGTGTTTTACGAGGCCTTGACCCTGGCCACGATCCCCTTGGTCACCCACAGCGGCGGCGAGGCAAGCCGCCGGGCCGGGCGGGTTTACGTGGGGCTGTTGCTGGGCACATCCCTGACCATGATGCTGATCGCCATTGCCTGGATTTGGACCTTGACCGGCACCACGGAATTCGTCGCCGGCGGCGTGTTCACCGAAGGAGGGACGCTGAAGTTTGGCATCACCCCGGGCATTTTGGCGGCCCTGTTGGTGTTGATGGTCCTGGGCACCGGCAAAGCCGGGCTGATGCCGTTCCACCGGTGGCTGCCCGCCGCCATGGTCGCGCCAACGCCGGTTAGCGCATTGCTGCACGCGGTGGCCGTAGTGAAGCTGGGGGTGTTCACCGTTCTGAAAGTCACGATCTACACATTCGGCATCGAGACGTTGTCGAGCTTTGGCATTGGCCGGGCGTTGATGTACTTGGCCGCATTCACATTGATCGCCGCCGGAATTTTTGCCCTGCGCGAAGACAATTTGAAACGCCGTCTGGCGTACTCCACCATCAGCCAACTGGCCTACATCGTTTTGGGTGCCATGTTGGTGACCAAAGTCGGCGCCATCGCCGGAGGCATGCACATCACCGCCCACGCCTTTGCCAAGATCACTTTGTTCTTTTGCGCGGGCGCGGTGATGGTCACCCTTCACAAAACCAAGGTTTCAGAAATGAATGGCGTGGGCCGGAACATGCCCATCACCATGACGGCGTTTTTGGTGGCGTCGTTGAGCGTTGCCGGATTGCCGTTTACCGGCGGCTTTTGGGGCAAATGGTATTTAGCCTTGGGGGCATTGGAAACCGACCAGATCGTGATGTTCTGGGTGATTTTGGCGGGGTCCTTATTGTCTCTGGGTTACTTGTTGCCACCCGCCGTGCGCGCGTTCTACGGGGGGCCAAAGGGCGCCGACCAACCGCCCATGACCTTGGCCGGGGAAGCGCGCTGGCCCATGGTGACGGCGATCACCGTCACCGCCGTGATCTCCGTGCTGCTGTTCTTTGCCGCCGAGCCCATCTTCGGATTTTTGGACACCATCGATTTCAGGGGACGCTAGGCCACGCCCATGACCACTGACGAAACCCCACCCACCGCCAAGGAAGAAAAGCCGCGCTTTTTGGACAATCCGCGCAATGTCAAAGGAATTCTTTGGGGATTCCTGGTCCTGTGCCTTGCCGTGGTCGGGTACGAAATCTACCGGCCCTTAGGCGGAGCGAGCGGCGGCGTAAGCGGTGACGAGGCGGAAGCTGTGCATCACTTGGCCGAGCGCGCGGGAGCTCTGGAGTTTGTCGGATCCTTCGCCCTGTATGGGTTCGTATCGTGCGTGGCCTTGGTGGTCCTGGGGAAAGGTCTGCGGCGTTTGGCCATGCGACCGGAGGACTACTACGATCCAGAGCCCACAGAGCCGGATGAGCCAACGCCCACATCGGACGAGGCCCACTGATGGTTCGCGAGGCGTTTCCCATCTTCATCGATTGGGGCACCATTTTGGGATTGCCCCCGGCGTTGATCTTTTTCACCGGGGCGTTGTTGATCGTTCTGATTCGTGGCCGTTTCCAAGACGGCGCGCGCCAGGTGATCATGATTGCGACGCCCCTGGTGGGCTTGTGGAATCTCACATCCCTGGTGCCGGGCGAGGCCTGGGAATACGTGATCTTCGACATGGACCTGTCCTTGGTGCGGGTCGATCGGTTGAGCCTGTTGTTCGGGCTGCTGTTTCATGTGGGCGCGCTGTTGGGGGCGATCTATGCCCTGCGGGTCAAAGACCCGGTCCAACAAGTGGCAGCCCTGGCCTATGCCGGAAGTGCCCTGGGCGCGGTGTTCGCCGGGGATTATCTCACCCTGTTTTTCTTTTGGGAGGCCATGGCGGTTTCGTCGGCCTTCTTGGTGTGGGCAGGCGACGGCAAGGGTGCCGCGTCTGCAGGCACGCGGTATTTGATCATCCATGTTGCGTCGGGGCTGTTGCTGTTGGCGGGGGCCCTGTTGCACCTGACCAGAACCGGCGGGCTGTCGTTCGATTACGTGGGGCTCGCCGGCGTCGAAGGCTGGCTGATTTTCCTGGCCTTCGGAATCAAGGCCGGATTCCCTTTCCTGCACAATTGGATCACCGACGCCTATCCGGAATCATCGCCCACCGGCACCGTGTTTCTGTCCATGTTCACAACCAAGGTGGCAATCTATGCCTTGGTCCGGGGCTTCCCCGGCACCGAACTACTGATCTATGTCGGTGCGGTCATGGCCCTGTTCCCGATTTTCTTCGCAGTGATCGAAAACGATCTGCGCCGAGTTTTGGGCTACAGCATGATCAACCAAATCGGTTTCATGGTTGTGGGCATCGGCATCGGCACCGATTTGGCCCTGAATGGTGCCGTGGCCCACGCCTTCAACGAAGTGCTGTTCAAGGGTCTGTTGTTCATGACAATGGGTGCGGTGTTACTGCGCACCGGCACCGCCAAGGGCAGTGAATTGGGCGGCCTATACAAGACCATGCCGAAAACCGCGATCCTGTGCATGGTTGGGGCGGCGTCGATTTCCGCCTTCCCCCTGTTTAGCGGGTTTGTTTCGAAGGCCATGGTGATGGCGGCGTTGCTGGAGGGCGGCCACACCTGGATCTGGTTCGGCCTGTTGTTTGCCTCCGCTGGGGTCTTCCATCACGCCGGAATCAAAATCCCGTTCTTTGCCTTCTTCGCCCATGACTCCGGCATCCGCACCACCGAGCCTCCGGGCAACATGATGTTGGCCATGGTGCTGGCGGCGGCAGGCTGCATCTTCCTGGGATCGTTGCCGGTGTACCTGTATTCGTTGTTACCCTGGACGGTGGAGTACACCCCCTACACCTATTCCCACGTGATGCTGCAGACCCAGTTGCTGATGTTCAGCGCCCTGGCGTTTATCTGGCTGAAGCTCGGCGGCATCTATCCGCCGGAGCTGAAATCGGTGAACATCGACGTGGAGTGGCTGTACCGGTGGGTTGGGCCACGAGCAGCAAAGGCGGTGATGGGAAATATCATGTTCTTGGTGACCAATTTCGGCGAGAGCATTCGCGAGATGAGCGGGCCGGTGATCGACCGCCTGATCAAGCCCAATGGATCCCTGGCCCGCATTCTGTCCACGGGTGCGACGATTTTGTGGACCGCCGCAATTCTTGCCGGGTTCTTGATCCTCTATTTGCTTCGCGGCGCCGGCTAGCGATGTTTGACTGGGCCACCTTCGAGGCCTTTGGCATTTTTCTCACCGCCCTGATGGTGGGGGGCATGGTGTTCTTTGCCTTCGTGCTGACCCCCATCGCCTTCACCCGCATGTCGAAGGACGCGGGATCCGAGGTCATCCGCACCACCTTCCCCTATTATTACCGGGTCATGACGGCGTTAAGCGTCGGTGCATCGTTGATGGTTACTGGCACGACGGACGCCATCGTCCTTGCCGCCAACGGCACGACCTTTGCCCTGATCTTGATGGTCTTGCGCCCGCGTATCGTGCGAGCGCGCCAAGCCAGGGACGACGGCGATACCGCAGCGGCATCCGCGTTTCAACGCCTGCACCGGGCAAGTGTCTTTTTGAATATGTCCCAACTGGCCGCTGTGATTGTGGTGTTTTTCAGAATCACTGGCCAATGATCCGCGCCGCTCTCGCCTTGGTTATGTTGGCAATGAGCGTTACGACGGCCATTGCGCAGGACGATTGGATTGCCCCAGCCGGGTGCGATCACCCCTTGGCAGGAAAAATTTGGGATGTGCCCCAAGGGGCCTTTGTCACCGAGGCAGAGTTGCTTGGCCAATTGGCGGTTTCCACATTCGTGCTGCTTGGGGAACCCACACTAACGAAGATCACCATCACCTCCAGGCGCGAATTGTTGAAAGCCTAGGCGCTATGGGCGGCTTCGACGCGGTGGCCTTCGAAATACTCCATCAATCCCAAGCCCCAGCCTTGGCCCGGCACTTGGACCAATCTGAAACACCGGAAGTCTTGGCGGAAGGGTTAGGCCGTGCGGTGAATTGGCAGCGCTGGCCCAGCTGGCGTCAGAACTATCGACAAATTGCCGAGGTAGCGCTGGCCAGCGCCATGACCATCGTCGCCGGGAATGCTGAGAACACTGTTCTGCGCCAAGCGGTAAATCTTGGCCCCGGAGCCTTGGAGAAGGCGTTTGTGGCACGCACCAAATTCGAAGTACCCCTGGTCCCCGCCGCCCTGGAGGGCCTGAACGCCGAACTGACCGACTCCCCCACTGCGGCATGGATCCCGCCACCATCGCCGGCCTGGTCACCGCCCAACGGGTATGGGATTCATCCATGGCCGATGCCCTGGTCCAAGCGGGCCGGCCGATTTTGATCGCCGGGTCTGACCATACCCGCACTGACCGGGCGGTGCCTTGGGTGCTGGGAAACATGCAGCCCGACGCCCGAGTGGCGGCACTGGCGTTCGTCGAAGTGGCGGCAGATTTTGATACGCCAGAGGATTACGCGGCATTCTTCCGCACCCCACGCTGCCGTACCATTTTGTCTGGTTTACCCCGGGCGCGACCATCAGCGCCGAGGTTGAGCCCTGCTGATCCAGAACATTATCCGACCAGATGGAGTCAATTTGGTCGGATAGTTCCCTAGCCTTTTGGCCGCTTTTGGCCGGGGATCCACTTCGTCGCGGCCTTGCCGGAGCTGGTCCAATAGACCCGGTCGGCGTCGGCCTTGGGCATGCTCTTCACTTCTTGGCCAGTGCCACCGCCGTAGGCAGCGGTCATCATATCCAGCGTGATTTCCGACAACGGCCCCTGCTTGAAAGCCAGGGCAAAGGCGGCATCCCCACGGATAATGTCCAACAGGGCGTCTGGAGCCTTAGTCCGGTATTTCTCCCACAGGCCCATCAAGAAATTTTCGATGCGCGCTGGCGGATCGGCCACCACATTGGCCGGTGTCCCCAGCTTGAACAGCTGAAAAATGTTGGGCTCCATGGGGCCACCTTCTGTGGCTAAAAACGTTGCGGGCATAAGCTTTCCGCCCCTGTGCTCCCCGGCAAAATGGGCTTGGCTCAGGTACAACATGCGCTGGAGCTTGGGCGTGGGCAAGGCGTCCCCCGCCGAATCAGCGCGAAAATGCATCCACAACGCCACATCCAGGGTTGAACGAACAGCAGGAACCATCAATTTTCCGCTTTCTCAGCAATTTTAACAATTTCCGAAGCGCGCTAGTATAGGCGCTCCAGGGTCATCCATAAGGGTTAAGAGGCTATGAACGAGCAGGTAGAAGTAAACGTCGAAGACGTGCTGGCGGACGCCCACGGCTGGCGGGCAGCAGGCAAAAAGGTGGCGGTGGCTACCGTGGTCACCACATGGGGATCCAGCCCCCGGCCAGTGGGCAGCCAATTGGCGGTGGACAGCGAAGGCTTGATGGTCGGCTCGGTATCCGGTGGCTGCATCGAGGGTGCCGTAGTGACCCAGGCCATGGAGGTCATGGAAGATGGCGCGCCCCGGCTGTTGGACTTCGGCGTGACCGATGCCCAAGCCTGGGAAGTGGGCCTGGCTTGCGGCGGCAAAGTCCAAGTGTTTGTGGAACGTTTGGACTAGACCCCAAGGCGGCGATTTCATGCAGCAAACGACCCTTAGCCAGATCCTAGACGATCGCGCTGCGCGACGCCCCCTGGTGCTGGCCACGAACTTAAAGTCAGGTGACGAGAAAATCCTTTACCCCATTGATAAGTACGAGAAATCTGACTTGCTAATGGAGGCCGCGGCAGCCATCCATGCGGATAAATCCCGCACGGTGGAGACACCCGACGGGTCGGTTTTCTTGCATGTTTTCAATCCGCCATTGCGGATAATCTTGATCGGCGCGGTGCACATTTCCCAACCACTGGCGCGCATGGCGGCCTTGGCAGGATACGAAGTGGTGGTGGTGGATCCGCGCAGAGCATTCGCCAGCGCCGCGCGGTTCCCGGGTGTCGAGGTTCGCACCGATTGGCCCGATGAAGCGTTGGAGGATCTGGCCCCCAATTTACGCACCGCCGTGGTTACCTTGACCCACGATCCAAAGCTCGACGATCCGGCGCTGCATGTGGCCTTGCGGTCCGACGCCTTTTACATCGGGTCCTTGGGCAGCAAGAAAACCCACCGCACCAGGGTCGAACGGTTGACCGAAGCAGGATTTGACGAAGACACCATCGGTCGCATACTCGGCCCCGTGGGACTTTCCATCGGCGCCACCTCGCCTGCCGAAATCGCCGTGGCCATTTTGGCCCAAATTACCGACGTACTACGCCACCCGGGGGCTTAGGACACTATGATTTTTGATCGATTCCCGGTGGCCAGCGCTGCTGGACTGATTTTGGGGCACAGCACCCGGGTCGCCGACACCAAATTCAAAAAAGGTCGGGTGTTGTCCGAAGCCGATCTGGAACAGCTTGCCGACGCAGGCATCACCCACGTTTCGGGGGCAAGACTGCAACCCGGCGATATTCACGAGGACGAAGCTGCAAGCACACTGGCCAGTGCCGCGACGGGTGACGGCGTTCGTACGGCGGAAGCCTACACTGGCCGGGCAAATCTGATTTCTGACTCTCACGGGATAGCAGTGTTTGACCCCGACCGGATTGGTCAGGTGAATACCACGGATGAATCCCTGACCATCGCCACGGTGGCGCCGTTTTCCGTCGTGCGGCCCCGGCAAATTTTGGCCACCATCAAGGTCATTCCGTTTTCTGCACCCGGCGACGCGGTGCGCGAAGCAACCGAGGCGGCGGCGGGCTCCGGGGTACCGCTGATCCGGGTCGCGGCATTCCAGAATATGCCTGTGGGGCTGGTGATGACTGAAACCAGCACCATCAAAACCCGGGTTTTGGACAAAACCACGCTGACAATTGCCGCCCGGGTCGAAGGATACGGCGCGCATTTAGAGGCCGAAATTCGTTGCCCGCACACTCCCGAGGCTGTGGCGGCGGCAGTAAAAGACTTGGTGGATCGCGGCTGCAAGCCGATCATCGTCATCAGCGCATCGGCCATCGTTGATCGCCGCGATGTTGTGCCCACCGGCATCGAAGCCGCCGGTGGCGCCATCGACCGGTTCGGCATGCCCGTCGATCCGGGGAATCTGTTGCTGTTGGCCCACCACGGGGATGTCCCGGTGGTGGGCGCCCCCGGCTGCGCCCGATCCCCACGGTTCAACGGCTTTGATTGGGTGCTAGCGCGCATGTTGGCCCATGTGCCGGTCTCAGCCCGGGATGTGGCCGCTATGGGCACCGGCGGCTTGTTGGCCGATATCGCCACCCGGCCTCAACCCCGGGAACGGGCGCCAAAAGAGGCCCAGATTGCTGCCGTGGTGCTGGCGGGTGGCCAAAGCAGGCGCACCGGCCCCATCAACAAATTGCTGGCCACATTCGATGGCAAGCCAATGGTGGCAACCGTGGTGGACGCAGTGTTGGCTTCGGCGGCGGGACCCGTGGTGGTGGTCACCGGCCACGAAGCAGACCGGGTTCGCGAGGCATTGGCCGGGCGCGATGTCACGTTCACCCACAATCCCAACTATGCCGACGGGCTCAGCACCTCGTTGCGCCAGGGCATGCACGCCCTGATCAAAACCGCCGCCGACGCCGATGGAACCCTGGTGTGCTTAGGGGACATGCCCGGGGTCGATGGCAAAGTTTTCGGCAAGCTGATTTCCGCCTACGATCCCACCGAGGGACGATCGATCTGTGTGCCAGTGTTTGATGGCAAACGCGGCAATCCGGTCTTGTGGGGTAGCCAGTATTTTTCGGAAATGGCACACATGGCCGGCGACGTTGGGGCCAAGCACATGATTGGCGAGTACAGCGACGCCGTGTGCGAAGTGCCCATGACCGACGACGCGGTGATTGTCGATCTGGATACGCCAGAGGCGTTGACTGCCGCTGGGGCCACTACGCCGACGGCGAGTGCGGGAGGCAGTGGTGAGTGACTTTTGATTCCGCCGCGATCCGTACCCAGTTCCCGATTTTTGAGGTTCCGGCCACCGGTGGAGCCGCCCTGCATTATTTGGACAGCGCCGCCACGGCGCAAATGCCCAACCCGGTGTTGGAAGCGGTCCGCACCCATGACGCCAACGCCCGGGGTAACATCAAACGCGGCGTCCATTTCATGGCGGAGCGCGCCACCGAGGCCTATGAGGGCGCCCGGGATAAAGTTGCAGGCTTTTTGAATGCCAGTCCCACAGAGGTGGTGTTCACGTCGGGGACCACCGCTGCCATTAACTTGGTGGCCCATGCGTTCGGCCAGAGCCTGAAGGCTGGCGACGAGTTGGTAGTGTCGGAATTGGAACACCACTCCAATATGGTGCCCTGGCAAATGCTACGGGACCGGTCCGGGATTGTTTTGAAATACCTGCCGATCACCGGAGAGGGCCGCTTGGATTTGGAAGCCCTGGGGGCGACGGTCAGCGACAAATGCAAATTGATCGCTGTGACCCATGTTTCCAACGTTACCGGCGCGGTGACCAACGTGTCCGCAATCGTTGCCGCGGCAAAAGCCGTGGGTGCCAGGGTTTTGTTGGACGGGGCCCAACGGGCATCCCACGGACCGGTGGATGTGGCGGCCTTGGGAGTCGATTTCTACGCCATGTCTTCCCACAAAATGTTTGGGCCTTCAGGGGCCGGAGTGTTGTGGGGCCGGGCCGAATTGCTGGCGGACATGCCGCCGTTTTTGGGGGGCGGCGAAATGATCCGCTCCGTGACCAAGGACGTGATCACCTTCGCCGATCCCCCGGCACGGTTCGAAGCTGGCACACCACCGATCACCCAGGTGGTGGGCATGGGGGCGGCGATCGATTGGATTGGCACACTGGACCACGAGGCGGTGACCACCCACCTGAACCGCCTGACCGAGCGCGTGTTGAACGGCCTCGCCGATCTAGGCGGAGGCAACGGCCGGATCAAAGTCATCGGACCGCAAGGGTTACAGGAACGCTATCCAGTGATTTCTTTTGAAGTCGACGGCGCCCATCCCCACGATATCTGCCAAATCTTAGACGGCCACGGTGTGGCTCTGCGGGGCGGCCATCACTGCGCCCAGGTGTTCATGGATGCCATGAATTTGCCGGGCACTAGCCGCGTCAGCCTCGGGCCCTACAGCGATGACGGCGATGTGGACGCGTTCTTCGAAGGGCTGGAAGACGCCTTCGCCCGCTTGGGCGTTCAATAAAAAGGATGCGGTGCCCATGAACGACGCCCTGTACCACAAGGCGGTCATGCGCATGGCCGCCACGTCGAAAGGCGCGGGTGGCCTGGAAAACCCCGACGCCACCGCCACCGTGGACAACCCCTTGTGCGGCGATCGGGTGACCCTGGACGTGACCATGGAAAACGCCGTCATTACCGAAATCGGGCACAAAGTCCGGGGGTGCGTACTGTGCCAAGCCAGTGCCAGCACTATCGGCGAACACGCGGTGGGCCAGCGGGCCGAAGACGTCAAACATGTGCGTGGACGCATTCACAGCATGCTGAATGGTGGCGCCGATGAAACCCCAGAACCCTGGACCGAAGACGTGGCGGCCTTTGAGCCCGTCGCCCCGCACAAAAGCCGGCACCAGTGTGTGCTGTTACCGTTCGATGCCTTGATCGAGGCACTGGCCACGGCCAAGGCCGGATCCTGATGCCCAACTAGTCCCTTACGTGCTCGGATAAAAACGCCAAGATTTCCGGGGCCAATCGGTCCGCAAAAATATCGTGGCCTGCACCATCAATGAACAGCCCGACTTTTGGCTCAGATGCAGCGGCCAACAACGTGTGGGACATTTCGACCGGAATGGTCTGGTCGGCGGTGCCATGCATCACCATCAGAGGCGCGTTGATCCCGGCGATCTTGGACAGGGAATCGTAGCGGTCCCACATGGTGGTGCGCACCGGGTACATCCAATACTTGATGGCGGCCACGTCGGGCATGGATGTAAACGGCGCGTTCAGGATCACCGCCGCCACGTCCCGCTCGATCGCCATTTGTACCGCCACCCCCGTGCCCATGGATTCGCCGAACAACACGGTTTTTTTTGGCGGCACGCCTTTGTCGGCGACAAAATTCAGAGCGGCGCGGGCGTCCAAATAAAATCCTTCCTCTGAAGGGCTACCGGGATTGCTCGCGTATCCCCGATACCCCGTCAAATAGACCCCCAGTCCGGCATCCAACAACGCTCGCATGTGGGGGCCGCGCACCGAGACATTGCCGGCATTGCCGTGAAAGTAGACGACGGTCAGATTGGCGGGGTCAGTTGCCGGGGCGTACCAGCCTTCCAAATCCAAGCCATCGCCGGTGCTGGCAAAAACCGGGTACATTTCCGCCACGCCAGCCTGTTCCGGGGTGCGCCGTTCGCCCCCAGGAAAGTATTGATAGCCTCGTTGGAACATGGTCATGACGGCACCGGCGACCACATAAACGGCCACCACCAGCACCAGTACCCACACCACAACCCACATGATCGCTTACCCCCGTATTATCAGCGGCGGGCAGCCTATCAGAAGATCACACAAACGCCGCGTGATCGGGATCGGTGCGCAGAAAATCCAACAGCATGCGGTTTTTATTTTCGGCGATGCAGTGGTGTTGGCAGTGCTTCGACGGATTGACAGCATGAAGGGCCGCTTTGTTTGCGTCGGAAAATCACATCTTTGATTAGCGACAGGGCCCAGAATACCGCCCTTTGTGTAGGCCTTGTCCTGGCATGTGTAGACGATGGAATCGGCGGCGATCACGGTCAAAAAAGGCGTTCGATGGTTTCCACAAGGTGGGGATAGATCAGAGGCTCCCCGCCGGTCACGGCTTCGACCCCCATCGCCACCAAATCGTCAGCGATTTCTAATATTTTTTCCGGGGATGCGGTCGCGCTTGTCCATGTCTTCGCCCAATGACATGTCCTGGGACCGGTAGGCGCAGAAATAACAGTCGTGATTACACAGCTTGATGCGGCTATGCACAAGCGCCCACACCTCCCCTGCCGCCACCGCGGCCAGGTGCTTAGGATACCGGAAAATTTGGCGTCGCTGTAAACGCTCAAGGCTCGAGCGCCGTTAAATTGGTCGTGGATCAAAACCAATTTTCTTGTTGAGTGTGACACATCGTGGCAATTCCACCGCTCCAGAGGCCGATTTCGCGACCGATACCATGTGGATAGCTTCGGTCATGGGTGCCTACAATGCGGGAAGACCCTTATTACGTACCTCCGCCAGGCAGCCGGCTTGTGCAAGCGCTGGCTGCTACTTATGTTTGGGGTCTTCCGGGGCGGAAACGGGGTGAGCGAGTGAGTTCGGGAACACGCTACGTTGCACGGAATGCCGAAGGGGAGATTGTGGCGATTTTTGATCGCCCCCACGCTGCCGCTCCAGAACAGCTGAAGGAGCAAGACCCGGAGATGATCGCGTTCGTCACCGGTGGCGCGTCCGATGACACCCTGCGCCAAAACCTGTTGGACTCCGATGCCGACCTACTGCGAATTCTGGAAGACCTGATCAACGTGCTGGTGGACAACAACGTGATCCTGCTGACGGACTTTCCCGAGGCCGTCCAGCGCAAGCTGATGAACCGGCAAAAGGTCCGGGACAAGCTGCGCGGGAGTTGATCGTTGCTGGCGTATTGGCTTAAGAAGCCAAAGCACCTCATTGATTTTTTTTGAAAAATTGGCGCTCCCTAGGGGAGTTGAACCCCTCTTTCCAGGTTGAAAACCTGGCGTCCTTGCCGATAGACGAAGGGAGCGCAGGGCCGGGATATAGCGCGGGCCGGGGCCGCAAACAAGGCATCTCGGTGATCCCCCAGCCGGTTTCTTGACGATTACGCCCTATTGGCTCTCCGCCCCGGGGGTCGCCACTGCCGCGTCCTGAACGATCAATTGGGGTTTTGTGGTGCCCTGCCAATGGTTGGCACGCAAATTTCCGGCAACATGGACCGGCACACCCCGGGCGGATAGCAGCACCTCCCCCAACGGACCATCGGCGGCACGGAAGGCAATGGCCGTCAGACCGCTGGCGCCGCTGCCCCGACCGCCCCCAAGGATCATCCTCACATGGCCATTGCCAACCACGCTGGGGCGGACGATTTGGGCGCTGGCCACCGCAAATCTCGGTTCTGGATTGCCCGATCCAAATGGCCCGGCGCGCTCCAAATTCGTCAAAAATTCCATGTTTGCCGCCCCTGACGTCACCACCCCATCCAACGACAGGTCGTGGGCGCCTGCAACCTGGGCCATCTGGGGGCCTATATGGTCGGTCAAAAAGGTCTTCAGAGCCTCTAATTGATCCTCTGTCACCGTCAGTCCCGCAGCCATTGGGTGGCCACCGCCGTTGACCAAAAGCCCGGCCTGGCGGGCAGCGATCACGGCAGCTCCCAGATCGACGCCACGCACCGATCTGGCAGATCCCTTGCCGATGCCGTCGTTCAAGGCGATGACGACGGCTGGACGCCGCCATTGTTCCTTTAAGCGCGCGGCGACGATGCCGATCACGCCGGGATGCCAATCGCCCCCGGCGACGACGACCACCGGGCCGGGGTCTTCCCCGACCATGGCTTGGGCGCCCTCCAGCACCCGAGCTTCGATGGCTTTGCGCTCGGCATTGTGGGTGTCCAGTTCGGCGGCCAATTTGCCCGCTTCCACCGGATCGCTGGTGGCCAACAACCGGGCGCCAAGGTCTGAGCACCCCACCCGGCCCCCGGCGTTGACCCGTGGCCCCAAGACGAACCCGGCATAATAGGTCCCCGGTGGTTCGAACATCCCAGCCACATCGGCCAAGGCTTTGATGCCGAGATTCCGGCGACCGGCCATGACTTTCAGGCCTTGGACCACCAGAGCACGGTTCAGGCCGACCAAGGGAACCATGTCGCACACCGTGCCCAGAGCGACAAGATCTAACAATTCTAGCAAATCCGGCTCAGGGCGATCGCTGGTGTACCAATCGGCCCGACGCAAAGCCCGGTTGACCGCCACCGCAAGCAGGAAAGCCACCCCCACCGCCGCCAGGGCACCGAATTCGCCGCTTTCATCCAAGCGGTTGGGATTGATGACCGCCAAGGCCTGGGGGAGCCTGGCCTCTGCGGCGTGGTGGTCGACCACAATCACGTCAAGGCCAGCGACCGCCGCCACTTCCAAGGCTTCAAAGGCGCTTATCCCGCAATCGACTGTGACTACCACCTTGGCGCCGCCTTTCGCCAGTTGCTGCATCGCCGGGCCGTTGGGGCCGTACCCTTCGGTGATGCGGTCCGGAATATAGGTGCGCACCACGCCGCCAACGGCACGGAACAACCGGGAAAGCAGGGCGGCAGAAGTGGCCCCGTCCACATCGTAATCGCCAAAAATGGCGATGGGCTCCGCGGTTTTAATGGCAGCCACCAAGCGATCGGCAGCCATATCCATATCCTGAAAATCCGAGGGGTCGGGCAACGCCGATCGCAATGTGGGCGCTAAATACTCTTCGGCCGTCTCCAGGCCTACACCGCGGGCAGCCAGCACCCGCCCCAAGGCCTCGGGCAAACCCAAACGCTGGGCCATGGCAAGCGCCGTGCGGTCATCGAATTCTTGCGGCACCCAGCGGCGGCCCATGGCGGATCGCTCCACCCCCAACATGGCGGGCGCTTTTTTCGGCGCTGGGTTGGGTTCTTCTTGAGCCGGTGGGCTCACGAGGTTCGGAGTTCGTCGGTCGGTCGGTGTTTGGCGCGAATCCAGCGCACGGTCCCAGTGGCCGATCGCATCACCACGGAATGGGTAGTCACCGACCCGCCCTCGTTGCGCACCCCTCCGACCAGAGGCCCCGGTGTTACGCCGGTGGCCGAGAAAACCACATCGCCCCCGGCCATCTCCATGGTTCCGTACTTTTGGCCAATGTCGGTGATCCCGGCGGCGGCAGCCAAGGCCCGATCGCCATCATCCCGCAGCACCAAGCGGCCCTCGATGTGGCCACCCAAAGACCGCAAAGCGGCAGCCGCCAAAACGCCTTCAGCAGCGCCGCCGGTTCCCAGAAATAAATCCACACCAGAGTCCGTCAGCGCTACCGCGATGACCCCGGCGATATCACCTTCGGGAATCAGCCTCACACGTGCCCCCGTTGCGCGCACAGCAGCGATCAAATCCCCGTGGCGCGGGCGGTCCAAAATGCAGGCAGTGACGGCGGTGGTTGGCCGCCCCAAGGCTTTGGCGACGACAGCGATATTTTCCCCGGGCTCGGTATCCGGATCGATGGCGTCTTTAGGGATCAAGGGGCCAACCGCGACCTTGTTCATGTAGACATTGGGCAACGCCGCTAGCCCACCGGGTTCTGCCAGAGCCATGACGGACATGGCATCGGGGCCGCTGCGGGCCGCCAAGGTGTCGCACTCCAGGGCATCGATGGCGATGGAAACTTTGGGTCCACCGGCACCCAACTTCTCGCCCAGGAACAATTCTTCGGCCACGCCTTCGGGGCCTTCGCCAATCACCACGGTGCCTTCGATGGCCAGTCCGTTCAGGGCGTCACGGGCGGCATTTGCCGCCGCTTGGTCCCCTGCCAATTCATCGCCACTTCCCGACCACCGGGCCGCCGCGATGGCCGCCGCTTCGGTGACGCGCACGGCGTCCATGCTGAGAGAGCGGCTTAAAGTGACGTCGACCATTCCCCCGCCCCTACAGTGGCTCGATGCGGATTAAAGCGGGGTCTTCAACCACTTCGGCCATGGTTTTCAGCTGCGCGCTAACCCGAGCCATGGCGGCTTCTTCGGCTTCATGGGTGACCAAAATCAGCGGCACCGTTTCCCCCGGGTCGCGGCCTCGCTGCAATACGGTTTCGATGCTCACATTTTCATCCCGCAACAATTCTGAAACTTTCGCCAGCACACCGGATTCGTCGACGACCATCAAGCGCAAATAAAAGGCGCCCCGATGGGACTCCATGGGCTGATCCGGCAGGCCGGTCAGTGCCGCCACGGGCACAGAAAATGCTGGCGCGGAAATGCCTCGGGCAATGTCCACCAAATCAGCAACCACGGCTGATGCGGTTGGCCTCTCGCCTGCCCCCGCCCCCTCGTATACCGTGCGCCCAACGAAATCGCCCGTCGCGACCACCGCGTTGATAACGCCGTGAACGCTGGCGATGGGCGAATCCAATTTGATCATGCAGGGGTGAACGCGCTGGAGCACGCCGCCGTTCGTGCGTTTGGTAATCGCCAGCAACTTAATGCGATATCCCAACTCTGATGCGAAGCCGATGTCCATTGATGTAATGGTGCGGATACCTTCGACATAGACCTGATCGAAATCGATTGGGCAGCCAAACGACAGACTAGTGAGTATCGCCAGTTTGTGGGCGGAATCGATCCCGTCCACATCAAAACTTGGATCGGCTTCGGCATATCCCAAATCTTGAGCCTCCGCCAAAACATCAGCGAAATCGCGGCCGGTTTGTTCCATTTCCGTCAGGATATAATTACAGGTACCGTTCAGAATTCCGTAGACCGTGTGCAATTGGTTGGCCGCCAGGCCTTCGCGGATCGCCTTCAGAATAGGAATACCACCGGCCACTGCAGCCTCGAACGCCAACACGCCGCCATTGGCTTTGGCGGTCTTAGCCATTGCCAAGCCATGATGAGCGATCAATGCCTTGTTGGCGGTGGCAACGGACTTGCCCGCGCCCAGGGCGGTTTCAACGACGGACTTGGCAATGCCATCGGGGCCGCCAATCAATTCCACCACGACGTCGATGCCGTCGGCCTTTGCCATATCCAAAGCGTTGTCGTGCCAGGGTACGCCGACCAACATGTCTTTCAGATCGTCGGGCATTTCCAAGGCAGAAACCCCGGCAAGTTCAATTGCCCGCCCACATCGCTTGGCCAGTAGGTCAGCATGTTCTTGCAAAATTTTGACAACACCGCCGCCGACTGTACCCAGCCCGGCGATGCCAACCTTCAAGGGATCATTCAAGACGCCACCGCCTGTTTTGGATCAAACGCCGCCGGAGGCGAGGCAATGAATTTGCGTACCGACCGCGCCGCCTGACGAATGCGTTGTTCGTTCTCCACCAAGGCGATGCGAACGTACCCTTCGCCATGCTCGCCAAAGCCAAATCCCGGGGACACGGCGACTTGGGCGTGGGTCAGCAACATCTTTGAAAACTCCATTGAACCGGCCTGGACGAATTCTTCTGGGATCGGTGCCCAGGCGAACATGGAGGCAGGGGGGCTGGGGATCTCCCATCCGGCCGACGCCATGGATTGGACCAAAACATCCCGGCGTTGTTTGTACAACGCGCGGATTTCGTCGACGCATTCCTGAGGCCCGTTCAAGGCCGCCGACGCCGCCACCTGAATGGGCGTGAAGGCACCGTAATCCAGATACGATTTGATCCGCGCCAACGCATGAACAAGTTCCTTGTTACCGGTAGCAAACCCAATACGCCATCCGGGCATGGAATATGTTTTGCTGAGAGATGTGAATTCGACGGCAATTTTCCGGGCCTCCGGTATCTGCAAAATTGACGGCGGCGGGGAGTCGAAATAGATTTCGGAATAGGCCAAATCCGAGAGGATGAAGACCTGTTTGGCGCGGCAAAACTCAACCATCTCCCCATAGAAATCCAGATCAACCACCATGGCCGTGGGATTTGACGGATAATTCAAAACCACCGCGGCCGGCGGCTGGTCGCTGGTTTCCACGGCGCGTTTGAAATCGGCGAGGCAATCCCGGCCGGGGCCCTGGGGTACATGCCGGATTTCTGCCCCGGCGATGATGAAACCGTAGGGGTGGATCGGATAACTGGGATTGGGAACCAAAATTATGTCCCCGGGTGCGGTGATGGCCGACGCCAAATTGGCCAGGCCTTCTTTCGATCCCAGGGTAACAATGGTTTCGGACTCCGGGTCGATCTCCACGCCAAAGCGGCGATCATAATAGGCGGCCACCGCTCGGCGCAGGCCAGGGATTCCTCGCGACGTAGAGTACCGATGGGCGCGGGGGTCTTGAGCCGACTCGATCAGTTTTTCGACGATGTGAGCGGGGGTGCCGGAATCGGGATTGCCCATGCCAAAATCAATGATATCTTCCCCGGCCGCACGCGCCGCTGCCTTCAGTTGATTGACCTCGGCGAAAACGTAAGGGGGCAGCTGCCTGATACGATGAAAATCCATGGCGCGCTTTCAGTCGCCCAATGCCCCCCAAATTGCGCGGGGCATTCGGGGTCAAGCTTGTACGAAAATTTCGACCCGTCGGTTCTTGGCTTCCCCCGACGGCATCGCTTCCAGGTACATGGGTTGGGCGTCGCCCACGGCGTCGATGATCAACGCAGCGGGATCCACACCCAGGCGCATCAGTTCGACTGCCACTGCCCCTGCACGATTGGCGGAAACTCGGAAGTTCACCCGCAGATGCACATCGAACGCCATTTCCTTTGTGCGCTGAGACGCGTGACCGACAACGCGGATGGTACCGCCGTTTGCCTTGTGAGCATCCGCAATGACCTTAATCTGGGTTCGGGCTGCGGACGAAAGCGTCGCCGAATCATGGCCGAACATTACCAAGGTCGGCGCGGCGACGAAGACCGGCAACGTTCCAAAGCCGCCTAACGGGGCCGCGGGTGTTTCAAGTTGGGCCACTTCTACAGCTGGGGTAAACACCGGTGTGGCGATCGCCGGACCGGGAGCAGCCGGGAACCCGGCCACTGCCGGTAAGATGGAAATAGTCGCCTGAGACTGCTGGAGCATCTGGGTAAACGTTGCGCCCAAAGTGTTTTGGCCCGCGGCAACTGCCGGGGGTAACACCTGTGCCACTTGTTGCGGCGTCGGCACGGGGAGCTGCGGGCCAACGAATGCTGCCACCGGTGGCGGAGCACCAGCCGCAATTTGGGGCATCGCCGGAGCGGGTGGAATCGCCGGAACCAAGGCGGGAGCAGCGTTCGCCAAAGCCGGAGCGGGGGCAGAGGCAAGCACCGGATTTAAAGTCGGCGCAGGAATGGGCTCGGCCAGGGCCACGGCACCACCGGGTGACAAGGCAGGCAACATGGGCGTCAGGCCTGCGCCAAGATCGGAAAGCGGAGCGGCATCGGCAATGACCGCCAACCCGGCAGCAGCAGCGCCCGGCGGCAGGGGCACTGCCATATCGGGCACGCCGAGACCCGCCAGTCCGCCCGCGCCAAGCGCAGGGGCTGCTGCGGCACCCGCCCCGAGAGCGGGTACAACAGGTGCGGGAGCAGGGGTGGCGAGTGGTGCCGCTTCGACCACTTCAACCGGCACGGCCGGAGGCTGCGGTGTGGGCGTGATGACCGGTGCGGGGACTACAACTGGCGCGGGTCTGGGCGCTGCGGCCACAACCTCGGCGAGGTTTGGCGCCCCACCCTGGCGCAATTGCTGTTCCAAATACCGAGCGTTTTCGCGGTCTCCGGCCAACCCTTCTGCAAGAGCTTGGCGTTCCGCAGGAACCGCCGCTGGTGGCGGCGCGCCGGGAACATCGGCAACCGCGGGGAACCCGCCTTCTCCGGCTTCGCGTGGCACGTCGATGAAAGCCGCACCGTCATCGGTGAACAGGTCGTCATACCATTGGACTGGGTTTGCCCAGTCAGGGACATAGCTGCAGCCGGACAAAACGATTGCGGCGCCCGCGATCATCATCGGGGTTGTGGCCCAGCGTGCTCTGTTTTTCATCTGCTCAACTCCTGCGGCATTCGCTGTCCGCATCCCTTGCGCCCGCAACAAACGGTTGGCCGCGAGCGCGCCAGCCAAATTCGGCCTTACCATAGGGTTTGCGCCGTGGGCGATCAACACGCCTTGACGGTTAACGAAGTCTGGATTGGAGGTGGATTGAGGCGGTTAGCCCACCGGATCCGATACCATCGCGGCGTCCGAGGTGGGGACGGGACAGTCTCTACACCCCTAGCGATGAGGATTTGCAGGGTGGCCATGGTGCCCACCCCAGGCTCACTGGCCAAGGCCACATCGGCCCCCTGAAGCCGTGCCATTGACCGCGCCATAGGTAATCCCATGCCCGATCCTTCGTATTTCCGCGCCAGAGAGCTGTCGGATTGGACAAAGCTGTCAAAGGCCGTGGAAATTTCTTCCTCAGTCATGCCGATTCCGGTGTTGGATATGCGTAAACGGACCCCGGCATTCGGATCTTTGCGCGCCAAAATCAACACCTCGCCGCCTTCGGGCGTGAATTTGACGGCGTTTGACAGAAAGATCACCAGAATTCTTAAAACCAGGGAGGGATCGGCCTCCAATTCAGGCAGTTTTCTTTTGACTTTGATTTGAAGATGGATGCGCTTGCGGTTGGCCTTTGGACGGATGGGGATCAAGCTGGCCGCCATCAGCATCAGCACCCGCTGCCGGCCGCCAGACACGGAAGCGCCACCGCGCAGCAGATACCCGAATGTGAGTGCGGTCATGTAAAGCCCCCCATAGGCCACGGCCACCACTACAATCATGCCGAAATCGTTCAAGGCCCGGGCGAGATCGTCGAACACTGTGGCCACGGTGATGGTCAGGGCGCTGGCAATGATTCCCATGGTTAGTCGCTGCCGCATGTCCTAGCCATCATCGGCAGGGCGGAAAAACACCAGCGCCGCGGCGAGCAGAGGCGCCCTTGCCAAAAAACCAGCGTCCGCCAGGGATACCTTTTCGGGATTGAAACTACTGGTCAGAGCGTTGCCTTGAGCCACCAACATGCCAATCAACCAGACGGCTGAGGCGGCTACCATCAGGCTCCAGGTGACACAATCGCCGCCCTTTTGGCCAAGGGCGGTGGAGACGCTGGCCCATATGGCGGTGATGGCCGCAGCACCCCAAACGAAGTCGATGGCGGAAGGCCGCGGCCAACCTTCTAGGCTTCTGGTGTGCCCAAGGATCACCAAGGTACCAACAAGGCCTGCGGACCCAATGCCAATGGCGTGAATGGAACTTCAAGTCCTCAAACCATCGCACTCCCACTAAAGCCCCCTTTGAGCGGGGCTGCCTGTATACATATGGAGGAAAATTCCGCGATCAATCTTCAATTTAGGTCAATGGTGCGTGACACACTCGTTACCCCGCGTTACCCCGGCGTGGAGCCTTCCATATACGCCCGGGCTAGTTGGGCATAATGGCGGGCGGACTCCTTGATTTCCGCAATCCCTGCCGCGTTCATGTCGCGCATAAACTTGGCCGGACTGCCCGCCCACAGTTGCCCGGTTGGAATTGTTTTGCCCGGGGTCACCAAAGCCCCCGCCGCGACCATTGCCCCGGTCTCGACCACCACGCCATCCAACAGGCACACACCCATTCCGATCAGGCTGCGGTCGTGGATGGTGCAAGCGTGAATGATAGCGTTGTGGCCGACGGTCACATCATCGCCGATATAGGTGCCATGGCCGTTGGTGGTCACATGCACGATGGTGCCGTCTTGAATATTAGTGCGGACACCGATGCGGATTTCGTTCACATCGCCGCGGATAACAGCATTAAACCAGATGCTGGACCCGGCACCGATTTCCGTATCGCCGATGACCACAGCCCCGGTCGCCACAAGCACATCGTCAGCAATCCGCGGCACTTGGGCGCCATAAGTCAGCACGGCCCCCTGATTTGCAAGTGTTGTGGTCATGGGACAAGTGCCGCGGTCATGGAAAGAGGGGCCTGGCCTCGAGGCCGACGGTTTCAGCAAAGCCAAATGCTACATTCATATTTTGGATGGCCTGGCCCGACGCGCCCTTGATCAAATTGTCGGTGGCCGACACCAAAATGGCCCGCCCCGGCACTCGGTCCTGGAACACATTCATTTGGCAAAAATTCGAGCCGCGCACATGGCGTGTCGCAGGCACCGCGCCCTGATCAAGCACCCGGATAAACGCTTCGCTCTCGAAACGATCAACCAAAGCCGCGTGCAAATCCCGGGCGGTGGCCCCGTCGGCAAGCTTTACGTACGTGGTAGCTAAAATCCCCCGGCTCATGGGAGCCAAGTGGGGAGTAAAGGATATAGTCACCGGTTCGTTCGCGGCCACGGACAGTTCCTGATCGATTTCCGGCGCGTGACGATGACCACCAAGGCCATAGGGGTGCATGCCCTCGGCCACCTCGGCGTAAAGATTGGCTTCTTTTTCTGACCGCCCTGCCCCGGATACCCCGGATTTGGCATCGACAATAATGTCGTAGGGCAGGATCAGCGCTTTTTCCAGCAACGGTACCAGGGGCAACAAAGTAGTGGTGGGATAGCACCCGGGACAAGCGATCAACAAGGCCCCAGCAATGGCCTCCCTGGAAAATTCCGTCAGCCCATACACCGCGTTTTTTTGCAGGTCTTTTGCCTGGTGGGCATGGCCATACCATTCCCGGTACACCTCCAAATCCCTAAGACGAAAATCTGCCGACAAATCCACCACCTTGACCGATTTGGGCAGGGCTGAGATAGCATCTTCGGTGTTGTCCGCCACCAGCTCGTCCACCAATGAATGATGGGTGGCGTGCAGAAGCCCGGCGACCACCAGCTGGGTGGTCCCGTGGGGCAGCGCGCAGAACACAACGTCCACGTCCAATCCGCCCCATTCCACCTGATCGATTTTCAGTAGATCCGGCATACCAAGATCGCCCAAATGGGGGTAGACCGCAGCCAGGGGCTGGCCCGCCCGTCGTTCCGCCGTCAAAACCACGATTTCAACATTGGGATGGCGGCTGAGCATGCGCACAAGCTCGGCACCCACGTAACCACTGGCTCCAAGAATGGCTGCGCGAATTTTATTCGAACTTGGATCTGGCACGTCTAGGCCCTTTGACATTGGTTGTCTCGGCCACACATGGCCGGGTTCACTCGCCCCCGTCAAGGGTGCGTGACTGTCGCCCACACGTTGGCTAGGTACGGATTAGCGCTTGGAGAACTGGAAGCTTCTGCGGGCCTTGGCGCGCCCGTATTTCTTGCGCTCCACCACCCGAGAATCTCGGGTCATAAATCCGCCGGCTTTTAAAACACCGCGAAGCTCTGGATCATGGTTCACCAGAGCCCGGCTGATCCCGTGGCGCACCGCCCCGGCCTGACCAGAAAGGCCACCGCCTTTTACCGTGCACCAAATGTCGTATTCGGTTTCCCGCCGAGACGCCACCATGGGCTGGGCGATTAACATACGCAGCACTGGCCGGGCGAAATATTCGTCGCTTTTCTTGCCATTAACAGTGATCAGCCCCTGCCCCGGTTTGATCCACACCCGGGCGACGGCATCCTTGCGCCGGCCAGTGGCATAGGCGCGCCCCTGGGCATCTCGTTGGGGTTGGCGCAGAACCGCTTCACTCGGTTCGGCATTGCCAGGCGCAGCATCAGCGGTCGGTGCTGCTTCGGCAGCCGCACTGGCGGATTCAACCGCCCCGCCCAAATCCTTTAGATCTGAAATCTTGCGCCGGACTTCCATCCGCTCGGCAGGCGCCGGCTTTTCCTCAGGCGCCGGCTTTTTAGCCGCAGGCTTTTTAGCCGCAGGCTTTTTAGCCGCAGGCTTTTTCACAAGCTTTTTGGTGGCGGGTTTGGCCTCTCCTTTGGCCTTTGGTTTAGTTTTCGGCTTCGCGCTGGATTCAGCCTCTTTCCCTGCGGCAGCTGATTTTTCTTCGGCGCCTTTGGTTTCGGGTTCGTCCCCGGCAGCCTTTTTGTCGTCGCCAGCCATAGTCATAAGTTCCTTTTTCGTTACGACCTAGCGGCCACGGACGTTTTTCGGGTTAAGCGATGCCACGTCCAATGTTTCAGGCTTCTGGGCATCGTGGGGATGATCGGGCCCCGGATAAATCTTTAGTTTGCGCATCTGTTGGCGACCCATGGGAGAGCGCGGAATCATCCGCTCCACCGCCTTTTCACAAACCCGCTCTGGGTTGGCCCCGTCCAATATCTGTCCAGCAGTTACGGAACGAATTCCCCCCGGAAACCCGGTGTGCCGGAAATAGGTCTTGTTGGCCCGCTTCGCTCCGGTCAAACGAACCTTGGCAGCGTTAATGATGACAACGTTGTCCCCGCAATCAATGTTGGGGGTGTACATGGGCTTGTGCTTGCCGCGCAAACGCATAGCAACAAGGCTCGCCAGGCGCCCCAGCACCACGTCTTCGGCATCAATGAGCACCCATTTGCGGTCAACATCTGAAGGGGTCGCAGAGTACGTCTTCATCGCAATCCTGACTGATAGCGTAGTTTTTTTTGGGTTGGCTAAAAAATTGAGCCGTGGTCGGACCATCCCGTCCACCGCGCAGTATGCCATAAATTTTTGAAGTGCAACAGGTAAAATTGAATTAAATCAGTGGATTATAAGGTGGTATTATACAACCACACTGGTGTTCGATGTGGTATTTTTTTATTCCGACCCCTGAAATCCGGATTATTAACGCTCAATAAACCCGTTAGCCATGCTTTGAAAAGGTTGATTAACACAAGCAATTGATAATGCCTCCCACTACGAGCCGCTAGTTCGGAGATGAAACATTAGCTCTGCTCCGGATTTGATTTTCAGTAGCGCAGTACTTGAGGGAACCAAATGAGCGTAATTGAGGACACAGTCCCCGACGGCGCAAGTGCAGTCGAAAGCCTTTTCAATCGAATCGGCGGAGACCCTGCGGTGAACGCTGCAGTCGATCTATTTTACAAAAAAATTGTGAACGACCCGTTGCTTCGGCGTCTCTTCGAAGGGAAAAATTTGCGACGTCTGAAAAAGAAACAAAAAGCGTTCCTTACGATGGCCTTTGCCCGCCCTGACCGGTTCAACGGTCAGGGTTTAACCACCGCCCATGCCAGGTTGGTCAACATCGGGTTGGGGGACGAACATTTGACCTTCTGGTCACCGCCGTCAAAGACCGGTCAGGTGAATACACCGCCGCAATGCTGACGTGGAGCGTCGTGACTCAAAAGGTCAAAAAGGATGCTGAGGCTTTGCGGCTTCAACAGATGGTCGAGGAAATGCTCATCAACGTGATGTTGGTGGAGCCGGAGAATCTTGAACTTACCTATATGAACAAAGCTTCCATAGAGACTCTGGAAACTTTGGAACATGTTCTGCCGGTCAAGGTCGACGATATGATTGGGCAATCCATCGACATCTTCCACAAAGACCCGTCAATTCAGTCGCCGAAGAAGCCATCAAACTTGTCACGGAATACCGGAACGCCCTTGCTGCCCACCGCCAGTACCCGAAAAATTTCACATCGGAACATATGATCAATGCCCGCCTGGATGAGGCGTACATGACTGGGTGGTTGACCAATCTTGTGCCCGGGCACTTCTTCACAAGGCCCTTTGTTCGGATGAAATTTCCCGGGATAATTTTGAAGACAGCTCGGTCGAATTTATTTCGACGCTTTCTGTGAATGGTTTGATTGGCGGCGACGTGTTCCCTGATCTCTTCCCCACCCTGCACCGCAATTGTTTGCGCAGCGCAGCAGTTTACCGACATCTCGATGAATTGGACTCTACCCTCGGTCTTGACAACGCCGCAGCGTAATCCGCTTCGTCAGCTCTAAAGGGTTTGGGCCTCAATCCACGCCAGATAGTCCGGATTGCCGCCCTCTATGGGCAGAGCGACAATGCACGGGCAATCATAGGAATGCATCTCAGTGACCCGTGCGACCACTTTATCGACCAAGGTGGCCCGGGTCTTGACGATGAACGCCACCTCAGCTTCAGATTTCACCGCACCGTCCCACCAATAAACCGAATCCATCGGACCCAGAATATTGGCGCAGGCCACTAGGCGTTCTTCTACCAAGGTGCGGCCGATAGCTTGGGCCTCGTCGCGGGTTTCAGCGGTCATGTACAGCCATGCAGCTTTCATCGCGTTCTAGGCCAGGACTTTGATACCGGGGGTCGGCTCAAATCGCGCTTGATCGGTGAGAAATGCCGCGACGATCGCCACAGTAAAAAACACCATGGCTCCGGCTTGATGGAAAGACGCCAAAGGGACAGGAACGACCAAAAGCAGTGTGCCAATTCCAGTTGCGCCCTGAGCCGCCAGAGTAACTACTAACCAGTAATGTGCGGCCATGGCTCGGCGGGGCAACGCCAAATCCAATCCTCTGCCCCACACCAGTACCACTAAAATTGCCATGGACGGCCCTAGCCACCGGTGAAGGAATTGCACTGTGGTGATGTTGCCGAGCGGATCGGTCAGCATGCCTGCTGGCACCCACGCCCCATCCATGGTGGGGTAAGTATTGTAGGCGAACCCAGCATCCAGCCCAGCCACCAATCCGCCAGACAAAATTAGAATGAACGCCGATGCAGCGATGGCAAGGGTGGCAACACGGAAGCCCACCGGCGGCGGCTCCCCCCACGGCCGGGCCGACGGCAGCAATACCACCATGGCCAGCCAAATCATGTAGCCATAGATAACAACAGCCAAACCCAAATGGGCGGTAAGGCGGTAGTGGCTGACATCCGGGCGATCCACCAGGCCGCTTGAAACCATGTACCAGCCCAGAACCCCTTGCATGCCCCCCAGAACGAACAATGCTCCAAGGTGTATGCCCAGGCGCCGGTCAACGCGGCGTTTCATCAGGAAATAGACGAAGGGGAGTGCGAACACTAAGCCAATAGTGCGGCCCAACAGCCGGTGGGAAAATTCGTACCAGAATATGGCTTTAAACCCGGCCAGGCTCATTCCCATGTTGATTTTCTGATATTCCGGAAATTGCTTGTAGTTCTCGAACTCCTCCGCCCAGGCCTCGGGAGACAGGGGCGGCAAGATCCCGGTCAACGGCTCCCAGGTGACAATAGATAGGCCCGAATGGGTCAGACGGGTCATCCCGCCCAGCACAGTCATGGCAAACACCATGACGGCGCATATCAAAAGCCAAATTCCAATTTGACGGTTCTGGCTGTCGCCAAACGAAAATGTGCTCGTACGACTGAAAGTCATGACGCCCTGAAAATTTCGTCTCGTCGGGTGGCCTTCGACACCATTGTACCCCACTGGCGCGGAAATTCGGCGGCAACGCAGGAAATTGGCCCCCATGAGCAAAACATGCTGCACATCCTGCCGTGAAAAGACTCTTACTGGGCAAATATTGCCCACAGACCCCACTTTGTGGAATCGGCAGAGGTAGATAACTTCCGTTTATTTTCAATATGTTAGGGTTGGTTTTTTCCTTGGCACACGGCTTGCGAAATTGGCTGCAAGATATCACAGAGAGCGAAGGAAAGTCGTCATGTCGATGTCGGTCAACACAAATCGAGGGGCAATGATCGCCCTGCAGAACCTATCCAAAACCACTCGAATGCTGGAACAGACCCAACTTCGGGTTACCACCGGCCTGCGGGTGAATGGTCCAAAGGACGACGCCGCGACCTTCGCGATCGCGCAAAACATGCGAGGCGACATCGCCGGCATGTCAGCGGTGAAAACCAACCTCAGTTTGGGCATATCAGTCGTCAACGTCGCCATCGATGCCGGTAAGGCTATCGTAGATTTGCTGATCGAGATGAAGGCCAAGACGATTCAAGCCAGCCAGGCCGGACTGGACGCAGATTCGTACACCGCCCTGAACCAAGAATTCACGTCTCTGCGGGCTCAGATCGAGACCATCGTCGCCTCCGCCGAATTCAATGGAAAAAATCTGATCCAGTCCGCTTCGACAAATTTTGACATTCTCAGCACCGTCGATGGCAGCACTATCACCGTTACCAAACAGTCGCTCGACGCCACTTCGCTGAGTATCCACACTGCGGCGCTGACCGATTCCACGGTCGCGGGCACCGCGTTGACCGCCATTAGCCAGGCGATCGTTTATGTTTCAAATGCACTTGCCGCATTGGGTTCCAGCGCCAAGCGAGTGGACATTCAGACCGAATTTACCGGCAAGCTACAAGACATCCTGAAGCAAGGCGTGGGCAATCTGGTGGACGCGGATCTGGCCGCGGAAAGCGCCACCTTGCAGTCTTTCCAGATCAAGCAGCAGTTGGGTGTTCAGGCTTTGGCCATCGCCAACGCCGGACCGCAGAGCATCCTGTCGCTGTTCGGATAATTTTCTTCAGAATTCTCCCCAGAATTCCCCCCACCTGGCGCGCTGGATTTCGATTCAGCGCGTCTTTTTTTACCGCCCGCCGGCGGTCGGTTTAGGCCCCCTCCCTCGATGGGGAGGGGTAAGTCAGAATAAGTGGAGATCGTGGCACACCTTCGTGCCACGTGAATATTAACGTAAGGAAAAGTACGGGGAACTCCCAATACCGGGGCCACGGCCGAACACGCATATTTAGCGTATAGACCGGGCTTGATGTTTCGACATTCCCCCAGCTCCGGAGCCGGAGCCCGGCTTCACAATGGGGCCGGACGCGTAGATGTCCGCCCCATTTTACTTGTTGAAATGATATTCCTTACTAGCCTCGGCCGGTGTCCGGAGCACGTTTAATCCTAACTGGATTACTAGCCTTGCCACTCAATCGCACACTCAACTTACCGATCCTTACACTTTTTGGGCTTGGGACAGTTGTCGGCGCCGGGATCTATGTACTGTTGGGGGAGGTGGTAGCCAGTGCCGGGACCCTGGCACCGCTCTCGTTCATCTTGGCCTTCCTGCTTGCAGGATTCAGCGCCTTTTCCTTTGCCGAGCTATCCGCGCGCATGCCCCGCAGCGCCGGCGAGGCCCTGTACGTTTTAGAGGGATTTCGGTCGAGATCGTTCTCCACCTTCGTTGGGCTGATGGTGGTCACGGTGGGCGGCGTTTCAACCGCCACACTTTCCAACGGGTTCGTCGGCTACGCCGGTGAATTAACTCCCCTGCCTGGCAGGGTCCTGATCGTCATTTTTGTTGGTAGCCTCCGGCGCACTGGCCGCCTGGGGGATCAGCAAAGCCAGGTGGGTGGCCGCGGCGCTGACAGTGGGGGAAGTCGGGGGTTGGTCATTGTGATCGTTTTTGCCGGGGTATCGCCCGACCCAGGGGCTTCCGCCGCCGCCCCAGCATACATTTGTCTTGGCCGGGGCACCATGGTTGGGGTACTGGGCGGCACTGTGTTGGCGTTTTTCGCCTTCATTGGGTTCGACGAGATGGTCAACGTCGTCGAAGAGGTGAAGGACGTGAAGGGGCCCTGGCCTTTTTAGGGTTTTAGGACGCAGAAACCTGCTTGCGCTGGTCCCCCACGCAATTGATCAAAAGAAAACTGCCGGGCGCGTACCTAACGCACGCGCCCCGGTGCCGCACTGGTGACGCTTACTCAGTTGCCGGTGGAATAGGGTTTTCCGGCGCACCTTCCCCTTCCGCAACCGCAGACGGACCCTGATCTTTCAATTTTCTTGCTTTGACCCGCTCAGCCTTCTCCTCCATACGTTGCTGGCGCTTTTCGGATTTTCTCCGTTCACGCTCGCGTCTTTCGAAGCTGTAATTAGGCCTGCGCGCCATTCCGCTTCCTGGTACGAACGCCTGGAACTAGTCCAGTGCGACCAGGTTTTCGGCGGAAGATTTGCCATCCCGACCCGGGACGAGCTCGAACTCGACCTTTTGGCCTTCCTGCAGACCACTGAGGCCAGCAGATTCAACGGCGGAGATATGTACGAATGCGTCCTTCGAGCCGTCTTCGGGGCTGATAAAGCCATAGCCCTTGACGGAGTTGAACCACTTCACGGTTCCTTTGGTCATCTTATCGTTCCTTAGTCAATTTAGAATGCACCCCAGGCGAACCTTGGGTGGGTTTCATCTCGCCGAATTTCTGGGTAGGCCGCTAGGTCGGCGTGACGAAGCATATACGCCGGGACTTCGAGGGATGATGGACCTGATGTAATCGGCTGGGCTGGGAAAAGCAAGAGCGTATATCGCCGCAACGCACTCCCTAAGCCACACACATACCGTGGCGTACCGTTGACCCCCATAGTCCTCCGCAGAACCAAGGGGAAAGTTTTGCTGGGGGGCGATGCGTTGGCGAACGACGGCCCGGATCGGAAACAATGCTGAACGCGGCGGAGTTACGCCGCGTGACTTTGAACAAAAGGAAATTAACGACGATCCTTGCGGCTGATGTTGTGGGGTTTTCGCACCTTGTGGGCGAGGATGAAGAGGGCACCATCGCTGCCTGGCGTCCCGTCGCACAGTCACCTACACTGTGATCGCCCGGCACGGGGGCCGCATTTTTGGCACCCCCGGGGATTCGGTCATGGCTGAATTTACCAGCGCAGTGGAGGCGGTGCAGGCGGCTGTGGAAATCCAGGAGGAATTGGCCCCCCTGAACACTGGCCTGGCTGAAGACCAACAAATTCTGTTGCGCATCGGCATCAACCTGAGTGACGTGGTGATCCAGCGCGTTGGCCCGCAATTGGAATCTCCATGCACTACTACCTATGTGCTACCTAGCGATTTTCTCCCAGCGGCCCGTCCCTCATAACCCATTGAAAAGATTGGTCGGAGCGAGAGGATTTGAACCTCCGACCCCCACACCCCCAGTGTGGTGCGCTAACCAGGCTGCGCTACGCTCCGACTGTCTGAATGTACCGCCCGGTCCCCCGAGGCGCAATCGGGCTGGAAAAAGGCGTAGATGGCCGGATCAACTCCGGCCATGACGACGAACTAACGCGGAGCTTAAATCTCTCGGCAGATAAGGTTTGAGCGCAGCCAGTGGCCGGACTCCAACTAGGCCGACCCGGTTAGCGGTCAGCCGCCGGCGGACCGCAAGGTGTCGCGGATGTCGCTCAGCTCGTCCAGGGCCCTGTTGAGCTGTTGGCGTTGGTCCCGGTCCAGGGTGCCATTGCAATTCTCTGGGGCCGGCCCGGCCCCGTTATCGGTGGTGGTACCGATACCATTTGAGGCGGCTTTGCGCCCACCTTCCCGCAACACCTTTTGGACGCCGCGGATCTTGTAGCCTTCGTCGTACAGCAATCGGCGGATTTGCCGCAGCAAGGTCACGTCTTCGGGCCGGTAATAGCGCCGGCCACCGCCACGCTTCAGGGGGCGAACTTGGGAAAATTTGCCCTCCCAGAACCTCAGCACATGTTGGGGAACAGATAACTCGCCGGCCACTTCGCTTATTGTACGGAATGCGCCGGGGGCCTTTGCCGCGCGCTTTGGAGCCGCTGACTTGTTCGTGCCGTCTTGGTTCCCACCATCAGTCATGGTGGGTTATTCGCCGGATTTGGGCGACAGGGAGCCGTTAATCCGTTCCCTCAAAACATGGGAGGGACGGAACACCAGAACCCGCCTGGGTAGGATGGGAACCTCGTCGCCGGTTTTGGGATTGCGACCGACCCGTTCACCCTTTTCGCGCACATAGAAGCTGCCAAACGAAGAAATTTTGACGGTCTCCCCGTTCTCCAGGCTTTGGCCAATTTCGCCAAACACCGATTCGACGAGCTCCGCCGATTCGTTGCGCGAAAGGCCCACCTCCCCGTACACCGCCTCAGTTAAGTGAGCGCGGGTTAATGTTGCCATCGGCAAAAATCCTCCCGGGCAGTAAGCTAGCCCGTGGCAAGAAATGGGTCAATATCAAAGGGATGCAAGGTGGTCTTTAAGTGACTAGAGAATCACTCGCACGTGGCAAACCGGCGTCAGGCGTCACATTCGGGCGAGACAAGCCCCCCAGGTCATCCCCGCGCCCATGGCTTCCATCATGATCAGGTCACCCGGCTTGATGCGCCCATCGGCCACGGCGGTGGACAGAGCCAAGGGCACCGAAGCGGCGGACGTATTAGCGTGGTCACCCACGGTAATGACAACTTTTTCTTCGGCCATTCCGAGCTTCTTGGCGGTGCCATCCAAGATGCGGCGATTAGCCTGGTGGGGGACCAACCATTGGATATCCGGCATGGCCAACCCGGTGCCCTCCAGCGTTTCCCCCACGACGTCGGCTAACTTTGTCACGGCCTGTTTGAACACCTGGCGGCCTTCCATCTTCACCACCCCGGCGCTTTGAGTGGTGCTGGGACCGCCGTCCGCATACAGCAGGTCATGTTTGCTGCCGTCGGAATGCAGGCTATTGGCGAGAATTCCACGATCCTTGGAGGTTCCCTCTCCCTCCCCTGCGCGAAGCAGCACGGCCCCTGCCCCATCGCCGAACAGCACGCAGGTGGAGCGATCCGTCCAATCGAGAAGGCGGGAAAAGGTTTCGGCGCCGATTACAAGAACAGACTCCGCCTGGCCCGCCTTGATGAAATTGTCCGCCGTAGCCAAGGCAAAGATAAACCCGGTGCAAACGGCCTGAATATCGAACGCCGCCCCCCGGGTCATCCCCAGCATGTGTTGGACCTTGGTGGCGGTTGCTGGGAAGGTCTCATCTGGGGTGGAGGTGGCCAGGACAATCATGTCCAACTCCGCCGCATCGGCGCCGGCGCTGGTTAACGCCGCCTTGGCTGCTTCAAAGGCTAAATCGGAGGTTGCCTGATCGTCAGCGGCGATGTGGCGGCGGTGAATCCCTGTACGCCCAACGATCCAATCGTCTGTGGTATCAACGATTTTAGCCAAATCGTCGTTGGTCATTACTCGTTCGGGCAGGTAGCCGCCAAATCCGGCCAATGTGGAACGGAGGACACTCATGTCAGAGCCGTCTGGGCAGGGGTCTCTTCCAGTTCACGCTGGGACCCGATCAATTCAAGATTTGCATGGATGTGTTCGTTGAATTCGCCCTTGATCATGTCGATGGCGACACCCACGGCGTTGGCGAAGCCTTCGGCATCTGTGGAGCCATGGCTTTTTACCACCACCCCATTGAGGCCTAAGAACATTGCCCCGTCGTACTGGCGCGGGTCCAATTTGGCGGAAAAGGCGTCCAGAGCCGGTTTGGCCAGCATATACCCCAGTCGTGACGCCCAGGACCGCTTGAAAGCCGCGATCAGGTACGCCTTGACCATTCTCGCGGTGCCCTCGGTGGTTTTCAGCACGGCGTTACCCGTGAACCCGTCGGTGACAAACACATCCACCAAGCCCTCACCAATATTGTTGCCTTCAACAAATCCATAATACTCAAAATCAAAGATTGCTTGTTTTAGGATCTGGTTGGCTGCCCTGACCTCTTCGTTTCCCTTTAGGTCTTCGGATCCCACGTTCAACAATCCGACCGTGGGCCGCTCAATCCCCAAGACGCTGCGAGCAAACGCCGCCCCCATAATGGCAAATTGCACCAGATTGTTGGCGTCACATTCGATATTTGCCCCCAAATCCACCATCGAGCTTTCGCCACGGATCGTCGGGAAATAGCTGATCATTGCTGGTCGGTCGATGCCTTCCTGGGTTTTCAAAACCACTTTAGAGATCGCCATCAGCGCGCCCGTATTCCCAGCCGAGACAACAGCCTGGGATTCCCCCGAATGGACAGAATCAATGGCCAACCGCATGCTGGATTTGGTCAGGCGCCGCAAGGCATGGCTTGGCTTGTCGTGTGGCGTCACGACTTCCGGGGCGCAGCGAATTTCGGCGTTCTTGGAAAGCCTGGGATGTTCCGCGAGCAAGCCAGAAAGGGCCGTTTCATCTCCGAACAGCAAAAATCGCACATCGGGATGCTGACGGCTGGCTGTGGCCGCGCCATCAAGCACCATCGACGGGGCGCTGTCTCCGCCCATGGTGTCGAGTGCGATCGTCATCGCCGTGGTCACAAAGGGGACCTAGGTTGTTGCAGTGGGGTGTCCTGGAAAACCCGAAAGCCTACCCTAAACGTCTTCTGCTTCCAGGACCTCGCGACCATGATAATGGCCGCAAGACGCACAAACATGATGGGGCCGTGCAAGCTCGCCACAGTTGGGGCATTCCACATATGCCTCGCTAGGGAGCCGGTCGTGAGCGCGCCGCGAGTTGCGCTTCGACTTGGAAATCTTTTTCTTTGGAACCGCCATCAGGTCTTGCCTTTTCCCTTTGAAATCATGTCGCTGAGCGCAGAAAACGGTTTACGCCGGTCGCTGTCAACTGTTTCACTGCTGCTGAAGTCCTCGGCAACGAACTCGATCCCGGGTTTTCGCGGGTAGGGATCGATGGCCAGGGACAAATATTCCGCAACAACAGCACCCAAATCGAAAACACCGCCGTTGATCGGCGCGACATCGCCGTCCAGAACCGAAGACTCGGTATCGTCAGAGTTTTCAACTGATTGCGCCCCGTCCAGGGGCATGAAATCCACTTTGAACCTTTGGTCGATCCGCGCCTCGACTGGCTCAAGGGTGACCACGCAGAACTGTACCACGTCAGCCACTAAATGCACACGGGCCAAAACTCCCGATCCCCGGCGATCCAGCTCGGCTGTGGCCTCAAATTCCGCCAAAGACACTAGAACCAGGCGCTTCGCCAATGCCTTGCATTCTTGGGGGTCTGCCGCGCAAGCGAATTCCATCCCCGTTGCACCAACCGCATCCAGCTTCACCAACCGGCTAAATTCTTCGGATTTGCCCCCGAAATCGCTCTCTAAATCGCCAAATATTGCGGTCATGGCGCTTGCCTAGGCTCAGACGGTGCCAGGATCCCTGGATCCCCTGCCATTAGGGCCTCCAGGGGATGGGATTCAAGGGATGTCATGGTTCGACGAACATAGGCCGCCAAGGCAGGAACCTCTGGCGCGCCCTCCTGGGCACCCGGTTCCCCGTAAAGATTGCGGGCCAAGGCGGTTTCCAAGGGCTGTTTTCCGTCCAAGGCGTCATCATAGGCCTTTGATCGACCGTAATAGGCCTTGGCCATGGCCTTTACCTTTTTGCCCACGCGGATATCCCCTACGCCTAGTTCCCGGAGACTGCGATCCATATCGGCGAACAAAACCTCGAACAATCCGTCGGCCAAGGCCCTAGCATCCTCTGACTGAGACTCCGCGCGCAATCGTCGGACAATCAGGGCGGTCAGCAGAAGGATCATGTCGAATCGTCCGTTGATGGTGTCGGGCACCAAATAGTCGCGATAGAACACCGGCTGGCGTGCTTGGGCGACAATTCGGTAGTACAAGTCCTCCACCAGCCGCCGCTTGGTGCGTTTTGTGGTGCCCCCAGACACGGTTATTCGAGCCCCTGCGTTGACAGGCCAGTGGCCCCGATGCAAATGTCTGCGCCCACCCGATCGATGCGTGGGGCGGTGGGTCCTTGAAGCGAACGTTGAAACCAACATCCGGTGGCCAGAAAATCGTGCGGAGGCATTCAATCGTCCTGTGGGGCTTGTTGGTGTTGGGGGCGATTGCCGCCTGCACGCCAACCCGTGATGTCCGTGGCTACGTACCCAGCGCCACACTGATTGCGCAGATCACCCCGGGCACGGACACTAAGGAAAGTATTTTGCAGTCCCTGGGGTCGCCGTCGTCCGCCGCCACCTTTGATACCGACAGTTGGTACTATATTAGCCGCATCACTGAACGTGTGGCGTTTTTTGCTGAGGTGGTGCTGGAACAATCCGTCGTTGCCGTGGACTTCACCCCGCTTGGCATCGTTTCCGGTGTCCGCTCCTATAATTTGGATGACGCCCAACAGGTTGTCCCGGTGGAGGGCAAAACCCCAACCTTGGGGCGCGAGCTGGGTATTCTGCAGCAGCTTTTGGGCAACATCGGTCGGTTTAATCCTCCCGTCCAATAACACCACGGCACCCATAAAACTGGGGCGGGAGCTGCCCCCCTAGTTCTAATAAGCTTCGCCGGACTTAAAGCGCTAGGGCAGCCAACAACAGCAACGCCACGATATTGGTGATCTTGATCATCGGGTTCACAGCCGGGCCCGCCGTATCCTTGTAGGGGTCGCCAACGGTATCACCGGTGACCGCAGCCTTGTGGGCTTCCGATCCCTTGCCACCATAATTGCCGTCTTCGATGTACTTCTTGGCATTGTCCCAAGCGCCACCGCCGGCGGTCATAGACAGGGCCACGAATAAGCCGTTGACGATGACGCCCATGAGCATGGCCCCCACCGTGGCGAAAGCATTCGCCTGGCTGGTAAATGTCAACATGCCGAAGTAGACGACCACCGGCGCCAACACTGGTAACAGCGACGGCACAATCATTTCGCGGATCGCCGAGCGGGTCAGAAGATCGACAGCCCGGCCATAGTCCGGCTTTCCGGTGCCCTCCATGATGCCTGGGATTTCCTTGAACTGGCGGCGGACCTCAACAACCACCGAGGCCGCGGCACGCCCCACAGCCATCATCGACAAAGCGCCGAACAAGTAAGGCAGAAGACCTCCAAGGAACAGGCCAACCACCACATATGGATTGCTGAGGGAGAAGTTCACATCCAATTCAGGGAAAATGTGAGCCAGATCTTCAGTGTAGGCGGCAAACAACACCAGCGCGGCCAGACCGGCCGAGCCAATGGCGTAGCCCTTGGTCACCGCCTTGGTGGTGTTGCCAACGGCATCCAGAGCGTCGGTGGTCTTGCGTACCGATTCGTCCATGTCTGCCATTTCGGCGATACCACCAGCGTTGTCGGTCACCGGACCATAGGCATCCAGGGCCACTACCATCCCGGCCAAGGCCAGCATCGCGGTGGCGGCAATGGCAATGCCAAACAAACCGGCCAACAGGAACGACACAACAATTCCGGCGACGATGGTAAGCGCCGGCAACGTGGTGGCTTCCATGGAAACCGCCAAGCCTTGGATGATGTTGGTGCCGTGGCCCGTGGTGGACGCTTTGGCAATGCTCTGCACCGGACGATGGAGGGTGCCGGTGTAAAATTCGGTGATCCAGATCAAAAGCCCGGTCACCACCAGGCCCACGACCGCGCACCAAAACAGTTCCATGCCGGTGAAAGTCAGATCGCCAACCGTCAACTCAGTGGTCATCCCGATGACAAAGTCGATGACCGGCCAAAAAGCGATGGCTGAAAGGACAGCCGCAGCCAGGAAGCCTTTGTACAAAGCGCCCATGATGTTTTGGCTGGCACCGAGCCGAACGAAATAGGTGCCAATCACGGAGGTGATGATACAGGCACCGCCGATGGCCAGGGGCAACATCATTAGATCGGTCTGTATGGCGGCGTCGGCAAAAAAGATCGAGGCCAACACCATGGTTGCGACCACAGTCACCGCATAGGTTTCAAACAAATCAGCAGCCATGCCGGCACAATCGCCAACATTGTCGCCCACGTTGTCTGCGATGACAGCCGGGTTACGTGGATCATCTTCGGGGATACCGGCTTCGACCTTGCCCACCAGATCGGCGCCGACATCGGCGCCCTTGGTGAAGATACCGCCGCCCAAACGGGCGAAGATTGAAATCAGCGAGCCACCGAAGCCCAGGGCAACCAGGGCGGTGACCATTTCCCGCATTTCTACTTCCATCATCAGCAAGACGCCGTAATAGCCGGCCACCGCCAGCAGCGCCAAGGCGGCCACTAACATGCCGGTGACAGCACCGGCGCGGAAGGCCACGCTTAGGCCCGCGGCCATGCTAGTACTGGCCGCATGGGCGGTCCGAACATTGGCGCGAACGGACACGTTCATGCCGATATAGCCTGTGACACCGGACAACACCGCGCCGATGAAAAATCCGATCCCGGACAATGCGCCCAGGAAGACCCAGGTAATAACTAGAACAACAACGCCGACCATGGCGATCGTGCTGTATTGGCGATTCAGATAGGCCATCGCTCCGACCTGCACAGCGCCGGAAATTTCGCGCATTTTGTCAGATCCGGTTCCGGCTCCAATCACTGCCCGCGCGGTGACAACCGCATAAAGAAGGCCAAAGATGCCGCTCGCGATCACGAGCCAATGCACACTCGTCATAGTTCCCCCTGGAAGGTGATGTCAGAAAAAGCTGCCGGCTGGTCATGAATGCCGGAAATCGGCAAAGCCGCGGGCGTTATGACAGACTTGGTTTGCAAAGGCAATCCAACCCTAATGCGGTGCTTTAGGCCACTGCTCGCGCGACGCTAGGAACAAGGGCCTTGCGAACTAGATTCTCTCCCAAAACATGGTTGGCGGAAACAACCGCTGCTGCTTTCAGTCTGAGCAAATCAATGCTGGCGACGCCGTCTGCCCGCACCCCAGAATTCCGGTGCAATTCCCGCATTATCTCGTCGCGAATACGCGGCAACACCAGGGCGACTTCGGTCACGCGGTCTTCGTCAATGATTTCCAGCCGGATATCGATCAGAACGTAATGATCCAGCACCCGATCCTTGGAAACGGGAGCGGTAAGCCCCGCAATTGTTAAGAAGCCAGGATCGGTCTCCACCACAAAGTCTTCATCGGCCAAGCGTTCAAAGTTCAACAGAATGAACGTCGCCGCCCCCAGACCGCTGGCCACCACAATGATGAAAGCGAGGGTTATTTTTACCGCTCGAGACATAATCCGCCCGTGTTTAGACTATCGCCATTATGGCCCCACTCCGGGCTGAGGGGAAGAAAACCGGAACATAATGTTCGTGGTTCAAAAATGCCTATAACCCGTCGATGCGAAGGCGATTTGTTCACCTTTTGAGTCAAGAAATCGGACGCCAGATCCCGGGGTGATCCTGCCAATGGCGGCCACGCCGGTGCCCAAGCGCATTGTCAGCCAATCAATCTCCTCCCCAAGCGAGGGATCGGTGCAAAAAATCAGCTCGTAGTCCTCCCCCCAAACCAGGCGCCGGTCGGCGATTGATGGGTCGAGCGCTAGGGCCTCGCCCCCTGCGGCGGACAGGGGCACGCGTGCAGCCGACACCTCTGCCCCAACCCCCGACTGATCACAAATGTGGCCCAGGTCGGCAACCAACCCATCGGAAACATCGATCGCTGCCGTGGCGAGGCCATGGAGCCCCCTTCCCAATTTGACCCGTGGGCTTGGTAGATAGAGGCGGGTCTTGAGAAATTCCAAACTTTCGGGTTGCATTGTTGAGTGCTGCCCCTGGCCGATTTCGTACCCAACCATGGCGTCGCCGATCGTCCCGGACACAAAAATCGTATCCCCGGGCTTCGCACCGGACCGCCGCAGCGCTTGACCGGGTTCCACGTGGCCGAACATGGTGACAGAGAACCATTTGTCGTGATCGCCGGTCGCGGCTACAGTATCGCCGCCGATCAGAGCAAGCCCATAGCGGGCCTGGTCCCGACCCAGGCCTTGGGCAAATTTTTCAATCCAGTCTTCGGGTGGCGGGGTTGGAAGTGCGACGGTCAACGTATACGCCGACGGATCGGCACCCATTGCCGCCAAATCCGACAAATTTGATCGCAGCAGCTTTTGCGCCAACAGCCCCGGCGGAAAATCAGCCGCGAAGTGTCTGCCTTCCACCATGGCGTCGGTGGTGACCACCAAATCCATGCCAACACGCGTCGGCACAATCGCCCCGTCGTCGCCCAAATTCAGTGCCGATGGATCATCCGCCAACGGCCCGAACACGTCGGCAATCAGTTCGAATTCCCCACGACGGGTCACTTAACTTCGTCGGGGCGAAGATCTTGGGCGATTTTGTCTAGCACCCCGTTGACCAGCTTTGTCTCGGACCCGGAAAAAAAGGCATGGGCCAGATCCAAGTATTCGCTGATGATCACCCGGGCAGGGATTTCCTTTTGCGACATCAATTCATAGGCGCCGACGCGCAACACTGCGCGCAGGATTGCATCCAGTCGCTCCACCGTCTGATTTTGCAAAGTGTCGGCCAGCGCCCGGTCCACGGCAATCATCTGGTCCGATACCCCTTGGGCCAGCATGCGGAAAAACTCGCGATCAGCCGGGGCGCTGTCCGGGCCATCCACGTCCAGGGCCGCCCCCTGATGGATGTCTAAGAATCCTTCGATCACCTCGTCAGCGATCCCGCCACCCAATTCCACTTGATACAAAGCCTGCACTGCCGCCAACCGTGACGCACTGCGAGGATTTGGCTTCTGATCAGAGACACCTTCGCCGGCGGAGTCCGGGCTTTGGGATGCTGCCGGCGGGATCATCGGTTAGGCAAAAGGGATGGCTTGAATTCGACCATCTGAACCGCCGCCCGTGCCGCCCGGCCGCCCACATTGCCCTTGTCCACCGAGGCCCGCTCCAGGGCTTGTTCCATGGTGTGACAGGTCAAAATTCCCATACCAACAGCGATTGAATACTGCATGGCCAAATCATTCACCCCGCGCAGGCCTTCGCGGGCCACATGTTCATAGTGATCGGTTTCGCCGCGGATCACGCAACCCAATGCGACGTATCCATCAAAGCGTTTGTGCACGGCGGCACTGACCAATTCCATGCTGCGAACCGCCAATCGAATACCTGCGGGGATTTCGAAAACGCCAGGTACGGATACCCGGTGATACGTCCCTCCGATGCTGTCCATTTCGGCGATGGCCCCACGAACAAGCTCGTCCGACACGTCCTCGTAAAACCGAGAGTCGATGATCAGCAAATAAGGGGCGTTTTCATTCATGTCAGACATCCTTGTCCGGTGCTTCTTGTGGATCGTTCAACGGCGTAATCGGGCGCTGCTCTTTGATGGTTAGGCGATAGCCTTCCAGGCCAACCACCGTGCGGTGGGAATTGGACAGCAAGACCATATCCTTGACGCCCAGGTCCAACAAAATTTGGGCGCCAATCCCATACTCGCGCAATTCTCGGGGGGGATTGGTCCCTTCCCTGGCAACCCCAAGACCATCAGACAACGCCGTCGGTTTGGGATCGCGGATCAACACCACCACCCCGCGGCCTTCGGCAGCAATCGCAGCCATCGCGCTCTGCAGGGTTTCATCCCTGTGCTCGCCCACTGAATTGTCTCCCAAAACGTCTGATAGAACGTTAAGGGCGTGCATCCGGACCAAAACCGGATCGGGGCCGGAAAGATCACCTTTCACCAGGGCAATATGTTCCGCGTACTCCACGGTATTTTCGTAAACCACCATGCGAAATTCACCGCCGAACCGGCTGTCAAAATCCGTTTCCACGATGCGCCGGACCATCGAATCATTGCGCCGACGGTAGGAAATCAACTCGGCGATGGTCGCCACTTTCAGGCCATGGGCCTGGGCGAAGTCCACAAGCTCCGGCAGTCGTGCCATGGTACCGTCATCGTTCATGATCTCGCAGATCACACCCGACGGATTGAGCCCAGCCAATCGGGCCAAATCCACAGCGGCCTCGGTGTGGCCGGCACGAACCAACACGCCGCCGTTGCGCGCCACCAACGGAAAAACATGGCCCGGCGATTGGATGGCGGATTTGGCGGATTTGGGATCAATGGCTGCAGCGATGGTGCGCGCCCGATCGGCCGCTGAAATCCCGGTGGTTACTCCTTCGCTGGCTTCGATGGAAACGGTAAACGCGGTTTGGTGGCGCGACCGATTGTGCTGAGACATCAATGGCAGTTCCAGCTCTTCGACCCGATCCTGGGCCAACGCCAAGCAAATGAGGCCACGCCCATGCTTGGCCATGAAATTGACGGCCTCGGCATTGGCCTTTTCACCAGCGACGATCAGGTCGCCTTCGTTTTCCCGGCCTTCGTCGTCCACCAAAATGACCATGTGGCCCTGTTGGATATCGGCGATGACTTCATCAACCGGCGACAGAAAATCGTGAACACTCATTCTGATTCCGTCCAAACCGCCTTGGCGGCGTATCGAGCGAGGGGGTCGATTTCTAAATTCACTTGGTCACCGACCTCGGCGGTACCCAGAGTCGTCACCTGCTGAGTTTGTGGAATAATATTGACGCCAAATCGTACCGCGTCCGCCTGGTTAACGGTGAGGGAAATTCCGTCCAGGGCCACCGATCCCTTTTGCGCGATAAACCGCATAATTTCCGTCGGGGCCGCCACCGTCATTCGGATCGACTCACCGTCCATGGCCCGGGCCGAGATGGCCCCAACCCCGTCCACGTGGCCCAGGACCATGTGGCCTCCAAGTTCGTCGCCGATTTTCAAAGGACGCTCAATATTGACTGTTGTCCCTACAACCCATTGGCGCACCGTCGTGCACCCCAAGGTCTCAGGCGAAACATCCGCAGCGAACCAATCGTCTCCATGGCTGGTCACGGTCAGACACACACCCGAACACGCCACCGACGCACCCTCGGTGAACCCGCTCCCGGAAGGCACTTCTATTTCGATGCGGGCGCCACCGCCTTTGGTGGTTCGCACCCGGCCAATGGTTGAAATGATCCCGGTGAACATCGCTAGATCCGATCCACGGAATAGGTCTCGATAATATCGTCGCCAGCAGCCAAGGTTTCGATGCGTCGAAACTTTGGTGCGCCATCAACAGCGCCCAGGCCCAATTCTCCCACCGCCGCCAATCCGTCGCCACCAAGAACTTGGGCACCTCGCGCCCACATCAGGCGGTCGACAAATGCCGACCGTAAAAAGGCCGCCGCCACAGTGCCGCCCCCTTCTACCATGACGCGCGTGACCCCTTTGTCTCCGAGCACGCCAAGGCATGCCTCTAAGTCCGGGTGCCCATCGGCGTCGGCGGCGATACTGTGAACTTCGACGCCCTGGGATTCCAGGGCGGAGCAATGTTCAGTGTCCGCGGCATCCGTGGTAAAAATCCATGTGGCAATTTTTTTGGCGGTGGTCACAATCTTTGCCGATGTTGAAATTGCACGGTGGCCTTCCAAAACCACCCGCACCGGAGACCGATCCCCCATCCCGGGCAATCGGCATGTCAGCGCGGGATCGTCAGCTCTGACCGTCCCGGATCCAACCAGCACCGCATCGTGGCGCCCCCGAAACCCGTGGCCGTGGGCACGGGCAAGCGGGCCAGTGATCCACTTACTCTGACCCTCCGACGTGGCGATGCGCCCATCAATGGATGCCGCCAGCTTTAAAGTCACCAAGGGCCTGTTGGTTTCAACCCGGCGAAAAAATCCCACGTTCAAATCGCGGGCTTCCGATTCCAGCACGCCTTCAACCACCTCAACTCCGGCGGATTTCAGCGTGTCGATCCCGGCGCCGTTCACCCGGCCATCGGGATCGCGGCAGGCAACGACCACCTTGGCAACACCCGCTTCCACCAACGCCGTGGCGCATGGCGGTGATTGTCCGTGATGGGCGCAGGGCTCTAACGTCACATAGGCGGTGGCACCCCGAGCCCCATCTCCGGCCCGGGTCAGTGCTTGCGTTTCTGCGTGGGGTCTGCCTCCGGCCTGGGTCCAACCCCGGCCAACAGGGTGACCATCTTTGACTAAAACGCATCCCACAGACGGGTTGGGCCAGGCCTGTCCTAATCCCCGTTGTGCCAGGGCCAACGCTGATCGCATATGATGGTCGTCGTTAGTCGTCTCCGTCGCCACTGAGCTCGCCCACGAATTGTTCAAAATCCCGAGCCTCGCGGAAATTTTTATAGACCGAGGCAAATCGCACATATGCGACTTGATCCAAATTCGCCAAGCCATCCATGACCATTTCACCGATGACCGTGGACTTGACCTCTGGCTCGCCCAAGCTTTCCAAGCGGCGGACAATTCCGGTGACCATGCGGTCAACCCGGTCCGGGTCCACGGGGCGTTTGCGGGTGGCGATCATCACCGAACGCAACAGCTTGTCGCGATCGAAAGCCGCCCGGCGCCCGTCGGATTTCAACACTGTTAGCTCACGCAACTGAATACGCTCAAAGGTGGTAAAGCGCGAACCACAAGCCTGGCAGTATCGCCGCCGCCGGATCGCTGAAGCGTCCTCGGTTGGGCGGGAATCTTTCACCTGTGTGTCGGCGTTTCCGCAAAATGGACAACGCATGATCGTCCGCCCTCCTAAAAGTTTTTCGCCGAATTGGTGGTGCCATCGCGCCGCCACCAATCAAGATCCTGGTACACTGAGAACCGTTTACACAGTTTTAAAACTTGTGCCTTGGTTTTCGCCTCGGCCGCCGAATTGTCGTCGGGGTTCGCCGCCAATCCATCCAGGACATCGGCGATCATTTCACCGATTTGGCGGAATTCTTGTTCGCCAAATCCACGGGTCGTCCCCGCCGGGCTTCCCAGCCTGATCCCAGAAGTCACAAACGGTTTTTCGGGGTCAAAGGGAATGCCGTTTTTGTTGCAGGTGATGTTGGAGTTGCCCAGCGTTGCCTCGGCGACCTTGCCGGTAAGCCCCAGGGGTCGTAAATCCACCAGCATCAAATGGGTGTCGGTGCCGCCGGAAACGATATCCAGACCACGGCTGATCAGCACCTCGGCCAGGGCTTTGGCATTCACCACCACTGCCTTTCCATAGTCCTTGAAATCCGGACGCAGAGCTTCGGCCAGCGCTACCGCCTTGGCAGCTATCACATGCATTAACGGGCCGCCCTGGATGCCGGGAAAGATCGCCGAGTTGACCTTTTTTGCGATGCTTTCACTGTTAGTGAGGATCATGCCCCCTCTTGGCCCGCGCAAAGTTTTGTGGGTCGTTGTCGTCACCACATGGGCGTGTGGAAATGGGCTGGGATGTTCCCCCGCCGCCACCAGCCCGGCGTAATGGGCCATGTCTACCATCAATACCGCGTCCACCAAATCGGCGATTTCGCGAAACTTGGCGTGTTCCATTTCCCGGGAATAGGCCGAGCCCCCGGCGATGATCAATTTTGGCTTGTGCTCGGCGGCCAGTTGGGCCACTTCATCAAAATCGATACGGGCGTCGTCCCGGCGGACGCCGTAATTCACAGCGTTGAACCATTTGCCGGACTGGCTGGGCGGCGACCCGTGGGTCAAATGCCCGCCTGCCGACAGCGACAACCCCATTATGGTGTCGCCCGGTTGCAGCAAAGCATTCAAGACCCCCTGGTTGGCCTGACTGCCTGAATGAGGCTGAACGTTGGCGAAATCGCAACCAAACAATTGCTTGGCCCGATCGATGGCTAAGGATTCGACCACATCCACATGCTCGCAGCCGCCGTAGTACCGCCGCCCGGGATAGCCTTCGGCATACTTATTGGTCATCACCGAGGCCTGGGCCTGCAGCACCGCCGGGCTTGTCAGATTTTCCGAGGCGATCAGTTCGATTTCGTCCTGCTGGCGCACCAATTCCGCTTCGATTGCGGCGAAAATTTCTTGATCGTCTTGGGCCAGATCAGCGTAAAAAAAGGCCCCGTTGGGGGTTGCCGTGGGTGCCATGGAGGTCACTAGCCCAGTTTTTCGACCCGCCGGGCATGGCGACCGCCTTCAAATTCCGTGCTCAAAAACGTGCGCAGGCAATCCTTGGCTACTTCGATCCCGGTAGTCCTGCCGCCCAACACCATGACGTTGGCGTCGTTGTGTTGGCGCGCCAGTTCAATCCCCAGTCGGTCATGGACCAGCGCCCCGCGAGCGCCGGGCACCCGGTTGACGGCAATGGAAATGCCGACACCACTGCCGCACACCGCAACGCCACGGCTGGCGCGACCGTCGGTTACCGCTTTGGCCAAAGCCTTGCCGAAATCCGGGTAGTCCACAGTCTCCTCGTTCGAGGTGCCCAAATCGAGAACCGTGTGGCCGCCCTCGGTAAGCTCCTTCTTCAGAGCTTCCTTCATGGAAAATCCAGCGTGGTCGGAGGCGATGGCAACGTTTTCTACGGTCACGGCAAGCACTTATAACAATGAATGCACAATCCGCTCTAATACCATATGTCGGGCCACGACGCCAACGCCACACAAGGTATCGGTGGCGTTGTAACGCTTGGGTAACCGGATTTTCTCCTGGTTTGACCGTTTGGCAGCTTGATAAAGAAGCTGCTGTTCCAGATTGATTTTGAACCCTTCTAGGACCCGCCCGCGGGAGCGCTCCGGAAAGTCCAACCCTTCTCACAAAAATCAGTAATCGTTTCGTAGCAAAGTGGACTACGCTCCAATGCTGATGAAGGCTGGGTGCCCATATTCTCTGAGCTACTATGGTCAAACATTACTCGAGAGAATAATTTCTATTTTGAACGGTGCCATCTAAACGACAGGTGCTGCCGAGAGACAGCTAAACGACGATGATAGAAATCCGACATCTAACTAAGTCCTTCGGCGGATTAACGGCAATCCGGGATGTAAATCTCTCAATAGCCAAGGGTGCGATCACTGGGCTTATTGGACCCAATGGCGCAGGTAAGACGACCCTATTTAATGTCATCGCAGGAAACCTGACACCATCGTCTGGCCAGGTTCTGTTTGACGACGAGGACGTGACTGGACTTGAACCGTATCGTCTATTTCAGAAAGGATTGTTGCGGACGTTTCAGATCGCACACGAATTCCCAACGTTATCCGTGCTTGAAAACCTCATGGTCGTACCCGGAAACCAGATTGGTGAATCTCTGATTTCGGCTTGGATTAGGCCGGGTCAAGTTCAGCGACAAGAAGCCCAGGTGTTAGAGAAAGCACGTGAGGTCCTCCAGTTCCTTAGCCTTGGTCATTTGGCGAATGCAGCCGCAGGGACATTATCTGGTGGTCAAAAGAAATTGCTTGAACTCGGCCGGACAATGATGGTGGACCCAAAAATGATCCTTTTGGATGAGATTGGCGCAGGAATTAATCGCAATCTTTTGCGAGACATTGGGACGGCAATCGAGCGGCTCAACCGAGATCTGGGATATACATTCTGCATGATTGAGCACGACATCGAGTTCATTAGCAGACTTTGCGATCCGGTTATCGTTATGGCGAAGGGAGAAGTATTGTTTGAGGGTTCTGCGGACCAGGTGAAAACAAATAGAGATGTGGTAGAGGCCTATCTCGGTTCTGGCGTGGAGAACCGTACAAAGCTAGCCCAATCGGTTGAAGGTGATGACCCTACTTAACGCTCGCAAGCTCGTCGGTGGTTATAACTCGATGATGATTCTTTCGGATTGCTCAATCGAAGTAGCGGCCGGTGAGGTCGTTGTTATGGTAGGCCCAAATGGAGCGGGAAAAACAACCGTGATGAAGGCCATATTGGGAATGATTAATCTTACCGGCGGTTCTGTGATTTTTAAGGGAGAGGACGTGACGTCTTTGCCGCCCCAGTCCCGGGTGGTCAGGGGCATGGCGATGGTGCCCCAAAATCACAATGTATTCACGAGTCTCAGTATTGAAGAAAATCTTGAAATGGGAGCCTACCTGCGTAAAGACGACTATTCGGCAAGTCTTGAACAGGTTTTCAGCCTGTTTCCCGTGCTTAGAGAGAAAAGGACGCAAGTTGCCGGTGAACTATCCGGAGGGCAGCGTCAGCAGTTAGCGGTTGGTCGGGCGTTGATGACACAACCGGATCTCCTAATGCTTGACGAGCCGACCGCTGGAGTATCTCCGATCGTAATGAATGAAATATTCGACCAAGTGCTTCGGATACGGGACCAAGGTATTGGGATCCTGATTGTTGAACAAAACGCGCGACAAGCTCTTTCTATCGCTGACGTTGGGTACGTACTTGTCAATGGGAAGAATAGGCATACAGCCAAGGGCTATGAACTTCTTAATAATCCAGATGTCCGTCAGTCATTTCTTGGGTGACGTAAAGACGTGGCTTACCTAACTGACGTAGCTAATGCCTTTCTCTGGTTATTTAACTTTCTTATCTTGCCGGCAACGACCTACGGTTCAACTCTTGCTTTAGGGGCCTTGGGTGTCACTTTAGTTTTCGGAATCTTGCGCTTTGCGAATTTTGCGCACGGCGACATGATGGCCTTCGGAACAATGATCTCGTTGATCGGCGTTGAGTTTCTTAATTGGTTAGGAATCTTTACTTACCCAATACCGGCCGGAATTCTATTTCTGCCGGTGGCCATCATCCTCACAGCACTCCTAGCGATTACACTTGATCGAACTGTTTATCGTTACTATCGGAGCATAAAAAGCCCACCCGTTGTGATGTTGATGGCTTCAATCGGTGTGATGTTTCTTTTGAATGGTCTGATCCGCCTGATAAAGGGGCCCGAACTGCAAATATTTAATGCGAGGCGTATTTTTCCCGCCAATAAAATAGACACTGTGGAATTGATTGAACGATTCGGAGACCGGGCAGTTCAAACGAAAACTGACTTTGTTACGCAAGAAAAAGTGGTGCAAGTGACCGAACCAGAGTTTGTATTCTTTACTGTCCATGATTTCAAACAAGCTACCGGTCTTTCCGAGGGATTTGGCCTGGATCTAATCCAAGTACTAACGGTTGCTTTCGCCGTGACGCTTTTCATTGCACTTTATTGGTTCCTGATGAGGACACGCTTAGGCAAAGGCATGAGAGCGTTCTCCGATAACGAAGATCTCGCGCTACTGTCGGGCATCGATCCGCGACGAATTGTGACGTGGATGTGGCTCATTACCGGTGCGTTAGCCGCTATAGCGGGCACGATCTACGGGCTGGATAAGGGCTACAAACCCTTCACCTATTTCCAGATGGTGTTGCCAATATTTGCTGCCACGATCGTAGGGGGCATTGGAAAACCACAGGGTGCGATTGTGGGAGGCTATTTAGTTGCGTTTTCTGAAATAATGATTACGGCAAACTATAAGAAGGTCGCCAACTACTTGTTGCCAGAGAACTGGGAAGTGGAGGGAAATCTGCAACTTTTGGGTACAGAATATAAGTTTAGCGTGTCGTTCTTGCTTTTGGTCATCGTTCTACTTCTCAGGCCATCGGGCATATTCCGCGGCAAGGTCATCTAAGATGAATCGACGTGTTGTAATAGTCTTCGGCTCTTTGCTGGCGCTCATTACGTTGACCGGCTTCATGCAAAGTTGGTCAATTGCGCTGAGCCTGCTCACCGTCGGTCTGATATCGTCCGTCATCGCACTCGGCCTCAACATACAATGGGGTTACGCAGGCCTCTTCAACGCTGGCGTGATGGCATTTTCAGCAATTGGAGCAATTGCCTGCGTTTTGGTTTCTATGCCGTGGGTTACCGATGTGATGCTCGCTGGTCTAGCCTCATTACAGACAGATGCTGACAAGAATCAGCAGGCCATTGATCTCTTACAGCAAGACATTAGCGGAAGATTGGAGGCAGAACGTCATCTCGCTTGGGCCTGGGTCATCGGCTGTGCTACGGGCCTGCTGGCAATCATAGTCAATCGGATCCTAAAAGTATTGGTGACACCCCGTAGCCGTCGTTTGCTAGTAACAGCGGTCCTGGGTGTCGGGCTAGTTATCTTTAGGTCTAGTTTCGATCCAGCTACAGCGGTTATCGAATCGACGGGATTCGGTGATAATAGCAAGTATCTGGGTGGTCTCGGTTTGCCAATTATTATCGCTTGGATTGCCGGTGGAGCATTAGCGGCTCTTACAGCTTGGGTAATTGGAAGGATTGCTCTCGGACTCCGCTCCGATTATCTCGCCATAGCGACACTCGGTATCTCAGAAATAGTAATTGCTCTACTAAAAAACGAGAACTGGCTAACGCGGGGAACACTCAACGTGACCGGTCTTCCTTCGCCAGTTCCGACGGCGAAGATGCTGCAAGATCCACCTTACTTATTTTCCATAAGCTCCAGCCTTATTGTAAATAGCGTTCTTTTTATCTCCATCATTGCTGTCTTTCTTCTATTTTTCCTGTGGCTTGCTCATCGTGCACTTCATTCACCGTGGGGCCGCATGATGCGGGCGATTCGTGACAATGAGGAGACCGCTAATGCAATGGGGAAAGACATTGTGATGCGACATCGGCAGGTTTTCATACTGGGGTGCTTTCTCCTCGGCGTTGGCGGGGCGATGCTCGCAACCCATGTTCTTCAATTTGAACCTAGTAGCTATCATCCGCTGCGTTATACATTTCTTGTGTGGGTGATGGTCATTGTTGGCGGAAGTGGAAACAATTTGGGATCCATAGCTGGAGGAATACTGATCTGGTTTGCCTGGATTCAGGCTGAGCCAGCCGCAGCTTGGGTGTTCCAGCTTGTTGGGGACGGATTCTTTTTGGAGGGAAGTCCAGTACGTGATTTGCTCGAAATACGCGCACCACAGATGAGAACGTTATTGATGGGAGTTATTCTGCTGTTGGTTCTAAGGTTTGCGCCAAGGGGTATTCTCCCCGAAACGTTGCAGCACAAATAAGCCCGGGGGGATTCCCCGAGCTTATCTGCGTTTAATGGCTGTTGTGTAGGACTACCGCGTAGCTACTGTAGTCCAGGCACCATTCTTTACTACACGCTCCAAGTATGCGCCGGGAGGATCACCAGCCGCATCCAGTTCAACGGTCGATGCGCCCTCGTAGTTCACCGGAATTCCGGCAGCCAGGAGAGCGAGAGCTGTAGAAATTTCACCAGGTAGGATCTTAATGCCCGGAGCATTTGCGACAGATTGGATATTACCAGCAATAGCTGCGCGATCGGATGAACCCGCCGCCTGCATTGCGAGTATTACAAGAGCTGCGGCATCGTAAGCCTCTCCTTGGAATGGGCCATCGACATCAAGTCCATTCGCAGCCGCAAGTTCCTTCCATTTCTGGGCACCCGCAGTGTCGCCACCCGGCTGGGTGCCGATCATGCCTTCAATGGCGTCACCTAAAGCTTCAACCATCGATGCACCAATCATCCCGTCTCCCCCAGAAAAACTAGAGAATGCTCCGGTTTTGATTGATTCTTCGATGACGCCTTTACCGGCCCCATCCAAGTATCCCAACACTACCAAATGGTTTGCGCCGGTTGCTGATAATGCAGCGACCTCGGCGCTATAGTCAGCTTTTCCTTCTTCGTGGCCGGCAGACAAAGCCACCGTGCCATTGCCTCTTTCAAATGCAGCCTGGAAGGCATCGGCAAAACCCTTGCCGTAATCGTTGTTGGTGTAAGATACGGCAACGTTGTTGATTCCCCTTCCGAGCAGTACATCCGCCAATACTTGTCCCTGACGGGCATCGGATGGTGCAGTACGGAAAACAAGTCCGTTATCGTCCAACCCTGTAATTGCTGGTGATGTTGAAGCAGGGCTGACCATCACCACGCCATTGGGAATCGCGACACTATTTGCTGACGCTATAGTAGATCCAGAGCAAAGCGCACCTATGATAGCTGCTACAGCATCTGAAGTTATAAGGCGATTTGCTGACGCCGTAGCAGCAGCAGCATCGACACAGGTGGTGTCGGCTTCGACGGCCTGTAATGTAACTCCGCCCGTAAGTTTTCCTGAATCATTAGCTTCTTTCAAAGCAATCTTTACCGCTCCAGCAATGCCGACGGTCAGTGATTCAATCGGACCGGTAAAGCCCATAAGAATACCGATATTGACATCGTCCGCCTGGGAGGTGGTCGATGAAAACACCAGTGCTGCCGTTGCGGCGATTAGTAGTCTTTTCATGTTCTTCCTCGCTAAATGAGTTTGCTTGACGGACAGTAACCGTGGGCACTGCCCCCCGCTAGTATAGTGCGACGTGGCTGCTGAAGCATACGGTTTCTATGACCAATGGTGTTGTCCTTCCAGACCGGCCACCCTGCTCGCCTTATGGCCCCCGGCCCCAACCCCGGTATGGCCCAAATAGGCTTCGATGACTCGATCGTTGGCGCGAATGTCTTCCATGGAACCCTCGGCCAGAACCCCTTCGGAGGTCAACACGATCACTGAGTCACTTAGTTTTCCGATCAAATCCATATCGTGCTCGATGTTGCACACCGAACATCCCATCTCGGTTTTGAACCGTAAAATGTGCTCGGACAATTCCCGCATCAGGGTGGAGTTCACCCCGGCACTGGATTCATCCAGCAACACCACCTGCGGCTCGGCCATCATGGTGCGCCCCAATTCCAGCAACTTTTTCTGACCCCCCGACAACAACCCGGCCAGTTCATTGCGCACATGAGTCATGCGTAAAATTTCCAGAACTTTGTCGGCGCGGTCACGCACCTAGGCTTCCTGGTCCAGGACCCTGCCCCACCTGAACCAGGTATTGAATATGTTTTCGCCCTCCTGTTCCTTCGGCACCACCATCAGATTTTCCAACACCGTCATGCGCTGGAATTCGTGGGGGATCTGGAAGGTCCGAACTAGGCCCCGTTGGAACAAATCGTTTGGCTTTTCCCCCGCCACATCCAAATCGTTCAGCAGAATTTGGCCCTCGTTGGGGGCTAGAAACCCGAAAATGACATTGAAAAATGTGGTTTTGCCGGCACCGTTGGGGCCGATCAGGCCGGTGATTGAACCCTGCGGCAGCACATCAAACGTGCAGCCGTTCACCGCCACCACGCCCCCGAAGCGCTTGTGGACCCCGCGGATCGACAGGGCGGCATTCGATTGGGCCGAGGTTGGGGAGTCCGGTGGGGTCATGGCGAAAAAAGTAAACCGTTACGCGTGGCGAGCACCACCACCACCACCCCATTAACCCAAGGACCCCGCCGGGGAGCAAGGATATTCACAGTAATTTTTGCGACAAATGCGCCCAGCGGTAAGATCAGCGCTTAGTGAAAAAAATAGCGTCCCAGCCTTTGCGATAGCTGTTGGTGACCGTTTTTTGGCCCTCGCCGATGTTGTAATCTGCCGGGCCAGAGTCAGACGTGTCTGGGGACTCTTTCAAAGCTTTCGCCTCCGCCGCAACCTCCAGGGTGCCTTTTACCTTTGTAGATTTCGGCTCAGATTTCTTTGCCTTCGCCGTACTTTTTTTCTTCTCAGCCATTTACCAACCTGCCTCGTCAGCTTTCTTTTTCAGAACGTATTCCAGTTTTTGCACCGCCACCCGGGTCAACTCGCTTTTGGGGCGGCTTGCGTCACCCACGGTGACCACCTCCACTCCCGACACTGGGTCAATGGCGGCGATGCGCATATAGGCACCCTGGCGAACGAACTCCAACAGGTACTCCCCGCCGGACGATCCCCTATTCCGTGATTTCATGGGCACATGTTGGTGAACCCGGCCCCGAAGGGCAAGGGGTTTGCTGTCTCGGTATCGCGCTTTTTAGGCTGCTTGGCGTTGCAGATGCAGGCGGCTCCACAGGTCGTTCACCGATCCGGCCAGATCATGCATCATCTCATCGGTATGCAACGGTGACGGGGTAAACCGCAGACGCTCCGTGCCTTTGGGCACCGTGGGGTAATTGATCGGCTGCACATAGATGCCATAATCGTCCAACAAGGCGTCGGAGCCTTCCTTGGTGCAGCGAGGATCGCCCACCATCACGGGAACGATGTGGCTGACAGACGGCATCATGGGGATGCCATGGTCGCCGAACAATTTCTTTAGGGTCGCCGCGCGTTCTTGGTGCTTGATTCGTAAGTCGTTGTGGCCGCGCACGTAGCGCACGCTGGCCAGGGCCCCCGCCGCGATCACCGGCGACAAGGATGTGGAAAAGATAAAGCCCATGGCGAAACTACGGATGGCATCCATCATGGCGGCCGGGCCGGTAACATAGCCGCCGCCGACGCCGAATGCCTTGCCGAGCGTGCCGTTGATGAGCGTAACCCGGTCCATCAGGCCTTGGCGTTCGGCAACACCCGCGCCGTTTGGCCCGTACATGCCCACCGCGTGGACTTCGTCCAAATAGGTCATGGCGCCGTATTGGTCGGCCAGATCCAGAATTTCCTTGATTGGGGCGATGTCGCCCTCCATGGAATAGACGCTCTCGAAAATGATGATCTTCGGCGCGGCGGGGTCCGCCGCTTTCAACAGCTCTTCCAAATGTTCCACATCGTTGTGACGGAAGATGTGCTTTTCCGCCATGGAATGGCGAATGCCTTCAATCATAGAAGCATGGTTTAAAGAATCCGAAAACAAAATGCAGCCGGGCATCAATTTGCCGAGGACCGACAGCGCCGCTTCGTTGGCGTTGTAGCCAGAGGTAAAGATCAACCCCGCCTCTTTTTGATGGAGGTCGGCGAGCTCGCGCTCCAACAGGACGTGGTAGTGGTTGGTGCCGGAAATGTTACGGGTACCGCCGGCACCCGCGCCGACTTCGGATAAGGCGTCGCGCATAGCGTCAAGAACGACCGGGTTCTGGCCCATGCCCAGGTAATCGTTGGAGCACCATATGGTGACTTCGTGGGTGGTTCCGTCCGGGCGATAGCGTGTTGCGCGCGGGAAATTTCCCGCGTGGCGTGCAAGTTCGGCAAAGACTCGGTACCTGCCTTCGTCTTTAAGGCCTTGAATTTGCTTTTCAAAATGCCCGGTGTAATCCATCTTCTCTCTCCCCATCGCCGCGTAATCCCAAATGCCCAACGCTTACTAAAAAAACTAGTCTTATTTGGGCATTGACAAATTAACCATTCGGCCCAGAACTTTACCTTAATGGCCGTTTGTTTCTAATCCGTGAATCTCCCCATGTGCTGATTTGTCACGCCTTTTTGCCCAATCACCGACTTGGGAAGCGTACTTGATCGCTCCAAAACCGCTCCAAGGCAAGTAACGCCCGCTTGAGCTCGGCCAAATTCGCGGCATCCAAGCCGCCGCGGGTGAGTTCTGTGACCTGATATTGGTACAAATCATCGATGCGGCGGAACAAATCCAGGCCCTTTTCGGTGAGATGGACCCGCACAGAGCGCCGGTCATAGGGCGACCGGACTTGCTCTAAGAACCCGTTTTCCACCAGTTTTTTCAGGTTATAGGTGACGTTTGACCCTTGGTAATAGCCGCGGCTGGTCAATTCCCCGACGGTGATCTCGGAATCGGCGATGTTGTACAGAATGACCGCTTGGACATTGTTGATGTCCTCGACCCTCACCCGGTCCAATTCCACCTTCACCACATCCAGAAACCGCCGATGCAGGCGCTCGATCAGCTGCAACGATTCCAGATACACGGCTTTGGCGTCGGGGGCCGCCTGGCCGCCTGGATCCGGGGACGCCTCGGCGCTATTCCCAGCATTTTCCGTGTGTTGATCCGCCATGCGGGCCCTTGGGCTTTGTGCCAATAACACCCCTAAATAGGCTAATCCGGCAGGACGGGCAATTATCCCGAACCCAGACAGTTGCACTTCAAAATCGCCTCACTATATGGAATGGACCAAATCATGGTTCCAACAGGGGGTTTCCCAATGGCAGCGAGCGATAAGTCCCACCTGGCCGCGGGCTCCTGAGTGTGGATGTGGCAGAGGTGTCTGAAGACGGGCTGAAGCGGGTCCGCGAAGCCTTTACCAGCGCCGGGGATTGGTGGTTCCTGTGGCCCCCCGTGGTCATGGCCTACGTCCTGGCGCTATCTGCCCTGAAAGTTTTCGGGCTGGGTTCGGTGCTGGGCGACGATTGGGAAGATCGCAAACGCCGAGAGCTGGTCGCCAAGTTCGAGCGCGAGCGGGAAACCGCATAGAGATAACTTCAGAGGGATTGCCTCCCAACAAGGCGCGGGGCTGGTTCGCTGGCTCCGCGCCTTATTTTGTGTACACTCCGCCCAGCGAATTGCCCTAACCTGGGGGAGCCTCATGAATCCGACGGGTCAGTACCCCGAATCCCGCATGCGCCGATTGCGCGCCGCACCGTGGTCCAGGCGGCTGGTGGCGGAATCTCGCCTGGGCCCCCAGGATTTGGTCTATCCCATGTTCGTCATCGACGGCGAGGGGACATCGGAAGACGTGCCCTCCATGCCCGGGGTCCAGCGCCACTCAATCGACCGCCTGGTCGACACGGCAAAGGAAACCGCGGATTTGGGCATTCCCATGGTGGCGATCTTCCCAAACATCGACCAAACCCTGAAGAATGCTAAAGGATCAGAGGCCCTGAACCCTGACAACTTGGTGTGCCGAGCGGCGGCGGCGCTGAAGGACGCGGACTTAGGCGTCGGGATCATGTGTGACCTAGCACTGGACCCCTTCACCGATCACGGCCACGACGGGCTGCTGAAAGACGGCGTGATTCTGAACGACGAAACCATCGAAGTCCTGTGCGGCCAGGCGATTGTTCAAGCAAAGGCCGGATGTGATGTGATTGCCCCGTCAGACATGATGGACGGGCGCATTGGTGCGGTGCGAGCCGCCTTGGATGGGGCAGGATTTCAGAATGTCATTTTGGCCGCTTACGCCGCCAAATATGCGTCGGCATTTTACGGGCCGTTTCGCGATGCTGTCGGGTCCAGCACCGTTTTGGCCGGCGACAAAAAGACCTATCAGATGGACCCTGCCAATGGCGACGAAGCCCTGCGCGAAGTTGCCCTGGATTTGGCCGAAGGCGCGGACATGGTTCTGGTCAAACCCGGCATGCCTTATTTGGACATCGTGCACCGGGTGAAGGCGGCGTTCGGCGCGCCAACCCTGGCGTATCAAGTGAGCGGTGAATATGCGATGATTTTGGCCACCGTGGAGCGTGGCTGGATGGACCGCGACCGGGCCATTTTGGAAAGCCTGCTGGGGTTCAAGCGCGCCGGGGCCGACGCCATTATTACTTACTTCGCCCCAGAAGCCGCCCGGCTGTTACAGGACGCCTAGCACTCCCTGTTATTTGCGCATGGACAATGGGTAGAAATACCCCTTTGGGTCGGTGTGCAAGTCCACCGATACAGGATCGATCATATCGGCGAACCGCACCATTTCGTCAGCGGTCCGGTAATTCAGCGTCCAATCGGCGATGAATTCTAGCGGCTATGCATGTCGGTATTGGCCTTCATGTTGCCGACAATCAATCGACCCCCCGGCGCCAGAAATTCGAACAATCCGGCAACGAAGCGTCGGCACGTGCTGATCCCGAAGTAATCGAACAGCCCAACGCTGTAGATCAGTTGCTGGGGGCCATAGGATGAAAGCTGTGCGGGCTGGCGCAACAATTCACTGATCGACAAATGCCCCTTTGAGAGCCACCGTGTCAGACTAGGTGTCGAGCGCGTCTGCACATTGGCTTTCTGCATAGGCCAGGGCGTCCGCTTCTTGGGCGATCAAATCCGACATAAATGGCTGGGCGACGATCTTGCTTTGCCGCCACAACTCTTTCCAGTTGGCCATGGCCTGGGCTTCACGCCAATAGGTACCCGATCCGGCAAGAAATTTCGCAGCATTGCATCGGCAATCTCCATTTCCTTTGCCAGCGCGGACAGCATGGTGAACGCTCGACGATCCACCCATTCCAAAAGTCCGGCATAACTAAGCCCGATCACGGAGGCGGAAACAGCAAAGAAATTGAAGTTTGCGAAAACGAACGCCGAGCTGCCCTGGACGGCCATCAGCACGTTCGCCACCGTCAAACGCAGGCCACTGCCACTGGGCGGAACAGTAACCGGAAAATCCAACAGCGTACATGATCACCAACAGAACCCCGGCGATGCCGAAGGTAAATCCGTCCGCTAGAATGTAAAGAACCACCAAAACACTGGTGTTACCAAAAATAAGGGTGGTGCTAAGAATGGGTTGGGCGGCGCGCTCAAACACGTTGGACAGCCAACGTATATTTCAGCTGACTGGGATCAATGGCAAAATCCCAAAACAGGAATGACAGGTATAGTATAATCGCGATTGATAGAGATGCCCGCACGAAAGAATGGATTTTCGTGCGTAGTCAGATTGGAATCTGCGTTCCTCTTCGGACTCGAGTTTATTCAGTACAAAAGCCATAGAATCCCCCTATGTCCTTCCAGGGTACACATTAATTGGCGGTAGCAACTTCATCGAAGTACGCCGTGGTGCAGAAAACCGAAGATGAACAACCTTGAATAACAGGTTCAATTGGAACTCAAGAGAATAAATTGACAGTTACCTTGGCGGATATTCAGGCGGCGGCAGCGGCAATTGATGGTGCGGTCATTCGTACCCCAATGGCGCAATCTCAAACACTTTCAGCCTTGACCGGGGCTGAAGTATTCCTGAAATTCGAGAACCACCAGTTCACCGCATCGTTCAAAGATCGCGGAGCCCTGAACAAGCTCATCAGCCTGTCGGAGGCTCAGCGCGCGGGTGGCGTCATCGCCGCATCCGCCGGCAATCACGCCCAAGGGGTGGCCTATCATGCCGAGCGCATGGGGATTCCCGCCACCATCGTCATGCCCACCAACACCCCAAATACCAAGGTCCAGCACACCAAAGACTTCGGCGCCTGCGTGGTCCTGTATGGCGATACCCTGGCCGACAGCGCACCCTTTGCCGTGGATAGGGCGGACAAAGAGGGGCTGACCCTCATTCATCCGTTCAACGACCCCATCATCATCGCCGGCCAGGGCACCGTGGCCTTGGAAATGTTGGCAGATGTTCCAGACCTGGAGGTCCTTGTGGCGCCGGTGGGCGGCGGCGGCCTGATCGCTGGGTGTGCCGTTGCGGCAAAAGCCATCAAGCCAGACATCGAAGTGATCGGTGTAGAGGCCGATCATTATCCGTCGTTGCACCAGGCCTTGAATAACCTGGCCAAACAATCCGGGGGCCCGACGATTGCAGAAGGCATCGCGGTAAAAGAGGTGGGCGAGCTGCCCTTAGGCATCCTTCGGGATTTGATGGACGACGTGTTGGTGATGGAAGAAACCGACATTGAACAAGCCATCTGCGCGCTGGTTGAAATCGAAAAGACGGTGGCAGAAGGGGCAGGTGCGGTGACCCTCGCCGCCTTGATGGCCCACCCCGATCGTTTCAAAGGCCGCCGGGTGGGCCTAGTGATTTCAGGCGGCAACATTGATTCCCGGTTGTTGGCCCAGGTGCTAAACCGTGGCTTAGTGCGGACCGGGCGGATATTCAGTCTGCGAGTAGATATCACCGACGAGCCCGGCACCTTGGCTCGGGTTTCCAACATCGTTGGCGAAAGCGGCGGCAACATTATCGAAGTGCGCCATCAACGGCTTTTTCTGGATGTCCCCGCCAAGGCTGCGGAATTAGACTTAATGGTCGAAACCCGGGACCAGACGAGCGGCAGCGCCATGGTGACCAAACTGACCGAAGCCGGGTTCACAGTGCATATTCTTAGAGCGGCGGCTGAACGTGGCTAGATCGTTGATTTTTAGGGCCAAAACCACACCTTTAAGTGTCGTGGCTATGGGACTGCTTGATTCGTGTGGCCGCAGGATTCGTATACCTTGTCCCACATGAAAAAATACCGTCTGGTTTAGCTCCGAATGGGCCGCTGAAGGCGAAACCGCGTCATTGTGATTTCCAATATGGCCGAAATGACCCAATCTGAACCGCCGCGATTTCGCATTGTCTTCATGGCACAGCCACGCGCCTTCAAAGGCGCCGCCGCATGATTTTTGTCATCGGTCTTGGTGTGGTGGTGGGTTCGATCCTTGGCGGCTACATGCCCCATGGGGATCTGGCGGTTCTAAATCAGCCCTTGGATAACGCTGATCATTCTTGGAACCGCCATCGGCGCCTACATCATCGCCAACCCAGGGTCGGTGCTGAAGCACACACTGAAGCACATGGGCCGCACTCTAAAGGGTCCGCCCCACAAAAAGGCCGAATACCTGGAATTGTTGGTGCTGGTGTACACCGTTTTCCGCATCGCCAAATCCAAAGGCATGTTGACCCTGGAAGCCCATATCGAGGCCCCCGCCGAAAGCGCGCTGTTTTCGTCCTTTCCCCAGTTTATGGGAAATGCGACGGCGGTCGAATTCCTGTGTGACTATTCGCGCCTGATGACCATGAGTGCCGACAACCCCCATGAGATGGAGGCCCTGATCGACGAAGATATCGAAACCCATCTGATTGAGGCCCACCATATGGCCCATGCCATTACCGGGATGTCCGAAGGTCTGCCGGCGTTCGGCATCGTCGCAGCGGTGCTCGGCGTGATCCAAACCATGGGCTCGATCACCGAACCACCCGAAGTTTTGGGTGAAAAGATTGGTGCCGCGTTGGTGGAAACATTTTTTGGGGTTCTGCTGGCGTATGGGCTGGTTGGGCCGATCGGCTCCAGCCTTGAACACTATGCCGATTCGGACATCAAATACCTCGAATGCATCAAGGCCGGATTGTTGGCCCACATGAGCGGGTACCCACCGGCCGTTTCGGTGGAATTCGCCCGCAAGACCCTGTTCAATCACGAACGCCAAACGTTCCTCGAGCTCGAAAATGCGGTTCAGGAAGCCCCCCAGATTTCATAAAATTGGGCCATCACGGAGTCACCGCAAGGTGCCCCCGGTTTTCGGTGGGCGCTGTATACTCGGGCCAGCAGCCCTATATTAGATGTCGTTGAATTAGGCGGGCATTATGGCGGACGAATCACACCTACAGCCGATCATCGTCAAACGGATCAACAAGGTGGCCTCTGGTCACCATGGCGGTGCTTGGAAAGTTGCCTACGCCGACTTCGTGACGGCAATGATGGCGTTTTTCCTGCTGCTGTGGCTGGTTAACGTCACCACCGATGAACAGAAAAGCGGCCTGGCCGATTATTTCGCTCCAACCACCTTGTCCCTAAGCCGCAGTGGCGCGGGTGGTGTTTTGGCCGGGCGTACCTATGCCCCGGCCGGTGCCCGCATTGGTGAGGGCGACCCGCCCACGGCGATCGCTGAAATTGGCTCGTCCCCGGCTGGACCCAAGGTACGTGATGCCGTCGACCTGATCGCCGAGCGTGAGCAAGCGAAATTCGACGCTGCACAGGCATCGTTGGGTGCCGCCATGGAGACCAACCCCGAAATAGCGGCCCTTAGAGAAAACGTGATCATCGATATGACCCCCGCGGGCATGCGGTAGGCAGGTTTGTGACTGGTCCGGACAAAATCCTTCACCGGTTTTTCGCCACGCCCGCAGGGCCGTGCCCTTATTTGGAAGGCCGTGTGGAGAGCAAAATGTTCACGCCACTGGTTGGCCGCAATGCCAGCCGCTTGCACGAAGCATTAGCTTCATCCGGGTTTCGCCGCAGCCAAAGTATTGTTTACAAACCCGCTTGTGAAGACTGCCACGCATGTATTCCAGTGCGGGTTCGGGTCAAGGATTTTGTCGCCACTCGATCCTTGAAACGCATTGCCAAGCGCAACAACGATTTGGTGGTCCAAGAGTGCCCGCCCGTCGCCACGGCCGAGCAATATCATTTGTTCCATCATTACCAAAAAAGTCGGCACCAAGAATCTGGGATGGCTTCGATGGATTTTGGTGAATTCCAGGACATGGTGGAAGACACAGCAGTGCCCACCATCATGGTTGAATTCCGCAACCGCGACGGCCGCCTTGTTGCCACCTGTCTGACCGACCGCATGAAGGACGGGCTTTCCCTGTGCTACAGCTTCTTCGATCCGACGGAGCCCCAGCGAAGCCTGGGATCGTTCATGGTGCTGTGGCACATCCACCGTGCCGCCGAACTGGATTTCGGGTACGTCCATTTGGGGTACTGGATCTCTGAAAGCTCAAAGATGTCCTACAAGACCCGTTTCCAGCCCTTGGAAGGGCTGCGGATGCCAGCCCAAGGTTGGCGCGATCTGGACGAATTAATCGGCTGACCCCGCCCCGGATTATTCCGCCGCCGGGAACCAAGGCGACGGCACATTTTCGATGGCCTTGCCGTCGACAAAAATACTGTCGACCCTTTCATTGAAGAAACATAAGTAGCCAGCAATCCGTGGACATTCCACGATTGAATCCGGTTACGTCCACACAAGATCTTCCACCAGGCCGCCGTCGATCCGCGCCAAAAAGTATTCCGCGGACCCTTTGTATGGGCATTTGGTCACGGTGCGTGAGGGCTCCATCATCTCCATCATCAGGTCGTCCGGGGGGATGTAATAGCGCACCGGCAATCCGGTCTCGAACAGCACGCGGCTGCGGGGGGTGTTCGCCAGTTCTTTGCCCCCCACGACCCCCTGGACGGGACGTCGGGAGTCCGCCACATCAACCCGGTGGTAGGGATCGCGTGCGTGAACGAAGACCTCTTCGTCTTCTTCGAACCACCGGTCTATTTGAGACCATCCAAACGCCACATAGCCTTTGATCGCGGCGGCGTCGCCTTTGGTGCCATCAAAAGTCCAGGCGGCGTTTTCCGCCAGACGGTCGCCCACACCAACGTTCCAATATGTGGCGTCGCCCTTGGCTCCGCCCGTCACCACGCGCCCGCTGGGGTGGAGATGGCCCAGGTTCACGTGCTCTTGCGGAAAGTAATAAACAGGAATGCCGCGATCCCCGCGCACCGAAATTGTAGCGTCAGATTGGGCGATAATCTCGCCGCCAAATTCAACGTGTACGCGTCGGGGGCTTGGAACAAAATCTGGGCGTTGGATTGGGTCGGAGATCGATGGCCTCTAATTTTTCAAAGGCTACAGTCCGTCGATCACAAGGCGATCGCAAACCAAAATGCGATCAAGTTTTTGTGGAGGTTGGGTCGGGGCTAGCCCCGACCTAACCAACGCCGGGAGGCCTCCCAACCTGCCGAAAGGAGGAGCACTGCCAGTGTAAGTTTCAGCGCGTCCCCATAAAGAAACGGCAGCAGCCCCGCGGCCCAAACGCCGCTCCAGCCGGTAAACGATTGCAGCCAAAAAAGTCCAGGAATGTATAGGGTGATGTTGCCAATGAGCAGTGCAGCGGCCAACGTGGCAGGGTTGCGGTCCCATCCTTTTTCCGCAAGACCGCCGACGACGATAACTGCGAGCAGAAACCCCAGAAGGAACCCTGCAGTGGGCCCCGAAAAATACGCTGGGCCCGCAACGGCCCCAGCAAATACCGGAAGCCCGGCAAACCCTTCGGCCAAATACAGCAACACGGTCGCCGCCGCCAGCCGCCAGCCGTACGCGGCGCCGATTAAAAGGATCGCCAGGGTTTGGAAGGTGATGGGGACCGGTCGGATCGAAATCTGGATCTTCGCCGACACCCACAACGCCAGGGAGCCCACGAACACCAGGATAGCCCCCCGGACGAGCCGGCTCAGCTGATCGGCGGGCCACAGAGCCTCAAGCAGCGTGGTCGCTGCGGTCGGAGCCGTAGCTTCAGATTGCGTGAACATCGTATTGCTTTCCTAAATTCATTCCAAACAGGCCACCCCCGGAGGCAGGAACCAAACAATACCATTCCCCAGGCGAAACGTCAGCCGAACCGACCCGACTTTTGTACCGTCACTCGAATCGGCTAACTTTCACTCCGCTCAAATCAACCGAACCGACCCGACTTTGAGAACCCTTTCGGCGCCAAACGACCGGCTTGGGCACGCTTGCCGACCCAGTCATCCAGGTCGCGTTCGGTGCGGGTGCGATCCCCAGATGCCCACGTCAGACCCTCGGCAAATTCAAACACCTTAGCGTCGGCCAATCCACCGTCGCGGTAGCGCTGCAAAACCACCCCCCGGCCCCGGGCCATGGTGGGGAGTTCAGCGGCCGGAAACAAAACCAGTTTCCGGTTTTCGCCGATCACGGCCACGGTATCGCCGTCGGCGGGCCGACAGGAAACCGCCTCGGCACCCGAGCCCAAGTTCAGAACTTGGCGGCCGTTCTTGGTCTGGGCCAACGTGTCATTCTCGGCGACGATAAAACCGCGGCCATCGCTGGACGCCACCAACAATTTTTTCCCCGGCTTGAACACCATCAACGTGACGATGTCTTCGTCGTTGGGCAGGTCAACGACCAACCGCACCGGGTCTCCAGCACCTCGCCCGCCCGGCAATTTGGCGGCACTTAAAGTGTAAAACCGGCCATTAGTCGCGAACAGCAATATCCGATCGGTTGTTTGGCCATGGAGCCAGAACCGGCCACCGTCGCCTTCTTTGTATTTGACCTCGCCGTTGTCATCGACATGGCCTTTGGTTGCGCGGATCCATCCCTTTTCCGAACAGATCACGGTGATGGGCTCGCACTCCACCATCGCTTCGGTGGGAACGTCCACGAGTGCGGGCGGCGTGCCAATTTCCGTGCGCCTGTTGCCCAGCGCGCCGCCACCAAAATTTTTCTTGATGTTTTTAATTTCGGCTGTGATCACCTTCCACTGGCTGGAGTCATCTTGCAGAAGTTTCGCCAGATCTTTTTTGGTGGCGGTCAGGTCATCGAATTCAGTCCTGATCGTTGCCTCGTCCAGCTTGCGCAAGCGCCGCAATCGCAAATCTAGGATCGCTTCCGTCTGGCGGTCGTTCAATTTGAACGTCTTGATCAAAACGGGCTTTGGTTCGTCCTCTTCGCGGATGATGCGGATGACCTCGTCCACATTCAAATAGACCACCAGGTACCCGGACAGCACCTCTAATCGATCTTCGGCTTTGGCCAATTTGTACCGGGTGCGGCGAACCAACACCTCAAGGCGGTGATCCAAAAACGCCTGAAGTGCGGCGCGCAAATCCATCACCGTGGGCACCCGGCCGCGATCCAAGACATTTAGATTCAACGGCACGCGCACTTCCAAATCGGTGGCGCGGAACAAGGCCTCCATCAAAACTTCTAATTCCACCGACCGGGACTTTGGTTCCAACACCAAGCGCACGTCTTCGGCGGATTCGTCGCGCACGTCCCCCAGCATCGGCAGCTTGCGAGCATTGATCAAATCGGCAATGCGCTCCACCAAACGTGATTTCTGAACCTGGAAGGGGATCTCTGTGACCACAATCAGGTGGGTGCCGCGCGATTGTCTTTCGGTCTTCCATTTGGCCCGCAGGCGGAACCCACCCCGCCCCGTCCGATACGCATCGATGACCGATTCCCGACTTTCCCCCAACAGCCCGCCGGTGGGGAAGTCCGGGCCGGGTACCAATTCCACCAATTTCGCCGCCGTGGCATTGGGCCGCTTGATCACATGGATCAAGGCATCACACAGTTCACCCACGTTGTGGGGCGGAATTGATGTGGCCATACCAACGGCGATTCCGGCAGCCCCATTGGCCAACAAATTGGGGAACGCCGACGGCAATACATCGGGCTCGTATTCCTCCCCGTCATATGTTGGGCGCAAATCCACGGCGTCTTCGCCGATGCCGTCCAATAGAGCCTCAGCAACGGCAGTGAGCCTGGCTTCGGTGTAACGCATGGCGGCGGCGCCATCACCATCCACGTTACCAAAATTGCCCTGGCCATCCACCAAGGGATAGCGCACTGAAAACTCCTGAGCCAAGCGCACCATGGCGGCATAGACGGCTTGTTCCCCGTGGGGATGGAATTTGCCGATCACGTCGCCCACTACCCGGGCGCATTTCTTGAAACTTGACCCCGGGTCCAGGTTCAATTCCCGCATGGCGTACAGCAAACGCCGGTGGACGGGCTTCAGACCATCCCGGGCATCGGGCAAAGACCGGGCCGTGATGGTAGATAGGGCATAGGCGAGATACCGCTCGCCCATGGCCTTTTCCAGGCTGACATCGCGGATTTCGCCGCCGCCAGAACCAGAATTGGGGTCAGTAACCTTCACGTCCATCCCCAGATTTTACCCCAGATATTGTGTCCAGGCGAGCAAAACGCTCTACCAGTCGTGTTCTGGAGAGCAATATTCGACCTGGGGCGTCTAGGGCTCGTTCGAGGAATAAGCCTGTCAGGGCCAAGCCCTGGACGATTGCCTCATGCGTGCCCGTGCCGCCCCGTAAAAAATCCGGCAACGGCAGCAATCGTTCGCCCGCGCTGGGCACCTGCCCTGGAGGTACCGGCTCGCCGGATAGGCTGGAAATCATTGCCCCGGGCTCGGCATGCGCCACATCCAGGCCAAAGCCCAATTCCGCCAGCATGGCCATTTCCCACCGCACATAGTCCGCCGACCAATCCGGGTCACCTTCGATGGCGTCCATCAACCCGGTAAGGCTGGCTTGGACTCCCGGATTTGGTTGGCGCTCGGCCAGGGTAACCTCCACCAGCTCCGTCGCCGCAACCAACGCCGCCAAGCGCAAAGGATCGTCCAACACCATGGCCACCCGGGGCCGAGCCAATTCCACGGTGAAAGTCCCCAATTGATCTTCCAGGCGGGCCCGCCAGATGACGGACACTTCGTTGCCGGACTGAATAACCCCACGGGCCTTACGCCCGGATCCACCGCGCACCAACCCGGCATGACGCCCATGATCTTTGGTCAGAATTTGCACGATCGCCGATGTTTCCCCGTGGCGACGGGTGGACAGCACCACCCCAATATCCGACCACTGCATGCCAATTCGTGCTCTTAATCCGGAGTCGGAAAATCGAGACCCATTTCCCGGTACCGGGCCGGTTCCTCCAACCATTTTTCCCGGACTTTCACATGGAGAAACAGATGGATGTGCCGATCCAGCAGTTTTTCCAATTCCGCTCGGGCCGCGGCGCCCATGGATTTAATTTGGACGCCGCCCTTGCCCAGGACAATACCTTTGTGCCCCTTGCGCGCCACATACACCACTTGGTCAATGCGGGCGCTGCCATCGTCACGATCTTCCCAGGATTCAGTTTCCACCGTCAGGCCGTAGGGCAATTCTTGGTGAAGCGACAAAAACAGTTTTTCCCGGGTGATCTCGGCGGCCAAGAATCTTAAGGGCACATCCGCCGCCTGATCGTCGGGGTACAGCCACGGGCCGGGGCGCATTTGACCCGCCAAATGTTGGCGCAGATCTTCCACCCCGTCGCCCTTCAAGGCCGAAATCATAAAGACCTTGGTAAACGGGCTGTCCGGGCCGGTCATGGCATCGGTCAGAGCCAGCAACTTTTCCCTTGGCACCAAATCAATCCTGTTCAGAGCCAGCACCGCTTTCCTCCTTGACGATTGCAGGCCATCGACAATACGCCGAGTGTCGTCATCAAGGGACGCGGGAGGCCGCCGGGCATCCACCAACACCACCAGTTCGTCGGCGTCGGACGCGCCGGTCCAAGCCGCCGCGACCATGGCTTTTTCCAGAGGCCGTTTGGGGTCGAATATTCCCGGTGTATCAACAAAGATGACCTGGGCCGGCCCGGCCATGGAAATGCCAATGATCCGGGTGCGGGTGGTCTGGACCTTTGGAGTGACAATGGCGACCTTCGATCCCACCATGGCGTTGAGCAAGGTAGATTTGCCGGCGTTGGGCGCCCCCAACAACGCCACATAGCCGCACCGAGTTTCCTTGTCGATTGCGCTGTCGGTCATTGGCCAATCGCCTTCAACATGGTCGCCGCCGCATTCTGTTCAGCTGCGCGCCGCGACGATCCCTGGCCTGTTTGGGGCCCACCCTCGGCTTCGGGTATGTCAACCTGCACGGTAAACGTGGGATCGTGATCGGCGCCGGATCGGCTGACTCGGGTGTAAGTCGGCGGATTGAGTGCCCGGGCATGGGCCCATTCCTGAAGTGCCGATTTCGAATCCTTTTCCACCAGGGCCTGTTCTTCCACCAACGTCGCCCAGAATTTGTGGATGAATGTGGATGCCACATCCATACCGCCATCAAGGTAGAGCGCGCCGATGAGCGCTTCGCAGGCGTCGGCCAAGATCCCCGGTTTGTCCGCGCCCCCCGCTTGGGCCTCGCCTAGGCTCATGATCACATGAGAGCCCAGTTCGGCGGCCCGGGCAGCCTGGACACAGCTTTCCTTGCGCACCAGTGCATTGAAGCGCAGGGCCAGATCACCAGCAGACGCGTGCGGGAATTTATTACGAAGATCGCTGGCGATCACCAACCCCAAGACCCGGTCGCCCAGGAATTCCAGGCCGTTGTAATCCAGATCACTTTCGATGCTTGGGTGGCTAAGGGCTTCAATCAGCAGTTCCGGGCGCGTGAACCGATGGCCCAAGGCTTTTTGGAGATGCTCCAAATCGCTTTCAGCCACAGGCGTTTGCACCAATAGTCATGACCGCAGGCTGTCAAAAATGCGGCCGTAACGGATCATCACCGGCCATCGCCAAACCTGCCACCAAGGGCCGCTGCGGTCGGTTGAAAAGAACAAGATTTCGGCTCGACCCACCAAGTTTTCAGCCGGAATTTGGCCCACCGCCCCCAAGGAATTGAACCGGCTGTCCTGGGAGTTGTCGCGATTATCCCCCATGGCGAAATAATGGCCTGATTTCACAGCGAACACGCCGGTGTTGTCTTGGGGCGTGGTGCGGATATCAAGCACCATATACGACACCCCGTTCGGCAAGGTTTCACGGTATTGGGGCACCAATTTAACGTTGCCGAAAATGTCCACCTGGCGGAAATCCTCCACCCGCTCGCGCTTTGCTTCCTCGCCGTTCACATACAGCGTTCCCTCGCGCATTTGGATCGTGTCACCGGGAAGGCCGATGATACGCTTAACGAAATCAGTCTGGTTGTCGGCCGGTGTTTTGAACACGGCGATGTCGCCGCGCTGGGGGGGGCTCTCCAACACCCGGCCAGAAAATAGGTCAGGGCTAAACGGCACGGAATGCTTGGAATAGCCATAGGAATATTTGGAAACGAAAAAATAATCGCCCACCAACAAGGTCGGCAACATGGATTCCGACGGAACGCTGAATGGCTCGTAGGCCAAGGTGCGGATCGCCAGGGCGATCACCAGGGCGTAGATAACGGTCCGGATGACTTCGCCAAATCTACTGGCGGTTCCGGCTACCTTTTCATTTACCATTAGGTTTTTCCTGTATCCGCCTGTTTTTAATACTGTTTTCACAAAAATTTATTCGCCGTCAGGAACGCCCGAAATAATGACGATCGCCTGGCCCATGGGGGGCTCGTCGGTCAGGGATACATCAATTTGGGCCCGCATTCCATTCGGTGTCAGCTCTTGCAATCTGCGGGCGGCACCCCCCGTCAATCGCATGGTCGGGCGCTCCGATGCAAGGTTCACGACACCCATATCGCGCCAAAAGACCCCCCGGCGAAACCCGGTGCCAAGGGCTTTCGAACACGCTTCTTTGGCGGCGAAGCGCTTGGCGTAGGACGCGACTCGCTCTCTCCGGGCCTCGGATTTAGCCCGCTCCACGTCCGTGAAAATGCGATCTAGAAAACGCTCACCAAACCGCTCGATGGCGTGCTCGATGCGGCGGATATCGATCAAATCGCTGCCCACACCGATGATCATAGGCCGCGCGCCAAATCCATGACTGCCCGCATGGCGCGAACGCTCATGGCTAGGCCATCAAAAACCGCGGCCGCTAATATGGCATGGCCAATGTTCAATTCCACCACTTGGGGGATTGCCGCCACCGGTTCGACATTGTCAAGGTCAAGCCCGTGACCGGCGTGGCATTCCAGCCCCAAGCCCTGAGCCTGAGCCGCGCCATCCACCAGGCGCGCTAGCTGATGAGCCAGGTCGTCATCGGTGGCATTGCAGTATTCCCCGGTGTGCAACTCGATGGCCGGCGCGCCAATCTCAGCGCTTGCGGCGATCTGTGCTGGGTCTGGATCAATAAACAGGGCCACTCGGATACCGCCATCGGTCATTTGGCCCACTAGTGGCCGTAGATGGTCCATGGCTCCGGCCACATCCAAGCCGCCTTCGGTGGTCAATTCTTCGCGGCGTTCCGGCACCACACACACATGTGCAGGGCCTAGGTCCAGCGCAATGGCCACCATTTCATCGGTGGCCGCCATTTCCATGTTCAACGGCAGCGCGATTTCGGCCTTGAGGAGGGCCATATCGCGGTCATTGATGTGACGGCGATCTTCCCGCAGATGGGCAGTGATGCTGTCAGCCCCCGCTTCGGCCACCACCCGTGCCGCCTGTATGGGGTCGGGCCCGGTGCCGCCACGGACGTTCCGCAGGGTCGCCACATGGTCGATGTTCACGCCCAACCGCAGATGCACCGTCATCGCCCTAGCCCTTGATCCGGTCCACCGACGAGATCGCCGGGTCGATGCGCAAAGCAGCGATGATGTGGGTCAAATGGCTAAGATCGCGCACTTCCACATCCACCCGCATCTCGAAAAAATCGGGATTGCGGTCGACGATTTTCAAATTTGAGATATTGCCGTTGTTTTTGGCAATCACGGTGGCCAGGGTGGACAGACTGCCCGGGGTGTTGGCGAGCACCGCCTTGATGCGGCCCACCTGAAATTCCGGGATGTCGGCGTCTTTGTCCCAAGCCACGTCCAGCCAGCGTTCCGGGCTTTCGGCAAAAGCCTCTAACGTGTCGCAATCAATGGTGTGAATGGTCACGCCTTTGCCTTCCGAGACGATGCCAACGATGCGATCCCCCGGCAGAGGGTGACAGCACGACGACAAATGCACCGCCATGCCGGGGATCAAACCTCTGATGGGGATGGCGTGGTCACCGCCCTTGGCGTCGCGCTTGCGCATAAAACTGGGCAGTCGGCTTTTCGGTTTGATTTTGCGTTCCGGCAACACGATTTCGAAAATGCTTTGGGCGCTGACAGTGCCGTTACCCACTGCCACATACAACTCTTCCAGTGAATCGTGACTCAGCGCCGGCAGGACACTGGACAAGGCATCGTCAGCCACCTCGGTCCCCGTATCGCCGAACGCCTTCTTGATCATAGCCAATCCCAGTTCGGCGTACTGGGACTGCTCTTGTTTGGCCCGATACCGGCGAATGGCCGACCGAGCCTTGCCGGTAACCACAAAAGTTTCCCAAGACGGCGACGGGGATTGCGCCTCGGACCGTACAATCTCCACCTGGTCGCCATTGCGAAGCTGGGTCCGCAGGGGCGCCATGCGGCCGTTGATTTTGGCACCGACCGTTGTGTCCCCCACTTCGGTGTGGACCGCATAGGCGAAATCGACGGGGGTCGCCCCCCGGGGTAAGGCGATCAATTCCCCAGTCGGTGAAAAGCAAAACACCTGATCCTGGAACATTTCCAGTTTGGTGTGTTCCAAGAATTCTTCGGGGTTGGACGCGGCATCCAACAAATCCAGCAGCTCGCGCACCCACAAATATTGGATACCGTCGGTGTTTTCGGCGTTCTGTTTGTATTGCCAGTGGGCGGCCACCCCCAGTTCCGCTTCCCGGTCCATATCGGCGGTCCGGATCTGAATCTCGATGCGATGGCGTTCCGGCCCAATGACGGTGGTTTGGATCGATCGGTAGCCGTTGCGTTTGGGCGTGGAGATATAGTCTTTGAATCGCCCGGGCACCATTTGGAATTTGCCGTGGACCACCCCTAACGCCTTGTAGCAGTTGGGGGTGTCGGCAACGACGATGCGAAACCCAACAATGTCCGACAGTTGCTCGAAGGAAGCCCGGTCGCGCTCCATTTTCCGCCAAATGGACACAGGCCGCTTTTCCCGGCCCCCCACTTCGGCCTCCACGCTCTCTTTGGTCAAGGTTTCCAACAACTGCGCTGAAATCATGGCGACCCGGTCTTCCGACTGCTCACGTAGGTAATCCAGCCGGGTCAGCACTGAATCCCGAGCGTCCGGATTGAGCTCGGCGAAGGCCAAATCCTCCAGTTCGTCTTTCATGTCGTGCATGCCGATGCGCTCGGCCAAGGGCGCATAGATATCCATGGTTTCCTGGGCGACGCGGGCACGCTTTTCAGGGCCCAAATATTTAAGGGTCTGCATGTTGTGCAGCCGGTCGGCAAGCTTCACCAACAACACCCGGATGTCGTTGGACATGGCCAGAAACAGTTTGCGGAAATTTTCGGCTTGTCTGGTCTGTGTGGAAGAACTGACATCCAACTGCGACAGCTTGGTTACGCCATCCACAAGCCGGGCAATTTCGCCACCAAAATTCTGCTCAATTTCCTCGATCGTCGCCAGGGTGTCTTCCACGGTGTCGTGGAGCAACGCCGTAGATATGGTGGCGGGATCAAGCTTCATGGCGGCCAAAATGCTGGCCACTTCCAAGGGGTGAGAAAAATAGGGATCCCCAGATTGACGCATCTGGGAGCCATGGGCCTTCAGAGAAAACGTATACGCAGCGTTCAAAAGCGAAAGGTCCGCAGCCTGATCATAGGCCCGGACCCTCTCGACTAGATCAATTTCTTGGGCCATCGACATATGCCCCAGTGCCACCGGCAAAGCGCGGCCGGAACGCGCGACGCGTTATTCTACGGAGCCGTCCTCAGACGGTACGTCCTTTGTCGCTTCATCCATCGAGTCAGCGCCCATCAGTTCACCGGCGTCCGCTGTGATGATTTCAACGCCTTCCAGCTCGGTCTTGTCGTCGGGACCGATGGCCTCGCTCCATTCCTGACCAGCCATCAACGCCGCCATATTGTCCTCTTCCGGCTCGTCGATTTCCACGTGCTTTTGCAAGCCCTGGATTAACGATGTGTGGAGCTCGTCCAGATCAAGCTCTCCGTCGCCAATTTCGCGTAGAGCAACAACCGGGTTCTTATCTTTATCCCGGTCCACCAAAAGGTCCTCGCCGGCCGAAATCGCGCGGGCGCGGCAGGAGGCCAGCATGACCAGTTCAAAACGATTTGGAACGCAGATAACGCAATCTTCGACGGTAACCCGAGCCATAGGGCCCACTCCCGAAAAGTTTACAAAAACGATGCTATGAGATTTGAGCCTGTATGTATTGGTTTCCGCCGGAGTTTGCAAGGATTCCCGATCAAATAGGAGTCGCCAATCCCGCCCTGGGGAGGCCTGCAATCATTTTCTCCACCGTGGCCTCAATTTTTGGGTGGTGCCACCCCGGTGCAACCTCCGCCAAGGGCAGCAAAACGAACGATCTGAGGTGTAAACGCGGGTGAGGAATCACGAATTCTGGCCCGTGATCCAACACCAAATTGTCATAGGCCAGCAGATCCAAATCCACCACCCTGGACTCGTTTTTCACCATTCGCACACGGCCCAGGCGGTGCTCCACCTCCATCAACATGTTTAGAACCGCCGGCGCATCCAGGTCGGTCCCCAACACCGCGACACCGTTGGTGTACCAATCCCGGGGCTCTCCCACCGTTACCGTTTCAGGGGCGCTGGAATACCACCGGGACCGGTCCAAGACTTGGACGCCCATGTCTTCGATCAGATTCAGGGCGACCCCCAGAGTTTCGCTGGGCGACCCATGCTCGGGGGTCGAAAGGTTCGCCCCCAGGCCAATCAAGATCACGAGACCCCCGCGCGGGGCACACACATTGAAAAAAATTGTTCCTTCAAAATCAAATACTTGAATTGTTTTCTTAATGTAAAAATCGTGAATAGGGCTGGTGACCCATCACCCGGCCAGGAGCCCGACAGTACCCCGGAGCCCTCCCCTTGGTCGACCGTTGGAACACCTTCGACTGAGACCGATGGGTTGGACTACAGTGCCCAGCCATGGACAGAAAAGCCCCGTGACCGATCCCTCTGAGCCCCCATCGTCGTGCGCATTATGCCCCCGATTGGTGGATTTCCGCGGCCAAATGCAGGCCGCAAACCCCGATTGGCACAACGCCCCGGTGCCGGCCTTCGGCGGGGCCGATGCCCAGTTGCTGGTGGTGGGGTTGGCCCCTGGGATGAAGGGCGCCAACCGTACGGGCCGCCCTTTCACCGGGGACGTGGCCGGTCAGCTGTTGTTCCCCACCCTGATTAAATTCGGTTTTGCCAAGGGGGTGTACAATGAGGACCCCCACGACGGCCTGGAACTGATCGACACCCGGATCACCAATGCCGTGCGGTGTTTGCCACCGGACAACAAGCCCACCGGGGGTGAAGCCGCCGCCTGCCGAGATTTTTTGATGGCCGAGATTTCCGGCCTGAAGCAGCTCCGGGTCATCCTTGCTCTGGGTGGCATCGCCCACAAAGCGGTAGTTGCCGCAACCGGCCACCGTCAGGCTTCCGTGCCCTTCGCCCACGCAGCATCCCATGACTTGTTAGGGCTTACGCTAACCGACAGCTATCATTGCTCCCAATACAACGTGAACACCGGGCGCCTGACTCCTGACATGTTCGACGCGGTGTTTGCAGGCCTGCGCCAACGGCTAGACGGCTAACCCCGATCGAGCAATGGGCGCTCTCTTATTTTCAAGAGTCGCGTAACGACTGCAAACTAACCTCTGTCGCGTAACAGGCGCTCCTTGTCCCTCTGCCAATCCTTGGCCTTTTCCGAGGCGCGCTTGTCATATTTGCGTTTGCCCCGGCCCACCCCAATCAAGACCTTGGCGATACCGCGGGCATTGAAATAGATGGCCAAGGGAACCACGGTAACACCCTTTGTCTGAACGGTGCCGATCAGCTTGTTGATTTGCCGCCGATGCAACAACAACTTGCGCCGCCGGGTTGGTTCGTGGCCCGCGCGCCCCGACGGGGCATATTCCGGGATGTGACAGTTCAGCAGCCAAAAATCGCCGTCCATTTCCGAGGCATAGGCTTCGTTAATGGAGGCCCGACCGGCGCGCAGGCTTTTGACCTCGCTGCCCATCAGGGCAATGCCGGCCTCGATCCGTTCATCAATGAAATAGTCGCGCCCGGCTTTTCGATTTTTAGCGACTGTGGTGCTGCCCTCCCCGCCAGGGTTGGCCTTGGCCATGGCTAGACCAGGACGCCGATAAAGGTCATCGATGCTCTGATGCGATCCTTTGTTTCTTCGGACACCGGCACCATGGGCAGGCGAAGTTCTTCCGATGACAATCCCATCACACTGACCGCGTACTTCACCGGTGCCGGGCTGGTTTCCAAGAACAACGAGGTATGCAGCGGCATCAGCCGGTCGTGGTACGCCAGTGCGCTGGAAAAATCGCGCTTCAGGCACGCTTCTTGAAATTCCGCGCACATGCGCGGGGCCACGTTGGCGGTGACCGAAATGCACCCGTGGCCGCCGTAGACCATCGCCGCCAGAGCCGTGGCATCGTCGCCGCTCAATTGGACAAAGTTGGACCCAAGTAGCAGGCGCGTTGCACTAATTCGCGCTAGATCTCCAGTGGCGTCCTTGACCCCGATAATTCGCGGCAATTCGCCCAAATCCGCCATGGTTTCGGTGGTCATGTTGACCGCTGACCGGCCGGGGATGTTGTAGATAATGATTGGAATATCGACGGCGTCGTGAATTGCTTTGTAATGCGCATACAGGCCGCGTTGGGTGGGCTTGTTGTAATAAGGCGTAACCAGCAAAGCGGCGTCCGCCCCGGCCTTTTTGGCGTGCGCGGTCAAAGCAATCGCTTCCTCGGTGGAATTCGACCCGGTTCCGGTAATCACCGGGACCCGGCCGCCCGCCGCCTCGATGCACAAATCGACCACACGGTTATGTTCCTCGTGGGTCAATGTGGGGGACTCGCCAGTGGTCCCACAGGGTACAAGTCCATGGGATCCCTGTTCGATTTGCCACTCCACAAAGGACTGAAAGGCCACCTCGTCCACGGCACCATCCTTGAATGGCGTAATAAGAGCGGTGAATGATCCCTGAAACATAGCCAAAACTGGAGTGGGGTTGCGGTTGTCGGACCATAGCTGTCGTGATAGCCAGCGGCAAGACGGCTAGGGTGATGACCTTGCCGGAGTTTCCCTGCCCCCGTAAAATTCAACCCAGAGCCTGGGTCTCAGGGCACTTGCTTGCCCAAAGGATCGCCGGAAGTGAATGAATGGCATCGACTGGCGATGGGGTTGGCGGCGGGGTTAAGCGTCTTGGCCCTGGGAGCCGCCGCACCCGGCCCTGGGGATCTATCCATCCTTTCCCTGGGCGGGCCGCGCGCCCCGGAATTATCCGAACAGGATCAATCCCTGTACAGGGCGGCCTTCCAAGCCGCCGAAAAAAAAGATTGGGAACAGACCCTTTCCCTTAGTGCCCAGGCTGACAATCAAGCCCTAACCTCGGTGGTGCAGTGGATGCGCTTTTTGGAGGCAGACGGCGGAGGCACCTTTGCCGAGATTGCCGCGTTCATCGAGACCCACCCGGATTGGCCGTTGCCGGTCACCCTAAGGGTGCGGGCCGAAGCGGCCATGGAGCCCGATCTGCCGCCTGGGGAAGTCCTGGATTGGTTCGAACGGTTCCCGCCAGTTACCGGGCAGGGCATGGTGCGCTTGGCCCAAGCCCATCAATTCCTGGGCCAAACCGCCGACGCCACTGCCTGGGCAGTGCGGGCCTGGACCACCACGCGGTTGGGGCCGGCATTCGAAGCCGAGCTGCTGGAAACCTTCGGTGGGGCGCTTTCCTTGGCCGATCACACAACCCGCTTGGACGACCAAATTTGGGACGGTAATGCCGATGGGGCCCGCCGGGCCCTGATCCATGTGGATGAAGAGACTGCCGCCGTTGCCCGGGCGCGCATTGCCCTGATGCTGCGATTGGTTGGGGTTGATGCCGCCATTGCCGCGGTGCCAGTCCAGTTTTTGGATGCGCCGGGGTTGGTGTTCGAACGGGTGCGCTGGCGCAGACGTGCGGGGAACACGGAAGATGCCATCGCCCTGCTGATCCCCGCCCCATCCGATTTGGGCCGCCCCACCCCATGGTGGACAGAGCGGAACATACTGGCTCGGCGATCCTTGGATCTGGGTCACGTCACCGACGCCTATCAGCTTTCCCGGGATCACGGGCAAACCAGCCGGGCCAACATTGCCGCCGCCGAATGGCTGGCTGGTTGGATTGCCCTGACCATGTTGGATGACCCCGAAATCGCCTACCAGCATTTCACCCGGGAGCACGCTGCCGTGCGGTTTCCGGTGAGCCTGGCGCGCGGCGCCTATTGGGCGGGCCGGGCGGCGGACGCCATGAACGAGGATGCCATCGCCGGTTCTTGGTATTCCGAAGCCGCCCGGTACCAAACCACTTTTTACGGCCAGTTGGCGTCAGAAGCTTTGGGCGGTGGCTTTGCCGGACTGTTTCAGCCCCGATTGAGCTTGCCCAACGACCCTGTCCCCACCCAGGGCGACGTCGATCATTTAAACACCTGGGTTCTGGTCCCCATCGTTCAGATTTTGGCCCAGGTGGGCGAAGGAGACCGCATTGGACCCTTTATTTTGACCTTGTCTGACGCCGCAGCGACTCCTGGCGAACTCCAGTTGGTGGCGGCGCTGGCGGTGACATCGGGTCGACCCGATCTTGGGGTGTCGGTGGCAAAACGTGCGATCCAGGGCGGTCTGGTGCTGTCCACCGCCTCCTATCCCCGGCCCAATCCGGCAAGTGAATTGGAACCAGCGTTGGTTTTAGCGGTGGCCCGCCAAGAAAGTGAATTCAACGAAACCGCCATTTCCTCGGCGGGAGCCCGCGGCCTGATGCAATTAATGCCAGCAACGGCCCGGGGGGTCGCCGACGCCGAACAAATGCCGTTCGACCGGGACCGCCTGACCGGTGACCCCACCTATAACTTGGCTTTGGGCAGCGCCCACCTGGCCGACTTGGTGGCGCGATTTGATGGGTCCTATTTGCTTGCAGTGGCCGCGTACAATGCCGGGGCGTCCCGGGTCCGAGGTTGGCTTGGCACGTACGGTGATCCCCGGTCCCATGGGGTCGATGTCATCAATTGGATTGAAACGATCCCCTTTCCGGAAACTAGAAATTACGTCCAACGGGTGTTCGAAAATTTACAGGTGTACCGGGCGGTCCTGGCCGGTCGCCCCACGCCCATCACAATGCGCGCAGACTTGAGCCGCTAGTTGGCGGGGCAGGGAACTGCAGTGCGTCCCCCAAATGCGTTGGCATTGGCCGCACACCTTGGGAGGGCCGGCTCCACACCACATTGACCTTGGAGACGATGTCGGGCCCGATGATTTGCGTGGCCAAAGCCAAAAGGCTTTTGGATGCCTCCGGGCCATCCGCTGCGCCACCCTGGGCGAACGGATTGGAATGCAAATAGACTAAGAATGCGTCGGCCAGCTCGAACCGATTTTCGTAAATGTCGTCCAAATATTTGCGCGTGTCTTCCACCGCCAACCCGACCGTCCCATATTCGTAATGCCGCACCCGTCCGCCGCGCACAACCGGCACGCTGACATTGCCGACGATCACCATGCCAACCAAATCTTCAGGCGCAATTTCTTCCTCGACGACTTCGTTTTGGGCCTGGGCAAAGGCCCCGGTGCTGATCACACAGGCGAGACCCACGGCACCAACAATGCGCAAGACACCTCGTGATTTCATTTCAAACCTAGATCTTGATGTTTGGGCAACATCGCTCGCCACGTTGAGCCCAACGAACCTATCTGACAAAGAAAACTTGTCCCGGCCTATTGGAACGGCACGACGTAAAGATCCCAATAGATCCCGGACTGGATGCGCGCAGCCGCCAGTTCTTCCGGCGAAAGCTGGGACGCAGCCAAATCCCGTAACGCCGGTGCATCAGTATTGCCCTGGGCGGCGGCCAAACTGAACCAGGAAAAGGCCTCGGAAAAATCGCGATCAACACCCCACCCGTTGCCGTACATGGCGCCCAAATTCATTTGCGCATCGCGATGCCCCTGGCGGGCTGCCAAGCCGTACAGATGTGCTGCTTCGAAGTAATCCTGTTCGACCCCTCCGCCATTCTCGTACATGATTCCCAAATTGTATTGGGAGGCTGAGTCTCCCGCATCAGCCAGAGGCCTTAGCAGCGAGACCGCCAGGGCGAAGTCCCCCGCTCGGGTTGCCTCCAAAGCGTTTTCAAAAGGCCCAGCGGCGGCTGGGACCACCCACAGCCCCGAAGCCGCTACCAATACCCATGCAAACTTTATCCGCATGTCGGGATATTGCCCATCCCGGGTGGAATTGTCACGCCGCGCGTTTGCCCTTCCCAGAACCCTTGGCTATGGTTGGTTTTATGCCGATTGGTTGTCGCCAATTTTTTGGGAAAATCCGTGTCAAAAAAATACCGCTTGGTCACGCGAAGTGATTTCGATGGGTTGGTATGCGCCGTCTTGTTCAAGGAATTGGACTTGATTGAAGACATCACGTTTGTGCACCCCAAAGACATGCAGGATGGAACGGTAGCAATCACCGACAACGACGTCACAACCAACCTACCCTATGTGCCTGGGTGCCATTTGGCGTTCGACCACCATCACACCGAAACGCTGCGCGCCGGCGAAGTCAAACCCGACAATCACATTATCGACCCAGACGCCCCGTCCGCGGCGCGGGTGGTGTTTGACCATTATGGCGGCGCAAATTCATTCCCCAACGTTGAGGAGTCTCTGATGGCAGCGGTGGACAAAGCCGACTCCGCGCAATTCTCCAAAGAAGAAGTGCTTGAGCCTGAAGGCTGGAACCTGATGAATTTCCTGATGGATTCGCGCACCGGCCTGGGCCGGTTTCGGGATTTCAGCGTTTCAAATTACGACCTGATGATGGAACTGATTGATTACTGCCGGGATCACAACATCGACGAAATTCTTGAACTGCCCGATGTGCGCGAACGGGTAACCTTGTACCGGGAACACGCCGACAAATTCCTCAATCAGTTGGAAGACTGCGCCACGGTCCACGGCAATCTTGTAGTCTTGGATCTGCGCAACGAAGAAACGATTTTCGTGGGCAACCGCTTCATGATTTATGCGGTCTATCCTCAGTGCAATATTTCCATTCACCAAATGTGGGGCCGTGACAAACAGAACACTATCTTTGCCATCGGCAAGTCCATTCTGGACCGGTCATCGAAAACCAAGGTCGGTGAGCTGTGCTTATCTTATGGCGGCGGCGGCCACGATGCCGCCGCCACCTGCCAGGTTGACAACGACATGGCGGATACCGTCCTGCCAGAACTGATCGCCAAGATCACCGCTGACGGCTAGGCAGGCAGAACCACCGGCCTCGCCCCAATTCGACCATCAGCTTCCACGCATGGCGAACAGGCACGGTCAGCTTTCATTCACCCGTGAAGCAACAGATCAGCTTTCATTGATTGCAAAACAGTAGAACAGCCCGGCGCATTGCCGAGCTCATCGAAACACCGCTGCGGCTTCGCATCGGCATCAGTTCGGGAAGCGTGGTCGCCGGCGTCATCGGTCGATCCAAGTTTTCATACGATTTATGGGGTGACCCGGTAAACATGGCAGCGCGCATGGAAAGCAGTGGGGTGCCGAGCGAAATTCAGGCGTCTCCGGGAGTTTGGGCCTTCCTCAACAACAAATTTTCGTTTGAAGCACGCGGGCCCCAGGACATCAAAGGCAAGGGCTAAAGCGAGACGTACCTGCTGAAGGGCCGGGCTTAACCGGATTGATCTGCGGTTTTCGAGTTGCCGGGATTCTACCGTTTTGGCTGAGCTGGTGCGAGCCTAGAGCGGCCACAACTCTGACCCCAACCCACTCCCTTCAACATTCGGTGCCTAGCGCTGACCCCTTCGCCATTGGGAGGGTCGCACAAAGGTGCTGACCCACATACCGCGTTGTTCCCGGCGTGCCTCTAGCTCGGTCTGGGCGAAGTCCTGGGAAATCAGGCGGTTGTTGACGGCCCAGCCATAGAACACCATCTGTTCGGCCAGCGTCGGCCCCTCGTCCGTTCCAGCGATGCCGCAGTGGGCGAAATTGCGCGGCCCCGGCACCAATTCGCACTGGACCTCGTGGCCGCGAATCAAGCCCGCCAAATGAGAGCGGGCGGAGTAACCACATTCGAACCGAGACTGGACGAGGCAAAACTGCCGCAACTCCGGCGCGTCTGACCCGTACAGCCGCACAAGAACGCCACCGATATCAAGCGTGTTGCCATCCACCACAAAGGCGGGCCCGGAAACTGTCGCCCCATGCGTCGGAATTGCGGGTGGGCCACCCAGGCGCCAAAACCCATCGCCGGCTTCTTGGGCCGCGTTTTGCTCGCCATCAAAGGCGTCTGTCTGTTCGGGATTAGCCAACGCCCAACCTGAACGCACCCACTGCTGGTTCACGGATTCCCACTCCCCCACCGGTTCCCCTGTTTGGGGATCTACCTCGACACACGTTGCCCATCTCCGGGCGTCGTCGGGCAGTTCTTGGTAAGTGCACCGGTACCGATTGCCGCTGGTGACGTCGGCACCCCAACCCACAGCGGCTACGCCGCAATTCCACGGCACCCCATCTGCGTCGCACAATTGATGCGCGTACAGGCCAATCACCCCGTACAAATGAAACCACTGACGGAAGACCTCGACAACGCCGCCGCTGTACACCCGGATCGTGCCGGTAACTTCCTGGGCACTGGCGGCGACCGGCGCTATGCCTCCGCACATCAGCGCGGCCAGAATCACGAGTGTCCGTGTTTGCACCCCTAGCGCTCCCCCGCCCGCCAGTTGGCCGGATAGGCAAAATCCCCGCCCCACATGCCGGCACCTTCTTGTTGAGCCGCGGCCTGGGCGTTGGAAAAATCTGCACCGTCCCGGGGGACGGAAACCGCCCATCCGCCGCGCACCATCAGTTCGTTGACGGATTTCGCGCCGGGCAAGCCAGCGCGACCACTGGGGTCGGAATCGGTGCAAACGCCCCAGGCCCGGTCATCACCATCGAATTGGTGAATTTCGCAAAACACCCGCCGCCCCGCGAGCAGGGACACTATGTAGGCCCGCGCCATGATCCCGCACTGGTAGGACACGCCGTTCTGGGAGCATTGTTGCGATTCCTCCGGAGCGTCCATTCCTAACAAATGGATGTCGACTTCCTGGATATCGAGAATGTTCGAGTTGCGGATGATGGCATTGCCGCCGACGCTAGGAGTGGCCGCCGTCGACGTGCGGATGAAGGCGTTCCATAGGCCCAGCGCATTGGCCTCCGCCTCCGCTGCTGCTTCCACAAGCGCGTCCGTGTGCATGAGGTCGGCAAACGCCCAGCCCGCCAAAACCAACTGTGCATTAATGGTGGGCTCGTCCGGGATCGCCGCGCCGGTTGCCGGATCGATCTGGTGGCATGTTCCCCAATTCCGGACATCGCCCGGGTACCGGGTGATGGCGCATTCCAGGTGTTTGCCCGCCACAACCTGGGCCAAGGCACCGCGCGAGATCGTTGTGCATTGAAATACGACGGCAAAGCGGCGGCAGTCACCGTTCTCTCGGGGTGGTCTCAGGCCATCCAGGTTGATCCAAACGTTGTCCACGATCACCATCCCCCGCAGAGGAACTCTGGCGGGCCCGGTCACAGTCTGTGGCACCTGCAACGGCGCTGGGGGCTCCGGCGTTACAAAAGCTGGGGCCGCAGCCTCGGCGGGCGGGACCGCTTCGGCTACCGGATCGGGTGCTGCTTCGGGTGGGGCGTCCGGCTCGGCGACGGGAACAGCTGGTCGCGACTCTGACCAAAGTAACAGCGCCACTAGGGCCAACAAGGCCGCGCCCGCCAGGGGCACTACTAACGATCTCAGCATTCACATCCCCTTGTCCGGTACCTACAGGCACTCCATTCCGCCGCCCATTTTCTGGCGGAGAGGGAGGGATTCGAACCCTCGGTACAGGTTTACCCCGCACAACGGTTTAGCAAACCGCCGCCTTCGACCACTCGGCCACCTCTCCGTTTGGACCGCACCACGCTGGCTGGCCCGCCCGGCCCTTAGATAGCGCGTCCCGGCCGATCAATGAAGGGGGTGTGTTTGGCGCCCGCCGGTTCATTCGGGGCGAGCACAGGGTGGGGGGACCCGGCCACCCCAAAGGGTGACAGGGTCCATTACTACTCTGTACTACGCAGAATGGTGACTAGGCTGAAACCGGGTGCAATTCGGTTCCCGCTGTTTCCGAAGCGGGTGCCCGATCGGAAAGCTACTGGCGGGCGGCGCGAAGGGCCTCGGCCACATCATCCTTTGACATCTGGCTGACCACGTCAGCACCCAATTCCCGCGCTTCAGTAATTCCCGCTTTTGCCGCCAAGTTGAACCACTTGTGCGCGGTGACGTAATCCAGGGCAACGCCCTTGCCCGTCGAAAACAAAATTCCTAAATCGTACTGGGATTCCGGGTGACCGGCATCGGCCCATCCCGTTACATTCTCTGGCAAAATCTTCGAGCCGCTGTTTCATGGTCTCTCCCTCACCAGAACTGGGTCGTTTGACAAGGGGATTTTGGCTAGGAGTCGTTAACAAGTTATGATGCCATTCGAAGTATCTCCACTTTTCTGCCGACCTCAGAGCTTTTTCTTTAACAATTCGTTGACGACTTGGGGGTTCGCCTTGCCACCTGTAGCTTTCATCACTTGGCCGACAAAGTATCCGAACAGATTTTCTTTACCGGCCTTGTAACCGGCCAATTGACTTGGGCTGTCGGAGATAATTTTGTCGATGATGACCTCTATCTCGCCGGTGTCGGAAACCTGACGAAGACCTTTTTCTTCCACGATGTCGGCGGCCTGTTTTCCAGTTTCCAACATTTCCACAAAAACGTCTTTGGCGATTCTGCCGGAAATTGTTCCATCCAATTTCAACGCTTGCAGCCCCGCCAGAGATCGATGATCGATGGGGGATTGTTCGATGGAAAGGCCCTGTTTGTTCAAGATGCCGAACAAATCGGTGATTAAAATGTTGGCGCAATCCTGACCAATTTCGGACCCTGGCTTGCCCGACTTGTCCGACGCGCTGGCCACCAAGGCCTCAAAATATTCGCCCTTGGCACGTTCTGCTACCAAAACCCCGGCATTGCTGGCGCTGATCTCATATTCCGTTTCAAAGCGTGCCTTCTTTTCGTCGGGCAATTCCGGCAAAGATTCGCGGATGTTGTCGACAAATCCTTGGGTAAATTCAAGCGGCAACAGATCGGGATCAGGAAAATACCGATAATCGTGGGCTTCTTCTTTGCTGCGCATGGGGTATGTGACACCGTCGCTGGGATCTAACCGGCGGGTTTCCAACGCAACCGTTCCACCGCCCTCGATTTCTTCGATCTGGCGGCGGGTTTCATATTCGATGGCCTGATGCACAAACCGCACGGAATTGATGTTCTTGATTTCTGCCCGGGTGCCCAAGGGGTCGCCCGGGTGGCGCACCGAGATATTCACATCACAGCGCATGCTGCCTTGGTCCATGTTGCCGTCACATGTCCCCAGGTAACGTAAAATTGTACGCACTTTGCGCACATACAGGCCGGCCTCTTCGGCGGATCGCAAATCGGGTTTGGAGACAATTTCCATCAACGCCACGCCGGAGCGATTCAGATCCACATAGGTCTGGGTTGGGCTTTGGTCGTGCAGACTTTTGCCGGCGTCCTGTTCCAAATGCAGGCGCTCGATGCCGATGGCGCGCTGGGATCCGTCGGGCATATCCAAATAGATCGTGCCCTCACCAACGATGGGATCCGAGAACTGCGAAATCTGATAGCCCTGGGGAAGATCAGGATAGAAATAATTTTTGCGATCAAAAATTGACCGCAAATTGATTTTCGCTTTTAGGCCCAAACCCGTGCGCACCGCCTGTTCGACGCAATATTCATTGACGACCGGCAACATGCCCGGCATGGCCGCGTCCACCAAAGAAACCTGGGTGTTGGGTTCCGCGCCAAAAGCTGTGGCTGCGCCAGAAAACAGTTTGGATTGCGATGTGACTTGGGCATGGATTTCCAAGCCGATGACCACTTCCCAGGTGCCCGCGCTGCCTTCGAATGTTGGAGCGCCTGTCATGCCCCAGCCTCCTTCCACCACGGGGCGGGACGCGAGGGCACTCCGGCCGCCGTTTCCAAGACCTGGGCCGTGCGGAACAGGGTTTGCTCATCAAAAGGCTTCGCCAATATCTGCAAACCCAACGGCAGACCGTTCGCTGCTAGTCCTGCTGGAACCGAAATCCCTGGCAGGCCGGCCAAGCTGGCCGGCACCGTGAACACATCGTTCAAGAACATGGCGATGGGGTCATCGGATTTTGAACCCACCACGAACGCTTCCGACGGTGTCGTGGGGGTCAACAACACGTCGACGTTTTCGAACGCCTGGCGGAAATCCTCGGCAATGCGGGTGCGGACCTTTTGCGCCTTTAGGTAATAGGCATCGTAGTACCCCGCCGACAACGCATAGGTGCCGATCAAAATGCGTCGCTGAACTTCGTCGCCGAACCCCGATGCCCGGGTGATCTCGTACAGGTCGGTGAGATCATCCGCATCCTCGCGCAAGCCGTAACGGATGCCGTCGTAGCGTGCCAAATTCGACGACGCTTCCGCTGGCGCCACAATGTAATAGGCGGGCAAGGCGTATTGGGTCATGGGCAGGCTCACGGGGACAATTTCAGCCCCGGCATCGCGCAGCCATTCCGCCCCCTGGTTCCACAAGGCCTCGATTTCTGCCGGCATTCCTTCCAGGCGGTATTCATCGGGGATACCGACTTTCAGTCCTTTCACCTCGCCGGTAAGGGCCGCTTCGAACTTCGGCGCCGTGATGTCCACGGAGGTGGAATCTTTTGCATCGAACCCGGCCATGGCACCCAGCAGGATGGCGGCATCCTTCACCGTGCGGGTCATGGGCCCGGCCTGATCCAACGACGAGGCAAACGCCACCGTCCCCCAGCGCGAGCACCGGCCATAGGTGGGCTTCATGCCGACGATGCCCGAATACGCGGCCGGCTGGCGAATGGAGCCGCCGGTATCGGTGCCAATTGCGCCGGAAGCAATGTTGGCCGCCACCGCCACAGCTGAGCCGCCCGACGACCCCCCCGGAACCCGGGATTGGCCATCGTCAGCAGCGCGCCACGGATTTTCCACCGGGCCAAAAAAGCTGGTTTCGTTGGACGAGCCCATGGCGAATTCATCCAAGTTTGTTTTGCCCAACAGCACGCCCCCCGCGTCCCAAATATTTTGGGTGACGGAAGACTCATAAGGCGGCGTGAAATTCTCCAAAATGTGCGAGCCCGCCGTGGTGTGCACGCCGTTGGTGCAGAACACATCCTTCACCGCGATGGGTACGCCTTCCATGGGTCGGGGATCGTTGGCAGCGACCCGAGCATCGCTTTCAGATGCCATGGCCAGGGCGCGCTCAGGCGTTTCGGTGATGAAGGAGTTCAGAACCCGGGCGCCTTCAATTGCATCAATATGGGCCTGGGCCAATTCCACCGCAGAAAACGTACCGCCGCACACCCCATCTCGGGCTTCGGCCAAGGTCAACTCAGTCAGGTCGGCCATTATTCCACCACCTTTGGCACCGTGAAGAACTCAGCGGACTGGCCAGGGGCATTGGCCAGAATATCGTCGGCCTTGTCACCGTCGGTGATGGCATCTTCGCGCTGACGCAGGCTGGCCTCCACCACGCTGGTCATGGGGGCGACACCGTCAGTGTCCACCTTTTCGAGTTGCTCGATCCACGTCAAAATTCTCGAAAGCTCGGTGGCCAGGCCCTCCAATCGATCCTCGGCCACCCGCAGCCGCGCGAGGTTGGCGATTTTGGCAACGGTGGCCTTATCCAGCGCCATATGGCACCTTTCTGATCTGTCCCGGGTTGGGCGCACTTTAGTGCCCAAGCGTGGGCTCAAGTATCAGCCGCCATGATTGTCCGCAACCCCGCCGAACTCACCGAGGCCTGGACCCCCGACGAACGCCTGTTGGGCATCGATCTGGGGACCAAAACTATCGGCCTGGCAACCTCGGATCCGGGGCTGGTCATCGCCACCCCGTTTACCACCCTGGGCCGGGGGAAATTCACCGCCACCGCCACTGAGCTCGACGACATCATTACCCGCAAAGAAATTGGCGGCTTGGTGGTCGGCTATCCCCTGAACATGGATGGCACCGAGGGCCCCGCCGCCCAATCGGCCCGGCAATTCGCCGCCAACCTAGACAAAGCCGGGATCACGATCCCCGCCCTGCTGTGGGATGAACGCCTTTCCACCGTTTCCGTCACCCGCACATTGTTGGAGGCCGACACCTCGCGCAAGCGCCGGGCGGAAGTCGTCGACAAGCTCGCCGCCGCCTACATTTTGCAAGGTGTTCTGGATGCCCTCGCCGCCTCCCTTGCGGGGGAGCCAAAAGGGGGCGTATAACCCACCTTTAATGAGTGCGTCTTTGCCCTCCCCCGCTGCGGTGGATCAGTTCCCGCACCGGCACCTGTTGGGGATCGAGGGCCTTTCCGAAGCTGAGATCACCTACCTGCTGGAGCGGGCCGACAGCTTTGTCGCCCAAAATCGCAAGGTCGACAAAAAGCTCAGCGTTTTGCGCGGGCGCACCCAGATCAATCTGTTCTTCGAGGCCTCTACCCGCACCCGCACGTCGTTCGAGCTGGCGGGCAAACGCCTGGGCGCCGACGTCATCAACATGTCCGTTGAGGGATCGTCCATTAAAAAGGGCGAGACCTTGATCGATACCGCCATGACCCTGAACGCCATGCGCCCGGATGTACTGGTGGTGCGCCACCCAGATTCCGGGGCAGTGGCACTGTTGGCGCAAAAAGTCGACTGCGCCGTGATCAACGGCGGCGACGGCAGCCACGAACATCCCACCCAAGCGTTGTTGGATGCCTTGACTATTAAACGCCGCAAGGGTCGCCTGGGCGGCTTGGTTGTGGCTATCTGCGGCGACATTTTGCACAGCCGGGTTGCGCGCTCCAATATCCAGCTGCTGGGGATCATGGGGGCGCAAATCCGCGTGGTGGCGCCGCCGACATTGTTGCCCCCCGCCGCCGACCGCTTGGGAGTGGAGGTCCACCACGACATGCGCGAGGGCCTGGCCGGGTGCGACATCGTTATGATGCTGCGCCTGCAATCGGAACGCATGCACGGGACCTTTGTGCCGTCCTTGCGCGAATACTTCCGGTTTTATGGCTTGGATGCGGAAAAGCTGGCGGCGGCAAAACCCGACGCCTTGGTCCTGCATCCGGGCCCCATGAACCGCGGGGTTGAGATCGACACAGACCTGGCGGACGACATCGACCGCAGCGCAATCGCCGAACAAGTTGAGATGGGCGTGGCGGTGCGCATGGCCTGCCTGGAAACCTTGGCGGCGCGCCCATGACCAGCGTCACCGCCTACACCAACGCTCGCATCCTGGACCCTGCCACCGGCACAGATACGATGGGCGGGCTGATCGTCGAAGACGGTGTGATTACCGAGGTCGGCGCCAACGTCACCGCAGCGAAAGCCGCAGATGTGATCGAGTGCGGCGGTAAATGCCTGGCCCCGGGCTTGATCGACATGCGGGCCTTTGTGGGGGAGCCGGGCTTCGATCACAAGGAATCCTTTGCCAGCGCCGGGGCGGCGGCGGCGGCGGGCGGCATCACCACGCTCCTCAGCCAACCGCAAACCAATCCCATCGTTGACGAACCCGCATTGGCCGGCTTCATCGCCCGCCGGGCCAGGGACACATCGGCGGTCAACGTCAAAACCATGGCCGCCATCACCAAGGGCCTGGCTGGCAAGGAAATGACCGAAATGGGCCTGCTGGCGGAAGCCGGGGCCGCGGCCTTTACGGACGGTGACCGCGCCGTCGCCGACGCCCGGGTTATGCGCCGGGCGCTTGCTTACGCCGCCAACTGGGATTTCCTGATTGTCCAGTACCCGGAAGACCCCAGCCTCGCCGCCGACGGCTGCATGAACGAAGGAGAACTCTCCAGCCGCTTAGGGCTGGTGGGCATCCCGGTAGCTGCCGAGGTGGTGATCATCGAGCGGGATTTGAGGCTGGTCGCTCTCACCGGTGGCCGCTACCACGCGGCGGTGGTGTCAACGGCGGACGCCGTGGCGGCGATCCGCAGCGCCAAGGCCAACGGAGTCCGCGCCACCTGTGCCGTGGCCGCGCACCATTTTGCCCTGAACGAGACCGAGATTGGTGAATACCGGACCTTTGCCAAAACCGCGCCGCCTCTGCGGTCCGAGTCAGATCGGGCCGCTATGGTCGACGGCTTGGCCGACGGTACCATCGATGTGATTGTCTCCGATCATTCCCCCCAGGATCAGGAATCCAAGCGGCGGCCTTTCGCCATGGCAGAGCCCGGCATCGCGGGCTTGCAAACCATGCTGCCCTTGGCTCTGGAACTGGTACACGGGGGACACATCTCGCTGTTGGATTTACTCGCCAAAATGACCATCAACCCGGCCCGCTTGTTGGGGCTGGACACCGGCACATTGGCTCCCGGTGCCCCGGCGGACTTGGTCCTGATTGAACTGGATGTGCCCTGGCGGCTCAGCGAGCCCGGCTTGAAATCGAAATCCAAAAACACGCCGTTTGATGGCCGCCCGGTTCAAGGCCGGGTCGCCCGCACCGTGGTCGGCGGCGAAACTGTGTTCGCCCTGACGACGGCGCACGCCTAATCCGGCGGGCACCCATGATATTCGCACTGGCGATTTTGGTCGGCTACCTGTTGGGGTCCGTGCCCTTCGGCGTGGTGTTGACCCGGATGGCGGGCAAGGGCGATATCCGCACTGTTGGTTCCGGCAACATTGGTGCCACTAACGTATTGCGCACCGGGTCCAAAGCCCTGGCCCTTGCCGTGTTGCTACTGGATGGTGCCAAGGGTACCGTGGCGGTCATCGCCATCAACACCTGGGCTGGGGCCGAACCCGCGTTGATAGCTGGCGTTGCCGCAGTGGCCGGACACCTGTTTCCCATCTGGCTGCGGCTTGGCGGGAGCGACATGGTTCGCGCTGTCGCCATTTTGATTGCCGTGGCCATCGCCTTGGCGGCGATAGTTTGGGCACCGGATTTTCGCTGGGTCGGGGCGATCGTCCTTGGCCTCGCTGCCTTGGTCGCCTGGGGTGGCAAAGGGGTGGCGACGGGGTTGGGGGTTTTGGCCGGGTGCGGCTGGCCCATCGGCGTGGTGGCGGGCCTAGCATGGCTCGCCGCAGCGGCCCTCTCCCGGCGGTCGTCCATGGGTGCCTTGGTGGCGTTTGTTGCCGCCCCCACATACTGCGTAGTTTTCGAAGCCACGATCGTCACCCAGTTCGCTGTGCTGGTCGCCGTGCTAGTGTTTGTCCGCCACCGGGACAACATTGCCCGCCTTTTGCGTGGCACCGAACCCAAAATTGGGGGTGCGTAAGCGGCTATTTTCCAAAACTCCTGACGGATGCGTCCTGTCGCCGCAAGGTTGGCGATGGATGGATTTCGACTCTCAACCATAACAAGTATCTGGATTGGCTGCGCCTCAGCCGGTCGGAGAACATCGGCCCAATCACCTTCTTTCGGCCGATCCGTCGTTTTGGGAGAGCGGCGGCAGCGTTGGAGGCCGTGCCTGAACTGGCCCGGTACGGTGGCCGCAAACGGCCCATTCGTCTTTTGGAGCCATCCAAGGTCGAACAGGAATCCGAGGCAATCGCCAACGTCGGGGCGCATTTGTTGGCGGCGTGTGAACCGGGATACCCCACGGCCCTGGCGACAATTGCCGACCCACCGCCGGTATTGACGGTTCTTGGCCGCACAGAAATGCTTGGGGGCCAGGAGCCCACCGTGGGGATTGTCGGTGCCCGCAATGCTTCTGGGGCCGGTCGACGCATCGCCCAGGGGATTGCCACGGACTTGGGCGGGCGGGGAATTATTGTTGCTTCGGGCCTCGCCCGAGGAATCGACACATCCGCCCACAACGGTGCCCTGAAGACCGGAACAATTGCCGTTGCGACCGGGGGAATGGATGTTTTTTATCCCCCGGAAAACGAAGAATTGCAGGTCGCCATTAGCGCCCAAGGTGCTCTAATCAGTGAACAGCCCATGGGTACGGAACCCCAAGCCCGGCATTTCCCCCGGCGCAATCGTTTGATTTCGGGATTGTCCATGGGGGTGTTGGTGGTGGAAGCAGCAGCACGTTCCGGCAGCCTGATCACTGCCCGCAAAGCTTTGGAACAGGGCCGGGAAGTGTTTGCCGTGCCGGGCTCCCCCCGGGACCCGCGCACCCAAGGCACCAATCATTTATTACGCCAGGGAGCGATCCTGACCGAGCCCGCCGGACGACATTGCCGACGCCATTGCGGCCACGGGTGATGCCCCCTACCCGCCCCTGATGGAGCCCGCAGCCGCGGTGTTTGAGGCTCTTGAATTCGAGCCCTTAGTGGAAAATCCGCCCGAGCAAGGGCGGGCGCAAATCGTCGAATTAATGGGGCCATCGCCGCTGGCAATCGACGACTTGGTCAGATTCAGCAGGTTGACACCCGGCACAGTGATGACCATTTTGCTGGAGCTTGAGATTGCGGGTCTTGTAAAGCGCCATCCAGGCAACCAAGTTTCTGTGCTATAAATCAATGCGTTACACTGTGATATTAGGTGTTCGCCTGAAAGCAAGAGCCAGTCCAAGGTATGAACGTTGTCGTCGTAGAGTCGCCCGCCAAAGCAAGGACGATCGAGAAGTATTTGGGAAAGGACTTCGTCGTCCTGGCCAGTTATGGCCATGTGCGCGACCTGCCGGCCAAGGAAGGATCGGTGCGCCCGAACGAAGATTTCACCATGACCTATCGCACGGATCCGCGGGCGGCAAAGCGGCTGCAAGAAATCGCCAAGGCCCTAAAAGGCTCCGAAAACTTGTATCTGGCCACTGACCCCGACCGCGAAGGCGAGGCGATCAGCTGGCATGTGCTGGAAGCCTTGGCTGAAATGAAGGCCACCGAAGGGGTGGAAGTCCACCGGGTGGTGTTCCACGAGATCACCAAGTCTGCCGTGACCGATGCCGTAGCCAATCCCCGGGACGTGGACATGAACTTGGTCAACGCCCAACAGGCGCGCCGGGCCTTGGACTACTTGGTGGGCTTCACGCTCTCCCCTGTTTTATGGCGCAAGCTGCCCGGCTCAAAATCTGCGGGCCGGGTGCAATCCGTTGCGCTGCGCTTGGTGTGCGAACGGGAATTGGAAATAGAAGCCTTTGATCCACAAGAATATTGGACCGTGGAAGCCGACTTCCAGACCGCTGGCAGCCAGCCACTCACCGCCAAACTCATCAATCTAAATGGCAAAAAGCTGGGCAAGTTCGCCTTGGCCAACGAAGCCAGCGCCTTGGCCGCAGTCCAAGTGTTGGAAAATGCCGATGGCTTTTCCGTGGCCGAGTTGGAAAAGAAGGAAACCCGGCGCCATCCGCCGCCACCGTTCACCACGTCCACGTTGCAGCAGGACGCCTCGCGCAAACTGCGTTTCGCTAATAAGCGCACCATGAACATCGCCCAGCGATTGTACGAGGGCATGGATGTTGGCGGCGGTGCTGCCGGCCTTATTACCTATATGCGCACCGACGGGGTGCAGATGGCGGGCGAAGCTGTGACCGGCTGCCGGACCATGGTGGCCAGCGAATTCGGCGACGCCTATGTGCCCGAAGAACCGCGGGTCTACAAATCTACAGCGCGCAACGCCCAGGAAGCCCACGAAGCCATCCGCCCGACGGATTTTTCGCGCACGCCTGCCCTGGTCAAGGGCTACATGAATGATGACGAATTCCGGCTTTATGAATTGATTTGGAAACGCGCCACGGCCAGCCAGGTGGCCTCGGCCCGCCTGGAACAAGCCGGGCTGAACATCAACACCAACGCCGGCGATGCGGTCTTGCGCGCCACCGGCCAGATCGTGTTGTTCGACGGGTTCTTGCGCCTGTACCAGGAAAGCCGCGACGACGCGCCGAAATCCGATGCGGCCTCTGCTAACCGAGACGACGAACGGCGTTTGCCCGCCGTCGCCAAAGGCGATGTGATGACCAGGTCCGAAATACGACCCGAACAGCATTTCACCGAGCCGCCGCCCCGGTTCAGCGAAGCCACCTTAGTCAAGCGCATGGAAGAGTTGGGTATCGGTCGGCCGTCCACATACGCCAGTATTTTGTCGGTGCTCCAGGATCGCAATTATGTGCGTTTGGAAAAACGCCGATTTGTCCCCGAAGACCGAGGCCGGTTGGTCACCGCGTTCCTGTCGAACTTTTTCGAACGCTATGTGGAATACGATTTCACCGCTGACCTGGAAGCCCAACTGGATCGCATTTCCGCAGGCGAGATCGAATGGAAAGCGGTGCTGCGGGAATTTTGGACCACGTTTTACAAGGCGATCGATGACACCAAAGAGCTGCGGGTGCGCGACGTGCTCGATGTGCTCAACAAAGTGTTGGGGCCCTATTTCTTCCAGTCGGACGACCCCAATCTGGACCCCATGGATTGCCCAAAATGCGCCGATGGTCGCCTGTCTTTGAAGCTCGGGAAATTCGGCGCGTTCGTTGGTTGCTCAAATTACCCGGATTGCAAATTCACCCGGCCTTTGGTGGCCACCGGTGACGGGGCCGCAGTGGATAACGAACCCAAGGAACTGGGCAAGAATGCGGCATCGGGCTTGGTGGTGTCGCGCCGCCACGGGCCATACGGGCCCTATGTTCAGTTGGGCGATACCGAGGGCGGCGAAAAACCCAAACGGGTTTCGATCCCAAAGGGCACCGACCCCGAAGACATTACATTCGAGATCGCCGTTGCGCTGTTGGCTCTGCCCCGGGATATGGGAGAGCACCCGGAAACCGGAAAAATGATCCAAGCCGGCATTGGCCGCTATGGGCCCTACGTCAAACACGCCGGCGTTTTTGTTTCCCTGACGCCAGAGGACGACGTTCTCTCCGTGGGCTTGAACCGGGCCATCGCCCTGTTGGCCGATGCCAAGAACAAGCCCGGTCGTGGTGGCGCCGCCACGACGTTGAAAGACTTGGGCGCACACCCGGTGGATGGCAAGCCGATCACCGTGCGCAGTGGCCGCTATGGCCCCTATGTTAAGCACCTGAAAACCAACGCCACGTTGCCCAAGGGCACCGAGCCAGAGGACTTATCTCTGGAAGACGCGGTGACGTTGCTGGATGCAAAAATCGCCAAGAGCGGCAAAGGCAACACAGTGAAGCCCAAAAAGAAAGCAAAAGCACAAGCAAACCCAAAGGCCAAAGCGAAACCTAAAACAAAACCGGCGGCGTCCGACCCCGATCCCCAGCCCTCCGCCGACTGACCCCGGTAGCACCCATGGCAAAATCCACCGCGCCCCGGTCACGTCGGCCAAGCCGGGAGGCGCTGCTGGAATTTATCGCAGAAAATCCCACCAATTCCGGCAAGCGAGAAATCGCCCGATCCTTTGGTCTGAAAGGCGACGACCGCGTATGGCTACGCGACACCTTGCGCGGCTTTGTCGCGGAAGGCCTCATCGAGGGGGGCCGCAGCGCCAGGCGGGGCCGGCCCGGATTGCCGCCGGTCATGGTGTTGGAAATCACCGGCGTGGACAATGACGGCGATCTTGTGGGGGCACCGGCTGCTTGGAAGCACGATGCCCCCCGGCCGTCGGTCCTTCTGACCGGCAGCGCCCGCGCATTGGCCTGCGGGCCCGGCGATCGGGTGTTGGCGCGCATTGCTCAATCGGGTGTTGCCTACGAAGGCAAGATCATGCGGGTTCTGCCTTCGCCGCCGTCCAAAATTTTGGGGGTCATCGAGGACAGCGGGCGGGAGCTGCGCTTGGCCCCGGTGAACCGCAAGACCCGCACGGAATTTATCGTCGACGATGCCGGTGATGCCGTACCCGGTGATGTAGTGGTGGCCGACGTGGTCTCGGGCAAGGCCTATGGCCCGGCACGAGTGCGGGTGCGGACCCGGGTGGGGCCCATGACCGACGCCCGGACCCTCAGCCTAACCGCCATCCATGAACACGGGCTGCCCGACACCTTCCCCGACGAAGTGTTGGCAGAGGCAAAAGTTGCCAAGGTGCCGGAGTTGGGGGAGCGCACCGATTTTCGCCATGTGCCCTTCGTCACCATCGACCCGGAGACCGCCCAGGATTTCGACGATGCGGTGTGGGCCGAATCCGACGCCGACGTCAACAGCGGATGGGTTTTACGGGTGGCCATCGCCGATGCCGCCCACTACCTCACCCCGGGCAGCGCACTTGACGTTGAGGCCAAGAACCGCGGCAATTCCGCCTACTTCCCCGACCGGGTTGTGCCGATGTTGCCCGAGGCATTGTCGGCAAGCCTGTGCTCGTTGGAAGAAGGCATCGACCGGGCCTGCATGGTGGCGACCCTGTGGTTGGATGCCCAGGGCCGGACCACCCGTCACAAATTCGAGCGCGGGCTGATGCGCTCTGTGAAGCGCCTGACCTACGGGCAAGTTCAGCAACTCCACGACGACGGCGGCAACGATCACATCAACGCCTTGGTGGAAAATTTGTACGGCGCTCACAAAGTCTTGGCCAAGGCCCGCAAAACCCGGGAACCCTTGGAAATCGAAACCACCGAGGTCAACGTGGTGCTGGGCGACGATGGCCAGGTGGAAAGGATCGACCCTTCGGCCCACATCGCTTCGCACCAACTGATCGAAGACATGATGATCGCCGCCAACGTGGCCGCCGCCGATGTCCTGACCGAAGCCCAGGCGCCATGCATGTACCGGGTCCATGACCAGCCGGAACGAGAACGGGTCGTGGCCCTGGCGGAATTTTTGGACTCTCTGGGTTTACGGCTGGACAAAGGCCAGCGCCCCAACCCGCGAATTTTCAATGGGGTTCTGCGAAAGGCCGCCGAAACCGCGCACGGCCCGGCGGTGCACCAAGCCACCTTGCGGGCCCAGGCCAAAGCGGAATACAGCGCCCAAGCCAATCCGCATTTTGGCCTGAATTTGGTGCGCTATGTTCACTTCACCTCGCCCATCCGACGGTATGCGGATGTACTTGTTCACCGGGCGCTGATCACAACGCTTGGGTTGGGAGCGGGGGGAATGGCCCCCACAGATGGCACAGGGTTGGAGGCCGTGGCCCAACACATTTCCATGACCGAGCGTCGTGCGGTGGCGGCTGAACGGGATGCCTTGGCGCGGTATCTGGCTACCTTCTTGGCAGACCAAATTGGTGCGGAATTGCCGGGCCGGATTGCCGGCGTCACCAAGGCTGGGCTGTTCATTACCTTGGTTGAATCCGGCGCGGATGGCCTGGTTCTCATGCGCACCTTGGGGGATGACTTTTACATTTGGGATGAACCAAGCTACCGACTTATTGGCGAGCGCGGGCACCGTGTGTACACCTTGGGCGACGCCGTGACCGTGGGAATTTTAGAGGCGGTCCCGGCCACCGGCGGATTGTTGCTAGAGATGAAATCGGGCGGCAAGGTCGATCACACCGCCACCCCGTCCCGACTCAGACGACCGATGCGTGGCGCAAAGAGGCGTGGCCCAAGACCCAAATCAAAACGCCGTTCCATGCGATGACCGAGCAACCCGGCACCCCATCGGATCGGCGATGGAGCGTCGTTGCGATCGCCGGAGCCATGGGGGGCTATGGCCTCACCCTGGGGCTGACCCATCCATTGTTGTCGTTGATCCTGGAAGACCAGGGATATTCCAGCACCCTGATTGGGCTCAACAGCGCCACGACCTTTGTCGGCGTCCTCGCCTCCGCCCCCATCATTCCGCCCCTGGTGCGGCGGCTGGGCCCTAGCGGGACAATGATGGCCGCAATCGGCTTGACCATCACAATGCTGCTGGCCTTGCCCCTGTTCGCCAACATCTGGGCGTGGTTTGGGATTCGCTTTGTGCTGGGCATTGGTATCAACGCGCTTTTTGTCGTTAGTGACGCCTGGATTCTCGAGGCCGCCGCAGAAAAAACCCGCGGGCGCACCGTTGGGTTTTATGCCTCAGTCATCGCCGGTGGTTTCGCCTTGGGGCCGGTGCTGGTTGCAATGACTGGGATCGAGGGTTGGACCCCGTTCTTGGTGGCTTCCTTGATCTTGGCAGTGGCGGTCGCGCCGCCCATGTTTCTGGCACGGCGAGCGGCTCCGGATTTGGGGATTGGCCCGCCGCAGGGGTTGTTCGCGATGATGGCCGCAGCACCCACCTTGATGGCGGCGGCATTTGTCATTGCCTTTTTCGAAACTTCCGCAACCGCTTTGTTCCCGGTGTTTGGGGTACAACTGGGCTTCAGCTTCGGGATCGCGGCTTTAATGGTCGCTGCGGTGGGAGCGGGCGAAATGGCCTTTCAAATCCCTGCCGGCATGCTTTCAGATCGCTTTGATCGGTTCCGAATCCTTTTTGTTTGCGCACTGGTTGGTTTCGGTGGGGCCTGGGCCATCCCCTTTGTCATTTCGATCCCGATTTTGTTTTGGCCGTTGTTGTTCGTTTGGGCCGGATTTGTCATGTCCATCTACACCGTCGCCGTCGCCCAGGTGGGAGCACGTTTCACGGGCACCGAGTTGGTCACCGCCATTTCCGCCATTTCCATTCTGTATGGAGCCGGTGGTGCCGCTGGCCCCGCGCTGACGGGTGTGGCCATGGACGTCTTTGGCCCCAACGGATTGCCGTGGACCGTGGCCGTTCTGTGCGGCGCCTTCGCTGTGTTGGTCGCGATCCGCCATCGAGAGATCTTCGTGAGGACCTGCCCAAAACCTTGACATAATGAGGCCTACGCGTATTGTGCCGCATCCTTTTGACCGGACCCGAGAACTATGGCCAAATCAACGACAGTTAAGATCAAATTGGTGAGCACCGCCGACACCGGCTTTTATTATGTCACCAAGAAGAACCCCCGGAATCTCACCGAAAAAATAGTGTTGAAAAAGTACGATCCGGTTGTGCGTAAGCACGTGGAGTTCAAGGAGGCAAAAATTAAGTAGTGCAGATCGTGGCGCGCCTTCGCGCCGCGTGAATCTGAACGACAAGAATAAAAGAGCGGGATTTTTAGGCCGGGTTTGACCCGGCCTTTTGCATGTTGGGGTCCCGAATCAAGTCCGGGGGTGGCGATGAACCTAGCTGGCGGCTTTGTTGTCCACCTCGCCGCCGATCACTTCGTCGGACACGACCTTATTGCGGCCAGTGTTCTTTGCCTGGTACATGGCTTTATCGGCGCGCTCCAACATAGAGGCGGCGGACTCGTGGGTGCCGTGGGACGAGGCAACGCCAATGCTGATAGTGACGGCCAAAGGTCCTTTCGTCGATTCCAAGTCGAACGGTTTGTCGGCCATGCCCAACCGCAATCGTTCGGCGACCAAATTGCCGGTGGCCCCGTCGGTGTCCGGCATGACGACCACAAATTCTTCGCCTCCATAGCGCACAGCTAAATCAATCCCGCGCAGTTGAGCCCGCAGGCGGTCAGCGAATTCCCGCAGCACCTCGTCGCCAGCCGCGTGGCCATAGGTGTCGTTGACCTTTTTGAAAAAGTCGATATCCAGCATCATTACCGAGATGGGCTTCCCATCATGGTTGGCCCGCCCTACAAGATTTTCGATATGGCTGGTGGCGTAGCTGCGGTTATGAAGCCCAGTCAGGCCGTCGGTCGTGGCCATTTCCATGCTTTTTTCATAGCTCGATCGCAAGCCATCTTGGTACCGCTTACGGCGAATTTGGGTGCAGGTGCGGGCCACCAATTCGTTGCGATCAATGGGCTTGGTGACGTAGTCATTGACTCCGATGTCCAGGGACCGAACCAATTCTTCCGTGGCGTCTTTCCAGACCAAAACTAAAATGGAGGTTTGGCGGGTTTGGGACATGGCGCGCAAATGGGAACACAGGCGCATGCCATCGCTGTCGTGCAGGCTGAGACTGACAATGATCAGATCAAAATCACCGTCACGGGCCACCTCAAGGGCCTTGTCCCCATCCGACTCTTCGATCACCGTTACGATGCTATCCAACGCGCTGTGCATGGTCTCGGCGTCCGCTGCTTCGTCTTCAACAATCAGAACCCGGGCACCGGTGATGTCGTCGCCGTCGATTCCTTTGCCATCCATCACCCCAAATTGGCTGGAGGTTTCTTCGCGCAGGCGAAACTCGTCCATCATTAGCTTCAGCCGGACCAGGGACCGCAGACGCGCGATCAGTGCCATGTCGTTCACCGGCTTGGTGAGAAAATCGTCAGCGCCCGCTTCCAGGCCCCGCACCCGGTCTTCTGGGTCCGACAAGGCCGTGACCATGACAACCGGCACATGAGCGATTTCAGGTGTGGCGCGAATTTTCCGGCAAACTTCGAAGCCATCCATGCCCGGCATCATCACGTCCAACAAAACGATATCCGGCGGAGCCTTGGCCATTGCTTCCAACGCCTCCTTGCCGCTCAGCGCGGTGGTTACGTCGTAGTATTCGGCCGCAAGCTTGGCTTCCAAGACTTTTACGTTTGGCAGAATGTCATCGACAACCAGGACGCGGGCGGTCATGACCGCTTCCCCTTGTCAACTCTGACTACTGGACTAGCAAACATTGGGGGTCCGAATGTCAGGTGGCGTCCACAAATCGGCGGACGGTGGAAATAAGTTCTTCAATGCGGATGGGTTTAGCCATGTATGCCTCGCATCCGCCCTCTCGAATGCGATCTTCGTCACCCTTCATCGCCAATGCCGTCACCGCCACCACGGGAATAGATTTGATATTGTCGTCCGCTTTGATTTGGCGCGTTACCTCTAATCCCGAAACGCCAGGGAGCTGAATGTCCATTAAAATTAGGCCTGGCTTGTGTGCCCGAGCCATCTCCAGCGCCTCCATCCCATCCCGGGTTTCCAGTGTCGCGAAATCGTGATCCTTTAACAGGTCACGGAAAAGCTTCATGTTGAGCTCGTTATCCTCGACAATCAGAATGGTTTTTGTCATGGGGCCCTGTAAAAATGTTCGGGACCTAGAAAAAACGCATAGAATCTGCCGCTTCACGGTAGGCTACTACCCGTACTACCACCTTGAACCCCAACCGCCAACCCAAGCAATCCGGGCGACTTTAATGATAGTAGAGCTTCCACAATGAATGGCGAGGAAGCCGAGCGCATCGCATTCAAGGCCCTGGCGTTTTTGGCGGCAGATGCCGAACGTCTTGGGCGGTTTCTTGGAACCACTGGCTTGGGCCCCCAAGAGCTTCGCGACAAGGCCGAAGACCCGGAATTATTGGCCGGGGTCCTGGATTATTTGTTGAGCGACGAAGCCATGGTGATCGAGTTTTGTCGGGCGTTAGAGGTGCCACCAGGGATGATCGGCCAGGCCCGGGGCCAATTACCCGGGTATTCTCCGCCCATGTGAGGGCTCCCCATCCATGTAGGGAGGGTTAACAAGCCGGGGGCGGAATGTCTTCTATGGTCTCCAGGGTGCCACTAACCCGAAAATCACCGTAATCCAGGATCAAATCGGTAATGACGCCGTTTTCAAACAGCCGATAGCCCACTTCAAATATGGGCTCGGGAGCTTGGGAAGCGATTTCGTAGTGGGCATACCGGGTGTGCCAAGACCGCTGGTCCGCCAAAAGATCGGCCCCATTGAGTGGGATTTCTTCACCGGCTGCGAATTGTGCGCCAATGAATACCGACACCGCAGTGAGCGTATCCTCGCCGCCGCCGTCGAAGCCGATGAGATCCAACAGCCGAGTGCCGGCCTCGGCCGCCGCCAACACGGCGCGACTCAAAGCAATCGGGAACAACACGCTAGACGGCAACGCCATGGTGGCGGCGGTGGGCTCGGTGTAATCCACGCGGCCACTCAACCCCGGCCCAAACAGCGCGGCGGTCCCGGTAAAAGCCTCTACCACATCACCGGCCACCTCGTTAACGGTAGAAAACGTCATTGATTTTGCGTCGTCGCTTTCCCAAACCGTGGCGGCGAACCGCGTACTGACTGCGGCTCCGCCCTCAACGCGCAGGGTTAATTGCACGGCCTGGCGCAAGGTCACGCCTTTGCACTCCGGAATCTGTTCCACCAGAAACACCCCAGTGACGCCAACGATGCCGCTTTGCGGCAAGGCAGATACCAAATTCATGGCATAGGTCGCCCGGTGTGACGCTAGAGTCTGGCTAAGACTTTGGTTGGTGAAAGTCGCGCCAGTGGCAATCACCACCACGGCGAAGAATGCCAACGGGAATTTCAAAATTTAGGTCCTGATTTAGCTGTGGGTGCGGTCCCCACCTTACCCCATCCGATGGGCCATTTTGGCTGCGGTGTCTGACACCCGGAAATGTCCCCGCCGCACAAAGTGCCGGGGGGCAAAAATTGCCGACGTACCCCCCAGACAACCGCTTGAAAATCCACAATATTTGGGTGGCACGGGCTTTGCTCTTATCGACGGAAGAATGCGTTCGCGGAAGAACCCGTATGCGCGATCAGTAATCGACCGTTGGAAGGGATAGTCATGCAATCGTCTTTGGCCACCACCCTGTCGGATGTTGAAACCACACAAGGCCCATTGGCGGACGATCGTGGCGCGGATCCAAAGTTGGCCGCCCATGTTGGCCAATTGGCGCGACAGATCGTGGATTCCATCCGCCATCACTCGGACATGTCCAAAGAAGAGCAAGCCGATCAGATTCGATTGCTGGAGCGCGCCATTGATTTGGTGGCAAACGCCGAGCGCAAGATCGATAATCTTGAAACCCACATCGACCATTTGGAATCTTTGTCGCGCACTGATTTCCTGACCGGGATCGCCAATCGTCGGGGCTTCGACGAGACACTAAAACGCACCTTGGCCGCCGCTACTCGTCATGGGGACAACGGCGTCGTCGTCCTGGCCGACCTGGATTATTTTAAAGAGGTCAACGACCGCCATGGCCACGATTGCGGCGACGCGGTGCTGAAAGCCGTGGCCGAAGTTCTTGGCAACAACATCCGCACCACAGATTTTGTCGCCCGATTGGGCGGCGATGAATTTGCAGTCATCTTGGCCCACACCAGTCCCCGGGAGGGTATGTACCGGGCCAAGCGGCTGCAAACCTTGTTACGCAAATCCGACTGTGAACATGATCGTCGGGTTATCCCGCTTCAGGCAAGTTTTGGATCGGCGAACTACAACGCCAAAACCGAATTTGCCGATGTGCTGCGCCGGGCCGATTTGGCCATGTACAAGGACAAGCGGTCCAAGGGCCTGCGCTATACCCCCATCGACGATCTGACCGTGGCCCCCGAAGCCGCGCGCCAATCGCCGTTGGAAGCCATGACCGGAGAAGAGCATCTCTGGCCGGCCGCGATCGTGGCTTGGTAAACTTGGACCATGGCCCAGGAGAAACGATCCTTTGGCGACCGGGTGCGCCGCTCGGCGCTCGCTCGATACGCCATGCTCGCCTTTGGCTGAATTGTGGTGGGCTTCGGTATCGTCGGCGTCTTCTTGCCGGTTTGGCCCTCGACCATCTTCATATTGCTGGCGCTTTGGGCGTGTGCCAACTCTTCCCAGCGTTTTCATGACTGGCTGTATAACCACCCGCGATTCGGCGCCACCGCCCGGGCATGGAATGAATTCGGGATCATCCCGGTAAAAGCCAAGGTGTTGGCGATATCCATGATGTAGGTTAGCGTCGGCATTCTGGTGTGGCTCGCCGATACCTGGATCTTGCCCGTTGCAGTGGGCGAGATGTTGGCGATCATCGCATAATGGATCGTGACGCGGCGCAACCGTGTTCCAAAGAAACTAACAGGGGAATAGATCTTGACGGGACAAACAGAAGCGCGCCTCGCGGAACTGGGCATTGTCTTACCGGAGCCAGCCAAGGCCGCCGCCAACTATGCGCCGTTTGTGATTTCGGGCATCACCCTCTATGTCGCCGGGCAATTACCCATGGCCGATGGCAAGGTTGCGGTGACCGGCAAGGTCGGCGTCGCGGTGACAATCGACCAGGCCCAAGACGCTGCCCGCCTGTGCGCCCTGAACATTCTTGCTCAAGCAAAGGCCGCTGCCGACGGTGACCTGGATCGGGTACGGTGCATCAAGTTGGGCGGCTTCGTGAATGCAACGCCTGACTTTGTCGATCATCCCCAGGTGCTGAACGGAGCCTCAAATCTGATCGGTGAGGTGTTGGGCAAACGCGGCCTGCACGCCCGCTTCGCCGCTGGGGCCGGATCCCTGCCCTTTGATGCCTCGGTGGAAATTGACGCGGTGTTCGAGATCGACTGAGCGCATGGGAGACAGCGAGCAAGCTCTGGTCCACAAGGTTGACGTGCTTCAAGACATCGGTGACATCGCCCCTGCCGATTGGGATGTATGCGCGGGTACTGACAACCTATTTGTTTCCCACAAATTCCTCAGTGCCCTAGAACAAAGCGGATCGGCCAGCGCTGAACACGGATGGGCGCCCCATCATTTGGTGGCGAATGCTTTTGACGGATCGGTTCTGGGGGTCGCCCCGGCCTATTTGAAATCCCACTCGTACGGAGAATACGTGTTCGACCATGGCTGGGCCGATGCCTTTGAACGCGTGGGCGGCACGTATTATCCTAAGCTGCAATTGGCGGTGCCGTTCACCCCGGTGACTGGCCCGCGCTTGTGCGTGCGCAAGGATGTGGAATTTGAGGCCACAGCCCGGGCGTTGTTGGCGGGCGGAATTGATGCGGTCCAACGGTCGGGGATTTCATCGCTCCACGCCACATTTTGCACCGAAGTGGAAGCCGAATTGATGCGCACCCAAGGCCTGTTGTTGCGCACGGGTGAGCAATTCCATTGGCTTAACGATGGCTATCAGTCTTTTGGAGACTTCTCGAACGCCTTGGTATCGCGCAAGCGCAAAGCTATTGCCCGTGAGCGACGCCAAGCCCTGGCTGACGGTGATGTCACCATCGAAACCCTGGCCGGAGCCGCCCTGACCGAAGCCCACTGGGACGCGTTTTTCGCCTTTTACATGGACACTGGTCAGCGCAAATGGGGCACTCCATACCTCAACCGGGCGTTCTTCAGCCTGTTGGGCCAAGCCATGGCTGACCAAGTGGTGCTGGTCATGGCGTCCAAAGACGGCGTGCCCATCGCCGGCGCCCTCAACTTGGCCGGACCAACCTGCCTGTATGGGCGGTATTGGGGATGCACTGAATACATCCCTGCTCTGCATTTCGAGGTCTGCTATTACCGCGCGATAGACTTCGCCATCGAGCACAGGCTGGACCGGGTTGAGGCTGGGGCCCAAGGGCCTCACAAAATCTCCCGCGGCTATTTGCCCGTGCGCACGTATTCCGCCCATTGGATCGCCGATCCGGCGTTTCGCAACGGAGTGGCTGCATACCTGGATCAGGAACGCGACCAGGTCGATGACGAAATTGGTGCCCTGGCCGCTCGGTCACCGTTCCGAAAAGAGGGCTAACCGGCAATCAGACCTTGTCCGGGGGCCGCTGTTTGCTACAGTGCAGCCGCCCCCGCCCGTCGCAGCGACGGGCCAGACGTTCAGATTAGTCCTAATTTCCAGTCCCAGAGAGTCCAGAAAAGTCCATGGAACAGCTTACAGCGGCGGCAACGACGGCTTCAGGCGTCGCGGCACTTGTCCTTCTGGCACTCAGCGGCACCGCGATGATCGCCATGCGCGGCCAGTTGCGTATTTTTGCCTCGATTCTAGGGATTGCCCTCGCGGCGATCCTGGGGGTCATCGCCATCGTCACCACGGCGCCCGAAGGCGATGTTGGGTCGGAAGCCCTGGCCGGACTGACCACGGATGTTCCAGATACCGACAGGGAGATGGCCGAGGCCCTGATGGCACGGGCCGAGCAGGAACTGAATTTGGGCGATACCCGGGTGGCCCGGGAAACCTATGAAAAAGCCCGCTCCCAGTATCGCCAAATGGGCGACGTGCTTGGGGAAGCCTCGGTGGCGTTTGGCCTGGGTCGATTAGAGCATTTCACCGGCCAAAGCGAAAAAGCCCGGGCGAACTATTCCGAAGCCGTGTCCTTGTTTCTTCAGGGTGGCAGCGCCATCGGCCAAGCCCGGGTTTTCGCCGCAATGGGTGATTTGGAAAAAGACACGTTCAATTGGGATGCCGCCCGTGACAATTATCGCCAGGCACGGATCCAATGGGACAGGGCCCCCGGCCCCAAAAGTGATCCCCATGTCCTTTTAGGGTTGGAAGCGCTGGCAGACATGCCCGACGGCGAGGCCCAAGCCCGGGACCAGCTGGAACAAGCCCAGTTACTGTATTTCCAGGCTGACGACGGGGTTGGTAAAGGCGACATCGCGCAAATTCTGGGGGACATGGAATTCAATCTGGGCAATCTGGAAGCCGCCCGAACCAAATATTCGGACGCCCGCGCCACCTATCAGCGCACCGATGCCCGGGATAAAGAGGCCGAGGCCAATATGGCTTTGGCCTTCGTCGAGCTGCACCGCAGCAACAATTTGGAAGTCCACACGGCTTTGGATTTTGCCGCCGCTCTGTTCGAACAGGCGGGAGACCCGGCAGGCAGCCCGCGGGTGGCGATCCTTCGTGGCCGCGTGGAAATGATGGTAGGAAATTGGCAACCCGCACGCAATTTGTTTGCCCAGGCGGCAATCGATTTAAAGGCTTTGTCCGACAAACAGGAACCCGACGCGATTTTGGGATTGGCTGACGCGCTGGCGATGCTGGGGGATTTGCAAGGTGCCACGGAGGCCTATCGCGGCGCCAACGATTTGTACCATCGGTTCGGCTACGATGTCGGTGAAGCCCGGGCAAGTTACGGGCTGGGCCGCATGGCGCTCGAAAGTGACCTGCCCCGGGCCGCGACGGAGCATCTGCTTTCCGCTGGGCAGCTATTCGCGGACGTTGGCGATACCGTCGCCGCGGCGCGGACCCTGGCGACCTTTGGCGGCGTTTTGGCAGCCATCAATGACTACGAGGGCGCCCTGCAAATGTTCCGGGAAGCCGCGCCAATGTTCGAGCGAGAGGCGGCGCCCGTGGGGCTCATTGTCGCTGTCCTGGGCACCGGCGACGTGAGCCGTGGGATCAATAAAAATGCCGAAGCGATAGAAGCCTATACTCGGGCGATCGACCTGTTCGCGGCTCTGGAATTCCCAGTCACCGAAGCCAACCGGTATCTGGGACTTCCTGCCGTGGAATCCATTGGTGTTCGCCTGATTGGAGACGAGGGTGATCCCTATCAGATGGCCGGGGAGGAAGATGTCGAAAATCAGGAAGAAACGGTGAGCCACGAACAAATGGTGGCGGACAACTTGGCGGCCTTTCCAAATCAGAACGCAGCGGGTCGCACTCTGATCAGAGACCTCGAAGCGAGGATTGCCGAAGCTCTGGAATTCATCAATTCCCAAAATTAGGTTGGGTCCCCTTGTAGCGGTCCCAGGCGCGGAGTTGATGTGACAATCGGAAAATTCATCGGAGAAACCCTGACGTGACAAATATGTGGATTGCGGCTGTCGCCTTGCTGGCGGCGGCGGCGATAAGTTTTCCGTTCCTGGGACGAATGGGCCCAGGCATTCGGTTTGGTGTACCGGGGGCGTTGACTGCCGCGGCATTGGTGTCGGCAGCCTTGGCCTTGGGGAACGATGCTCCAGGAGATCCCCTTGCCGGGCTGGACCGCGCCCCTTCCCCCGACCCACAAGCTCCGGACACCCAATCCCAAGGCGCCGATTTAATCGAACAAGGCCGCGCCGCCGCAAACGCCGGGCGCGATGACGATGCCCGAGAATTATTTGGCCGCGCCATGGATTTGCTCCAGGCAGCCGATTTGCCCGGGGGTATGGGTGAGGTCAAATTGCAGACTGGGATTTTGGATCAAATCGTAGGTCAGGGCGAACGCGCCCGGGAAGTGTTCTCCGAAGCAAACGCATTTTTTGTGGCCGCCGCCGACCCCATGGGCCAGGCCAGAGTGGCATTGGCGTTAGGGGATTTGGAAAAAGCCCAATTCAATAACGACGCTGCACTTGCTGCCTTTTCCAACGCCCAGACTCTGTTTCACAAACGGGGAGATTGGACACGGGAAGCCGAGGCGCTGCTGGGACGCGGCCATGCTGAGCGCCGATTGCATTTGGTGCTTGCATCCCGGCGCAGTGTGGCCCGGGCATCCGCCATCTATGACCTGCTGCAAGACACCAAGGGCCTGCGCAATGCCGCCCAGTCCGTAGAAGAGCTGAAAACCTATCAGGATCGCAACGACCTGATGGACGAAGAATTGGCAATGGAGTTGATCAACACCCAGATGGCCGAAGACCCGTCGTCTGAAGCGGACGTGCTGGTGCAGATCGGAGATTTACATTTTCGCAGCGGTCATCCAGAAACCGCCCGAACTTCCTATGTCCTCGCCGCCGCCCTGTGGGCCGAGGAAGGAAGGGTGGAGGGCCAAGCCCGGGCACTGGCCAAATTGGGGGACCTGGAACGGGCCTTGGAACGCGCGGAGGAAGCCCGGACCGCCTATGCTCAGGCGTTGGCGTTTTACCGGGACGCCGGCGACGATCTGGGCGCCGCTCAAGTGCTGGCCGGCCAGGCCGCCTTGGAGGTTGAACGGGATCAGGACAGCCAGCAATTGTTCGCTCAAGCCCGGGCTTTGTTCGAGGCAGCCGGGCAGCCCGACGCCATCGGCAATATTTTACTGGGCCTGGCCCACGTCGATCGCAGGCTCGGCCGCGTGGACAAAGCCCGCAGCGATTTCGAAGCTGCCCAAGCGATGTTCAGGGACCAGGGCGATACACTTGGCGAGGCGCAAGCGCTGTTGGCCCTGGGGGATCTTGCAAAAAATTTGGGCGAAGTTGATACCGCCGTATCTGCCTATGGCCAGGCGTTGGTTTTGTTCCACCAATCCCTGTACCGCATCGGTGAAGCCTGGGTGCACGTTGGTTTGGGTGAAACCTTGGCGGCCCGCGAGCCCCGAGAAGCGTCGGTCAACTATCGCCTGGGCGCCGAAATTTTTCGCGATGTGAGTATGGACGCGCGCATGACCGCAGCCACCGCGGCCGCTGCCGCGCTTGACTAACTTGGCCGCCACCGAATTGGATGACCCGCGACTCGGCTAATCGACCAGAACAGGAACCTTGTCGCCGCCAGGGTCGCCATCGGGAGATTTGCGTGGCCCACCGCGCCCACCTTTGCCCGGCTTACGTTTCGACGCTGCTGCCTCTTCTGTCAGATCAAACGCTAGTTTGCCGTCAGCAACGGTAATGAGCACATGGCCACCCTTGACCAGCTTGCCAAATAACAGCTCGTCAGCCAGGGGTTTTTTCACATGCTCCTGAATGAACCGGCCCATGGGTCGCGCCCCAAAAATTTTATCAAAGCCCTTTTCTGCGATCCAGGCCTGGGCCTCTTCGCTCATTTCGATGCTGACGTTGCGGTCTTCCAGCTGGGCTTCCAACTGCAACACAAATTTCTCTACGACCTTTGCCACCACCTTTGGCGTCAAGGAATCGAACGCAACGATTGAATCCAGACGATTGCGGAATTCAGGCGAGAACATGCGAGTAATTGCTTCTTCGTCTTCGCCCTCTTTAATTCCACGTTCAAAGCCGATGGATTGCTTGTGCAGCTCTGAGGCCCCGGCGTTGGTGGTCATGATCAAGATCACATTACGGAAATCGATGCTCTTGCCATTGTTGTCGGTCAGCTTGCCGTGGTCCATGACCTGAAGCAGCAAATTAAAGACATCCGGATGGGCCTTTTCGATTTCGTCCAGCAGCAACACAGAATGCGGGTTCTTATCGACCCCATCGGTCATCAGACCGCCCTGGTCAAAACCCACGTATCCCGGAGGCGCACCGATCAAGCGCGACACCGAATGGCGCTCCATATATTCCGACATATCAAAGCGCAGCAGCTCGACACCGAGGGTGCCAGCCAATTGCCGCGCCACTTCGGTTTTGCCGACGCCGGTGGGGCCGGAAAATAGATAGCAGCCGATGGGCTTTTCCGGTTCGCGTAGGCCCGCACGGGCCAGCTTGATGGCGCTGGACAGGGCACCGATGGCCTTGTCCTGGCCAAACACAACAGCCTTTAGGTCGCGATCAATGTGGCGCAGGACCTGTTTGTCATCGCGGCTGACCGACTTCGGTGGGATGCGGGCGATTTTTGCCACCACCGCTTCTATTTCTTTCACGCCGATGACCTTGCGACGACGGCTTTCCGGTTTCAGCATTTCAGCCGCACCCACTTCGTCGATCACATCGATGGCTTTGTCTGGCAGCTTGCGGTCATTGATGTACCGGGACGCCAATTCCACAGCCGTGCGCAGGGCTTCGGCGGTATAGCGGATGGAGTGATATTCCTCGAAATACGGCTTCAGGCCGCGCAGGATTTTCACCGTGTCATCATTGCTGGGCTCGCGCACATCGATCTTTTGGAAGCGCCGGGCCAGTGCATGATCTTTTTCGAATACCGTGCGGTATTCCTTGTATGTGGTGGAACCGATACACCGCAGCGCGCCGTTGGCCAACGCCGGCTTCAGCAAGTTGGAGGCATCCATGGCGCCGCCTGAAGTGGCCCCGGCACCGATGATGGTGTGGATTTCATCAATGAACAAAATGGCCGTATCGTCGTCTTCCAGTTCGGTCAGCACCGCTTTGACACGTTCTTCGAAATCGCCGCGATAGCGGGTTCCGGCCAGCAAGGAGCCCATGTCCAGGCTGTAGATTTTCGCGGTCTTCAGAACATCAGGGACGTCTTCTTCGGTGATGCGCAGAGCTAGGCCCTCGGCAATGGCGGTTTTGCCAACACCGGCATCGCCCACAAACAACGGATTATTTTTTGACCGTCTGCACAGAATTTGGATCGTCCGCTCGACCTCGTCCTTGCGACCGATCAGAGGATCGATTTTGCCTTTTTTAGCCTTGGCGTTCAGGTCGACAGAATAGGCGGCCAAGGCCTCGGGTTCTTTGCGGCCGCCGTCTTCGTCACCCTCATCATCCGCGCCGCGGACCGTGCGTTCTTCCGACCTCCCCAAGGTCTTAGCTACCCCATGGGAAATGTAGCTCACCGCATCCAGGCGGGTCATGTCCTGTTGTTGCAAAAAGAAAACCGCGTGAGATTCCCGTTCGGAGAAAATGGCCACCAAGATATTTGCACCGGTGACTTCTTCGCGCCCGGACGATTGCACGTGGATCAGCGCCCGTTGAACCACCCGCTGGAACCCTGCCGTGGGTTTCGCGTCTTCGGTGCTTTCGGTCACAAGATCCGGCAACTGCTGGTCCAAAAACCCGATCAATTCCTGGCGCAAAACCCCAAGATCGACGTTGCAGGCGTTGAGCACGGAAACCGCGTCTCGGTCCTCGGTCAATGCCAACAGCAAATGTTCAAGCGTTGCGAATTCGTGAAACCGTTCATTGGCGAGGGTCAAAGCCCGGTGAAGGCTGCGTTCAAGTTGGTTTGAAAATCCTGGCACTACTCTCTCTCCATTGTGCACTGAAGGGGGTGCTGGTTTTGGCGCGCTGAATCGACCACTTGGGACACTTTTGTTTCTGCGACCTCGTAACTATAGACGCCACAAATTCCGACGCCTTTCTGGTGAACATGCAGCATGATTCTCATTGCTGTGTCGCGATCTCGGTGGAACACATCCCGCAAAACCTGGACCACGAACTCCATAGGTGTGTAGTCATCGTTCAGAAGCAAGACCTTGAACATGTCTGGCTTCTTCGTTTTCGGCTTGGTCCGGGTCGCAATTCCAACCGCCGGAGCCTTGTTATCGCCCGGATTTCCCGGCCCGTTCGCCATAACAACTCGCATGTTTGCTCGCGCATCAACTAACTTTGGGAAACTATACACCATCGGCTTTATCATCACATTAATCCGGTCAATCGCTTTACTATTTGTTAGCTAATCCGACCCCATCTTAGTTAACGAGGCAAGGCCGCCGCCGGGTTGGGCCGAAAACCCCGCCCGGCCAATTTTTCGTGACCACTCAGCCATGATCAATTTATGACAAAATTCACGCAGAACAACCCCAAGCCGGTGCGCGCAATTGCCGCGATCGCTTTCGGGTTTGTGCTGGCGGCGGTGCTTTGGGCCCAGGGAGCCTTGGCCGGAGCCATCGTTGTCAACGCCCAAACCGGGGCAATTTTGTTCGCCGACGATGCCGATCGCGGCCATTACCCTGCGTCCTTGACCAAAATGATGACCCTGTACATGACGTTTGATGCTTTGGCGACGGGGCAGTTGCGCTTGAGCCAATCCTTCCCAGTGTCATCAAAGGCAGCCCGCCAGGTACCTTCAAAAATTGGGCTGCGCAGCGGTGCAACCATTTCGGTGGAAGATGCCATTCTGGCCCTGGTGACCAAATCTGCGAACGATGCGGCGGTGGTCTTGGCGGAGGCTTTGGGCGGCACCGAGAGCAATTTTGCCGTGGGCATGACCATGAAGGCCCGGGATTTGGGCCTGCACCGCACCACGTTCCGCAATGCCTCGGGCCTCCATGACCGGTATCAACACACCACGCCACGGGATATGGCCAATCTGGCCATCGCCTTGATCCGCGACTTCCCGCAATATTATGGGTACTTCTCCACCACCAGCTTCACCTATCAGGGCACCACCTACACCAATCACAACAATCTGCTGGGGCGCTATCCCGGCACTGATGGCCTGAAAACCGGGTACGTGCGCTCCGCTGGCTACAATTTAGCGGCCTCCGTTGTGCGCGATCAAACCCGGCTCGTGGGCGTGGTTCTGGGCGGCGATACGGCGGCCGACCGGGATCGGGCTATGGCCAACTTGTTCGACACCGCGTTCATGCGGCTGCACATTTTACGGCCGTCGCCCGTACCGCCAATGGTAGAAGTGGCTGAACTCGCGCCGCCAGCCGTGTTACCGCCATTGCCACGGTCGCCAGTGTTGCCCGCCCCGGCCTCGGCACTCTTGCCAGGTGTGACTGCCGAGGCAGCGCCCGCCATCACCCCAGATGTTTCCGAGTGGTCGGTGCAGGTGGGCGCCTATCGCGGCTATGACGGGGCTCAGCGACGTCTGCAAGAAGCCACTTTGGCCCTGCCTTTGGGTTATCTGCACGCCCGCCCAGAAATCGAGCCAAGCGCCGACGATGCCCTGTACCACGCGCGGCTTGTGGGTCTGACCCAATCCGAGGCCAACAATGCCTGCCGAATTCTGGAGCCCGCCGGCGTGCCGTGCATTGTCATGCCCCAAAGGTCGATGGCGGGTGCGGCGGCGGTTGTGCCGTTGGAGGCGGAAACAGGAGCCGACGCGGAGGAACCGAGCCGCGTCGACCGGGCCACGGCAATCGCCGATGTGCTGCGCATGTTGCTGCCACTACGACCGAACCAATAGCACGACTAGCCCGGCAGCTCGACCCCGCTTGCCGCAAGTGCCGCCGCCATTTGAGATTTCAGCGCTTCCAGGCCCGTTTCGTTTTCCGCCTCGGCCCGGGCCACCAGAACCGCCTGGGTATTCGATGCGCGCACCAGCCACCAGCCATCCGATGTGGTCACTCGCACCCCATCGATGTCATCCACGTCGGCACCGGATGCCGACAACCAGGCCTGTAATTCCTTGATGACGTGGAATTTGCGATCGTCCGGGCAGGCAAAGCGCAACTCAGGCGTATTCACCAGTCCCGGCAACTCGTCATAAAGCGCTGCCAGAGACGTGCCGGTGCGGGCCAGATGGGCGAGCAAGCGCACGCCGGCGTATACCGCATCATCAAAGCCATAGTAGCGATCAGCGAAAAAGATGTGCCCCGACATTTCGCCGGCCAGGGGCGCTTTTTCTTCGGCCATTTTGGCCTTGATCAATGAATGCCCGGTGCGCCACATGATGGGCCGACCGCCCAGGCGGGAGATTTCACTGAACAAAACCGAGCTGGATTTCACATCGGCAATCACCGGAGCCCCAGGGTTGGCCAGCAACACATCCCGCGCCAGCAGCGCCAGCAATTGGTCCGACCACAAAATACGCCCTTTGCCGTCGATGACCCCGATGCGGTCGCCGTCGCCGTCCAGGGCAATGCCTAGATCGCACCCATTGTCGGCGATGGCTTGCTGCAACTGCACCAAATTTTCCGGCACCGTCGGGTCCGGGTGGTGAGCCGGAAAAGTGCCATCGATTTTTGCGTTGATCAGAACGTGGCGGCCGGGCAGCCGTTTGACCAGCGCCGTCACCACGTCCCCCGCCGCACCATTGCCGGGGTCCCAGGCTACGGTAGGCGAATTGTCCGATCCGTCAGAATACACATCCGCCAGTTTCGCCAAATACGCCGGGATGGTTTCCACATCGGTGGCGCTGCCCGCACCATCTAAGAAATCCCCGGTCGCGGCCCGGGCACCCAGGGCGGTGATGTCGCCGCCGAAAAACGAATGGGTGCCCCACATCAGCTTAAAGCCGTTGTGTTCTTTTGGGTTATGGGAGCCAGTGACCATCACCCCGGCATCGGCACCCAGATGATGCACCGAGAAATACAACAGCGGCGTTGGGCCCAGACCAACCCGCAGGACATCCAGGCCACATTCGGTCAGGCCTTGGTTCAATCGCGCCTCTAAATCCGGAGATGTCGTGCGCCCATCCAGGCCGACACAAATGGTTTTGCCCCCGGACTCGGCGACCACCGAGCCGAACGCCCGGCCAATGGCATAGGCGTCGTCTTCGAACAGGGTCGACCCCACGGTTCCACGAATGTCGTATTCCCGCAAAATGACAGGATCGAAGCGATGCGCCACGACGGCTATGCGCCGCCGGAGGTAACGGAGCGCGGCTGGGTCGCGGGCTTGGTGTCGGGCCGGCCAATCGACGTATAGGCGAACCCGGCAGCGGCCATTTCTTCCGGCGAATAAATGTTACGCAAATCCACCATGATCGGCGCGTTGAGCAATTGTGTGGCCCGGTCCAAATCCAGGCTGCGGAAGGCGTTCCATTCGGTAATGATGACCAGGGCGTCCGCGCCGTCCATGGCGTCATAGGCATCGTCGCACCAGGCCACATCGGGCAGCAATTCTTTGGCCTCGTTCATGCCTTCCGGATCATAGGCCCGCACCGTGGCCCCCGCCGCCTGTAACGCCGGGACGATCACCAGGCTGGGGGCTTCGCGCATATCGTCGGTGTTGGGCTTAAACGTCAGGCCCAGAATGGCAAGGGTTTTGCCATCCACCGAGCCCCCACAGGCGGCAATAATCTTTTCGCCCATGGCAACCTTGCGGGCGTCGTTGCCCTGGACCACCGCCTCCACAATCGACACCGGCGATCCCGCCTTTTGCCCCTGGGCCGCCAGGGCCAAGGTGTCCTTTGGGAAGCAGCTGCCACCGAAACCGGGGCCAGCGTGAAGGAATTTGGCGCCGATGCGACCATCCAGGCCCATGCCCCGGGCCACGTCTTGAACATCGGCGCCGACGATTTCGCACAGGCTGGCGATTTCGTTGATGAAGGTGACTTTGGTCGCCAAGAAGGCATTGGCGGCGTATTTGGTGAGCTCCGCCGTTTCCAATGTGGTCATCATTATGGGGGTCTCGTGCAAGAACAATGGCCGGTAGATTTCTTCCATCATTCCCTGGGCCCGATCGGTTTCCGCCCCCACCACCACCCGGTCCGGGCGCATAAAGTCGTTGATGGCGGACCCTTCGCGCAGGAATTCTGGGTTGGACACCACATCGAAATCCGCATTCGGCGCAGTTTTCTTGATGATCGCCGAGACCTCTCGGCCGGTGCCCACGGGCACCGTGGATTTGTCCACCACTACGGTGTAACCGCGCAACGCCGGGGCAATTTCTTCGGCGGCGGCATAGATATAGGATAGATCGGCAAAGCCATCCCCGTGGCGGCTGGGGGTGCCCACGGCAATAAATACCGCGTCCGCATCCGCCACCGCCGCCGCCAAATCCGTGGAAAATGTCAGGCGACCGGAGTCCGCATTGGCTTGTACAAGGTCGGTCAGGCCGGGCTCGAAAATGGGGATTTCCCCGGCGTTCAACGCCGCAATTTTGGCAGCATCCTTGTCAACGCACACCACGTCAAAGCCAAACTCTGACATACAGGTGCCCGTTACCAGGCCCACATAGCCGCCTCCGATCATCGCTATTCGCATTGCGCCTTGGCTCCTTATAGCCCTTTGGTAACTTCTTTCAAATAGTCGCCCACGTCACCGCGCAAATCTTCCCGGCCCATGGCGAAGGCAACATTGGCCTGAACAAACCCGGCTTTCGATCCGCAATCAAAGCGCCGGCCTTCAAACCTGTAGCCGCGCAGGGGCACATCCCCAAGTGTTGCTGCAATGGCGTCGGTCAGCTGGAATTCCCCACCGCTGCCAGATTTTGTGTGGCCTAACGCATCCATGACCTGGGGCGCCAAAATATAGCGGCCAATGACCGCGAGATTCGACGGCGCGTCCGCCGGGTCGGGTTTTTCCACCATGCCTTTGACGGTGACCAAGGTGCCGTCGTCTTCCACCGGGTCCAGCACCCCATAGCGGCTGGTGTGTTCCATGGGCACTTCCTCCACCGCGATCAGGTTGCCGCCGGTGCCATTGTAGATATCGGTCATTTGTTTCAAACAGGGCGTGTCCGATTGCACCAAATCGTCAGCCAGCAACACGGCAAAGGGCTCGTCCCCTGCCAGATGCCTGGCGCACCAAACGGCATGACCCAGTCCCAGCGGTTCCTGTTGGCGGGTATAGGCCACTTGGCCCGGCCCCGGCACCCAGCGTTCCATGGCCTCGACCTCGGCGGTCTTGCCCTTGGCCGTCAACTGCTGGCGCAGCTCTTCTGACCGATCAAAATGATCCTCGATGGCGGATTTGCCACGCCCGGTGACAAAAATGAACTCTTCAATGCCCGCGGCCTGGGCCTCCTCCAGCGCGTATTGAATCACCGGTTTGTCGACTATGGGCAGCATTTCCTTTGGCATCGCCTTGGTGGCGGGCAGAAACCGCGTGCCAAGTCCACCCACGGGGAATACCGCTTTTCGGACTGGTTTTTGCGTTGGGGAAGCGCCACTAGCCATTGTGGCTTTTCATGGCACGGCGGCGGGATGGTGGCAACCGGATTAGCCGACTTTGGTTAGAAACCCACAGACCACCACTACCCTAACCCTCTCCCGTAGGCGAGGGAGGGGACGACGCGGCGATCGGCAACGTAATTTTTACCCGAGCAGCACGTCTTTGGCTTGGTTGATCTTGCTAGCCAGATAAGTGGAGCCGCCCTGGTCCGGGTGCATCTTTTTCATCAGCCGATGATGGGCTTCTTTGATATCGTCGCCGGAGGCGTCCGGCCCGACTTCCAAAATGCCTCGGGCTTCCTTGGCATTCATGGGGGTGTCATAGCCACCGGGATCGTCGGAGGCTGCAGACCCGCTGTCAGCCTGTTCTTCGTAGCCCTCCCCGGCAAATTCCCGCCATTCCGGGTGGGCGCGGTCCAGATAAGCTTCTACCAGGGGTGCGGATTCCCCGTCGTCGCGTCGGCATTCGTCCAAAAGCTCGACCAAGTCTTCGACGGCAAGATCACCCAGTCCGCGCCCAGCAAAGATCCCGGCGATGACGTCACCGTCCACCCTGCCGGAATCATGATCCAACACCATGCGCAGGGTCGCGGTTTCGACTTCCGAGGTGCCGCCAGGGTTGGGAGCCGATCCCATGGACGGGAAGCGAAACCCGCCGCCTCGCAGCATGCGCCGGACCGCCGGAATACCGAACAGCACCAAGGGCAGCAGCAGTGCGCCGCGGCCCGGGGCCAACAGGCCAATCAGAAGCAAAATCCCCAGGCCGATGCCGAACCACTTCAATGCCTTGGCCAAGGTTTTGGTTGGGGCGTTGGCAAAGAACGACCCGGCCAGCACAAGCGCCACCAGGATGCTAGTCCCAAGGATTAGCCAAGACATGGTTTCACCACCCTGTTATTTGAGCTGGTTGGCGATTAACAGCACGTCGCCCTTTGTACGTTTACCAAAATCGACCAAGGCCCGACGGCCCCCCGCGGCGTACACCGCCACCGCGCTGAGCAAATAGCGCAGTTGTTCGGCGCTGGACGAATCGAATTGGCAAAATGCCCCACCGCTGAGTTTCGCCAGTTGCTGAAAGGTGCGGCGGGCCAACGGGTCCCTGCCTTCTTGGAACACGAACACCGGGATCTTGCGGACCCCAAGTTCGCCGGCCAAGGCGCACAGATCGTCGGCTTCTTCCTCCATGGCGTCGCCAACGTAGACCACCGCGCTGACCGGTTTTTTCTTGGTTTCCGCCAGGGCGTGTTCCAGCACCCGATGGATTTGGGTGTGGCCGCCCAGGCAGTGAACGGCGGTCATCTTGCGCACCAGCTCGGCGGAATTGCCGATCCAGCCAGTGGCGCGAAATTCCCCGAACCCCCGGAAAAATGCCATTTTCACATGGAGGCCGCCTAGAGCTGCAGTTTCCGAAAACATTTTACCTTGGATTTGGCAGGCCCGATCCCAGGTTGGCTCGCGGCTGGCCGTGGCATCCATGGCGAACAACAGGCGGCCCTTCGCCCCCGGCGGCGCGGCGTTGGGTGTCGTCGCCGCCAAGCGCTTCAGGAACGTATTGACCCCGGCTGCCGGAGCCTTTGATCGTTTTACCGGCTGTGTTTTCGCCATAACCCCAACACATCGTTTCGGTCATGAACAGACCACGTCTCCCCCACAAGTTTAGCTGATGTGGGGGTTTGGGTACCACTCTCAAGAGGGCCCCCCAGGGTGACTATGACTGCGTTCTATTGATGCAAGGGGGCGTCAGGGAAAAACGTCTGGAAGGCAAAGGCGAAGTCAACCCCATAGGCCACATCCACCAAGCCGTCATCGGTCTTGCGCTGGACCACCACCTTCCCCACGTCGATCCCTTGGGCGATGATGAAGTGATCCAGGGCGGAATTCTGACCGGGCTTCTAGGTGATGATCAGATCGTCGACCTCCACCACCTTCAAGGTCTTTAACAGCTCCAGGCTCCAGGCTCCAGGCTCCAGGCTCCAGGCTCCAGGCTCCAGGCTCCAGGCTCCAGGCTCCAGGCTCCAGGCTCCAGGCTCCAGGCTCCAGGCTCCAGGCTCCAGGCTCCAGGCTTCCTTGCCGGCACTGGTTTCAACCGTCACCACCCGGGCTAAGGCCGGGATTTTGGTGGGCAGGTCACCGACAAAAAGAAACGGCCGAGTAGACGAATCGCACCCAGCGTAGGGATTCACGCCGTAGGTCGAAAACACCGACTGGGCGACCATGACCTGGGGCCCTTGGGCGCGCGGGCGCGGAAATTATTCCAGGATTCTAGCCGCGACGGCAGGATCGCCAATTCTGTACCCAACAGGTTGCCGACGATGGAATCCCCGGTGAATTGCTGCCACCAGGACTAGGTTTGGCGGTAGTACATTATCAAATCGGAATTGCGCAAATTGCCGGACACGCCAAAATCCAGGACCTGACCCCCTACGGTGCATTCAAACACGATGGCGGTGTTGCACAGCGGGCAAAACGTCACGGCCACAGGAACGCCACCGATTACGTCGTTGACGATTTCGTGACGGGTTAGAAACTGCAGGGGGTAGGCCTTGGCGACGCCGTTGACGATCAGACCGATCACCGGCTCGGTCCCCGCCAGACTGTCCAGATCGCCAATGGGCGCGAACACCGGATCATCAATGGAGCGGATGCCGTCCTTTGGCACTCCGCCGGAAATGATGGTGCGGAAATCCACCGAGGCTTTGGTGAAATCGGTATAGGGCCAAGCGAAAGCCCACTGATTCGGGACCGGTTGCTGGGCCCAAGCGGCGGAAGCGAAAAAAATTGCAGTGAACGCCAAAATTGCGGAGGCAAGGCGCATGGTATATTCCCAATCTAAGTCTGTGATTCCGGTAGAATATCGGATCGGATTGGGCGATCAGCAATTCACCCCCGGTCACTGTTGTGTGAGGAAAAATGGCCAATTCTGTTGAGTGCATTGTAATCGGCGCTGGGGTGATCGGGCTGGCAGTGGCAAGGGGCCTGGCCAAATCCGGTCGTGAAGTGCTGGTGATTGATTCCGCGGACGACATCGGTAAGGGGATTAGTGGCCGCAGCAGCGAGGTCATCCACGCCGGGTTGTATTATCCCAAAAACAGCCTGAAAGCAGAGCTTTGCATTCGGGGCCGCCGGTTTCTGTATGACTACCTGAAGGAAAAAGACATCCCCCACAAGATAGTGAGGAAATTGGTGGTGGCCGTCACTGACGACGAAGTCAAAGCCTTGAAGGATTTGCACGCCCGCGCCGTGGGCTTCGCCATCAAATTGGAAAGCATGAGCGCGGAGCGTGCCCGGGTGTTGGAACCCAAATTGCAGTGCGCAGCGGCATTGCTTTCGCCGGCCACCGGGATTTTTGATTCCCATGCCTATCTGGCGGCGTTGCGCACCGACGCCGAAGACGCTGGGGCGACGTTCGCCTTTCAGACACCGTTTCGTTCTGCTAGAGCGACGGGCATGTCATTCCATGTGAAAACCGGCCTGGGCAAGGCGGCGGACACCATTCAGGGCTTGGTTCTGGTGAATGCGGCCGGGATGAACGCCCAGTCGGTGGCTTCGCGGATTCAGCAGGTTCCGGAAAAAACGATCCCGGCGCGGCACCTTTCAAAAGGGTCATATTTTTCGTTCGCTGAACCGGCACCGTTTTCGCATCTGATTTATCCCCTTCCCTCGGCGGACGGCCTCGGCATTCACTTCACCATGGACATGGCGGGCCAAGGACGGTTCGGCCCAGACACCGAATGGGTGGACGAAGCCAATTACGACGTGGACCCGCAAAAGCGAGAGGCATTTTACCAAGCGATTGCCACCTACTTTCCCACTCTGCGGGCGCGGTCTTTAAAACCTGCCTATGCCGGGGTGAGGGCCAAGGTTCAGGGCCCGGGGGAGCCGCCAGCGGATTTCATCATTCACGGGGCAAAAGAACACGGCCTGCGTGGGCTGGTAAACTTGTACGGGATCGAATCCCCTGGGCTTACGGCGTCCCTGGCCATCGCCGACTACGTGGTGGCCTTGTGCAAATTATAATCACAGTAAATTCGATAGGATCAAGAATGCGTTCAAGAATGCTAAAATTCGTCGCCGCCTTAGGCCTTACTTTGGGGCTGGCATCCACCGCTGCCGCACAAAACTACGAGGGCTGGTTGCTGGGCGCCACCTCTCTACGCAACCAATCGGACAGCGAATGGAAAGTGAATTTGGGCATTGGAATGCAGATCGCACCAAGTTTTTGGGGCGGTGCAGACAGCAAAATTTATGGGTTGCCGATCGTCGATATGGAATGGCGCGGGACCTTTTTTGCCAGCACCCAGCGAGGGATTGGCGTCAATTTGATCGGCCGACGCCAGACTGTTTCGGGCCCCCGGTTGACCTTTGATATGGGGCGCAAACCGACCGATCATATCCGCCTGACCAACACCACCCGTGTCAAAGCTGGCGCCGAATTGGGGTGGTTCGTTGTCCATTACACCGGGCCCTTGCGGATTGAAGCCGATGTGCGAAAGGGCCTGGGCTCCGACCACAAAGGGGTGCGGATCAATTTGGGCGCGGCGATGGGCGGCAAGCTATCTGAGAAAAACACGTTGATTATTGGCGGCACCGTTCGCTACACCGGCACCAAGTACAACAAAGCCTATTGGGATTTGAAGAGTGGCGGTTTTACCAGCGCCGGCGTTTACGGCGACATCATCCGCGAGGTGGGCGAAGGCGGCGGATATGTTGGCTTTAACGTCAGCATAGACATGCTGTTCGGCGCAGCACGCAAAGCCGTTTATACCGAAAACTCCCAGTTTACGGTCGGCCTGGTAACCGGAGTGCGGTTCTAGGATTTGCCTAAAGCAGCAGCAGCGATACCAACCCCAGGAACGAAAAGAACCCCACCACATCGGTGACCGTTGTCACGAACACACTTGAGGCGATCGCCGGATCAATCCCGGATTTTTTCAGGCCCAGGGGCACCAATATCCCCGCCACCGTGCCAACCGTCATAGTGAACAGGGTCGCAATTCCCACCACCAGCCCCAGTTCTGGCATGGCAAACCACACGCCGCCGACCACGGTGACCATCACCGCGAACAGCAAACCATTGGCAAATCCCACCAACAGTTCCTTGAACACAATACGGGTGGCGTTCGCGGCGGTCAGATCGTGGGTGGCCAGGGCGCGCACGGCAACGGTCAAGGATTGGGTGCCAGCATTGCCGGCCATGGATGCGACGATGGGCATCAAAATCGCCACCGCGACGATTTCTTCGATAGTGGCTTCGAACATGAAAATCACGCAGGACGCAAAAATCGCTGTCAGCAAGTTCACGAACAGCCACGAAAACCGTCGCCGGGTGGTGGTCAGCACTGATCGCGCCAAATCGGTTTCGGCGACGCCGCCGAGGCGCAGAAGATCTTCTTCCACTTCTTCGTGAATCACGTCGACGATGTCGTCAATCATGATGACCCCCAACAGGCGGCCTGATGTTCCCACCACGCCTGCCGACATCAAATCGTATTGTTGAAATTCGAACGCCGCATCTTCCTGGTCCATGTCCACTGGAATCAGGTGCGGGTTCTTGTCCATGATTGAGCCTATCACCCCATCCCGCGGGGTCCGGATAAATCGGTTCAGGGGCAAAGTGCCCACCGGCCGCTGGGCCGGGTCCACCACGAACAATTCGTAAAAATCTTCCGGCAGGTCTTCGGAATCCCGCATGAAGTCGATGGCTTGCCCCACGGTCCAAAATTCCGGGATCCCAATAAAATCCCGCTGCATGAGCCGCCCGGCACTGTCTTCCGGGTAGCCCAATCCGCTTTCGAAATGGGCGCGCTCCATTGCCGGAACCGCATCAAGAACCTGGGCCCGAACATCGTCATCCAGATCTTCCAACAGGCCGATGGCGTCATCGGTTTCCAGGCGCACCACGGCCTCGGCGATGCGACCATGTCCAAGCTGCTCCAGCACTTCCTCACGAATGCCGGTTTCCAGTTCTGCCAGAACATCGGCGTCCAGCGTGTCCCGCAATCCTTCAATCAGCTGGGTCCGGGCAGCCCCGTGGACCTGAGAAATCACATCCGCCGCATCGGCAGCATGGAGGTCCAGCACAAAGGCGCAAGCGCGCTCGATGTCCTTGGCCGCCAACGCTTCGGACACCGCCCGGGCGTGAGCCTCCGGGGCGTTCATCAGTTTTTCGGCCGCAGGCGGGTTCGGTCCGGTCATGCTGTGCTTCCGGGTTTGGTCGGATTGGGATGACAGGCCAGCGGCAGCCGCCCAACGCCCATGATATACCCCAGGAAATTTGTCAAAACCATGACGGCCCGCGCCGGAGCCTCAAGGTCTAAATTTCAACAAAGGTTCTCGAAAAAGTGGTGCGGTCGAGAAGACTCGAACTTCCACGGGCTATTCACCCACAGCGACCTCAACGCTGCGCGTCTACCAATTCCGCCACGACCGCATGAATGCCTTGGGGGATAGCAAATCCTTGGCCCCCGTTCAAGGCGAGGTTGGGGGAAGCGGTGGCTTGGCCTTAGAGCGCGCTGCCAACAGCGTCTAGGTGTCGGTGATCAACACCGTGTCGGTGATGGAAACCGCGATGTTTTCCCCGACCACAATGACTTGGCCTCGGGCAATCATGCGGTTGTTGCCAAAAATTTGGACGTCATCGTCCACCATTGAGTCCAATTCAATGAAGGCGCCGCGACCCATTTTCAACAACTGATTGATAGGCATGTCTGTTTCGCCCAGCACAACCGACAATTCGACACCGACTTCGTTGACGGAGTTGTCTTCGTCCACTTCCACGTCTCGCGGGCGCATGGTCGTCACCGCACCATCGGTGAGGTCGCTGATAGAAACTGCCTCGGGTTCCGCGGCCTCGCCCAAGCCCATGGCATCAATGGCCGCTTGGCCAGCCGCCTTTATATCCGGGGCAGCATCGTCGCCGCCCCCAGCCGGTACAGCTTCGAAATCGTCAGCCGTCATGTCTTCGTCGTCATCAGCCATGGGTGCTCCCAGGGATTTCCGCTAAAATTGGTCTGCCAAACCGTAGTCTGCTGCGAAGGCATTAGCAATTGGTTAACCGAGGATCACAAGGGGAGCCGCCTAGGAATTTGGTGGTTTCCACTATTGATTGGACCGTGGCCCCTGACCTGGTGCCCTACCCGGACGCTGTGCAAAGCATGGAACGCCGGGTGCAAGGGATCCGCGACGGTTCTGCCCAGGAATGGGTTTGGTTGGTGGAGCACCCCGACCTGTACACGGCGGGCACCAGCGGAGACCCCAGCGAATTGTTGGACGCCAACAAGCTACCGGTGTTCCAAACCGGTCGTGGCGGCCGGTACACCTATCACGGGCCCGGCCAGCGCATCGCCTATGTGATGTTGGATCTGGGCGCACGGGGTCGAGATTTACGCCGTTACGTTTCCAATCTGGAACAATGGATCATCGAAACCCTGGGAACATTCGGGATTCGCGGCGAACGGCGCGAAGGCCGCATCGGAATCTGGGTCGACCACAACGGCCAAGAAAAAAAAATCGCGGCGTTGGGGGTGCGAGTACGCCACTGGGTGACCTTTCACGGCATTGCCATCAACGTCGACCCGGATCTGGGCCAATACCGGGGAATTGTCCCCTGCGGAATCGCCGACCACGGAGTGACGTCCATGGCGGAACTGGGAGTGCCGGTTGATATGGCTGAGGTGGATGCCGCATTGAAGGAAGCGTTTGATGGACTCTTTGATGGTTGAAAGTTAGCGGACAACGAATCCTGGGCCCACCGGATCAATGTGGTCGATGACGTCAACGCGCTCCACCTCTGCCATGGGGGGGCCTTTGTGGCAGGCTTGGATCATCTGGTCGACGCGTTCGGCGCTACCCCGAAAAACAGCCTCGACACTGCCGTCGGCGCAGTTGTGCACCCACCCTGACAAGTCCAGGTCCTGGGCCCGTTGTTGGGCCCAGGCGCGAAACCAAACCATTTGCACCCGGCCATACACCTGGACGCGGACGGTTCGCGTGGCATCAGCCATGGTCCCGGGCCATTCGTTCAAACTGCACAGCCGCCGCCAATGCGCGGCGTTTTGCCGCCAATGCGACCAAGGCTTCCGTGTCTTCGCCCCAGGTTTCGATCTGGAAATTTTCGTCCAAGGCTCCGGCTTCCCAGGCTCCGGCTTCGTCGATTTCATTTTCCGACAACGCCAGGGCAACAATCACCGACCCGCAAATCGACGTGACCTCGGCCAACGCCGCCAATTGATACGCATCGAACTCCCCCACCACATTGGCGACCTGATCGAGTTGCTCCGGATCTTGGTCAATGGGGGCCACATCGTGGGTGACGACCAAGTTAATGTGGTGGCGCCCCGCCGCCCAATCCAAAATGGGTTGCCAGATTTGCTCTTGGCGTGCCGCCAAAAGGGAGCCTTCCGATCCGCGATAGCACAACAAATCGCTGGCGCCATAGGCGGCGATGCAAGCCACCGAGGCTGCTAAATTTGTTTTGATTCCAATGGCTTGGATTGCCAGGTGGGTTATGGGTTGCTGCGGCTTTGCTCCGGATTTCTTTGGCAGATCCTTCCATTCCGCCGCCACAGCATTGGCCAAAGCCCGGGTGGGACACCAAACTCCGCCCGCCAGAGACAAGGGTGGTACTGGGCCGCGGACTTCGAATCCATAACCCGATTCCGCCACTAAAATTGGGGCGTTGGGCCTCACTGAGCTACTCCATGATGCGACAACTTCACCGTATTCTCTCCACATGTAGTTTGGATACACTGCACCCAGACAACGCTAAACGCGTTTCCTCCCCGGGGCTTCGGCCCTTTTCGGATTACGCAAACGAGCCGTCGCGCACACAACAGGCGGCCTCGTATCGACAGGGTGTCCCAGTTTTTTTGGGGCGCCCTGTCTCGTTTCGCCCGTCCAAAATCATCCTGCCGCGCCACTGGCATCATTTTCATCGAACCCTAAAAATTTCCAAGACTCCGCCATGTGCTTTGGCAACGGAGCTTCCACCTGGATACGGCCCCCTGAAGGTGCCGGTAAATCCAGGCGCCGCGCATGCAAGTGAAAGGCGGATGAAATTCCGGCGATCACTGCGCGCGCACCGCCGTATTTTAGGTCCCCCGCGATGGGAGTCCCCAAGATATTCATGTGAGCGCGCAGCTGATGGGTGCGACCGGTTTCGGGGCTAAGCACCACCCAAGCGGCCTTGCTCTGGGCCCGGTCGGCCACCCGGTACCGGGTCACGGCAGATTTTCCGTCGGCTTCTTTGCGCATTTTCTCAAACCCTTCCCCGCCACTTTTAGCCAGTCGGGAGTCCACGGTGCCGTTGGGCGGTGTGGGTACTCCAACGGTCAAACCCCAATAGGTCTTGCGCGCGGTGCGGTCGCGAAAGGCTTGAGTGAGCGCCGAGGCCGCGAAAACGGTGCGGGCCAACAGCAGAACGCCCGAGGTGTCTTTGTCCAAACGATGAACCAATCGGGGCCGTTCGTCTGAGTCAAATCGCAAGGCGTCGAGCATGCCATCCAGATGGTGGGTGAGTCCCGTGCCCCCCTGAACCGCCAATCCCGGTGCCTTGTTCAGGGCGATCACATCGGAGTCTTTAAACAACACCCGGTCACGCAAATCCGCCGCCTGGTTTTCTGGCACCGGTTGGTCAACGCGGGCTGAGCGGGTTTCAAGATTGGGGAGCGGCGGTACACGAATTTTCTGCCCCGGTTCCAACCGTTGGCCGGACTTCGCCTTTGCCCCGTCCACCCGCACTTGACCAGTGCGCAACAGCTTTTCCAACCGCCCGTGGGCCAAGCCAGGGATGCGGCGCTTGAACCATCGGTCCAGGCGAATGTCGGCTTCAGTGCCAGAGACTTCGAAGATGCGAACTTCGGTCATCGGTTTTCAGGCAGATTGCGAATTTTTTTCCACGCCGCCAGCTGCTGGGCGATTTGTTTTTCCAGACCACGGTCTGTGGGTTGGTAATACACCCGGCGTTCCATATCGTCGGGAAAATAGTTGTCACCCGCGAACCCGTCCTTGGCATCGTGGTCATAGTGATACCCCGCCCCATAGCCCAGTTCTTTCATTAGCCGTGTGGGTGCGTTCAGGGCACGCGCAGGTGGCGCCAGGGAACCGGTACCTGCGGCATCCGATGTGGCTTTGCCAAAGGCCCGGTAAACGGCATTGGATTTGGGGGCGGTGGCCAAATATATGACCGCCTGGGCGATGGCCAGTTCGCCCTCTGGCGATCCCAAAAAATCGAACGCATCTTTGGCCGCGATGGCCTGGACCAGCGCATTGGGGTCAGCCAGGCCAATGTCTTCCACCGCCATGCGCACCACCCGCCGGGCAAGAAACAAGGGGTCTTCGCCCGCCGCCATCATGCGCGCCAGCCAATACAGCGCGGCATCCACATCGGACCCACGCACGGATTTGTGCAGTGCGCTAATTAAATTGTAATGCGCTTCCGCGGCCTTGTCGTAAACCGGTGCCCGGTGTTGGATCACTGTGGCCAGTTCATTGGTATCCAGTGGGGTGTCGCTTCCTAGCGCCAACAATTCCTCGGCCAAGTTCAAAGCGTAGCGACCGTCCCCATCGGCCATGGCGGCAAGGGCATTGCGGGCTTCATCGGTCAGCGGAAGCTTGGCGCCCGTGGCGTCCTCGGCCCGTTGGAACAGCGCATTGATCCCCTGTTCATCGAGCCGCTTCAGGACCAGCACCTGGGCCCGGGACAACACCGGCGCGTTCAATTCGAACGACGGATTTTCGGTGGTGGCACCAATCAGAATGACCGTGCCGTCCTCCATGAAAGGTAAGAACCCATCTTGTTGGGATTTGTTGAACCGGTGAATTTCATCCGCAAAAAGTACGGTGCCTTGGCCGTCCCGGCGGCGGACCTTGGCGGCATCAAACACTCGGCGCAAGTCCGCGACCCCGGAAAATACCGCCGACAATTGTTCGAAATGGTGGCTACCCAAGTTGGCTAAAAGCCGGGCAATAGTGGTTTTGCCGGTGCCCGGAGGCCCCCACAAAATCATCGACGAAATCCGCCCTTGAGCAACCATGCGGCCGATGGGAGCTTGGGAAGCGAGCAAATGATCTTGGCCGACCACATCCTCTAGCCGATCGGGCCGCAGCCGCTCCGCCAAAGGTTTCGGAGCTCCGTCTGACAGGGACGCCGCTTCGAACAGGTCGCTCACAAAAAGACGTCAAAGATGAATTCGGTGCCGCCCCGGCGAATGGTGACTTTCCAATCCCGCCGCACTTCGACCACCGAATTCGCGACTTGTTGGACCACGCTGATAACTTGGTCGTTGATTTTCACTAGCACATCGCCGATTTCCAGCCTGGGTCGGCCAACGGTTCCCAGACCCTGGAATTCCAGGACCACGACGCCCTTGTCCATGGGGTGGAGCCCCAAGGCATCGGCCAATGCCGGAAACAAATCCCCCAACAGCATCCCGTTCAACAACTTGTCAGGCCCCCGGGCGAAGCCGGCGCCGGAGCTGTCCGGCAGTGCGTCCAACGGGAAATCCAAGGTCATCTCCACGTTATCGCGAACCGCCGAGATCTGCGTGGCTTGGCCGATGGTCATCGACGCCACTTGGAATGTGAAATCGATTGGGTCAGGGACGGCCACGCCGTTCAGGGAGGTAATGCGATCACCGGGACGCAACCCGGCGCGATCGGCGGGGCCACCTGGGAACACCGCTTCCACAATGGCCCCGCGCTTGCGCGGGGACCCGTCGGCCAAGGATTGCGCTGGGGTGTTATCGGGCCACGACAGGCGCGCGCCCACCCACGGTCGCACTGTCATGAACCCGCCCACGGCAGCATCCAGCACCTGGGAAACCATGTTGGATGGTATCGCCAAGCCGATCCCCACGGAATCGCCGGTACGGGAGAAAATCACTGTGTTGATCCCCGCCAGGGTGCCATCGGCGGTCACCAAGGGCCCACCAGAGCTGCCCGGGTTTAGCGAAGCATCGGTTTGGATGAAGGATTGAAAGTCGGAAACCTCTGGCAACGTGCGTGACAAAGCCGAGATAATACCCATGGTCACCGTTTGGCCCACGCCGAACGGATTGCCAAATGCCAGCGCCAAATCGCCCACTTCAAGCTGATCAGAATCGCCGATGGGGACAAACGACAGGGCCTCAAGCCCGGTATCGATGCGTAGAACCGCCAGACCGGCCCGGTGATCGATCAACACGACCTCGGCCCCAAACCGCCGGGTGTCGGCAAGCTCGACAACGACAGATTCCGCCCCCAGCACAACGTGGGTTGCGGTGACGATCCAGCCGTCGGGGCGAACAATCACGCCGGAAGCGGCGGAGACAACGTTGCGCGCGTCGCCGGGTGGACGCCCGGGAAAATAAACGGATCTGCCGGGGGCTGCTCCCACGGTTTGGATGTCGACGACCGCCGGCGCAACATTGGCCACCACGGGCGCCAAGGAAAGCTGGGCTTCGGCGATGGAGTTGGGGACGGCGCGGTCTTGAGCCGCCGTCGGAGCAACGCTCAAAGCGAGTACAGTAATCGCTACGCCAACAACGGTCGCAAACATTTTAATTTTCTTGGTGGCTGGCCTGTGCCCCGTGATCGTCATCGCCCCCGGCCCGTATTGGGATCGTTGGGCAGTTAGCCCGCGGCGACCAATTCCTCGTCGTCGTCGTCGCCTCCAGCCACGTAGACGGGGCCGGAATCTTGGCCCTTGGCGTCCTCGTCCCGGTCGACAAGTTCGATCACTGCCATGGGGGCCGCGTCGCCATAGCGAAACCCCGCGCGAAGGATCCGCGCATAGCCCCCCGCACGATCGGCATAGCGTTCGGACAATGTGGTGAACAACTTGTCCACCAACTTGACGTCGCCAATGCGGCTGATCGCCTGACGCCGGGCATGAAGACCACCGCGCTTGCCCAGGGTAACCAACTGTTCGGCATAGGGCCGCAGTTCCTTCGCCTTTGGCAGGGTAGTTTTCACCTGTTCGTGCTTAATCAACGCCGCCGCCATGTTCGCCAGCATCGCTTTGCGGTGCGAACTGCTGCGGTTCAATCTGCGCCCATGTTTGCCGTGCCGCATTTTAGGTCCCTACTTTCCGTCTCTTAAAAACTAACCCGAAGATCAATAATGGTCTTCAAGCTTTTTGGCCATATCTTCGATGTTTTCCGGCGGCCAATCGGGCACCTCCATGCCTAAGTGAAGGCCCATCTGGGTCAAGACTTCTTTGATTTCGTTCAAGGACTTACGGCCAAAATTCGGGGTCCGCAGCATTTCCGCTTCGGTTTTTTGGATCAAGTCACCGATGTACACAATGTTGTCGTTTTTCAGGCAATTGGCGGAGCGCACAGAGAGTTCCAGTTCGTCCACCTTGCGCAGCAAATGGCGGTTCAATTTCGGCTCGTCAGATTCGGCCTTGACCTCTTCGACCACCGGTTCTTCGAAATTGATGAACAACTGTAATTGATCCTGCAGGATGCGCGCGGCATAGGCCACAGCGTCATCCGGTGAAATCGTGCTATTGGTTTCAAGTTCCAATGTCAGCTTGTCGTAATCCATGTACTGACCGGACCTGGAATTTTCCACCTTGTAGGCGACCTTTTTCACCGGGCTGTAGACCGCATCCACCGGGATCACACCGATGGGGGCTTCTTCGTCCCGATCCATCACCGCGGCGACATAGCCCTTCCCGGACTCCACTGTTAATTCCATCGAAAGGGACGCCCCCTTGTCCAAGGTGCAAATCACCGTGCCGGGATTCAGAACTTCGACATCGTGGCCGGTTTCGATCTGGCCCGCGGTGACTTCGCCCGGCCCCTTGGCTTTCAAAGTCATGCGGCGGGTTTCTTCCCCGTGCATGCGAATGGCCAGAGATTTGATGTTCAGAACAATGTCCGTGACATCTTCGCGGACGCCAGGGATCGTGGTGAATTCGTGCAAGACCCCTTCGATTTGAATGGACGTCACCGCCGCCCCTTGGAGAGACGACAAAAGAACCCGGCGCAACCCGTTGCCCAATGTCAGGCCGAATCCCCGTTCCAAGGGCTCCGCCACCACTGTCGCCACACGACCAGGATCAACGCCCGGCTCGACCACCAGCTTGTTGGGCTTAATCAGTTCTTTCCAATTTCGTTGAATGACCACGTGCGATCAACCTTCCTTGCACAAGCATGGTGCTTGGCTGTGAGAGCGTGAAACATGCGCCAAGGATCGTGTTGGTCCCTGGAAAATATCGTTTCGGGTTAAACCCGCCGCCGCTTGGGTGGCCTGCACCCATTATGAGGAACCCCGGATACGTCACTGATCGACGTAACGGCAAGTCCAACCGCCTGGAGCGCACGCAACGCAGACTCCCGGCCTGATCCCGGCCCTTTTACTTCGATCACCACGGTTTTCATTCCATGTTCCATGGCTTTTTTGCCCGCATCCTCGGCCGCCAACTGGGCGGCGTACGGGGTGGATTTCCGTGACCCTTTAAACCCTTGCTGGCCAGCAGACGCCCAACTGATCGCGTTCCCTTGGGCGTCGGAAATCGTAATCATCGTATTGTTGAAGGTCGCCAGAACGTGGGCGACCCCCGATGTAATATTCTTGCGCTCGGCGCGCCTGACCCGTGCTTCCGCCATTTAAATTTGACCTATTGCTTTTTGCCAGCGATCGCCCGCGCCGGTCCCTTGCGGGTGCGTGCGTTCGTATGTGTCCGTTGGCCGCGCACCGGCAGCTTGCGTCGATGACGCAATCCCCGATAGCAGCCCAAATCCATCAGCCGTTTGATGTTCATGGCGACTTCCCGGCGCAGATCGCCTTCCACGGCATAATCGTGGGAAATCACGTCACGAATCTGCATGACTTCTGCATCCGCCAGCTCGTTTACTCGGCGTTCAGCGGGCACGCCAACCTTGGCGCAAATTTCCACCGCCTTGGTCCGGCCAATGCCAAAAATGTATGTTAAGGCGATAACAACCCGCTTATCGGTCGGGATGTTCACACCAGCGATTCGCGCCATCGCTTAAGCTCCGTTTAAAAAACCGCAGAAAACCGACCTTTTCGGGCCGAACCATCGTCATTTCTGAAAAATTCTATTGAAATCCTACCCGACAGCCTCGCGCCGGCGAAGAGCCCGAAAACCGCCTGGAGTATAGAAATTCCGGCTTGCAAGTCAAGGCGTTACGCAGCCATCCAACAAGGCCACAATTTCGTTCGCCACATCGTCGGCACTTGCCATTCCATCCACGTTTTTCAGCACGTCGCTGTCCCGGTAATAGGGCAGCAATGGTGCTGTTTGTTTGTCGTACGCTTTTAGCCGTGCGCGCACGGTTTCCGGGTTGTCATCGGACCGGCGTACGAATTCCGTTGGGCCGCAGTCATCGCATTCGCCATCGGTTTTGGGCGGGTCATACATTTCATGGTACCCGGCACCGCAATTCTTGCACGAAAACCGGCCTGAAATACGTTCCACCATGGCCTCGGGATCCACCACGATCTGGATGATTTGATCCATTTTCTTTTGGCGCTCTTCCAGCATCGTATCCAGGGCCTCTGCTTGGGCCACGGTGCGGGGAAATCCGTCCAGGATGAAGCCTTTTTCGCAATCGGGTTGGTCGATCCGATTGGAGATCATGGCCACGATCACCTCGTCCGCCACCAACTGACCGGCGTCCATGGTTTCTTTAAGCTTTGCCCCAAGATCCGACCCTGACGCGACCTCGCTGCGCAGCATGTCGCCCGTGGACAACTGTTTGAACCCCCGCGCCGCCTCCAATCGTTGAGATTGGGTGCCTTTTCCGGCCCCTGGCGACCCCAGCATGATCAGATTCACCAGCGGTTGCCCTTAATCACCGGCCGTTACGCTTGTTCATCGGCGGTTACCCTTGAGCTTTGATTTCTTGATCAGCCCTTCGTATTGGTGGGCCAACAGGTGGGATTGTATTTGCATCACCGTGTCCAACGTCACCGTCACGACGATCAGCAACGATGTGCCGCCAAAATAGAACGGCACCCCGTAGCGCGAGATCAACACCTCGGGCAACAGGGCCACCAACACCAGATATATGGCACCCACGGTGGTCAGGCGGGTCAGCACGAAATCGAGATAGTTCGCGGTGTTCTTGCCAGGTCGAATCCCGGGGATGAACCCACCGTATTTTTTTAGATTGTCGGCTGTGTCTTCGGGGTTAAACACCACCGAGGTATAGAAATAACAAAAGAACACGATCAGAAGACCGTACAAAGCCAGATACAGCGGCTGACCCCGCCCCAACATGGCCGTGACCGTGGTCATAAAGCCCGGCGCGTTGCCCGCGGTAAAGTTGGCGATGGTGATCGGCAACAGCAACAAAGACGAGGCGAAAATCGGCGGGATGACGCCAGCGGTATTGAGCTTCAAGGGTAGATGCGAGCTTTCGCCGCCGAACATGCGCTGGCCCACTTGGCGTTTGGGGTATTGGACCAAAATCCGCCGCTGGGCCCGCTCCACAAACACGATCAAGGTAATGACGGCGACGGCCATCACCAGCAGCAGCAGGATAAAGGTGACGGACAGGGCACCCGTGCGGCCCAATTCCAGAGTGCTGGCCAGGGCGGAGGGTAGATTGGCGACGATCCCAGCCATGATTATCAAGGAAATCCCGTTGCCCACGCCCCGGGCGGTGATCTGTTCACCCAGCCACATCAAGAAGACTGTGCCGCCGGTCAACGTGACCACGGCGGTAAAGCGGAAATAGGCCCCCGGGTCGATCACCGCGCTGCCGGAACCCGCAGACATGTTTTCCAGACCCACGGCAATGGCGTAGCCTTGAATCGCGGCCAACAGCACGGTGCCATAGCGGGTGTATTGGTTGATCTTTTTGCGCCCGGATTCGCCCTCTTTTTTGAGCTGTGCCAAGCGGTCGGACACCGTGGTCATCAGCTGCATGATGATGGAGGCCGAGATGTAGGGCATGATGTTGAGGGCGAAAATCGTCATGCGGCCGAGTGCGCCGCCGGCAAACATGTCGAACATGCCCAAGATTCCGCCGCGATTTTGTTCGAAGATTTGTTCCAGTATCTGGGGGTCAATCCCAGGAATAGGGATGTATGTGCCCAGACGATAGACGATCAGCACAAAAACGGTGAACCACAGGCGCTTTTTTAGCTCCGTCGCCTTGGAAAAGGCGCCGAAATTAATATTCGCGGCTAGTTGTTCGGCGGCGGACGCCATGAGTTATTCCTTTAGAGGCTCGCTTGGCGCAGCGGCACCCTTGGCACCGGCCTTAGCCCTGGACGCCTTTGTCCTGCCCTTTTTCTCCGTCCTCACCTTGGGCGGCAACACTTTTATGGAGCCACCTGCAGCCTCGATCGCCGCGATGGCTGCCGACGATGCACCGGCAACGTCCAAGGTCAGATTAGCTTTCAAAGCACCTTTTGCCAGGATCCGCACCCCATCCCAGGGACGGCGGATCACACCGGCGGCTAGCAAGGCAGCCGCATCAACGGTCTTTTTCGCATCCAGCTTCCCGGCGTCCACAGCCTGTTGCAAACGGCCCAGGTTCACCACCTGAAACCGTTTGGACGACACATTGTGAAACCCGCGCTTTGGCAGGCGCATGTAGATCGGCATCTGGCCGCCTTCAAACGAGCCAATGGCCACACCCGTGCGGGACTTCTGGCCTTTTTGACCGTGGCCGCTGGTTTTGCCAAGACCCGATCCGGGGCCTCGACCAACCCTGCGCCGTGAGGTGGTCGCGCCGTGCTTTGTGGCAATTTGATTGAGTTTCATGGGCAAATGACCGCTTATTCTTCCTACTTGCTTTCTTCGACGCGCACCAAATGCTTGACCTTTTCGGCCATGCCACGCACGGCTGGGCTATCCTCCAGCTCCCGCGTCCGATGCATTTTGTTTAGGCCCAAGCCAATCAACGTTTGGCGTTGGTCCTTGGGCCGGCCAATGGGGCTGCCCGTTTGGGTCACTTTAATTTTACCTTTTGGCACACCATCGTCCAGCACCTAGTCGGTGCTGGCCTCCTCTTTTCCGGCTGAACCAGCCGATGCTCCTGATTTACGCTGACCGCCACCGAGCACCTCGGCCACGGTTTTACCCCGACGCGCGGCGACCGATTTCGGTGACATGCTCTGCTCCAAAGCGGCAAAAGTTGCTTTGACCATATTATAAGGATTGGAAGTCCCGAGTGATTTTGCGACCACGTCCTGGACACCTAATGTCTCAAACACTGCCCGCATGGGCCCACCGGCGATAATCCCGGTGCCCGGAGGAGCGGAACGCAACACCACGAAACCGGCGCCATAACGCCCTTGGGAATCATGATAAAGTGTCCGGCCATCGCGCAACGGCACCCGGATCATATCGCGCTTTGCGGCTTCGGTTGCCTTACGAATGGCCTCGGGCACCTCCCGCGCTTTGCCGTGGCCTTGGCCAACGCGCCCGTTGCCATCACCAGCCACCACTAGGGCGGCAAAGCCAAATCGGCGTCCGCCCTTGACCACTTTGGCAACGCGATTTACCGCAACAAGTTTGTCGACGATGTCGCTTTCCTGCCGGTTAAAGGAATTGCCTCTGGCCATGGTGCTGTCCTGTTTTTGTCTCTAATTCTAGAATTTAAGGCCGGCTTCGCGGGCGCCGTCTGCCAAAGCCTTGACCCGGCCATGAAAAATGAAACCGCCACGATCAAACACCACTTCGGTGATGCCTTTGGCCTTTGCCCGCTCGGCAATCAGCGCACCAATTTTTGCGGCGGCATCTTTGTTGGCGCCGGTCTTCAGGGCTTTGCGCATATCGACTTCGAGGGTCGACGCCGAGGTCAGGGTCTCGCCCTTACCGTCATCGATGATCTGAGCATAGATGTGTTCGTTCGAGCGGTGGACCGAAAGGCGCAGGCGACCCCGGCCATGTTCGCGGACCTTGTAGCGCACACGATCACGGCGGCGCTGAAATCTTTGTTTGCGGGCATCCATTGATCGACCTACTTCTTCTTGCCTTCCTTGCGGAATACTTTCTCGTTCAAATACCTAACACCCTTGCCTTTGAAAGGCTCCGGCGGGCGAAACGCGCGAATTTCAGCGGCGACCTGGCCAACCTGCTGGCGATTGGCACCAAAAATCTTGACCGCGGTCGGCTTCTCGCAGTTGATCTTGATGCCTTCAGGGATCGGGTAGATCACATCGTGGCTGAACCCCAATTGGAGTTGTAAATCGCTCCCCTTGACCGCGGCGCGATAGCCGACACCTTGGATTTGCAAATCCGCTGTGAAGCCTTCGGACACACCCTGGATTAAATTGCTGATCATGGTCCGTTGCATGCCCCACATGGAACGCGCGCGCACGGAGTCATCTTTGGGTGTCACTACCACTTTGCCATCGGCCTGGGCCGCCGAGATTTCTTCGACCAGCGTCAGGCTGAGAGTGCCAATTTTTCCCTTGGCGGAAACGTCCTTGCCGGAAATTTCCACCGTGACGCCATCAGGCACAGGGATTGGTTTTAGACCGATGCGAGACATGGGTTTCCCTAAATCACATTGCACAAGACTTCGCCGCCGACATTGGCAGCGCGCGCCTGTGAATCAGACATCACACCCTGAGGTGTGGAAAGGATTGCGATTCCCAAACCGTTACAGACGTCAGCTAGGTCGGCGATTCCCGAATAAACCCTGCGGCCAGGGGTCGATACCCGCGAAATGGTGCGGATGACCGGCTCGCCATCATGGTATTTCAGCTCTATCCGAATTTGCTCTTTGCCATCTTCGCCATCTTCGCGGCCATAACCACGGATGTAGCCTTCTTTTTCCAAAACCGCGAGCACGTTGATGCGGAAATTGGACAAGGGGCTCACCACAGATCCGGCGCGAACGCGCTGGCCGTTGCGGATACGCGTTAGCATATCTCCAATGGGATCGGTCATCGACATGCAGGTATCTCCCTTCCCATTTCCCGGGTTACCAACTTGATTTGACCATGCCGGGGATTTGTCCCCGCGAGGCCAACTCGCGCAAGGCAATGCGCGACATTCTGAAATTCCGGTAGTACCCCCTGGGCCGTCCAGAAATTTCACAGCGGTTGCGGATACGCGTGGGGGACGAATTGCGGGGCAGCTGAGCGAGTTTCAAGCGCGCTTCAAATCGGGCCTCTTGCGGCTGGCTTTTATCCCGCGCCAGCGCTTTCAGCTTTTCCCGACGATCGGCGTAGGCAGCAACCAACCGCCGACGCTTGTTGTTTTTCTCGATCGAGCTTTTTTTTGCCATATCCCTAAATCATCCTAGCTTTGAAACGGCATTCCAAATCCGGCCAACAGCTCCCGAGCTTCATCATCGTTGTTGGCAGTGGTGACGATGGCGATGTCAAACCCGCGCACGGTATCCACCTTGTCGTAATCGACTTCTGGGAACACCAACTGTTCTTTCAGGCCCATGGCATAATTGCCTCGGCCGTCGAAGCTGGCCCGCGACACACCGCGGAAATCCCGAACCCGGGGCAGCGCAATCGTGATCAGCCGATCCATAAATTCATACATTCGGGTACGGCGCAGGGTGACTTTCACGCCAACCGCCATGCCCTCGCGCAATTTGAATGCAGCGATGGATTTGCGGGCTTTCACCACCACCGGCTTTTGCCCGGAAATGGCAGTGAGATCGTTCACCGCACCTTCGATGTGTTTTCGGTCAGCAACCGCTTCGCCAACACCCATGTTCAGGATCACCTTGTCCAAACGGGCGGTCGCCATTGGGTTGGTATGGGCAAATTTTTCGCGCAGCTTTGGTTTGATTTCAGCGTCGTACAGAGTCAAAAAGCGAGGAGTCATCTTATGCATCCACCACTTCGCCTGAACGCTTGGCGACGCGCACTTTGCGACCATCCTTCAAGATCTTGAAACCAAGCTTGGTGGCGCCGCCTTCTTTGGGGTCGACAAAAGCGACATTGGAAATATGGACGGGCGCTTCCTTTTCCAGGACGCCGCCGGCGGTAATCTGGGACGGCCGGGTATGGCGCTTCACCATGTTAACGCCCTGGACCAAAACGCGGCCTTCCTTGCGCAACACTTTCAAAACAGTGCCCTGCTTGCCCTTTTCCCGACCGGTATTCACCAAGACGGTGTCGCCTTTTTTGATCCGGATTTTTGGGGTTTTAGAATTTTCCATCAAAATCAACCAGTTACAGAACTTCGGGTGCCAGGGAAACGATCTTCATGTGCTGCTTTGCCCGCAATTCACGGGTCACCGGGCCAAAAATACGGGTGCCAATCGGCTCACCTGTCGGGGTAATCAAGACAGCGGCGTTGCGATCAAAGCGAATGGCGCTGCCGTCAGCCCGGCGCACTTCTTTCGCCGTGCGCACGATGACAGCGCGCAGCACTTCACCCTTTTTGACCTTGCCCCGGGGAATTGCCTCTTTCACCGTCACAACGATGGTATCGCCGACAGACGCGGTTTTGCGCTTCGAGCCGCCTAGCACCTTGATGCACTGTACCCGGCGCGCACCCGAATTATCGGCGACCTCTAGAGTTGTCTCTGGATGAATCATCGCTTTGTACCTGCACCCTGGCTAGTCGGCCCGGGCAATAACTTCCCAAGTTTTTAGTTTCGATATTGGCTTGCATTCGCGAATGCGCACCTTGTCACCGACTTTGTATTCGTTCGCTGCGTCGTGGGCGTGAAACTTTTTGCGGCGGCGAATGTACTTTTTGTACAGCGGATGTTGCACCCGGCGTTCCACCTCGACCACCACTGTTTTGTCCGGCCGATCGCTGACCACAAATCCTTGAATTACCCGCCCAGTCAAATCGTCTCTCCTACTTCTTCGCCGCGGCGTCTGCCACGGCCTTGCCTTGGACCGTTTTGATGCGGGCAATGTCCCGGCGCACCTGGCGGATTCTGGCTGTGTTTTCCAATTGGCCCGAGGCCGCCTGAAACCGCAGATTGAAAGCTTCCTTACGCAATTGCAGGAGCTCTCCCGTCATTTCGTCGGGCGTCTTGCCCTTTAGATCCTCTGCTTTCATCGTCTTGTTGTCCCTTGCCTTAAGCCGCGCCCGCGCGCGCGACCATAGTGGTCTGGACCGGCAACTTTGCGGCACCTCGGGCAAAGGCTTTTTCGGCCAGATCCAAGGGCACACCGTCCAATTCAAACATCACCCGGCCAGGTTTTACCCGGCACATCCAATATTCGGGCGTGCCCTTACCCTTACCCATGCGCACTTCAGTCGGCTTGGCGCTGACCGGCACGTCGGGAAAAATTCTAATCCACATGCGCCCGGACCGTTTGATGTGCCGGGTGATGGCGCGACGGCAGGCTTCGATCTGGCGGGCGGTGACCCGGCCGGCGGTGGTCGCCTTCATGCCATAGGACCCGAAATTCAAACGATAGCCACCCTTGGCCACCCCATGAATCCGTCCCTTGTGGGCCTTGCGATACTTTGTGCGTTTCGGCTGTTGCATTTCCGGCGACCTCTAGCGCTGAACCTGTTGCTCGGCGCGGCGATTGTCCTGAGCCATGGGATCGTGGGCCATGATCTCGCCGCGAAAAACCCAAACCTTTACACCGCAGGTGCCATAGGCCGTATCTGCCCGGGCAGTCCCGTAATCAATATCCGCGCGCAGGGTGTGCAAGGGAACCCGGCCTTCCCGGTACCATTCCGTACGGGCGATTTCAGCGCCGCCCAACCGACCGCTGCAGCTAATACGAATGCCTTCTGCGCCCAGGCGCATGGCCGACTGAACCGACCGCTTCATGGCCCGGCGGAAGGCTATGCGGCGGACCAACTGTTGGGCAATATTTTCGGCCACTAGCTTGGCATCAATTTCGGGTTTGCGAATTTCAACAATGTTCAAATGCACCTCGCCGCCGGTACGCTTGGACAATTCAGAACGCAGGCGTTCAATGTCGGCGCCTTTTTTGCCGATGACCACACCCGGACGCGCCGTGTGAATGGTGATCCGCGCTTTTTTCGCCGGGCGTTCGATGACGATCTTGCTGACCCCCGCTTGTTCCAGCTCTTTTTCAAGGTGCGCACGAATCCCCAAATCCTCGTGCAGGATTTTGGAATATTCTGCCCCGTCCGCGTACCACCGTGAATCCCACGTACGGTTGACGCCAACGCGCAGCCCGACCGGATTTACTTTTTGACCCATCCCACTTTTCCCTTAATCCACTTGCGTGCGCTCGCGCACGACAATGCGCAAGCGGCTAAATGGTTTCTGGATCGACGCCCCGCGACCCCGAGCCCGTGCCCGGAACCGGCGCAGCACCATGGATCGGCCAACACTGGCTTCGGCCACATACAGGCGATCCACATCCAACTGATGATTATTTTCAGCATTGGCGATCGCCGACTGAAGAACCTTTTTCACGTCATTCGAAACCCGACGTTTTGAAAACGTCAGGCTCGCCAAGGCGCCATTCACATCCAACCCGCGAATAGACTGGGCCACTAGGTTCAGCTTTTGCGCGCCAATATGAATGCGTTTGGCCACTGCCATTGCTTCGTTTTCGGCCACCCGCCGAGAATTTGCTGCCTTACCCATCGCCCTTAAGCCCTTTTTGCCCGTCGATCAGCCGCGTGGCCGAGGAACGTGCGGGTGGGAGAAAATTCGCCGAACTTGTGCCCCACCATGCTTTCGGTCACCAGCACCGGAATAAATTTGCGGCCGTTGTAAACGCCGAAGGTCAGCCCCACGAATTGCGGTAAAATGGTCGAACGCCTGGACCAAATTTTAATGACTTCTTTGCGGCCTGATTTCTGGGACTCATCTGCTTTTTTCAGTAGATTGCCGTCCACGAAGGGGCCTTTCCAAACAGATCTGGACATGCCTACCTCTTTTTGTGTCGCCGGCGCATGATCAGCCGGTCGGTTCGTTTGTTGCTGCGTGTGCGCTTGCCCTTGGTGGGTTTGCCCCAAGGCGTTGCCGGATGCCGACCACCAGATGTGCGGCCTTCGCCGCCGCCATGGGGATGATCCACCGGGTTCATGGCGACACCGCGCACTTGTGGGCGTTTGCCCAGCCAGCGTTTGCGGCCCGCCTTGCCAAGGTTGATGTTTTTTTGATCGGGATTCGACACCGCGCCGATCGTGGCCATGCATTCGGCCCGAATCATGCGCTGCTCCCCTGACCCCAATTTCAGCAGAGCGTAGCCCGAGTCTTTGCCCACCAGCTGGGCGTAGGTTCCAGCCGAGCGCGCGATCTGCCCGCCCTTGCCCACTTGCATTTCAATATTGTGGATCACGGTACCCAAGGGGATGTTGCGCATGGGCATTGCATTGCCCGGCTGCACATCCACTTTGTCTCCGGCCACCACAGTGTCGCCAGGGCCCACCCGTTGGGGCGCCAAGATATAGGCTTGTTCGCCATCTTCGTATTTTACCAAGGCGATATGGGCAGAACGATTGGGATCGTATTCCAACCGCTCCACTGTTGCCGGCATATTAAATTTTTTGCGCTTGAAGTCGATAATCCGATAACTACGCTTGTGGCCACCACCACGCCGCCGGGCCGTGACGCGCCCCCTGTTGTTGCGCCCGCCTTTTTTGTTCAGGCCCTTGGTCAGCGCTTTGACCGGTGCGCCTTTGTGCAAGGTGCTGCGATCGGTTTGCACCAATCCGCGTTGGCTGGGGGTGGTCGGGCGGAAAGTTTTCAATGCCATGACTAGATCCCCGCCGTCACGTCAATGGAATTGCCTTCGGCCAAAGTCACCATGGCCATTTTCGTGGCGGCTCTGCGGCCTTTGTGGCCACGGAAAATCTTTTCTTTGCCAGGTCGGCGCAGGGTATTCACCGCGATGACCTTCACATCGAACAAGCCTTCGACCGCCGCGCCTATTTCATTTTTTGTGGCGTCGCGACGTACGGTGAACGTCACCTGGTTATTTTCAGATCCTATCGTGGATTTTTCCGTCACCACGGGGGCTACAATCACCTGGTACATGCGTTCTTTGGAAATCTTTGCGGTCTTCATGACAACCGTGCCTGTAATTGGTCCACCGCGGCTTTGGTCAACACCAACGTGTCGCGGCGCATGATGTCGTAAACATTCGCGCCATGGGCGGGGAGCACATCGAACTCGGCGATGTTGGCCGCGGCGCGGAGAAAATTTTTGTCGGTGGTGGCGCCGTCAATTACCAAGGCCGAGGTCAGGCCCAGCTTTTTAAGCGACGTCGAAAGGCCGCCAGTCTTAGCGTCCTTCATGGTGGCTTGGTCGACAATCACCAATTTTCCTTCGCGCTGCTTGTCGGACAATGCGGTCTTCAGACCTAATACCCTGACTTTTTTGTTCAAGCTGTGACCGTGGCTGCGCACCACTGGTCCAAACACGATGCCGCCGCCGCGCATTTGCGGGGCGCGGTTGGTGCCGCGGCGGGCGCGGCCCGTACCTTTTTGGCGGAATGGCTTGGCAGTGGTGCCACGCACTTCGGAGACGCCCTTGGTCTTGTGGGTGCCAGCCTGGCGCTTGGCAAGCTGCCACCGCACGACCTGATGCAGCACATCAGGGCGAGACGGCAATCCGAACACTCCATCATCCAGATCGATGGTCCCGGCGGCCTTGTTTTCAAAAGTTACGACCTTGGCTTTCATGACCTTAAGCGTCCCCATCACCAGCGCCATCGGCCGCCGTATTTTCTTCTTTTCCACCTGCATCATCGGACGCGGTATTTTCTTCGGCTGCGCTGGCGTCTTCATTTTTGTCTTCGGCGGGCGCTGCATCATTAGCCGCGTTGTCCGCCGCAGCACCGGACGCTGTGGCTGCGGGGAACGGCAACCCTTCGGGCGTTGGTGTCTTTTCCGCGTCGGTGATCCGCACCCAGCCGCCGTCGGACCCGGGGACTGACCCCTTGATCGCGATCAGGCCTTTATCGGCATCGGTCAAAACTACTTCCACGTTCTGGGTCGTGACCCGTTCCGTACCCATGTGCCCAGCCATTTTCTTGCCCTTGAAAACCCGACCGGGGTATTGGCATTGACCCGTGGAGCCGTGGGCACGGTGAGAAATGGAGACACCGTGGCTCGCTTCCAGGCCAGCAAAATTGTGGCGTTTCATGGCGCCAGCAAATCCCTTACCGATCGAGGTGCCGGAGACATCGACCTTTTGGCCGGTCACGAAGTGGGCGGCGGTAAGTTCAGCACCCACATCGACGAAAGCGTCTCCGGAGATTCTAAATTCGGTCAGCTTCTGTTTGGGCTCCACCCTAGCCTTGGCGAAGTGGCCGCGCATGGCCTTGGTGACGCGGCTGACTTTTGCCGTGCCCGCGCCCAGTTGCAACGCGTCATAGCCATCGTTGGCGCTGGTTTTGTGGGCCACGACTTGGCAGCCGTCGATGTGCAACAACGTAACGGGCACATGGGCGCCGTTTTCTGTGAAGATACGAGAGCTGCCAACTTTTCGGGCAAGGAGTCCGGTACGCATGGTTCTGCCCTGGTCTAAAGTTTAATTTCCACGTCGACGCCAGCCGCCAAGTCGAGCTTCATCAGCGCGTCAACGGTTTGCGGCGTGGGGTCAATGATGTCCAGAAGTCGCCGATGGGTACGAATTTCGAACTGCTCCCGCGACTTTTTGTCGATATGGGGCGACCGCAACACCGTGAATTTTTCGATGTTCGTGGGCAAAGGCACGGGCCCGCGCACTGCGGCCCCGGTCCGTTTCGCCGTGGTCACGATCTCGGCCGTCGAATGGTCGAGAATGCGATGATCGAATGCCTTAAGGCAGATGCGGATGTTTTGGTTGTCCATCGTTTTACTCTTTTATTCCACCTGCCTGTTCCAGCGCTATTCCACGACCTTGGCGACGACGCCGGCGCCAACGGTTCGACCACCTTCGCGGATGGCAAAGCGCAGACCTTCGTCCATGGCGATCGGCACGATCAGCTCAACATCCATGCTTACGTTGTCACCCG